>Ga0326760_1001098_pt1 | contig 12502 bp, 19 predicted proteins | sample GCREP_S_FD_207668 | JGI IMG/M metagenome (GOLD analysis project Ga0326760, IMG submission 207668) | Hot spring sediment microbial communities from Geyser Creek Basin, Yellowstone National Park, WY, United States - GCR.EP_S | ecosystem: Environmental > Aquatic > Thermal springs > Near-boiling...
ATTTAAATTATTTGGACCCGTAGCTCAGCTTGGATAGAGCACCTGCCTCCTAAGCAGGGGGTCGCGGGTTCAAATCCCGCCGGGTCCGAACCCATTTGGGTTCAGAAACTTTAAATATTTTCACTCTTAAACTTAATCATGAGGAAAACGTATACCGAGCTTTTAAACAACACGCAAGTTAAAAGATGGTTTGAAAATATTGCTAGAGGCTCTATTGCGACTGCCGAAGTTTATTTAAGAAGACTTGGAAACTTTTGTGAAAATTATAAGATTTCTCCACAAGAAATGTTGAAATTAAACCAAGATCAACTTTATACTTTGCTTTTAGATGTTGTTAGCGATTTAGAGAAAAAGGGTAAAGCTGGAAGCTATATTGCAAGCGTAATAAAAGCAATAAAATCTTGGCTTTCATTCAATGGAATAGAAATTAAAAGAAAAATTAAAATTAAAGGAGCTCAAGATACTCCTCGCTTAAGAGAGGAAAGAGTTCCAACCCAAGAGGAGTTGAAGAAAATTTTTCTTGCAGCAGACCTTAAATCAAAGGTTTGTTGCGTTCTTGTTGCTCACGCTGGTTTAAGAATCGAATGTTTAGGAAACTATAAAGGTGAGGACGGACTTAGAATTAAAGACTTTCCCGAGTTGAAGATAGATGAAAAAGAAGGAAAAGTTGAATTTGAAAAAATACCAACTTTGATAAGAATAAGAAGGGAATTGAGTAAAGCGGGGCATGAATATTTTACATTTTTAAGTCAAGAAGGTTGCGAATATTTGAAGGAATATCTTGAAAGTAGGATGAGAAAGGGAGAAAAATTAACTAAAGAATCTCCTATTATCGTACCAAAAGTTGGCGATAAAAAGTTTATTACTTCAACAAACGTTGGCGATGCAATAAGAAAAGCTATTAGAAGGGCTGGATTTCCTTGGAGACCTTATGTGCTAAGAAGCTATTTTGATACTCAAATGATGCTTGCAGAATCTAAAGGCTTAGTTTTAAGGGATTACAGACAATACTGGATGGGGCATAAAGGAGATATTGAACATACTTATACTTTAAACAAAGGAAAATTGCCACCTAATTTGATTGAGGAAATGAGAGAAAGCTACAAAAAGGCTCAGAAATATTTGCAGACAACCAGCTTTGAAGAAAGCAAAGAGGATATAGAAAAACTTTTCAAGAAGCAACTTTTGCTCGTTGCCGGATTTAAGCCTGAAGAAATTAAAGAAGAGGATTTGGAACTCAGCGATGAAGAATTTCAGAAGAAAATAAGAGAAAGATTGCTAATGGAAATGAAAAACAATGGAGCAAAGCAAAAAGTTATTAGATTAAATGAAGTTGAAAAATACTTACAAGAAGGTTGGGAGTTTATTTCTGTGCTGCCAAGGAATAAGGCTATTGTTAAGTTACCTGAGGCTTAGTGTTTTTTTGCAAATTCATACTCTCAGATAATTTCTTTATACTTCTGTAAAACTTCCTTTTATATGTCGGTATTCTTTTCTCTAATCGTAGCAACTCTCTTGCTCTAGAGAGATTATCCAAGAATATTGTTACTTGTTGCATGTATTTTTCTCTTTCCTCAGCTTTTGATATAACCATGGCTTTGCGTTGGTAAACGATCTCCAAAACTTTTTTCAGTACAGTTAATAATTCCTTATTATAAATCAGTATTAAATCGAGCAAAGGCGGTAAATACCTAATTAGTTCAAGTGTAAACCTTCCCGTAACACCCACAAATCTTTCATCTTTTAAACATTCCTCAGTAAGTGGTTCGTATTTTCCTATATTCTTGAATCTGTAAGCAAATTTACTTTTAATTACTCTTCTGCGAAATGATCCATCTGGCTGTAGCTCTATCTTGGTTAGTTCTTTTCTTAATTGCGGTGTAATTTCTATTTTTTCTATCCACCCCCTTTTGGTAAGTTCGTTCAAAAACCTATATAAAAATGTGTCATCGTGAACATCATACCAATATTTCCCTCTTTTCTCTGATAATCCTATTACTTTTTTTAACGTATTGGCAAAGACATATGAATTCCTATCTATTCCGTAAAAGATAAGTAGTGCAATCAAGGCTCGAAGTTTAAAGCGCTCCGTCTTTTTCTTATACATTCTCCTAAACTTATACTTAAAACTTCTTACACTAAAAAGTTTTTTACCACTATAGCGTGAGAATAACTTTTCTAGTGTCGCGGAAATCCCGGTTTTTTGCAACACATACTCTCGCATAAAATGAATATGCGAGACAATAAAAAAATTAACCTACAGCCTCTAAAAAAGTTCGTAGTAAGATTCCCACCCACTTTTGTTACTCGCTACCTGATTGAATCTGAACAAGATTTTATAAACAAAGAGGAATTTCTCGTAAAAAGTGGCTTATGGCTAAAGACCTTACGCTGGGATTTATCTTCTCGTAATGAGTAAAGGGTGATAGAGTTGAGTGAGATAGAACAGAACCTTAAACAAGAAGTAAAAGATGAGTCAAAAAGCGCTTCAGGATTTTTTACTTCTAATAACTCTAGCATAGAAGAAATAAGAAAAAAGTTGGCAAGCATTAGGAACATTTCGCTTTTTCGCGAAATCATAAAAGAGTTAGAAAAATGGAATTATCAATCAAAGATTGCAGAAAAATTGAAAATAAAAAAGCAGCTCTGCTGGTACTACGTGAAAAAAGCTGAAAAATTGGGGCTTATAAGAAAGAAGTACAGAACTAGTATTGCTGTGTACGAAGTTTTGCCCATTTGGAAAGAAGTAGAGAAAATAATACTTGAGGAATTCATTAAAAGTAAAAACGCAACACTAAGAGTGAAAGGTGTACGTACCCATAATTTGGCCGTAAAATTCTCAATCTTACAAGATAATCCGGGGGCAAAATTTGAAAAAGAAGTTAAGGTTAATGGATGGGTTAAAAAGTTTGACTTCATTACCTTTCCGATAAGAATGACTCTGGAAAAAACGCCACAGAACGTAATTTTATATTTTCATGAATTTTCTGCAGACCCAACAAATTTTCTAACTTATATGTTCCGTTATGTTTTAAAAGGAGTCCTGTTAGCGTATGAACACCTCCGAAAGAAAGGGATTAAAATCAATATTTTGGAAGGGGAAGTTATAAGAGAGCATATATCTAATGAGATTCCTTCATTAAATTCTCTAATTCCTAAAACTAGGACGGTAGAAGTTAAGCTTGGTAGAAAGGCAAGAAGCATCTATCCTTTTGATGAAGAAGGTAGGGTTTGGATAGATAGAAGTAGAGGTAATGTTGAAGTAGAAACAAATGATTTATCCTATGAGGAAAAATTCCTCATGTTTCCTGAAGAGGTTTTTGCCGTCTCTAGGAAGGTTGATATATTGATAGATCTTTTTCAGCATTACCTTTCTAACTCGAAGGTAACTAAAAATCGTAACCCATGAAATTTTTTGATTCATCTTTTCAGTTAGGGAAGGAGGAAGTAGCAACTACTCTAGTAAGGTTATAAGACTCTTCTGGCTATCAATAAAATCTTAATAAGTTTTATTACAATAAATTCACTATGAAAAGAGAATATCTAATGCTCTCATTAGCTTTCGTAACAGCGCTAGTAGTTTTAAGTGTAACTGGAAATGCTTTGAGGATTGGAGAGACAAAAAGTTTCTGTTATGGCATTAACTCACCATATGCTTCAGTAAACCAAGAAACTTGGGTAAGAGAATTGTATGGAATGTGTGCACTAAAAGATCCAAATGGCGAAGTAGTTCTAAAGATCGGGCCGACTTCTCAAGAAATGATAAGTGGCTGCGGTTGTGGTATAACCAATTCAGATTATATTTCTGACTGCTGGTCTACTTCTACACTCTATCGATGTTCATTGACTAAAAAATTCGACAAACCAGGAACTTGGAAGCTAGGAATTGCAATTGGCTACGTAAATAAAACTTGGAATGGAACTGACTGGGTAATTGAAGAAGGAATAGCAGCAAACCAAACCTATGAAATAGTTGTGTCTGAAATTCCTATGCCACCAGAAACAAGCTCAGAGATTTTTCAAAGATTGTGGAATAAGTTCATTAACTCATTTTAACTCTGAGCTTGCTGGATAAGAGAACTTCTGAAATTTCTATAGGCATGAGTGTAAACAAAGAGAATACTACACTACAAAATGAGCTAATCAACGCTACAACTTCCACTACAATTCCACAAGCAAAAGAAAAAAGTCTAAATATAGAAATAGCAAAACCTGCAAGCAAGGAGAGCGCGACTGCTCAAGAGAGCGAGGAAAAGCATATTATTTCTACTGTTAGCGAAGAAAACAAAAAGATTGCTGGCATGATTTATTTAGGCGCCATTTCTAATGTTATTTCAACGGTGACTAACCTTTTATTTAGCTTGTTAAAAATGTTTCTTTCTTTATTCAAATAACCTAAACAAATTAAAGCAGAATTATTGGATTCCTTTTTCTTTGGCAAGATTCATAATGATTTCTTTAGCTTCCTCTAATGTAACTGTATGAATTTTATCGTTAATTTTAAGATATAACTTACCACTCAAAGGACTTCCAATACTTGCTCTAGATTTTCTTATTTCAATAGCAATTCCTAACTCTCTCAACTTTCTAACAAGTGGTTGAACCTCTCCTAGTAATGGTTTACCCGCTCCTGGTGAAGTTGTCTTTCTTGTAAATATAGTTATATGTTTACCTCCTTTTACAGCCATCAATAATTTCCTTTCTCCTGCAGGTGTAATTACTGATGCACTCTTTCTTTCTTTTTCCTTCATACTATAACTTAATTGAAGAAACTAAAAGTTTCTTAACGATATTTCTCGATGAATGTAAATATAGTTAAATACTTTTTATCCTAAAACAGAGATTGTGCTATTAGGGGTAAATTAAAATCTTAAATAGATTCATTGCAATAAGTTTGTTATGAAATTAGATATTTCGCCAATCAAAGAAGTTCTGGAAGACTATGTTTGTCAACAGATAAAGAAAGGAATGATACCTATAGCTTTCTCTATTAATCCTCTCCTGGGTGCTACAATTGTTGCAAAAGAAGTTTATGACGACATAAATGCTTTTTTGGCTTTTAAGGAAAAGTTGGAAAAGGTTATCGGTTAAAATGTCGCATACATTATATAAAGTTAAAGTCAAGATACTGAGATAAAACTAAGTTGCGTAGTCATGAAACAATAATGAAAACTGAAGACTTAAAAGGATAAAAAGCCTTAGAACTAAATATGGCTGTTGATCTAGCGGCAATACCCCAACTGTTAATTTTAATTATTGTTCTTTCGCTTCTTATTGCATTTATCTCTCAATTTCAAAAATCAAATTGCGAGTCATATTGTCAACAAGTAGCGACAGAAAATTACAACAAAGGTTATGAAGCTGGTAAATCTGAGGGTTTTGTAGAAGGTCATCAGAAAGGTTATCAAGAATGTAAAGAAATCTACAAGAGCAGATATTTAGAGTGTTTAGGTTTGCTCAATTTAACTAACTTAAATTTACAAAATTGTACAAAGGAATTAGAAGATTATAAGCTTCGATTAAATAAGAGTATTAGCCTTTACTCTTTGATAAATGAGTATAAAATTTATCCAAAAAATATCACAGTTAAGCAACTTTTTGTCTATTTCACGATAACAATAGGAGTTACCTTTACATTAATTGAAATATCAATCAAAATAATTCTGAAAAAATACAAAAGATTAGAAGAAATTTTGTATAGAATATTTTTAATTTTAGCATTAACCATCATCGTAATAAAATTAATAGATATTTTCGTTGAGGTAGCGTATTTCTTGGCTCATTGATTAGGTATTGTTAAAATATCCAGTTGGTGATTTCAGAAGATTTTTAACAAAATTATGGTATGTAAAGTTTTATGGAATTTCAATGATGTTTAAAAGTTAAACCAACACTGAAAAATAGTTATATGAGATTAAACCTTGAAGAAGCAAAAGAAATAGTTAAAAAATTAAAGTCAGGGAAATTCGGATTGCTAAGTCTAGCCAAAGAATACAATATTTCTCCAAAAATAATTGTCGAACTACCAAAGTTTATTGAAAAAGAAGAAGAGAAAGAAAAAGCAAGGAAAAAAACTACTATACAGCAAAATAAAGGTCTATTAATAGGCAAAATAAATTATTATCTCGCTCTACTTGAAGAAACAATAAATAGTGAAGATGCTGATTACACTAATAAATTCCTTGAATATTCTCATCAATACATAGAGGCTTTGAGAGAATTGAAAAAAGAGATTAAGGAATGTAAAGGTGAAGAAGAATTCTATATACTAGAAAATTTAGCTAATCTTTACTTTAGTGGAATAAAAGTTAGGAATGGTGAAATTGTTGACCTTGAACCTCCTGATGAGAGACTACTTGACTGGTCGCATTCTTAGACTTTAAACTCTCTATTTTCTCTAAATAACTCTTAACATCTGAAGAGATTGAATTAATATATGTAAAGATTTTTCGAAGGGATGTAGGATTTATGGCAGAATTTAAGCAGAGTCTAGCGAATTTTACCTCTGACATTTCTACTATTTTTCTTAATGGAATAAGCTTTTCGTAAGTTTCTCTTAGAATTTCTGAAACAAAATCGAGATTGAGAATGATACTAGTCTCTAATTCATTTTTCTTTTGTTCTAACTTCTTTATCTCTTCATTTAATTTTCCAATTTCCGCTCCTCGACTTTTCAAAAAAACTAAAGATTCTCTAATTTCTTTCTCACCACCAACTTCTTTCAAGAGTTTATGAACTTCTACACATTTCTTTAATGCGTCAAAATCTATTCCTAGACTCTGAAGCTCAAAAGCAACCTCTGCCAAATCTACAATTGTTATGTTATGTCGCCTACAAAATTCTTGTAATTCATTTATTGTTGCTTCTTCATAACTCATTGGTTTTTCTTCTTTTTTAACTTCCCCTTTCTCTAGATTGTAATATTTTGAAACTATTGGCTGTGAAATGCCTAACCTTTTTGCTACCTCTTTTTTTGTCAGCTTTTCTTCATCTATTAATCTAACGATTTCTTTCCTCAATTTTTTTGAAATCACCTTTGGCATAATCTCCCCTTTTTGAAACTTGATTAATAGAAATCTATCTATCTACTATTAGATTACTTTAAGAATTTAAATTTCTAGAAAAATCCGAGAAATTTAAATTAAAAATAAGAGTTTAATCTAGAATATTTTTATACTTAGAGAATAGGCGTAAAAAACGAGCAAATTGTGTTTGTAATATAAGTGTCTATTCTTTGCCTAATTTTGAATTTTTATTAAATTTATTTTTAATTTGCTTGTAATTTGTCCAATGAAAATGAAGGATTAGTTCTTAATTGTTCTCAGAGCCTACAACCAAAAATAGAAAACGTAACTCAGAGTTTATCTAATATAACTGAAAATAATACAGCGACTAACAAAAATAACACATTTCAAACTCAAAATTTTGCTACTCTTCCAAGCGGTCTTTTTCCTTTTGTAAAACAATTATTTTCGAGTTTGTTTATTAAACATCCTCTTTAAAAATCTTAACATCCGAATTTTACAGCCCACTCTTCTTTTCCAAACTCACTTTTATCGCAATAATATCTAACTAGTTTTGCTAATCCCGAATATAGTAATGCAGCATTTAAATTATATTTTCCTTTGCAATAAACTACTGCAAGCACCCTTCCATACTTATCATATAATTGCAAATCATCTTGGTCAACAACTACATCACTTCCAATTGGACATAAAAATGAAACAAACTCTTTCGCTTCTTCATAACCAGGCTCACCTTTTTCTGGTGTATCAACCAATGCTAATCTAACTCTCTCAGTCATTACCCAGTTCCGCTCGTTTTCGTATTTTACCTCTAAAGTATCTCCATCAATTATATCAGTTACATTTGCTATGTAACATCCTGCATTCCCTTTACATAAGAGAGTAGGCGAGTTTGGAATACTTGATGGCAACTTAAGTATTCTATCACTTTCATAAACTGACCAAGAATGTGTTGATAAATATACATCAACGGCCTCGTCATTCTTTAATATTTCATAAACAAGATAGTTTGTATTTTCCTCTTCAGGTAAAAGATCAAAAGACATCCAACTCCAACTTTTCGGTTCATAATAGTAACCTTTCTTCGTCTTTAATTCTCCGCCCTTAATTGTAACACCAGATTTTCTTACTCCTTTATTGATTCCTTTGAATTCTATAATAACAAGCTTATAACCCTCTCTTGCTTTCCAACTTTTGAAGATTAGAGTATATTCCACTTTTTGAGGAATAATTACAACATCGCCTATTTTCCATGAGCTATTAAGTTCCAAAACAATAGGTGAAAGAGTCAAACCTTCCTCGTAAATTTTCTTTCCTATTCTCTCCGAAATATTACTGCTAACTACTTCAAGTCTTAGCGTATAGTTTTCTTCTCTTTCTCCAATTTTTTCAGGTAAAGGAAGTATTAGGGTAACAAAAGAAGTATTTATCGTTGTTAAGTTTCCAATTTCTTTGCTTCTATATTTCGAGGTCAAAATTGCTCTTATATCTTCATCAATATTTCCTTGAGTTCGATTAATTTTAATAATAATATTTTCTTGAGCTAATTGTGTAGAAATTTCATACATAGGTTCAATAGGTTTGGGAATGATCGTTTCGTTAGTTTGATTCAAAATTTCTGTTTTCTGAGGCGGAATTAAAAAAATTAAACCAAGTACTAAAATCACAATTATTGCTAAAATAACGAAGTAAAATTCGAATGGAAGTCGAGAAAGAAAATACAAAAAAGACTTTAGTTGACAAGTTTCTTTTTTATTCAATCTCTTATGCTTCGCCATTTAGTACCCCCAATTAGAAATGTCTAACTCGTTAAATCAATGCTTACTGTTTTCCCATCAATTATATCTGTTTGGAACTCTAGTTTTATTGGATTAGCCGTTTTCAATATCTCGAAGAACAAGCAACCTTCACGAGTTTCTCCAGGTGGAATTTTTTCGAATTCATTAAACTTCTTACAATAATAGTTATCTATTTCGTAAGTGGTTGCATCACGAACATTTCTTTCTGCTTGATATCGATCAACATATGCAGAAGTATAAAGATAACCTTTGTCTGTAATTAGTGTTAAATTAATTAGCTTAGATAGCAACGATTCTTCCTTCTTTTTGCTTTTTACTGTAATTTTTACTTCCACAAACTTGTATCCAGGTTTAGGGGAAACTGCCTTGTAGTCATTTAGAATGTCACTATAATCAATGTAAACATCAGATTGCTTAACGGAATTTACAGTAAAATCAAAACCATCAATGTCAACAGTCTCGCCAATTTTTGCTGAAACTAGTTTTGGAGTTGTTGATTGTTGAAGAGAAGTAACAAACACGCTTGCAGCAAAACTCTCTGCTATTCCTATACATGAAAAAATTATCGCAACTCCTGCTAATATTTTATGACCTCTTAAATAAGAGTAAATTGCTAGAAGGATTGCTGGAATCCCAAACATATAGCCTCCATAACCCATCCAACCAATTAATAAAGCAATGGTTCCTAGTAAAACTGCTAAAATACTGACAACAAGAGGTAACTTTCTCGGTTTTTCGACTTTTCTTTTCATGTTTAATTTCTTAATCTCTACTTTTTAAATTTTGCGAATTTACCGGACTATTGGATTGAATTCAATTTCTTTGATATTTCTTATGATTATGTGTAAACATTCTGTATTATACTTCTTGAATTTTTTTGATAAACTCTTTCCATTGATTCTCCCACTCAATTAGAGTATATTTTTTGCTTTCTTTTTGATTAATTTCAAAACTTCCTACTTTCTTAAACCTAAGTGTTTCAAGCATAAATTGGTTAAAGATTTAACCTTAAATCCATTTACTCTTTGCTATACTTTTCGTTAAAGAAAAACTTTTTAATTTGCAATATTGCGTTGGCTATGGAAATAGAAAAATATTTCATTAAAATATATCCTGAGATCATCCTACTAAATATAGTAAAAGAGAAAGTTTTGTTGGCTAGAGAAAAATTAGAAGCTTGCGAAAAATTCGTAAAAGAAAGGCTTGGTGATAAAGCTAATGACATTAATTTGCCTTTATGGATTGGAAATAGCGTAAAGTCTGCAAGTGAGCTTGTTGAATTTTTAGATTTGCTAAAGAAGAAAGGTCTAGATGAAAACGATATAAAAAGCGTTGAAAAGCAAATCATAGAAGTAAGAGAATTGCTAGGATATTGATAATTTGAGAAACCTGTAATATTTATAGAAAGGCTAGTCGAACTTTAAAAACAGCTGTCAAAATTTTAAATTTTTTAATCTATAAAGAAAGATAGATTATGATTGTAGAAGAATCAATTAAGGCAATTATTTCAAAAATGAAAGAAGAATCTCACACAGCTAAGATTAAACCAAAATATATTTTATTTAAATCAAAATACGAGGAATATCCACTCTATGTTATCGTTGGTGTAAATGAGACATTTGTATTTGTAAAAATTCCAAAAAATAGTCCATATTTCGAGAAACAAAATTTTGTCTATGAAGAACACCCACTTATTTTATGGTATAAAAGCCACAAACTTCCCTGGGAAAAAGAAGAAAACAAAGAAAATTGGTATTGGGGCTTTATTCCTTGGGAAGGAGTTTCTTCTCAAGAGTTTGTAGAAGGAATGAAGCAAATCCTTGTTAAAATTATTAATAAAAATTTTCATCCATTATGGGAAATAGAAAATCCTAGGTCAGTTATTGAGGCGTGGGCAAAACATCTTCAGGAGATAGAGCGTACAGAAAAAAGAAAATATAAAAAGTTCTTAGCAATTGAAGAAATAAAAGAAGAAGAAATAGCAGGCAGTATTGATATAGACTTTGAAGAACTAATTAGGGTTTTACCGACTATCAAGTTTTAAAGAAAACAATCATTACTCTAGAAGTCCAATGACAAAATTTTTTAGTATCTTTTGTAAATCTTCTTCATAGTGTACATAATCTTTTTTCGAATCATGAAAAATTAGTTCTCCGCTTTTTGTAAAACTAACTATACCTACATCTTCTTCTTTCTTATCTGTTAAAGGGCCTGCAGCGAACGATTTATGATGATATTCTCCTTTTCTTATTCTCGCCTCAGCAAATCCCTTATACTTGGTGTTATATGGCGATGATTCGGCTTCAATGTATGTAAATTCTACGTTTTTATCTATCGGAATATTTTCAATTTCGTTCGTACTCACCTTTACTTCTGATAATGAAATTTCACCGAAAAAAGCTCCATTTCCTTCTATTATTCTATTTTCCTTTAAGAACGAAACTAAGCTTGGATAAAAATAAGCTCCTGCGTCTTCGCTAGAAGGAAAAATCGGTTTGCCAACTAAATATCCTTTTTTCCTAAAAATTATTCCACTCATGTACTCAAAAAACGGTTCAGGTATGTAAAATTCCTTATCATCTCCAGAAGTAGTGACCAACCTCAGCTTCATTATCAAGAATTTTGTGTATTTGCCATATTTTTCTATATTACCGAGAAGGTTTCCGAATCTTCTTTCAGCATTTTTTCGAGACTACTTACTCTCTATAGAAGTTGGGTCCATTGTTATGATTAAATGTTTTGTTTCCTCAGTAAAAATCTCTGGGTATTTATCTTTTATCTTTCTTAACACTGTTCTGAAACGTAAAAATAGATATGTTTCAGGAATTGGTATTGGAGATAATAACTGTGACTCAAACCAAAGATTAGAACCGATACTTACTGTTAACCTAGAAAATTGCTTCGGGAGAAAAACGGATTCTGGGGGAGAAAATTTTAAATAGTACTCTCTATTTAATAGAAAGCTTGTGTTTTGGCTAGTATACATGGCAAATAGTATTGCCTCTTTAGTAGATGGTATATCCATACATATTTCGGTTACCCCATCTAGTTGAAGTTTTTCACTCAATTCTTTGTTTTCTTCAAATCCACACTGTTTAATTAAGATATTCTTTATGTATTCTCTATCTGTTATTTCAGACATAATATAAAGTCTACTAAAGTGTATTTTTAAATTTTATTTTTAAATTTCGAAAATATGTAGAGGAATGAAAATAAATCTGGTTCTGAACCTGTTTGTATACAAAAACCGCCGGGTCCGAACCCATTTGGGTTCAGAGCCCTTAAATGTTCTTGCTCATATCTAATCTGCACTTACTTAAGGATGTTTTTCTTCACTCCTAGCTATAATGACTCTTTTCTTTAAAGTAATGTTAACGAAATTAATTTTACTTTATCTCCCAGATATTCTTAATTTTCCAAATAAGACTATGGGAGTTTGCAAAATTTGTGGGAAAGAATCGAAATTCATATCCTCTTTTTTAGGTCTTTGCCTAGATTGTATACTAACCAATAAAGAAGCAAAGAAAATCTCGCTGGAGGTACACGCAAAATCTAGAAGGGAATTTAACTTACCTGAAAGAATTCCAAAATCCAAAGATGGGATAACCTGTGGAATTTGTGGTAACAAATGCAAAATTGGCAAAGGTGAGAAAGGATTTTGTGGTTTAGTCGAAAATG
>Ga0326760_1001102_pt1 | contig 12484 bp, 14 predicted proteins | sample GCREP_S_FD_207668 | JGI IMG/M metagenome (GOLD analysis project Ga0326760, IMG submission 207668) | Hot spring sediment microbial communities from Geyser Creek Basin, Yellowstone National Park, WY, United States - GCR.EP_S | ecosystem: Environmental > Aquatic > Thermal springs > Near-boiling...
CAGAATATTTAATGCCTGGTGGTGTGAGGAGAGATATAGATGACACTAAGCGGGAAAGGATTTTAGATTTATTGAAGAGAGTAAAACCGCGGCTAGAGTACTATAAGAAGCTTTTTGAAACAGATCCTACTGTAACTAACAGGTTAATTGATGTAGGTGTGTTAAAGCCTAGAGATGTTGTGTTGCATAGTCTAGTAGGGCCTGTTGCCAGGGGGAGTGGAGTTAAAACAGATGTGAGAGCAGAGGATAGGTATGACGCCTATGGCGAAATACCGTGGAATGTAGTTACTCGAAGAGAGGGAGACTCAATGGCGAGGATGCTTGTTAGATGGGATGAGGCGTTAGAGTCTTGGAATATGTGTGAATATGTGTTAACTCATTTGCCAGGAGGGCAGGCGGTAGTTGATGAAAGAAAGCTGCCCAGAGTGCTCCCACCTGGTGAGGCGTACGCACGTGCTGAACCGCCTCGCGGAGAATTAACATATTACATCATAGGCTATGGAAGGGACAGGCCTTACAGAGTGAAGGTGAGAACACCATCATTTACTAATATAATTAACAGTGGGTTTAGCTATATAGGGTATTCAATTGCGGATGTCCCTGTCATACTTGTGAGCTATGATCCTTGTATTTCATGTATGGAGAGAGCTGTTTTGATTAAGAATGGTGAGGAGAAGCGCCTTACACTAAAAGAGCTTGCTAATATGAAGAAGAGGTGAAGCTTGTGTCTATTTGGCGAGAGACTCTTAAGAATGTATTTAAAAAACCTGTGACAATAGAGTATCCCAAAGTTGAGACACCTATTGAAAAAGATTTTAGAGGACTTCAATATGCAAATTTAAATAAGTGTACTGGGTGCTCTCTATGCGCTATTGAATGCCCGTCTAATGCTATTGAGATGAGGAAGCTTCCAGAGAATATAAAGTTGAAGCACAATCCCAGGGGGCTTTACCCTGTAATCAACTACCCGTCATGCGTATTCTGCTACAGGTGTGTAACTATTTGTCCTGTTAACGCGTATGTGACTACAAGTGAGTACAGGCTTGCTACAGAAATAGATAAGCTTTTTTCAGATGTTTATAGCCTGAAAACACTTGGGCAGGGGTGAGAGGGCTTGACCGTAGAATACTTGGTGTACTTCATTCCCTTTTACCTAGTAGCTGTTATAATGTATGTTGTAAGGGCCTTAAAAGGCCCTACAATACCAGATAGGGTTTTAGCAATAGACTGTTTAGGTTATGTGCTTGCAACTTTCTTAGTTATTTTTAGTGTTTACCTCAAATCACCTCTGATTATTGCTTGCGCAATTGTCTTAGCTTTATGGATTTACGCCTTAGATGTTTACATGTCAAAGTACTTAGAGAAGAGAGAGCTGGGTGAGTAGTATGGGTCTAAACTTCATACTTACTATAATAAGCTACATACTCATTGGCATAGGAGCCTTTTGCCAAGTTGTAGCAGGTATTGGCATGAATAGATTTCCAAACTTTTTTGTTAGATTACATGCAGCAACAATTTGTGCAGTAGGGGGCTCGTTTGTTCCAATTATAGGATGCTCAATACTAGCACTAACACTTGAAGAGTTTGGCCCTAGTAGATTCTTCCTAGCTGGGGCAGGGTTTGTAACAGCAATTTTTATACTCCTGCTAGCTCCTGTAGGATCGCACCTACTCGCAAAGGCTGCTTACTTCTCTAAAGCAGCTGTTTTACATCCTAAGGCAGCAGATCTTTTAGAAGAGGATATTAAGAAGGGTGAGGTACGTGAGTCAACTGTATGAACTCATTCCATACATAGTAATGGCCGTGTCTGCCTTAGCCTCTACAGTAGCTGTATACCTTGCAATTGTTGAAAGGGATTTGATAAAAGCTGTACTGTATTCTGCTATTCAAAGCACATTCTATGCACTACTATTCTACCTCCTAATGGTACCAGACATAGTGCTAGTATATGTACCTGTAGCCGTAGGGCTTCTATCCGCAGTGTTCATTTTTGCCATTAAGAAGACAGAGAAGTATGAAGAGGTTGCGGGGATACCAAAAACAGCCTCAGCAATCATCTTGGTTTTAGTAACAGTGTTTACACTCATTGCAGGCTGGCTTTTAATTCAATCACATGCCATAACATTTGAGATCTTCCCAAGTGCCGATGCTAGAGCGCTAGCCAAGTGGTTTCTAAACACAACACTAGCTTCTAAAGAGTGGTGGATCAGAACATTTAGTGCAATGTCACCGGAGGCCGTTACAGCAATAGTGTGGGACTATAGAGGTCTAGATACATACTTTGAGACTTCAGTTATGTACTTAGCTATAATAGGCGCTTTAGCAATAGCAAGATACTTCGAAATTCCTAAGAAGGAGTATAAGGAGGAGTCCATGGGAATGTCAATTGTAGGAAAAACGGCAACGAAAATACTAGTGCCAATGATAATAGTTGTTGCAATATCCATTGGATTACATGGGCACCTGACACCAGGTGGCGGCTTCCAAGGAGGGGTCACTGCTGCAGTAGCTGTTTCCCTAATGATATTCATATTCTCAGTGTACTTTGCCGTAAGGTACTTCAAGATATATACAGCAATACTGCTAAGAATTATAGGGCTTATAGGCATTGCACTAGCAGCCACAATAGCAATCTTAATTGCCCTTGCGACAGGCTATCACGGCTTCATATTCCAGAATCAGCCAAAGCCTATAACGCCTCTAGAGGTAGGCCTACCTTATGAAATAGGGGGAAACCTCATTTCAGGTACGTTACTAATATTCAATGCATCAGAGTTTTTAGCAGTATTCATGGGCTTTGCAATACTATTCCTACTTTTATCGGTACCTGAGGAAAGTATTATGGAGGTAATTAGGGGTGAGATAGAGTGATGGATGCAAGGTCATACCTATTTGCAGTAACTTACACAGCTATATTTGTAAACATTGTAATTGCGCTCTACGGCATATTCGTAAGACCGCACATAATGAAGAAAATTATTGCATTATCGATATTTGGAGACAGTACTTACGTATATGCAATAATTATTGGTTTTAGAAAAGCAGAGCCGTATCCAGTAATACCAATAATGACCACATGGGAACCCGCACCAGAGTATGTCAAAAACTTTGTAGCTAAAGCTGTAGACCCCTTACCACCAGCACTAGTGCTAACAGCTGTTGTGATAGGGCTTGCAGTTATGCTATTTCTTGTATTCCTTTCAATTCAGGCTTACAGAGTTTTCGGGACTCTTGACATAAGGAAGATCATAAGGATGAGGGGATGAGCCTATGAGTAGAGTTGCAAGATCTATACCCATAATTATACTCGCATTCATAATATACATTGTTTTCACGGGCTCTATCACACCATTTGACCTCGTTACAGGAATTATTGGAGCAATAATTGTTGGTGCAGCCTTTGGGGCTGTCGCTGTGTCGAATGCATATAAGTTTGTCCAGGTGTGGAGGTACTTCTGGGGCTTGGCATATGCACTTTACTACTTTTTTGTTGCAGAAGTGCAAGCACATTTAGATGTAATTAGAAGAATACTCAGCCCTAGCATGCCAATAAACCCGGGCATAGTTAAGGTGCCTATTGATGTGAAATCAGACTATGCAATACTGTCTATATCTAATTCCATTACAAATACTCCAGGCACTGTAGTAGTATATGTACACCCCTCAAAAAAATACCTCTACGTAAATTGGATAGATGTTAAGACAACGGCTCTTGAGGAAGCCAGAAAGGCTATATCATACTATTTTGAGAGGTTTTCAAAAAGGATTTTCGATTGAGGTGATGTGAGAATGGGTGTAGAGCTGTACGTACACCCCATATACGGATTAATACCACTCATGTTTATAGCGGCAGCATTCATACTACCCCTCTTCTCATTTTTCATAAAGAAGATAAGGTTTTTCAATGCATTCGCACTCGCAATTACCCTAATAGCATTCATCATCTCTGCATTGATACTCGTAAATGTGTATGTGTATAGAGAAGGTAAGCCAGTGTTATATCCATTCGGTGGCTGGCCTCCACCTATTGGTATAGCCTATGAAATAGACTTGTTCAATGCTTTGTTTGCATTTTTTGTTGCATTACTAGCGCTATTAATAATGATATATGATACTTGGTACTGTACTGCTGACCCCAAGGTTCATTACACGTTTTATGTACTACTCCTTGGGCTTTTAGGAGGCGTATTTGGATGTATATATACTGGCGACATATTTAACCTGTTCGTCATGCTGGAAGTGATGTCGCTTGGAGCATACACATTAATAGCATTTTACAGATCTAACAGAAACTCGCTAGAGGCTGCTTTAAAGTACACTTTACTTGGTGCTGTTGCCCTTTCACTGTACTTTGTGGCTTGCATAGTTTACTACGCAGCATACGGTACTTTGAATATGGCTGACCTTGCTTACATGGCTAGACACAAAGAGGCTCTAACACCATTTAGTGGAATATTTGGAAACATAGTTGTGGCAACAGCTGTTGGACTAGCTCTCACACTCTGGCCCTTCACCTTCAAGTCTGCTCTCTTTCCAAACCACTTCTGGGTGCCAGATGTCTACATGTCTGTATCGCCAATTGTTGCAGCGTGCTTTGCAGGCTTTACAGAAGTCACATCTGTATATATAGTTGCGAGATTTCTATACACGATATTTGGCCCTGGCGTAATTCCCGGGCTTGAGGTTATAAGAAAGGTAATATTCTTCGCCTTTCTAATACTTGGAATTGTAGCAGCGTTAGTGGGGGCCTTTATGATGGGGCTTCAGAGAGATGCTAGGAGGCTACTAGCTTATAGTACAATAAACCACATTGGGTTTCTATACATAGCGCTATCCATAGGCCTCTTCACAGACTCTATAGACATTCTTAAAGTGGGGTTAATGGCAATGCTCCTTCACATGATTAACCACGGCGCGGGGAAGGTAGCGCTCTTCCTGTCAATAGGAGCTATAATGAAGGGGAATAACCTACGCGATGCTGACATTACAGCAATGTATGGGTTAGGGAGAACAATGCCTATAGCAGGTGCAGCTCTAGTTGTAGCAGTGCTTCACCTAATAGGATTGCCGCCTTTTGCAGGCTTCTTCAGCAAGTATTACATATACCAAGTTTACCTGCAGGTAGGGCAACCAATTATTGCATGGCTTATTGTACTTGCAACAGCAATTTCACTAATGGGCTATGCCAAGCTCTTAATAATCTCCTTTGGTAGCAAGCCTATAAAGCGTGTTAAGGAGTCTCCGGCAAGCATATTTACACTAGTGATCTTAATGATAATGACCATAGCTATCTCAATTGCTCTCTACACAGACTTCTATAACCTATTGACAGAAGCTGCCAGAGCTATAACTGATTACAATAGCTACGTAGCTACATTTAGAGACTTCGTCTACTCATACCTGCATTTATTAAGGGGGTCATAAAATGGCGCTAACACTAATCTTAGATCCTATATCGCTTCTGCTCTTATCAAGCCTCTTCACAGCCATAGTATTGGTGTTAGTAATAGTTATGTTTAGAGCTGCGGGTAAGAAGGAGGAGAGAGTGACTGAGGACACTATAGTTATGTACATAGGTGGAGAACATGAGAGTATACTATCGCTAAGGTTTCCATCATCTGATGCTCTATACTGGGCTGTTTTAAAGCGTGTTTTCAAAGGTGTTTACAGATATCTTGTAAATGCTATGCACACTGGCCACACCCTTGACTGGCTAAAGTATATGAGCATGTGGTATGGCTTCTTGATGGTGTTGGCAATACTCATTACACTATTTGCAATAGTTTATGGATGGAGGTGATAAATGGTGGAGCTAGCTGCAATAGGATATGCACTCTTATCACTATTCGTATTTCCAGGTTTTGCATCACTCTTTACAGTATCTCTACTGACAGAGTGGTTTGTAAGGAAAACAGTTGCACACATGCAAAACAGAATGGGACCTACATATGTAGGTCCAATAGGAGTACTGCAACCATTTGCGGACTTCTTTAAACTATTGCTGGTTAAGAGGTATATAGAGCAGAAGTACTCAAGCCCATTGCTAGCTGTAGTTGCTGCTGGTATAGGTATAGGGGCTTTAACAGCTGGATTAATGCTCTTCCCAATATCACCTCTAAGACTAGTAGCAGCATATGATATAATTGTGTTCATTTACTTACTAATCCTGTGGCCCTTCATATCGCTAATATTAACTTCAATAGCGTGGCCAAACCCATTTGTCATCGGCGGAGTCTCTAGAGCAGTAGCCTTAGCTATAGTTACTGAACCAACAATAGTAGCTTCAGTACTTGTGCCAATGAATTTAATAGCCAGGAGGTATTCTGATGTAACGCCATACTCAGTATACCACACCTCTATTGCTGTATCCAGACTCTGGACTGATGTTAGTGTTGGTGTAGTAAGATATGTAGTGACATTGATTATTCTGATAGTAGCTATTATAGCTATGATTATAGCAACCCAGTCTAAGGTCATGTTAAAGCCTTTCGATATACCAGAAGCAGAGCAAGAGCTAATTGCAGGCTATGCAACAGAGTTTTCAGGACCTATATACGCTTTCTTTAGGCTATTTCATGACATGAAGATAGCAGTGTTAATAATAGCCATAGTGTATCTATTCTTAGGAGGGCCAGCACCATTTAATCACCTGAGCGTGGGAGGAGTCATAACACTAATAGTGAAATACATAGTAATAGCATTTATAATTACAGCAATTAGAGGAGCTTTTGGCAGGTTTAGAATAGATCAGGCTATGACAAAAATAATTAAGTATGCATTAGTGCCATCAATAATAGCGCTCATAATAAGCCTTGTAATATAATTAAATCTATTTACATGCCCTTCATCAAGATTTTAAACAGTTGTATAACTGCTCAACTGTGTTCTTTATAGCCTCACTTAATTGCATACCTATGCTTAAGTCCTGTGCCACTATACCTATCAGCTCAATATTTTTGACATTGCCCATCTTAATGAGGATGTTAATTGAGTATGTTAGTGGAATAGTATGTGTGGTGAGCACCTCAATACCCTCATCAATATCCTTTAAATCAAACTTTGCAATAGTTCCTGGTTTAAGAGTATGTGAAATAATAGCATCACATATTATTACACTATCCCTTTTATGCTGCAACACTTCATCAAAACAATTTTCTAAACCAAATTCACACTTCACAATATTATTGTAAATACCTGTGGCTTGCAGTTTATCGCAAAGCTCTAGGCAAGCAGCATCATCATTTCTCAAATAAGTGCCTATGCAGAGAAGACTGTAATTCATTGAAAGCAGCCTCTTAATGTACTGACATGCTTCAGTTATTGTAAGGCTTTGTATCACGCTTTAACACCGGGTAAGTAGTTCAATGTTCTTAAGTAAAGTGCTGGGAAATGACCCGAGTTTTTCTAAAATTTTTATTAAGCCTGACCCAAAGTAGTTCTCGATTTTATCTATAAATGGTATGCAGCCGAGGTATTCTAAACCACATTTATATGCCGTAGCCCTCACCTTCGCTTCATCATCATAATTTGTGCACATGTTACCCAATATTCCTACAATTTTTGCTAACTCTGTCATCAAAATACTGGTTATTCTTTCAATAGATTTTAAAGCAATTGAGCTAGGAGAAGTAATTAAAGTAATGAACACCCTGTTTTCCACACTAAGTAACTTGAAAAGCTCTAAATGAGTATCTGAAAACCCTGGTGGAGTATCTACAAGTAGTACATCACCACTCCACTTAGTAACCGCTAACAGTTCTTTAATTACATTTTCAATATCCCTGCCTCTTAATGGCGTAGAGTAGTTATTTACGAAGAGTGCCAAGCTCATTAACTCGAGCTTATTATCTACTTTAACAGGCCTTATACCCCTATCCTCAATAATCCTCATATCCTCAGCATTTAAGCCCAGTACTATGTGTAGAGTTGGGTTAGTTAAATCTGTGTCAAGTAGTGAAATGGTGTTGTATTTATAGCTAAGTATATGAGCAAGAAGTGCTGTAGCAAAAGTCTTTCCAACACCGCCTTTAGGACTCATTACAAGAAGTGCAAAGTTAAATTTGCTAAGATTTTTCTTTATACTTGCAATTCTAGGATCTATAGCACTCACTTTAGGAAACCCTCATGTACACTCCTCTGCCACTAACTATTTCAAAATCATGAGATTTACATCTAGGGCACTGCAGGTATGTGTGTATGACCTCTGGAACAAAATGCACAGCCTCTTTTGCATCCTCACTCAGCTTTTCATTACTCAACTCCCATTCAAAACCACATCTATTACATCTAAATTTTGCTCGTTCTCTAGATATCTTTAAACTCTTTATTAATACACCCTGCTCTTGCTCAGCAAGTGTTTTAAGCTCATTTAATGCAAACTTAAATACCTCTAAATCAACTGACTGAAGCTCTCCAACAATAACTTCAACATTAAAAACATTTTTCCCACTCTTCTTTGCCTCCTCTACAACAGATAGTATTATTGCTTCTGCAAGAGCCCATTCATGCATGGGATTACCACATACTAACTAACATTATTAACTAAGCTATTTTCCAGGTTAAGCATAAAACTGTATATCTTCTTCACATAATTCAAAAACATGTTAAAATCGTGTAGAAGTGCTTCATCAACTCGTGTTTCAATAGTTATGCCAAGTTCACTCTTATCACCTGTGGCAAAGGAGAGCATAATAGAGTACTTCCTCAAGTTTTCACCTATGAAAAAACCTTTTAGTGTTAAAATCTCAAAATCCTCTACAACTCTTCTATCAATGCTTTCCAAAACAACACCTGCATCTATTAAAGAAGCCACAATAGTATTAATGGACCTGACTGATGATAATACAATATTACGCACAACCACTATAGGCTCGTTACTAGCTGTAATCATTGAGGAAAGAGTTTTGAGTAGCGATGTTAAGGCCTTTTCAAGCCCCTTCCTCACACCTACTTCAGGTAGTAAAACAAAAAATAGTGTTAAAATACCTTCACCAGTTTGCGACACATAGAGCCTAACCTCAAAATCTTTGCCCAGAACAATTATTCTTGAGCAAGAGGGCCTTTCCACAGCCATAGATAACGCATAGTCCTTAAAAACAGAGTAAACTTCGTAGCAAAAATCATCCAGCTTACTCATATCAATATGGAACTTCTTTATAAGACCTATTACCACCTCCTTACTTAACATTAGTAAAACCTCATTAACTGTCTAAAAATGTGCACTTACTTTAAATAGCTCCAAGGGTTTTATCCTTATACTCTATTCACAGCCTCTAGGCATGTCAATATAAAAATGTGAACCGGAATTGCCAAGGCTTTAGCTGTTGCCTATTGCACTTGGTATAAACTGAGAGAAAATGTTTATAGCTTCACTTCTGTTATAACTTGAAACATCTATTAGGGCAACGCCTTTCTTAGGTATGCCAAAAATTATGTACCCTGCTGGCAAGAGCAGTAGCAATGCTAATGGTAAGAGATCTTCTTCGCCTTTCACAATTACAAGGCTTTTGTAATGCTTAAGAGCTTCCTGCAGTTTCTCGATGCAATCTACTGAAATAGTGCTCATGGGGTTAACACAGCTAAAAACATGCTCAAAGCTTTTAGTGATGTAGATGCTTTCACTACGCTTTCTCATTATAGTTCCATCAATTATGCAGAGGTGGGGAGTGCCAATGTATTGTAAAAATGTTTCGCAAGTGAAATCTCCTACAACGTAAACCACATTAAGAAAGCTGTAGAGAAGAGTTCTTAAGGTGAAAGCCACGTACTCTCTAGGTCCTTCTATAAATAGCACTGTTGGATTGTATAGGTGGGGTCTTGCAAGCCTTTCCCTCAGGTCTTCAGGCATTCTGTACACAAGCATTCTTAACACTCTTCTACACAATTACTTTAACATAAGTTTCGTAGTCTTCAATAATCCACTGTTTAGCATCCTCAGGTTTTGCTGTTACAAATGTTAGTTTTTGAGCTCTAACCTCATTTCTTATATAATCAGAGTATCTTTCTAAAGCCTCAAGCATTAATTGATGAGGTGTGTAAACAGCGATCTCTGTTAACATGTAATCAACAGGTAAATTCAGCTCTTTTCTAAGCATCTGAACCCTCCTTATAAAGTCTCTTGCAAGGCCCTCGAGAACAACCTCTTTATCAACAGCTATATCAACATAAACTTCAAATGGCTTCTCCAACACCTTGACAACAGTATTGCCACTAGGCACCTCTTCTGCCACCTCTACCTGCTTGATATTAGCGTAAATCTCAATTATATGCCTAGCTTTACTTGCATACTCTGCAACTTCTTTACTTACTCTTATCCAAGCGCGTTTTAATGGCCATCTTCTCTTTATTCCCAATTTAGCTCGCAAAGCAAGTATCTCTTCACATGCTGCAAAAAGCTTGCTTACAACATCCCATACTTTTTCATTTAATAATTCTGCTGGAATATTCGGCCACTTCTCCAAGTGAATGCTTTCAAGTGAGTGAATAGAGTCATACTTCTTTGTAAAAGCATTGTACAGATATTCCGATATAAATGGGGCAAAAGGTGCTAGTGCTTTGAATAGTGTTGTAAGTACGTAGAACAGAGTTGCGTACGCGGATCTCTTCTGCAGTGCCTCTCCCTCGATCCAGACCCTGGGGCGTATAACAGTTATATAGCGGTGACTAAGGGCCTCAGCTATAAAGGAGAGTATTGCTCGTGCAGCAACGTGAAGCTCTCCTTTATCTATGGAGTTTTCAACAGTTTTTATTACATTGCCTAACTCGTATATTATCCACAAGTCTTCAGGTAAAGCGTGTTGCAAATCTCGCACTATGTCACTTGCATTCCATTTATCAAGACTCATGTACATATCAGCAAAGTTTACAGAATTCCAAAGTATATTGAGAAGAGACTGGACCTCCGCTACTTCATCAGGGTCGAAGTTTATGTTATCCCAAGGAGCAGCCTTAAATGTTAAGTACAGCCTAAGCACATCAGCTCCTCGCTTCTCCATGAAGTCAAGCGCCCATATAACATTGCCTCTGCTCTTGCTCATCTTCTTACCATACTTATCCAGTACATGTCCTTGGCACAGTACTGATCTAAATGGCGATTTTTCATAAAGTCCTGCTGCTGTAAATAATAGTGTGTAAAACCATCCACGAGTCTGGTCAACAGCTTCTGTTATCCAGTCATATGGAAACAGCTCTTTGAATAGATACTCCTTGTCTATTTGACGAAGCGCAGCTGTGTGTGCCATACCGCTATCCATCCAAACATCAACAACATAAGGCTCTCTAAGCATTTTAGAGCCGCATCTAGGGCATGCAATCACTACAGCGTCTATCCATGGCCTGTGGACATCCTCAAGCCTTTGCCCTGAAGCCTTCTCTAACTCCTCTACTCTACCAAATGCAACTCTGTAGCCACAGTTACTACAAGTCCATATGGGTAAAGGAGTGCCCCAGAATCTCTCTCTAGATATGCACCAGTCTCTGGCATTTCCTATCCAATCCTCAAATCTCTTTCCAGCCCAATCAGGATACCACAGCACCTTACCGTTTTCATGCAGCATAACTTCTCTTATTGGCTCTATCTTCAGAAACCACTGTCTATCAGCATAGTACATTAATGGCGTTTCACACCTCCAACAATGCGGATACTCATGCTCTACCTCGCTTATGTGTACAAGCAGGTTCTTTTTCTTTAAGTCTTCTACAACTTCTTCATTCACATCCCTAAACCACTTTCCACAATACTTCCCAGCCTCTTTATCAAAAATGCCGTTCTTTTGAAGAGGCTTAAAGACTACTAGACCGTGTTTCTTTCCTAACTCGAAGTCCTCAGGTCCATGGGCAGGCGCTATATGAACCACGCCTGTCCCCTCATCCATGCTCACCCATTCTGCCACAAAGACTCTGTGATTTGGTGGTTTATGCTTAGTGTGCTCAGGAACCTCCTCCAACAGCGGATGTACGTAAGCCTTGTTATAGAGTTGCGAGCCTATGAGGATCTCGACAACCTCAACGTTACTAAGCTTAACTTCGTTGAGAAACGCCATTAATCTTTTCTCTGCAATAATCCAGTACTCAGACCCTACCTTTATCTTAACATACTTTTCAGTTGGATGAACTGCTAAAGCCTCGTTGGAAATTATGGTCCAGGGGGTTGTTGTCCACGCAATTAGGTACACATCTTCATCTGCAAGCTTTACTTTAAAGTAAAGACTGGGATCCTTTACAACCTTATAGCCCAGTGCAACCTCATGAGAACTTAAAGCAGTTTCGCACCTTGGGCACACCGGTATGACCCTGTAATCTTCATAAAGATAGCCTTTATCCCACATATGCTTTAGAAAACTCCAGACAGCTTCTACATACTTGGGATGCCTAGTCTCATAGGCATTTTCATAGTCAAGCCACAGCCCTAGTCTCTCGCTAGCTGCTCTCCAATGGTCAATATAGTAGTTTACAAGCTTTTGACACTCATAAATAAATTTGTCAA
>Ga0326760_1001103_pt1 | contig 12480 bp, 6 predicted proteins | sample GCREP_S_FD_207668 | JGI IMG/M metagenome (GOLD analysis project Ga0326760, IMG submission 207668) | Hot spring sediment microbial communities from Geyser Creek Basin, Yellowstone National Park, WY, United States - GCR.EP_S | ecosystem: Environmental > Aquatic > Thermal springs > Near-boiling...
CTTGATAAAAAATGAAAGCATTGCCAAGCCTCTCGATCTTTCTCAAGATCCTATTCTCAAACTCATCAAATTTTTTATCAATCTCTCTAAACCGCTGATCAATAGCGTTAAACTTGCCCTCAATCTCACCAAACTTTTTGCCGAGCCAATAAACCGCGCTGATCATTGTAGCAAAAGCACCTAAACCTCCCACAGCAGCTAATAAATTCAATATAATCGAGGCATTATTCATCATTCTATCAATATGATATGATACAAAAATATTTTTAAATTATATATCTAAGATAAGAAGATCCGTGGAAAAAATACTTAGGAAAATAAGAAGACTTAAGTAAAAAAGGATCAAGTCTTTTTAAATTTTTGCCCATAAAGATAATTAGGTATAAGATTTATGAGTAGTAATGACACATCATCACATGATATCTTATTAAATAATATTAACGTATTTACAGAACTTTTAAGGTCAGATGTCTCAAATAGAATCACATTATTTGTCAAGAGAGTATGTGAAGATCTACATTTAGATCCTGATGTAAGAGTACTTATTTCATTAAGAGATTTTACAGAAGATGAAAAACTTGATAATACATCCTTAAAAATTTGTGGATTCTATGAGCCTGATAAGAAGCTTATAATAATCTCTCTACCATGTGTAAATAAAGAAAAGAATCAATTTTTTAGAACGCTTGCTCACGAGATTGTACATCATTGTCAACATACATGTAATAATAAGTTATGTAGAGACCTGGTATGCGAGATCTCTATTCATGACAAAGATTTTGTTAAAGAGATCAATACATTATTACCATATGAACTCAGGCCTCACGAGATTGAGGCATTTAAAATTCAAGATGAGATAGCTAAAAAGATCATTTCTATAAAAGGATCTAACGAAGTAGAGATCCTTATTGAAGATCTTAATCAGATGTTAAAAACTCAGACTTTAACATTTAATATATCATCTCTTAATGTAATAGACATTTTATTAAGAGAGGAAGCTATTAAAGATCTTATTGTAAAACGCTGGGAAGAAATTACCAACGACGCTAAGAGAAGTCTCGAAGAACAGAATGTAGATGAGTGCGTAAGAGGATTTATGACAAAGAGATTAAGTTCAGATCTTTTTTCTAATTTAAATGAATTCTTAGAGGAACAAAAGAAAAGCTTTCTTGAGAATACCTTAATAAAGAAGATAATCATGATCCCTATAGATAGTCAGAATATCGATGTATATATAATAACAGATCGAGGCTTTGCTTTACATAAAAGAGTTAAAGGGGAATCACTTATGACAGGCATAATCATAGATCCTATATCAAAAGTTAATCTAAGTGGGCTTGTAAAATCTAATGTTGAAATAATATATAATATATTAGGAGGTAATGGAAAATTAATATTAGAGCAGAATAAAAACATAGATCTAATATTATTTTTAAGAAAAGATCTTACTGAAGCAATCATTATAGATGAGCTTCATAAAATATGTACAGAAGCCAAAAACAAAGGTAACATGTCTTACGATATAATTAAGCTCTTGAATCTAATTACTTTTTTAAGTAAAATTAATGAACTAGATGAACTACAAATAATGAAGGATGAAACACACGAATCTATGGTAAAAGTGAGAGTCAAAGGATCAGATGATGAAACATTATTAATATGTGGCGATTTGGAAGTCGAAAGTCTTCATGAAAAATTCACGGTTAAAAAGATTTTTGAAAAATTGATGAATTGGAAAAGGGATTTATCGTTTTTTAACATATATGTATTAAAGGTACTTCTAGAGATGTTAGTAGGATATCTACATGATAATTCCAGCGAAATGTGTAAAGAGATTAAGGATATAGGAAGAGAATTGGAGCAGCTTCAGAGAATTTTGAAGGATATAGAGGATGAAATGTCTTCAGAAAAATTTGAAATAGTGCTTCGCACCATTCAATAGCTAATGCTAACTCATGCCTAATTAAATCAATCTGAGGTAACTAATGTTAAGTTGTTTTTAATGTACATGGAAATTAAAGTTACACTTTATAGAATCTTTTGGAAGAATATATATTTTATAAGTTATAAAATTGAATTGATGACTCACAAATTTGTGGGTCAGAGTATAAATATTTTTCTCTTCAAAGTGAATCTTATCTCCATTAAGATCCTTATAATACGTCAATTATATAATAACCTTATTTTCATTTAATTGTTCGATTTCTAAAGCGAACAAACTGTCCCATATAACCAGATTTTGTGTAGACACCATTTAGAACACGCTTTTTAATATCTCAGCATTATAATATGTCTATATAAACGATAGAATCATATTGTAAGGATCTAATATTTTACTCTTGATCATTGTATTTTTACACGGATCTTTATTATTCCTCAGGCGAAAGTTATATCTATATGTTTATGCTCACATGTTTTTCGGAGAAATAATACTTAATGTCTTCAAATATATGATTTTGATTTTTAGTATCTTTAGAGTTTAGGTTTACCGATCTTGTCATATGTGTCTTTTAATATTTTTAAATATGCATCACCATATCTCTCGATATGTTGAGCAAACATTCTTTCAGCATTATTATAATATCTTTCTATGTTTTTAATATTGTAACTCTTTAATACGTTTTCTAACATACTTCTTGTTTCATTTAAATATTTTAAAGATCCTTCATATAGTTCTTTATCACTTAAACCAATAAGATCTATTAATCTAGCAATCTCTTCGTTATTCATAAATGAAAGCTCGATCCCTAAGATGTCTGGAGGCTCAATTTTTTCTATTGCCCTTTTGATTATTTCTGATGTAAGAATCTTTCCAGGTAGGCTCTCTATAAAAGAAAGAGTTTGTAGAAATAAAAGCTGAGACTCTAAATAAGATCGAAATAAATCTATTCGGGTCGTCCCCTTGAGTATCTTCTCAATATTATTTATTAACTCATAAAAAGTTTTCACATTATTATTAATGTGGTTTTCGAGAAATTTTTTATCTAAGTATAACCCATTTATATCTTTAACGATCGAATATATATCGTGTAGATAATATGCTACATCTCTCGCGCTTTTTGAGAGAGTATTCGAAAAAAGATCTTTCAAAGGAAGATATTTTACATTAGATGAATAAAATTCTTCATAATTACCTCTGATCAGGTTTGATTTTTTATCTATTGTATATGATAAGCCGGCTAAAGTGAAATTTGTCGAACCATAATACTTTACATGATAGAACTCATTACTCGAAAAACAGAAATGATAGCCAATTAAAAATTTAGCATGATTAACATACATATTCATATCAAACATCTTCACATAACATCCTGTCTTCATAATCTCATCAATGCTTATCTCCTGGATTTTTCTATAGTATCCTCTGAAAATTGAAGCAGCATTGGTTCTTAAGACACATATGAGTCTATCAGGCACCCGTTTTAAAATATCATTGATTGTATCTAGGATCTCGGATTTTTTGATTCCCGTATAAGATATTATGTAGCTAGACATGTAAATGATAGTTAACATATTTCGACAATTTTTTATATCATTCTCAGCCACTCTCCTCAGGGTTCTTAGAGATGCTTTGAGACTATTCAGGGCTATATCGCTATTAGGATTTTTTATAATCATATCATGTCTAATAAAAATAAAGATTCCATAGATATAAATTTTGTTTGATGATTTTCTAGAGCTAACCAGACAGGTGGGTCTGAGTCAGTTGAATAAAGATCTTTTCTTAGATTTATGACGACTTTTTAAATATATAAATTTTCTCATATGTGATACCGTTAGGATTATTATTTAATCTTTTTTTGAAAAGTTTTCTTTTTCTGATCTTGTCTATGAAATCTTCGAATAAAACTAGTCTATTATTATTGTTTGTTAGATGCTCAGTTAATATCTCTCCAATAGGGATCTTATGTGAGCCGAGCGTGGCATCTGCTAACACAATAATTAATATGCCTTCTTGCTTTATTATAGTAGCTATCTTATCAAACGCTTTTGATAGAGACATGAAATAATTATCATAATATCTCAAAAGATCTTTTTTATCTCTCTCTTTAATTTTTTCTCGGTATTCTTCGTAAAGTTTTGATCTAACGTTATAGACATATCCTCTATAGGGTATCTCATGTTTTTTAAGCCATACAATCAATTCGGGAGGAACATCTAGCCAGTAAAGATCTAGTTTAAAACTTCTTACATACTCGTGTGCTATAAGATATGGGGGACTTGTTATCACACATTCTAAATCAGATGTCTCAAACTCATGTTCTAAGACATCGAAAAATCCTCGTGTCACAGGCTTAGAGAAATTATAAACTTTCAACTCTTTTAATCTTCTGATGACGCTGTTAACATCTTTTAAAAATAGATCCTTGATACTAAAACTACTGATCATCTTATCTAATTTGGCTTTCTTCATCTTACTTCTAAAATATTTAGCTACACTATCATCAGCATATGAAAATTTACGTGAGATCCTGAGAAGCAAGATTGTGTAAAGACCCCATGGAAAATCTTTTTTATAAGGTATCCATGTCAGTCTATTCTTATCAAAATATGCTATCTCGCTATGATAATATCCCCAGATCTTTCTTAAGATCTTTGCTACACTCTCAGGATACCACGATAAAATTCTCTCATCAATATCTTTATATACAGAAATCTTTTCTTCATTAATCAGACTTTTAATATCTCTATGTATTTCACTAAGTATTCTTTCTCCATAATTTAATACCTCATAGAAGTATTCTGTAAATATATCAATCATTGGTAGCAAGTCTAGACCATATGAGATATTTGACCCAGTAATAGATGTGATAAGAGATGATATACCAGATCCAGCGAAAGGATCCATGAAAGTTTTTCTTAGACAATACTTATTTAGGAGAGAGATGAATAGATCAATATTAAATCTAGCTGGATAATAATAGATCGAATTTAACATCCTAAGATCTTTTATTATCCCTGTGCTCTCCACGGCTCATCATCGACGGAAGTGTTTTATATGTTTTTTATGTCTAAACTATTATCCACTAGTATACCTAGATTTTAAAAAATCTTCTAAAATTTTTTCAGCCATGAATCTAGAGACGACCCATTCACGCAACATAGGATTCTTAAGCGAACAACTCTTCTCGATAAGAACACAATTATAACAACCATCAAAACAGAAAGGTACAGTAGCCTCATATATAGCATTAAGATAATATTTCATATCTCTATATAACTCTCTAGCTATTACCAAGATCTTATCATCTTTGATATTATAATCTTTCGAAAGCATATCCGCTATTAACCCACCATTCCTATGATAAAGGATCCTTCTAAACTCACTCAAAGGTAAAGATAACACCTGATATAATCTCTCAGGATCCTTCTCCACATATTTCAAACCGAATAACGAACTGACTTTATCAACCAATTTACTAACAGGCCTATTAATATCAGGAAGCTGAGAAATTATAACAGAATCTGCTGCCTCGATCGCTGGCAAAATCCTTTCTCTCCGCCCATTCCAATAAGAATAACAATTTTTATCATGTAAATAATCAAGCATCTCTCTAGCAAACTCGTAAGGATCAAAATCTTTCAATATTTCTCTCCAATATGAAGCTGAATAAGGTTCTGTATCAAAGATCATTACTATTCCTGTAGGCTCTTTAACTTTACCAGCATATCCCCTAAGCCTATAATGATAACCATCAATAATAATATTAAAATATTGAGACGAAAATCCAACAGCATCATAAAGGCTCCTTGTATACGATCCATTAGATCTTGGAATAACTGTAGCTATAACTTCATTAAGCCTTCCCTTTCTGATCTTAAGATTTTCAGAAAGATATCGAATTAACAAATGAGAAATTCCATGAAGCCCAAACTCTATTAATAACAATGTTATCTTTTTTGCAAGAAGCCATGAAAAAACCTTAATGTTGATCTTTTCAACATCAGAATAACGTCTTAAAAATTCTTTGATATAATCATCTAATAACATTAAATAAGACGCTAAGATCATATGAGACGTATCAGTAAAACCGGATGAATGATTATCGATTTGTTCAGTGATAAAACGAAGCTTATTGAATAATCTAATAATAAATTCAGTCCTCCGTAAGTTTACATAACTTCTCCGCGTAGTTATTGATCTTAGGTCCGAATCAATCAAATTTAATTGTTTAAAAACCGTATTTTCTATATTTAAGTTCACATCTAGAGAAATTAATCTATGAGGCTGCATTCCTCTTAGAAATCTTCTTAGTTCACTATTTATATTCCTACCTACATTTTCTGGAATCTCGATGACAGGTCCTGTAAAGATAAAACTATTCAGTAAAGCCTTTAACAACGCCTTAGGATCCATTTCACATACTTGAGAAGCCTTTTCTCCTTGAAATTCAATACTATAGCTTAGTTTAGCATTGATTTGAGATAGAAGATCATTTACATTTAGCAATATATTATATATACAGCTATATATTTTGTCTACTATATCACCGAGGTTTATTTTTAATAATATAGATCCTACATCATAAATATTGATTGATGGAAGCTTTAATGCATCAACTCTTTTATTTCTGGCTCTCCTTTTGATATTCACATATTCTGCCGATAATACTGGTGTTGGAAGAAATGAAAATACATAAGAGACTCTTTTATTTTTTTCTAAGACGAGGCTTCCTAATAAAATCTCAACTAGATCTATAGACATTAAATAATGATCTAAGTTGTCTTCTAAATTCGCAGGAGCTAAATGAGATCCATAGAAAGGCCAATATAACACTTGTGGGAAAGTTTTAATTCTATCTATTGATATCTTGCTAATAATATCAAAATATTTTGTTTCATTTTTGTAGATGTATTTAATTTTACCTTGGTTTCTGATATTTCTATATATTTTTTCAGAAAGATCTTGCGAGAGTCCTAATATGACCCCTTCATCTTTACCAGATTTGAATTTTATGCCATACAAACCTTTATCACGTGTGGCAAGATATACAATTATGTATATATCTTTGTACCCTGTATGATGCGTGGTTATTAGTACATTCGAATCTTTATCACATAAATCTTTAGCAAACTCTATATCTATTGAACTCATGCTGACATAAGGAGATGCTGGAGGTATTGATAACTCTTGATCCTGGATCTTAATTTTGCTTTTTAAATAAATTCTGTCTATCACAACAAATTTATTAGTTGCATCAATACTCAGTTTACCACAATACCATATACTTTCATATTGACCAGGATAAAAAGGGAAATTTATCTTAACCATCTTTTATCACCATTTTATCTACTAAGCTCGATATGTAAAGGTCTTGCTCTTTTAAGAACCTCATTTGGATCTTCCATTATATATATAATTCCATTAAGCCCTTTTTCATATTCAATCAACAAGTGATTTATAAAGGAAGTTCCTATATATCTAGTAATACCCGGATGTATCACGTCATATATATATAAATATCGCTTGATGTAGTCCTTTACATCATCTTTCATTATTAACATATTATTTAGATTATATTTTAGGTTTAGTGAATACGGATGACATATATAGATCATCAAGCCATACATGCTTTTTAATAATCTTCCTCTTACGTCTTCTAAATTACGTATTATTTCAGATATCCGATATGGTAGTACAGTTTCATGGTAAGCATCTCTGATCTTATTAATATCACTACTGATTATTAATAGAAGATTTTCGATCCTATCAATTTTATCAATGCTTTTTGATAAAATTCTCAGATGCGGTAGTAAGTTTCTGATACTGATCCTCTTAAATTCATTACTTTCATGTTCTATCTCATAAAGCGGGTTTTTAATATAAAGATTAATGTTACTACGAACTTCATCAAGAGTAATATAGGTATAATTTATTTTATTTAATATATTTAATATAGATATAGATTTTTGCTCTTTGTTGATGTTTAATAACGAAGTTTCTACGTCTCGTAATGAATTTATTGACAAACTCATTGTTCCACTAATATTCATTAATTCCTTATTGATATCTGATACCAATTCTTTTAATTTATTCAGTGAATTCTTGTAGTCTATTTGGGTACAGAAAGAAGATAAATGTGATATAAATTCTCTCGTATATATCTTCTTGACATATATAGAGTAAACATCTTTAAGATCTCTGATCAAATGATTTACTAATGGCGTGTTGACAAATTCTTTTAATATAATCTGCTTCTCTAAAGAGCTTATAGCGCTATTTTCATCTATTGCGTCTACTAAGATCTTAGTTAAATGTCTTAACATTATATCTGCATGCTCATATGGGTTATAAGTCTTAGGCATTGTAAAATTATAGACATATTCGACAGCCTCTTGATCTCGTGAATATATAAGATCTTCACCTGTGTTCCTTAGTATCAATATAAGGGTTGAGATATAAAATGAGGCCAAGGATCTTCCGCTTCTTCCTAGTCTCTGATTAAGTTCGACCGATGTAGGCTCTGTAGCAAATTGTATTATTAGAGGAACATGTTCTATATCTACACCAAGCTCCATTGTAGATGTTGAAAAAACTATGAGTGGCACAGGATCTGATTCGCCTTTCATGTGAGATTCAATTATAGCTCTACTCTCTCTATTCAGATCTCCGTGATGCATAAGTATGATCTTCTTCAAATTTTTAAGAGTCTTCAGAAACTCCTCGTAACCGCCTTTTCCATATACATTGCTTAGTCCAAGCGCAAATTCATTTATATCATCTAACATCTCACTTATAGCAAAACTATTTGACAATTTATTATCGATCACATTAAGTAGACCATTGTAATTAGATATATGAGTGTCTATGAGTAAAGATAAATCACTAAGTTTAAAGTAGAGAGGTAATACTGTGAAATCTTTAAATATATTTTCCTCGTATATCAGCTGAAATCCATTATAATTCTTCTTCTTAATTATGTTATCAATATACTCAATGATAAATTTCTTAGCTTCTATTCTCTCTCTGTTATCTAGTTTGCTATATTTATATTTCTCTTTTCCTGTTAATAACACTCGATCTGCATGATCCTGTGCATCTAAAATCTGTCTTCTGATAAATGTTCTATAGATATCCTTCAATGTGCCTTTGCTATCAATAAAAACCAATCCTAATGATCTGCTAAAGCTTTCATCTAAGTCTTCTAGTCGTGATCTTATACTATTTAACCAGTGAAGAGCTGCCACAATTGATTCCGCTAATGCTGTCCATGACTCTCTATGTGGATAAGGACTTATGACTAAAGCAGTCTTAACTCTATACGGACCTTTCCAAATGATATCTTTTCGTCTCTCAATCTTAAGATCTTTAGACACCATACATTCAAAATCTATGTAAATGACCTTATTTATCATTCTATATTCTTCGAAAATTTCTTTCGATAATATATTCTGTAGAAATTCTTTAAGAGCTACAGGCATTTCAACATTCTGATCTTCACAATATGATTTAACTTTAAAGAATCCTATGATATTGCCAGTATAAATCTTTCCATTATCTCTATTGATAATCTGCTGATCTGTTAATGTGGCGCTCGACAGTATCATGTCGAGATTTTCGATAAGCTCAGAAATTTTTTCTGGAGATCTATCCTTTGACAAAAAGTATCTTAAGTACAACAGCTTTAATAATGCTGTGGCAAGGATCTCAAGATCTTCTTTAATATATACATGTGCCTCATCTATTACCATGATTCGAATGTTGCCAATAATCTCTTTATAGATGCTTAGATCGTCAGATCTTGTTTTTCCAAGTATTTCATTCACTAGTTTATTTATGATAGAATGATTCGTTATAATTAGATCGCATTCTCTCAGATATTTCTCAGATTTAACATCTTTCAGCCATCTAATCTCCTCGCCAGATAAATTGATGCTTCTGTTATCACAGTATTCTGATAAAAACACCTTGTAGACATCGTGATCTATCTTGTGACAAATCTTCTTATCTCTAAGTTTCAATCCTCTAAGCTCTGCTATTTTCAGGGTTCCCCTCACACCTAAGCTGTCTCCATCTCTTATTCCCACAGTTATGTATAGACTGTTCCTATACATATCTGGTAAGTTCTTCATATCCTTAATCAAACTATTAATCATATCTACGACATCTATTATTTTTATTAACTGATCTCTTGCAAGAGCTTTTCTCGGATATATAATGATAACTTTAATCTTTTTGCCTAACAGCTTATATATTAAGATCTTTACTAACACATAGATTAAAAATATTAGTGTTTTGCCTGTACCAGTAGGTGATGTTATAACTGATAGAATATTTTTGTTCTCACTACACGTTTTAAACATATTAAGAAGATATTCATATTGATAGCTGCTTAACAAAGGATATTTCTCAGAGATCTTATTCAAAACATTATCTACGATCCTGAAGATCTCGTCTATTGATTGTTGTTGTAAGCTGATATTTTCTTTTCTAGCTATTGCTGTCACACAATTCTTTATTACATGTCTAAGCTGAGGATCTTTAATAGATTTTGCTATAGATGTGTCTAAAAAGCTTTTCGGTAGAGGAGGCTCTATCATAAATGGCAGTACATTTGCTTCTAATGTTGCTGGATGAAATGGTAATGATGATGCTGTGCTCGTATATTTATAGAGCATCCCATGAAGTGTTTTGAAAAATATATTTTCAAGTTTTACATATTCTTCCGATATCTTAGTTCTTTCATTAAGCTTAGATATAAAAGACTTTAACGTTTTATCTAGATCTATTCCATAGCGATTGAAGAACTCGTGAAGTTTATTATAGATTCTTATTGAATAGAGATTTAAATAAAGATCTTCAGGTTTCTCCAGTTTTATTATTTTAATGTTCTGATCTTCTACATTCATATGATCTTTAATATTGATTATGTTAAAATTATCAAGAGATTGTCTAGGTAGCATATATAGTAAACCATGATCAATCATTTCTAATATGAGTTCTGCCATAAGTTCTTCTAAGCTCTCCTTGTCAAGAGACGGCTCACGGTTCTTCTTAATGTACTCAAGAATTCTTGTCAGCTTTTCTTTGATCTTATATATAGGGCAGATAGGCTCAGGATCTAGAGGTCTTAACACATTATATCCGCACTCTCCTATTAATCGTCTCAGACCGTTTAGAATAGAATATATCAACACAAGATAATCCAGGCCTCTGCTCGGATTGGAATGTCCTGTGTATAAAGGATATGAAGAGCTATAATAAATTATGACATCTCCTGTGTTCACACCGTCTTCAATAATCGTGTTTGCTCTCATAATAGCTATCTCGTTTAATAAGATCTCGTGGTATATAGAGATCAGATCTTCGAGAAAAGTAGAAATATTTGACGAGGACATACTCTCATCCTACATAGATCTAGATGATTTAAACGGGCAATTACTATTTTCACATATATTACATAAGTCACCCACTACATATAATTTGCCACCTAATCTTTGTTTTGATGATTCCGCCAGTTTTTTACCTAATTCTATAATATGATCTTTAAGATCATTAGGGATCTTCAGAATAACAATCTTGTTATCTCTTTCATCTCTATATACTAAACTTAGTTCCAGAAGTTTATCAACGTCTTTTCTATTTTTATTAAATAAATATGCATACATGCTTAACTGAATAATATCCTGTATCCTTCCACGAGATATGCGTGTAGACTTAACTTCTATTATCTCGTATTTATCTTCATTATAACACAAAAGATCTATTGATCCTTTCAGGTCTTGATCAGATATCGAATACTCCTTAACACATTTCTCTCCCTGCTGTTCATATATTTTTTTAACAAAATCAACAATTTCATCATGTCTTTCAGAAGATCTTTCTAAAATATCCTTCTTAGGAATAAAAAAATCACAATTAAGTATACTGACCTGTCCACGTACTGTTTTACTCATAATCACCGCTACAAATATATTTTGTTGTCAAAGATTAAAATATTTAAGAAGTAGAGGAGGATCTCTAAGTATTGTTTAGCTATAAATTAAAAATTTTAAGAACCGAAATTTCGAATAATAACTTTTGTTTTATCATTTTAATTTAATGTATGAGGATCTTACAAATTTTCATATCAAGATCTTTATTTCTTAACATCATTCATATTACATCGGGTCTAGAATATGTTAAAGCTGTTGTAAGTTTTCTTTGAGCATAAGTGCTCAAAAAGATCTTTTTATTAGTATGGATATACCATATATTTCTTCTAAGAGACTCTTTTTCTCTTCGGCTCTTTCCATGTTTAATTCGCATAGCTCGTCTTCTCCTTCGCATTCTACTTTTAGTATGAGTTTGTTGCGTCTTCTATAGATTTTTAGTCTTTTGATTGATTGGTCTAGTCCGTAGTCTAGTCCGTCTGAGACTCTTATGATCCCTATGGCTGTCTTTGTCTCTTTATCAATATCTTCTGGCAAAGGATCTTTGCTGCCATGTGATCTTGCTATTAAACCTGTTTTCTCTCCAATTGAACATTCACAGGCTTT
>Ga0326760_1001104_pt1 | contig 12475 bp, 5 predicted proteins | sample GCREP_S_FD_207668 | JGI IMG/M metagenome (GOLD analysis project Ga0326760, IMG submission 207668) | Hot spring sediment microbial communities from Geyser Creek Basin, Yellowstone National Park, WY, United States - GCR.EP_S | ecosystem: Environmental > Aquatic > Thermal springs > Near-boiling...
TTCTACGAGGGAGATAGACGAGGAAGAACTGGAAGATGCTGATGAGAAGACCCGCTGGGAAGAGGAAAACGAACTGGTTGAGTATCTAACCAACGCCGAAACCCTTGAGGAGTTGCGCGAGGAGTTGGGGGAACTGGAGCGATTGATAAGGTTGGCGGAGCGGATAATTGAAAGCGGGCAAGAGACCAAATTGATGGAGCTGCAAAAAGTCCTTGAACTTGAACAAGTCAAGGAAAAAGGCGTGAAACTCCTTGTCTTCACCGAGTCAAGGGAAACGATGGAATATTTGGCAGAGAAATTTAGGGAATGGGGATTCTCCGTGACGACCCTGCACGGCAACATGAGCCCAGAAGAAAGAGTGAGAGCGGAGCACGAATTCAGGGAGGAAACCCAAATCATGGTCTCCACAGAGGCTGGTGGCGAAGGCATTAACCTGCAATTCTGTTGGCTCGTGGTCAATTACGACATCCCGTGGAACCCCAATCGCTTGGACCAACGCATAGGTCGCGTTCACCGTTATGGGCAACGATACAATGTCCACATCTACAACTTGGTCGCCGAAGACACCATAGAAGGGCGCATCCTCAAAACTTTGCAGGAAAAGTTGCAACGCATCAAAGAGGTTTTGGGTAGCGATAGGGTTTTTGATGTCCTGGGAGACACCATTGACCACCTCTTGCAGGGGCGTTCCTTGAAGGACCTCTTCATTGAAGCCCTCTCCAATCCAACCACTTTGGAAGACATCGTGGAAAGAATTGAAAGAGTGCCTGACGAAGAATTGGTAAATAAGGTCAGAGAGGCAACTATGGAGATGCTGGCAAACCGACACATCAACTTATCCTGGGTGATGGGTGAGTCGGAAAGGGCAAGGGAAAATCGGCTTATCCCAGAATACATTGAACGCTTCTTCCTGAAGGCTTGCGATAGCCTTGAAGTCACTGTTAAGCCGAGGCGGGAAAAAGGGGTCTTTCAGATTGAGTGGGTTCCAGCACGCCTTCGCAATGTCTCCGCAGATTTCAAAAACCGCTACGGCGAAGTTAAAGATACCTACCGAAGTTTCACTTTCCGCAAGGAACTGGCGAAAGACACCGTTGAGTTTGTGGCTCCCGGACATCCTTTGCTTGAAGCCATCGTGGATGCAGTGATGGCTGAAGGCAGGGAAGAACTCCAAAAGGGAGCATGCTTTTACGACCCTACGCGCCGTTGGGACGGGTGGCTTTGGATAGTTGAGGGAGAGATCGTAGACGGCAAACAAACTGTCGCGGGTAAAAGGCTCTTTGCCGTTTATCAACCCAAGCAAGGTCAACCGACCCTCGTTAACCCATCCGTCCTCTGGGACTTAAATCCCGTTCCTCCCGAAGAATTGGAGGACAAATTTGTCGAGCCACCTTCTGGGATGCTTCAGGAAGATACGCTTCTCTGCCCTCAAGATGTTCTCCGACCAATTCTCCACGAATTGGAGACTTACAAAGACGAATTAAAAGCGGAACGGGAAAGGTTCGCTTCGGTTCGGGAACGATACACTATCCCTACCCTGAAAAGCCTCATCAACCAACAAGAGGCGAAAGTAGCAGAACTGCAGTATAGGGAATTGGCTGGTGAGAAAGTTGATTTGCCACTTCACAGCGAGATGAAAAGGCTGGAGGAACTTGAAAGGCGGCTGCAAGAAATAGAGGAAAGTTTGAAAACCGAGACTGCTTTGACCATCGGAGAAATCAAAACCATTGCGGTCTTGAGGGTGATGCCGCTACCAGAGACGAAACTTGATGAAGCCGATGGCATGAGCGAAGACCCAACTCTTGAAGCCATCGGTTTACGAGTTGCGATGGAGTATGAGCGCCGTGAAGGGCGTTCTCCAACCGATGTTTCCCTTCAGCGCCTTGGTTACGACATCAAATCCAGAGCCCCAGATGGTTCGGTGCGATACATTGAGGTTAAAACCCGTGCCCACACGGGGAGCGTCGCTTTGACGGAACACGAATGGCTGAAAGCAAAACAATTGGGTGACAGTTACTGGCTCTATATCGTTGAAAACGCCGTTACCAACCCAACCCTCTGGATTATTCAAAACCCTGCGGAAAAACTTGAGCCTAAGGCGACGGTCGTTCAATACATCGTCAGAGACTGGAAAAATGTTGCTCAACCCGCCGTATTATAAAGTGGGAGCGAAACTCGGCAAGGAGGTGAAAGGAGAGAATGGTTGCGGTAGCAAATTTGACATGGGGCGTTGCGGGACTTATTTGCGGGCTGTTAATTGGGGCGTTGGTTTGTTGGCTTTGGCAACGAAACCTGACGAATGCTCTGAAGGAAAGGTTAAAAAGCGCTGAGGAGAGAGCCCAAAAGTTAGAGCAGGAAAACGCCCAACTGCAGGAGAAGAGGAGCGAGTTGGAAAGGGAGTTAGGAAAACTGCAAGAGCAAACCAAGTGGATTGAAACAGCCGAGGCGAGGTTAAGGGAAGTTTTCCAAGCATTGGCTACCGACGCATTGCAAAGGAATGCGGACGAGTTCATCAAGCGAGCCCGTGACCAGTTGAATGAAGTCGTCGCCCAAGTCCAAGGTAATTTGAGCACCCACCGAGCGGAGATTTACGGGCTCATTGGACCACTTGAAAAAACTTTGAATGACTTGAATGCCAAAGTAGGGGAACTGGAGAGCAAAAGGGGTGAATTGAAGCAACAGTTGGAAAACTTGTTCCAAAATCATCAGGAACTTCTCAAGGTAACTGCTACTCTCTCAAAAGCCTTTCGTGAGTCACCTACCCAAAGAGGACATTGGGGCGAATTGCAACTCCGGCGCATCGTTGAGTTAGCAGGGATGGAAAGGCATGTTGATTTTAAAGAGCAGGTGGGCTCAACCGAAGGTCGCCCTGACATGATTGTTTACCTGCCCAACAGGGGTTTCGTCGCCGTTGATTCAAAAGTCCCACTTGAACATTTCCTAAAAGCCCTTGAGGCAGAAAAAGAGGACGATAGGGACAAAGCGTTGCAAGAACACGCAAATGTAGTCAGGTCCACCATTCAGAAACTGGGCAGCAAAGAGTATTGGGAGCAAAGCAAAGTGAACGGTCGCTCTCCCGAGTTTGTCGTTATGTTTGTGCCCCATGAGGCTGCACTGGCAGAAGCCTTCAGAGCAAAACCAAACCTTCTGGAAGAGGCACTGCAAAAGCGAGTTATTCCAGCAACTCCGATCATCTTCTTCGCACTCCTTAAAACCATCGCCTACGGATGGATGCAGCACAAAGCCATTGAGGATGCTGAAAATATTTTCAGGGAAGTTGCTGAACTTTATAAGCGATTCCAAACCTGCCTGTCACACGCCAGTAAGTTCGCTAAAAGCCTCAAAGACACCGTTGAGCGTTACAATGAGTTTGTGGGTTCGTTGGAACAAAGGGTCATGCCTTGCGTAAGGCGATTGGCAAGCACGGTCGGTAACAGCAAGGAATTGCCACAACTGGAGGCGATTGAGGCTTCACCTCGTTTGCCAATCTTGATGGAAGCGGGCGAAAATTCTCTCTGGAAGGAGGCTCAGGAAGATGAAGAGGCTAATTGAAGTTGAAGGGGCATTTCCGTTGGCGGAAGTGAGCAGGGAATCACGGCGGGAGAAAAACATCAGGCACGGTCACATCTCAACACTGCACATCTGGTGGGCAAGGCGACCCTTGGCAGCATCAAGAACCACTATCTTCGCCGCCTTAATCCCAGCAGACAACCTTTCCCCTAAAGCCCTGGAACCGATGAAAGAACTTATTGCCCAAATGGCTCCTTGGGAAGCAGTTAAGGACGGGGATAACCATGTCATTCGCCAAGCACGGGCGATTCTCCAAAAAATCTATCCACAACCGCCGAAGGTTTTGGATTGCTTTGCTGGCGGAGGGAGCATCCCGCTGGAAGCACTTCGGTTGGGCTGTGAAACTTATGCGTTGGAATACAACCCTGTTGCCGTCCTTATCCTTAAAGCCACGCTGGAGTATCCGCAAAAGTTCGGACGAAGGTTGCTGGAAGAAGTGAAGCGTTGGGGAGATTGGGTGCTAAATGAAGCGAGGAAGGAACTCGCAAGTTTCTACCCTACCGACCCAGACGGCTCAATCCCAGTCGGCTACATTTGGGCGAGGACATTGCCTTGCCAAGACCCTAACTGCGGCGCCGAAATTCCGTTGATGAGGCAAACATGGCTGGCGAAAACCGAGGGAAGAAAAATTGCATTGAAACTTTTGCCTGACAAGGAAAACAAGCGGGTAGATGCGGTCATCGTGGAAGGCAGTCAAATTGACTTTGACCCTTCCATTGGGACGGTTAAAGGCGCTATCGTCACTTGCCCTATTTGTGGCGGAGTCATTGACGATGATACGACACGACAGTTGTTCCGTGAAGGTAAGGCAGGGCAACGAATGATGGCAGTCGTCTTGCACCATCCTTCCCAATCAGGGAAGCGATACCGATTGCCGACCGAACGGGATTTGAAAGCCTACCACTCTGCCACCGAAGCCTTGAAGCAAAAGGTTGAACGATTGCGTGATGAGTGGAGAATGGAGCCCGTGCCTGATGAACCGACACCGACTGGTGGAGGTCCAGGTGCCGAACGAGCCTTTTCAGTTCACAAATATGGCATGACGACTTGGGGTGATTTGTTCAACGAGCGTCAGAAACTGGCGCTTCTCACTTTCGCCGAGAAAGTCCGACAAGCATACACGGAAATGCTGAATGAAGGCGCTGACCCAGAGTGCGCAAAAGCAGTGGCAACTTATTTGGCGATGGGAATGAGCAGGATGGTTGACTACACATGCACTCTTTGTCTTCACGATAACACGCAAGAGAGAACTGTCCATGTGTTCGGTCGCCAAGCCCTACCTATAACATGGGACTATTCCGAACTGAACCCAATTTCCGATGCAGTGGGATCATGGGAAAGCATGGCACTCCGCAGAATTCCGTTAGTCCTTGCCCACCTTACCCAAATCCCATCAGCAGATATTCCGCCTAAGGTTCATCAAGGTTCAGCCACTGAACTTCCTTACCCAGACAAATTCTTTGATGCCGTCATCACCGACCCACCTTACTACGACAATGTGCCTTACAGCGATTTGAGCGACTTCTTCTATGTTTGGCTAAGGCGCACCATCGGTCACCTTTACCCTGATTTGTTCTTAACACCGTTGACGCCAAAGGTTGAAGAGTTAGTTGCCGATACTCAAAGGCGTGGCGGGAGCATGGAAGCAGCAAAACAATGGTTTGAACAGCAACTTACTCAAGCCTTCCGTGAAATTTATCGTGTGCTTAAGGACGATGGGATTGCCGTCATTGTCTTCGCCCACACAAGCGTTGAGGCATGGGAGAGCATCATCAACGCCTTGCTCAATGCCGACCTTTACCTAACCGCATCACTGCCCATCCACACGGAGATGGAAGCGAGGTTGCGCCAGCACAATTCGGCTGCGTTAGCATCATCCGTTTACATGGTTTGTCGCAAGCGAGTTGAAGAGAAGATAGGCGAGTATCGTTTGGTCATTCGTGAGATGGAGGAGAAAATTCCGCAGTCGTTAGAGAGGTTCTGGGACGCAGGGATTAGCGGTCCTGACTTCTGGCAGAGCGCCATCGGTCCTGCCGTCGCCATCTTCGGGCGATACAAAAAGGTCGTCAAGCAAGATGGGACAGAAGTGAGCGTCAGGGAACTGCTGGAAGAAGCCCGAAGAATCACCGCCCATTACGCCCTGAGGCGAGTTTTGGAGAAAGTTGGAGGTAACGAACAAACCGTTGGGGCACTTGACCCAGTAACCCGATTTTACCTTGTCTGGCGATGGACTTTCGGTGGTGGAAAAATCCAAGTTCCCTTTGACGATGCCTTACGAGTCGCTCGTTCTGAAGGTGTGGAGTTGAAGGACCTTGCGAGAGCCGACAGTATAGTCCGCATTTCAAGCGGTATGGTGAAAGTCGTTGGACCGACTGAACGAAAAGGGGACAAGCGTTTCCTTGAGACCCTAAAGTTCAACTCCCTCATTGATGCCCTGCATCGCACAGTGATTGCGTGGCAAAGTGGCGACGAAACGACACTGCAGGCGATATTGTCCTTAAGGGGCAACGATGAGACCTTCTGGCAAGTCGCCCAAGCCATTGCCGAGGTTTTGCCCGAAGGAGACGAAGAGCGCCGACTCCTTTTCGGGCTTCTCCAGAAGCGTGGGCGAGTCCCTCAAACAACACAAGCGCAAGCACAACTTCCGTTCCAACAATGAAAAAACATCAAAGGAGGTGCTTTGCGATGGAACGATTGCCGTCATGGATGGAAGTCGTAAAGCCTGACCCAATTGTGCTTTCGGAGAGGCTGGAAGAATCCCTGTTTGCAGCAGACCTTTACAGCGTCCTAAAAGGCACAGCCCCTCGGGAGTATCAAGACCCAAGGCGATTCGCCGAGCAAACTTACCCGACCGAAGGCATGGTTCAACTTATCAGCGATGTGGTAAGGCGGTTAAGCGGTAAAGGCTCATCTAACCCAGTCATCCAAATCCAAACACCCTTTGGAGGCGGAAAGACCCACACCCTAATTGCCCTTTATCACTTGGTGAAGCATGGCAGGGAAATCAGAAATTCCTTGCTGGGAGAAATGGTGTTTGAGAAAGTTGGTATCAGCAGTTTCCCAGAGGCAAAAGTAGCGGTCTTCGTGGGAACGGTGCCAAACCCTGAGGAATCACCCACTCCCTGGGGAGAAATTGCAAGGCAACTTGGTCGCTACGATGTGGTTCGGAGAGCTGATGAAGGGCGTTATTCGCCCGGACGGGAATTGTTGGAGAAGGTCATCGGGAACGAACCTACTCTCATCCTGATGGATGAGGTCGCTGAGTTTGCTGCAAAATGTGGGCAAGACTATTATACTCAATTTCTTGCCTTCTGCCAAGAGTTGACCGAAACGGTGAACAGTTTGAAGAGATGTTGCTTGGTCGTAACCCTACCATCCAGCGCCCCTTACGGCGAGAGAGGGGAGAGGGCTCTACGAGACTTATTGCAGATTTTTGGGCGAATGCAAGCCATCTATGAGCCTGTTAGAGGGATGGAAATCTACGAGATTATCAGGAAGAGGCTGTTTGAAATGGACAATGATTGGGAAGAGGATGCTTACCGAATTGTTGACGAATACATCAGTGCTTACAGGCAATGGAGTGACGCTCCCGAATGGTCACAAAGCGAGGAATATCGGGAGAGGATGTTGAGGGCTTTTCCGTTCCACCCACTCCTCATTGATTGGCTAATTGAGCGATGGGGCAGTTTCCCCACCTTCCAGCGAACGAGAGGTGCTCTCAGGTTCTTAGGTCACATCGTTCAGGACATTTGGCGCAAGTATGAGAAAGAGCCACAGAAAGCACCACCGCTTATCCAACCAAGTCATGTGAATTTGACCAAGCCCGAGATTGCAGGGGAATTGATGAAGCACATTGACCCTGGTCACCGTGCAGTCATCCACGCAGACATTCAAGAGCGAGCACCTCGTATTGATAGCGGGATGGGCGATTGGAGTCAATATCGGGTAGCAACAGGGTTAGCGACTTCTATTTTCTTGGCTTCGTTCACCGCAGCAGAGGAAGGACGAAAGGGTGCGACCCTGTCTGAGTTGAAAATTGCTGTTTGGCAGCCAGGGTTAGAACCTGCGGTTATCACAGAAGCGATGAACCTGCTTGATAAGACACTCCTTTACTTGCACGAGGAGAACGGACTTTACTTTTTCAGCCTCCAGCCCAGTTTGGTTAGGCTTAAGATTGACTTCATCGAGCGGGTCCCTGACGATGAAATTCGCAAAGAGTTGGAGCGAAGGCTTAAAGAGTTAGTGAAGGACAGTGGTGATTGGCAGGTTCGGATAACGGATAAGGCAGAAGATGTGCCCGATATCAGAGATTTGCAAATGGTCGTGTTGCCACCTGAAACACCTATAGAGGAAGCAACGCAAAAGGTGCAGAAGATTTTTGAGACCAAAGGGGCAAACCCTCGTATCTATCGCAATGCATTGGTAGTCGTCGCTGTTGATAGGAACGGCAAGGAGAGAGCTGAGGGGCAAGTTAAGGAATTCTTGGCGCTGAAACGGATTGAAAGCAGTGAAGAGCGGAAAAGGCTAAGCCCAAGAGACCAACAAAGGCTGAAAGAGGACAAGGATAACGCTGACAAGGAATCCTCAAGGGAGTTGTGTAATGCCTACAGGATCGTCTTCAAGCAGACCGAGGAAGGGCTGGAGAGACTGGACATGGGGACGATGAGTATTGGTGAAAGCCTGAACTTGGTGAAGAGGGTTCAAGACTTCCTTCACCGACAAGACCTGTTGATGACGAAGAAGGTTAACCCTGCTCAGGTGAAGGAGTTAATGGGCGACGCTAAGGAGAAAGCCCTTGAAGACATCTGGCAAGATTATGGCAAGTTCCCACGCCTGCCAATCCTCTTGAACCGAGGGGTTTTGGCTGAAGCCGTTCGGATGGGTGTCCGCCAGAAACTCTTCGCCGTGCGAATTGATGATAGGGAATACTACGGTGAAGAACTACCTTCTGGTAGCGATTGGGTTAAGTATGCGGTTCTGCTTTCAGAACCTACAAGGAAACCAGAAGTGCCACAACCCATCCCACCCATAGTAACTACCCTGGTAGGAACTGTTGGGGTTGAGGATATATTAGGAACCCTGCAAGGCACTTCAGAAGCGAGGGTTAAAGAAATTTACGACCAGATTTGGTCGCAAAAGCGTTCGGAGTTTAGAAGCGAGGCTGAATTCCGTGAGGCATTTAGGAACGCCATAGAGAGAGGACGAGACCAAGGGCTATGGGAACTTCGCATTGGCAAGACACCGGTAGTGGGTGAAGGGATTGATATATCCACGCTTCTGGATAGAGGAACGATCCACTTGAAGAAAGCACCTGTGGCGCCTAAGGTCATAAGCGTGCGTTTAGTTATCCCAAGTGAAAAGTTCGGCACTTTCGCTAGGTCTATGGCAAATTTGCATCAGCTGCAATTGGTTGGTGACCATGTTGAAATCTCCTTCAAGACACCTCCCCTGCGAGATGAGCAGCGAAGGCAATTGAAAAATGCCTTGCAAGAGACCATTAGCCAAATTGGCGGTGAAATTCAAGAGCCGACAGAGTGGAAGTAACCCAGTAACCGATGAAGCCTTTTCCGCAGGTCGCCACTTTGGATGTTCTGTTCTAACAAACGCAATCTATCGGCAACGGCGCGACCCAAATCTTGAGGGAATTGGGCTACCTTGACGAATTCCTCTAAGGCATCAAAACCTTGCCGAGATCTTCCAGCATAAGTGAGTAGCCTATCGATGAAGTGACGCAAAGCTTCGGTTTGCAGCGGTGGACCGAATAACTTCGCGATGTCCTGTGCCACTATGCGTTTGAATTCGGATGCTATGAAGGCTGAGACCAGTGCATCAACAATTTGGGAATCAAAAGCGACCTTATCGGAGACGATAGCCATCAGATTGGTAGCTGCTCGCAAGTCCGCAAGTTTAGGTTTACCTTGAAGTAATTGATGGGCTTTAGGCAGGACATAGTCGCTGATGGCTTTTTCAGGCGAGGCTGCAATAGCAGATCCCCATGCTTGCTCCTCTTCCTTCTTGCCCCTTTGGAACGCATCAAACCACCTTGAATAGAACAAGTTAACAAAGTCCCTCGTAGGAGCATCATCCCTTTCGCTTAGGCAATAAGCACATGTCTCAGCCCACCTTAAGGGTTCTGCCATAACTTGGCGCTGAAGCCATCGCCAAAAATCTTGAGCGACTTGTTGGTCAAGAAGACTCGCAAGCAACGAGGTTCGTGTTGGTGTCAGAAGTCGGTCCGCCTCATGGACAGGAAAGTTGCGGTTCCACTTTTGAGCAAGGGAAAAAGCCCTTAAGGCTTCTACAAGCAGGGTATGAGCAGGTCTAAGCAACTCACCCTCTTCGACCAACAAGTTTGATGCTTTTAAGATATCCCAAAGGTCATCTGCCCTTTGGGCATCACCGACGCATTTTCTCAGTTCATTGTAAACTTCGTCATTGTCCCATGAATCTTTCCCCTCCAAAGCCATAAAAACATCGCCCAAAATCTCGATCATACGGGTAGGTGGCAAAGGGGAACCAACTTTGCTGAGCAATGCCTTTACCAATTCCAAATAAGTTCGCCCCAAGCCTTTTATGGGGTGAGGCAAGAAAAGAGATGCCACGATGAGGAACGGTGGGAATTCACTCATCTGAGGAGGCAAAGCAGGAACGGGACGATCCAAAACACTACTCAATTTCACTAAGAGGCACTGAACCTGATCTTTTGAGAGTGGCTCTAAGTGAATCGATGGTAGTCCAAGCCATTTAAAATCTTCAAACCTTTCTGAACGGACAGCCAAAACAACTCGTAATGAATTGTTACCTTCAAGAGTGTCACGGATATGCTCCACAAAGTCTTGTTTAGTAGCGACTTGTTCAACTTGGTCCACTAAAAGAACAATATGCCCCCTTTCCAGCCAGTTAGCCCAGTGCTTGTCCTCAAGTTCGTTGGGAGAAGCCTTGCTGAAGAAAGTTTTAAGGATTTCCGACAATGAAGGATTGAAGGAAAACTGTCGTAATTTTTCCCAAACACTTAGCCATTCTTTCGCCTCCAAGAAGACAGGAAGCAAGTTCTTATACTCTCCCTTGGAGGACAGTAGATAGGCAATATATCGGAGCGCCGTTGACTTTCCCATCCCACTCCTTGCAACCAAAAGCCAATGTTTTTGCTCTCCCCTAAGCCATTCTCTTAACCAGTCTGTTAGGAGAAGGCTTTCCCGACCATTGGAAGATAAGGTCACTGAGGGTTCTTGGTAACAACTCCAATCTTTCCTCCCTAAGCCAATAAGGTAGAAATGATCAAACTTCTGAGCCACTTTGTTGCGAAGATCCACAAAAAGAGCAATTCGAGTCAGGAAGGCATCTATTGCTTCATCCACGGTGGCTACCTGCTGGAAGAAGTCTTGAGGCAGACCAGGAAGGTTACTTACAGTGCTAAGGTCTTGACCTTTAGCCACCAACAAACGAGTTATTCGTGGACAACTGAGGTTGATGGCTGCACGAACTTTTTCTACCAATCCGCTGACAGGAACAAGTTTTCCGTCATCACTCAAGGCAGCAGTTATGGTTATTGAGGGATCGGGTGGAAAATCTTTCAGCAAGAGCCATATTCCAACAGCGAAAAGTCCACTTAAAGAGTTGCCCCTCAATGCATCTAAATGACGCCCGTCAGAGCGTGTGATGCGCCATGCGATCTTAATCCCTGAAGGCGAAAAAGATTGCATCCACTGCTCTACTTTGTACAAGGCTGCTTTAAATTCGTCGTCCTGCGGCAATAGAATACTCTCTGGGTGTGGAACCAAACGAGGTTTTAGTTCTGTATCCTCCCGTAAGTCCAGTTTCAAAGTCACAACAAAGCCGTCCCTGCCCTTAACCCCAAGCCCTTGTAAAGTTACCTGCGGAATTTCTGTCTCTTCGTCTCCAAATTGGTCAATATACTCTAACCACTCCCCACCATCCTTGTAGAGGAAGTCTTCCACTAAAGATCTCATCTGATGAAAAATGTTGTAAGCAACTCGCTTTGGTAAACCTATTTTATCCAGCCACCATTCTAATCTCTCGATAAAGCCTTGATAGGACGCTATTAATTGATTGTGCAGTTTTCCCAAGACTTCCTTATTATCCTCACAACACAGCCTCCACAGTTCGCCGTTAGACAGGCTCAGCCAAGCGTCTTCAAATTGGGTTGGACCGCCGCAAGCCAAGTACTCTATCCAATCCCTTTCCTGCATACCATGCACCTCCCATTGCCCAAACAAAATTATCCGCTATCTTAAGGATACTGTCAACCATTCATTGCCTGAGACTAACCTGTATCATCCTTTTTCGGGTTATTAAGTGTCTTGCGAACCACAACGCTCACAAGAAAAGGGTCACTGTAGTTGCGGTGACAAGGATTCTACCCTGCTTCGTCGCTTCCTCAAGGAGCAGCCTGTCGTCTTGGTAAATTTCGGGAGGTAACTCCCTCGCCTCCAAGACATCATACCCTTGACTCCTCAACGCTTCCGAGATTTCAGGCGGGATCATGATGTCCATCATTAACTTCGCAAACTCAAATTCCTCTTCCCTCAATTCCCACAACCTCTCCCTTCGGCGCATTCTCCCGATACATCCTCTCGCTCTCTTCCCTGTCCCTGTCAATCTCTTCCTTGTGGTTGAGGTAGTATTGGATCGCTGCTTCAATCTCCTCCATCGTCAGGAAAGGAAACTCCCTCTGGATTTCCCCAACTCCCCATCCCTCGTTAAAGTAATTGGCGATGTATTCAACCAAAACCCTCGTGTTGAGGATTTGAGGCTTACCCTCCGGCTCACCCGCTCTCCTGACAATGTAAGGGTTCTCCGTCGGAAGGTAGCCAGAAAGAACAGCGGCTAACTTCCTCTGAACATCGGAAACAGCCCGCCTCATCGCGAGGGGTGACAACACGACCTT
>Ga0326760_1001105_pt1 | contig 12463 bp, 12 predicted proteins | sample GCREP_S_FD_207668 | JGI IMG/M metagenome (GOLD analysis project Ga0326760, IMG submission 207668) | Hot spring sediment microbial communities from Geyser Creek Basin, Yellowstone National Park, WY, United States - GCR.EP_S | ecosystem: Environmental > Aquatic > Thermal springs > Near-boiling...
AAGGTTATGATGAAGTTACCAAGATCCATGTTATCTTTCTGATAATCACGGTGGATGATGGGTTAAATCTCAGAAAGCAATCCACTTGTTAAAGGAATATCATTTTAATATCATTCTCTCTTTTGAATTAAATCTTTAAAGAAAAATGTTGTATGCATATCAACTACCGTTCAGCCTCTTCAAAGCTAAGGAGACTTATTGACGGCGCTGGCTTGGAAGAGGATATGGATGTAAAATATTCTCAATTAACTGATCAACATTCTTATCCACGAGTAGCTGGTTGTTGCTAGGATAAATATTATCATGAAAATCACTTTGAAGCTCCTTTATTCGTATGATCAGGCATGAAAGGCAAAAGCTTAAGTAAAAGTTTCAGCGTAAAATTTAATAATGAAGGCCCTTCACAAAGAAGGGTTGGAATTCTCTCCTTCAGATTCTATGACTTCGAAAATACGTAATTATTCTTCGCAGAATAATGTTAACTTGCGAATAAGGATTGAGGCAGTGTTTCTATGTATTATGATTATTTTAGCATCATTACCTGTGATTTTAACTAGCAACCAAAATATTCCTCCACAAGTCTTAAGATACATTGATGTTAACATGGAAACTGTTGAAGAGATTATGAGAATAGGGGATCCAAATAATCCACAGTTAATAATCTATAAAGTAAATCCTAGTGGAGATAATCTGATATATGATGTAATTCAGCAGGATATTCTGGGAGGTATATATTGGAGAGCAGATTGTTGGGAGGACCTATCCAACAAAGATCTTTGCTATAAGTTATACCTAAGGGACAAACTCAGCCAATACCTATATGAGAAGAATAAATGGTACCAAAATTACGTAAACCCCATCATAACTAAACATGAATCCTCAGTCTTAATAATAAGCGAGCTCCGAGGCATAGGAGATGATTTAGCTAAAGAATATGCAGGCAGAAAGCTAGCTGCGTGGAGTGCTGGAGCAATAACCGCACTAATAGTTGTAACGTTAATAACAGGTGGGGTGGGCGGTTCGGTCATAATAGCTATGAATATATTTTCCAATGCTTTAAACATAATTTTGAACACGGTTAATATTCTCAATGAGTACAAATTTGCTTACGCAAATTATCCTGCCGCAACCCTTTCTATGGCATTTATAGTAGGTACACAGGCTCACTCAAAAGAAGAAATAGATAAAATTATAAATAATTTATTTGAACATGATGAAGAAGCAGGAAAAATATTAAACGAAATTTTGAATGAAGAAATTAGAAGCTTAATTAAATCTGCTCCTTCCCTATTCGTAGAAACTCTTGCATCATATATTTCCACGCTAAAATATGTTAGGACAATAAATCCACATATTGTTGACAAAATTCTTGCTGATAGAGGGTTATATTGGGATACTGTTAAGGATTTCGCAACCAATGATTTTTATAAGATATTAAAAGCATTATCGGGAGAAAAAACTGCAAACAATTTTAAAGACATAATAGTAAGATTTGATAAACCTGAAGACTTCGAAAAATATTACCAATTGAAAGATGCTCCTATAAGAGGGCTCATTGGTACAATAATGTCTGCTGTGGCAGGGTGGGCTTCTGAGAGATTTGTTGAATGGTGGCTAAAAGTGGATGATGAGCGGCATAGTATGCTAAATGTCATAGGACATGCCGAGCCTCTCATGTCTATTAATCAGTATGTATTGAGTAGTGCGGATAATTGGCATAGGGGACGATTCTGCAGCAGTGAAATAAGTTCTGACACAATATCGTGCATCCCACCCTCAATATCAACTGTTAGTTCACTGATGCTCTATGACCAGTTATACGAAAATAACTGGGTAGAATTTTGGAATATAACATATACAAATGATAAAATTGCTGATACTTTGTCTAGAAAGCAGAGCTTTAAAAATTGGATCGAAAAGAATTTTAACAAAAAGATAAATGATAAGGAATCGCTGAAAACATTTGCTAAGGAAAGAGTAGAATACCATATGGAAAAGTTGATTTCCTTAATGACTAACCTCACGAAAATTAGTATGGAATTGGAAGATGAATTAAAAAATTACGTGAAGGTTTTGGAGAAAAGGATACCGATAGCAGTTCAACGCGAACAGAAGGGTAATAATATAGTATTAGTTCTTGACAGGAGTGGAAGCATGAATCAAATTTTAGTTAATGGTATAAGCAAAATTGATTTAGCAAAAGACGCCTCTTCGAAATTTGTTAATATGTTATTTGAGAATGATAAAATCTCACTTGTTACGTTCTCTGATAATGCAAGGCTTGAGGTAGAATTAACTAATGATCATGCAAAGGTTATTGATTCTATAAACAGCATAATAGTGGGAGGTAGCACGGCGTTGGGAGATGCCATGAGATTAGCCTTAAATATTCTTAAAGACAAAGCATCTGAAAGAAGAGTTATAATACTCTTAACAGATGGCTGCCATAATGCGGGCAACGAAACACCTGAGATAGTATTGAAAGATGCAAAAGAAATGAAGATCCCCATTTTCACCATCGGAATCGGTACGGGGATGGTAAGAGACCCGTCATCCAATGAATGTTTTGATCCTGATAGATTAGAAAAAATCTCTAAAGAAACTGGTGCAACATTTTATTGGATTAACCCGAATGTTGGCGTTGATGAATTAGAATTATGGCGAGTTTATGGAAGGATAGCAATAGGGATGGCTGACGTTAAACCTGTTAATATTTTCTCTGACAAGATTATGCCAAAAGATATAAAGTCTCATGTTTTTGAAGTTACCAATAATGTCGAAAGACTGAATGTGATGCTAAGCTATAAGGGTAGTAAACTTAGTTTGGAATTGATAACGCCCGATGGTGATATAATAAATGGTAGTGGGCCGAATGTTATCTTTATAGAGAGCATTGGAAGAGTTTTCGTTACTGTTTCTTCTCCACAGCCGGGAAGATGGGAAGCTATAGTAATCGGTGTTGATGTACCACAGAGTGGCGAACCCTATATCTTATCATTCGGCTTAAATGCATTATCTATTTCTCCAAGAGAATTGCTTATGACCGCTTCCCAACTAGGGGGAGAAATCACATTGGTTATAAGAAATGATGGAGAGATTGCGGCTAGCAATGTATCTGTTCATGTTGATGGCCCGCTAAGGGGTTATATTCACGTGAATCCAACGCGATTCAGTATTGAGAAAGGGGAGAACATTACCTTAACTATTAAGGTTGATAAGCCTGATAATTATGCAAAAAGATTTGGTAAAATAATTTTAGATAACAATGGTTGGAGATACGTTATACCTGTCAATGTTATTTTGAATGGACTAATAATAAATGCATGGACTGATGGTGAAATATACGCAGGAGAGAAAATAACTTTAAACGTTGCCGTTTTTGATGAATCATACTCACCTGTAACCGCAGTTAATGTAACCGTAAAAGTCAACGGGGAGATTATAACGCTAAAGGATGATGGGCTCTTGCCAGACATTATTGCAAATGATGGAATATATGCGGGGTACTTTACACCTTCACGTGCGCTCACAACGCTTAACATACGTGCTGAAAAAGATACCTATCTACCTGCATTCATGTCTTTGAGTTATAGGGCAAAGTTGCGCGGTGATATAAATGAGGATGGCGTCGTTGATTATAGAGACTTAACAATGTTGGCTGCAGTATATGGTAAAAGTAAAGGCGATCCAGGCTTCGATATAAAAGCTGACTTAAATAACGACGATATCATAAATTATATAGACTTAGCTATATTAGCTGCTAACTATGGAGGTATCCTTTCATGAAACATACCTATCCTGTATTATTCCTCATTTCACTAGCTCTACTGGCCACACTTCCAACAATCATAGCTAGTGATATTGTGTCAGCATATGTCGAGCCAACATATCTCGAATTAAAGCCGGGAGAAGAATTTATAATAAGCATTAAAATTGATCCACGAGATAAAGGTGTAAGTGGTGGCGAGGTTAAGGTTGATTTCGATCCAGAAGTGTTTAAATGCACTGATATAAGCCCAGGTAATATACTGGGCCCCTCACCTCTCATAGGGCTTAAGGAGATTGATGATGTTAAGGGCTCCATACGTTATGCTATAGCTAGAGTTGGTCGAACAGAGCCTCCAACTCAAGCTGGTGTTTTCGCGGAAATAAGATTCAAGGTTAAACTCGAAGCTGATGTAGGCACACATGTCATAGAGCTTGTAAGGATTGGACTAGCTGATGAAAAATTCAATAATATAACCGATATTTCTATTGATAATACCTTTGTAAAGGTAAAGATAACAAGGGAGCAGTCTCATACAATAACCACACAAACATTAACAAAAACAATATCCACTGTAATCTATACTGTTACTACGACATATACTTCCTCGCAATACGTGACTACTTCATACTATACGTATACCTCAGTAATATCTGTGCGGACACAGTCCACAACCTACTTATTACTCGCGATCGTAATAATTATATCTCTTGTGGCAGTTATAGGTATGCTAGCGGTTTTGTATCTTCGAGGAGGGAGGAGGCGTAAACCTAGGGTTATTAGAGTTGAGTAATTAAGGCTGTTTACCTTCTAATTCCTCTCGAATCTTTTTGTATGCTTTTTCACTAATCTTTCCTTCCTCCTTTAATCTCTCCAACTCCATCAGCTTAGCTTTTCGAAGCAATTCATCCACAATATGAGAGGTATAAGAAGGCTTCTCTACAGTCGTCATAGCCTGAGTGGCGGGCGGAATTATCTCCATACGCTCACTATCAAATGTGAATTCCTTAAGCATTTTCTTCGACTTCACTTTAAAGAAGGTCTTCGCAGCATATCCTACAGAGATGTTCAAGTATTTTGCTATTTTCTCAATGTGGATAGGGCTTGGAGCGGATAGAAGAAATCCCACCAACTGCATCTCTATATCATCCTCTATTCTATCACTTATAGAGCTCAACCAGCCACTAACTACCATTAGAATAGCAAGAAATACTATTACCGAGAGAATGTTAAGAAAGATCCTAGACGCGACACCCGCACCATAGGTAATCACATAGTTTAGAAAGTCAACTGCAAGGAAAAGTATTAAGGCCAAAGGTAAATAAAGTAATATCCAACTAGCAATCTGAATGAGCCGCCTCATTGAGTCTCTTTTCATGAAAAATATATTGATAGTTGCTTCGTATTAAAATTTTCACTATCAAATAGTTGATGAGAGCTTTCTTTTCATCCTTAAACTATTCAACGTACTGAATAACTGAGTATACTATATGGAGAGAACAGGGTTAGAAATAATATGTCACGCTATTACTATTAATCGATCAGAAAGCAATACTGTTAAATTTACGGTATTATTTCTTATTTACCTTAAAACTTATCTATTTCGCTGATATTCGCTTAGGAGGGGTTTTGGGCCTTACCAAAGATGAGTTGGCAATATTATCACTGCTACTAGAAAATAAGTTACCTAACACTCGAACATCCGTAATCGCTTTATCAGGCAATACACTAACAATTCAAGTGAAAACTGAAAGGCATACAAAGAATATCCAAGAGATAAGAGAGATCTTAAATTCACTTGAAAAGAAGGGAATAGTAAAGGTGGATGACTTCGTTGAAATTTCTAAGACGAGACCAGTGGATCTGAAAGTAGAAGAAAGTTTCATTAAACCGGAGTCCCTAAATATAATGTATATCCTTGGGAAGATTAAAGATGAAGAATATGAAAGACGATTCTACGAAACATTAAAGCATCATCCTACTGACAATTTACGCGAATTAATACCCCTTACACTCATTCAACGATATATTATGATGCTAAAGCAGATTCTTTCTACAGCATCCCACATCGATTTTAGGCGTTATGACGAAATTTTATCTCACAATGATGAACTCAGAAAATTAAACTCCATTATTGAAAATCATCTAGTTGCTTTATTTCAAAACACTTTAAACATTCTCCGCAGATACATAAAATATATTAATGAAGTAGCTGATAAAAATGTTGAAGAAAGAATATTAACGATATTCATATATCTTTATCCACTCCTCCAACCATTTGTTAAGAGACTAGAAAAAAGGAAAAACACATCAGATATGGAACTAGAAAAGTTAAAGGCGGAAATCCAAGTTGAAAAGGAAATAATTAACGTTTTGGAGATGTTGAAAGAGGATGAACAAAAAATCGAGCGGCACAGGGAGAGACTTAGAATACTTGAAAACAAGCTAGATGAACTTGAATCACGTAGTAAAATAGAGAGTTTTGCCGTGACTCTTCCGGTCACTAATCATGATGAGTCTATTAAGTTTATAAGGGGTGGCCTAGTAACATTATTTGGTGAAACACCGCCCACTCTTCAACCTATTGTGGGTGAATTTGTTAATCAGCTTGCTATAGTGTTGCATGAGAAATTCTTCAGAATTTTAGCTCAAAGTGGACGGGATAAGATAGATATAGATTTACATAGTATGCTGGGGGAACTGAGAAAAGAGGATCATGTAATTGAGGAGGGTCAATATATCGTAAAAGCTTCCCTAGTTTGGATGAATGAATACTGCCCAGCTATGCAAGATTCCATTATAAATTCTGAGGGTCGTGAACTAACAATATGTAAGAATCCCGAATGCTTCGTTGTGTATCATAAGAAATGTTTAGATCTCCTCCTTAAAGCCGGAATAGATACATGCTTGGTATGCGGTGCGCCGATCATATAACAGGTTTAGCCACTTTAGATTTTTAAATAAGCTAATTAAGAAAAAGATTACATACTCCAACTATAGAATATTAGACATGAATCAGGCAGGCCTAGCAATATTATTCATATTCCTGATATCCTCTATACTATTGGTATTCGTCTCGTGGTCTCGATTAAAAAGAAGACGTACGCCTATGGTAAGGGGCGTCTTCGAAGAAAGCTTAGATGCTCAAAAAGCAATGAGGATTGAAAGAGCTAACATTCATGGCTCGCCTAACATAGAGCATATGATTGAAAGAATAAACGAAATAGAGAGGAAAATCGAGATTATAAGAATGCAGAATATTAGTGATGAGGCAAAAAGAATCGCTATTAAAGAATTAGAGGAGGAAAAGAGAATGTTAGAGGAAAAGATCAGAGGCTTGAACAGATGAGCCTATAACATTAATTATTCTCTAATTCATATGAGCTGAGTTCTAACAATGAATTCTTGCTATTGTACAGCTTTCATTTTCGCTAATATTGAACATGATGTCTATTATATAAATCCCCTCATCAGGGATGGTAATTGTGCTATTAACCCTATATTTATTAGAGATTTTTTCAACAGTATTTATTATTTCATTCAAATTTCCATTCGCCAATACTGTAAAGTTTTTCTTATCAATGGGAATATTTTTTTGTGGGGATATCGTAACGTCAAATAAAAGTTGAAGTTTATTCTCGTTATTCTTGTCATACGTTAGAGTTAGATTCACTAACTTTATTGGGAACCTGCAATGCATAAGATCTCGTGGGATATATATGATTTTAGTGGAGGGAGAAGTAACAGTCGCTGGTTGAGTAGTTGTACTAGTGATTGTTGTAGTGACCGTGCTACTGACGGTTATTGCAATAGTTACTTGAGTAGTGCTAGTAGTAGTACTTGTTACCGTGGTTGTTAATCCTATGAATAAACTAGGAAAAACGACGTGTATGATGGAGAATATTGCTATCAGCAATGCTATAACAGAGATGATTATCGATGCGGTGGGTCTCTGCTTGATTTTCTGAGGATATTTTTTGGGGGACCATGATTTTATAAGCTGGTAATCGGGTGGACTTGGAGGAGGGGTCTCAACAAGCGAAATTTCATATCCCTTATCCGTGATTACGGGTTTTCTTCTACTCATGGACCTTCCTCCATATAGCATAGCTCACTTTAATAGGTTTATTATCTGCTGAAAGTTTAAAAAATCCATACTCTTTACGTATTGGATCTATAACTAATGCTACGTGGTATGGATGAGGGAAGAATGTTATTTGGGATTTAACGTCCGTGTCGGAAAGGAATAGACCATATCCAGGATGTGAATGATACCATCCTACAATAAGGTGCTTAGAATCGTTATATTTTTTCTCAAGGATCTTAAGAGCTGTCCCAAGAGATTCGACATCCATTATAACATGGTACTGGCTTGAAGAACCTCCAACAGGTATGTAATCATCAATTAATGTATAATATTCATCTCCCCACCTGCAGTACATTCCAACGAGGAATCCTATTGCCTCATTTGGCAGGTATTTTATACATTCAGAGATTATTCCCCTAATTACATGAGCAAAGGAATGAACTTGATACTTATGCCACCTCATATCATCCCACACCTATCACTCTAGGCCTTCTAGCTCCTCCTTCCATAACCCCTGTTGATGGATATAGTGTCCTTGAGAAAAACATTGCAGCCTCTATGCAGATGGGTCTCTTTAAGGCGTCCCTTGGATCCGGGTTAGGGTTCTCAATGAGCATTTTAAAGCTTTCAACCAGCTTGTCTAGAGTGAATGATGTTAACCAATTTGAGTAGGCTGCCCAGCAAACAGCGCCAGCATAATCATCCTCTATGAAATCTGGTCCTGGCATTATATTTGGATGAAAGATATTTGAGAGGTATCTAATTCTCACGGGAGCTTCATATAATGGTCGTTTGACCGGGCTTTTTATACTTGAAAGCCCTAATGGATAGCTTCTTAATATGTATAAGTCGAAATCATGGTGAAATGTTCTATCTATGACCTCTCTCCGTTTTACAAAAGCTCTAGCATAGAACCCCCTAAACTTATATATTCTGACAACTTCCACCTCATCTATGCCAATAGGTGTAGGTATCTTTATATATTTTCCAGACTCTCTTTTAAAATCACACAAGTCTTCTACGCTGAATTTAAGGTCCGGGAATTTTTCTCTAAGATTCTTTTCCTCGTTTCTTAAACGATTAAGAAGCCATTCTAGGGGTAACACGTCATCTACCCCCTACATTACTGCATATTGGACAATTAGCTTTTTTGGGGACATCGTACATGATCCAATCATTCGTAATTAGGTTAAAACATATCATTTTACCTATAGCTGGATCGCCTAGAGCATTATTGCCCGGGTTTTTCTGATTGAAGAGTATTTTTAACGCTTCCTGAACTTGCACAGCCGCTACTATAGAACTCGTCGTAGGTAGAGAAGGCATCTCAACCCCTTCGGCAGAACCTTTCATACTGCATTGAAGTCTTTTCATCATCTCTATCCAGGACTCATCAGATAGAGAGCAGGCATAGCATGGTGATGATGGAGGCATCATAACAAATACATTTCCTATAGGGCCCCACATTCCACCATCAATATATGGGATATTGTGATAATAGGCTATCGTGGTCATATGTATCCTACTTGCAACGTTGTCGAATGCTCCGAAGATCAGGTCTATCTTATTCTCTCTAAAGATTGAGTGTGTATAGTTTATACCTTGTGGACCTATTTCATCCACGATAGGTATAATCTCTATGTACCCGTATGGGTCTAGCTCTTTTCCCCTCTTTGCCATTACTTCGGCTTTGAACGCGTTTGACTCAGCATCAACTGTACGAAACATTATGCATCTATTTAGATTGGATTTAACTATTATGTCAAAATCAACCACGTATATTTTCCCGAAGCCTAGCATAATAAGGTTTTTGATAATTTCATTACCTAGGGCCCCTGCTCCAGCTACCATTACCTGAGCCTTTTTCAATATTTCTTGGTTCCATCCCGGAATTATTTTTTGCCTGCTGGCCACATCCTCGTCGGGGTTAAATTCTTCTATTCTTGTGATCTTGGGTTTTAGAGTTTCTCTCATCGATGTTTCGACCACCTCCAACAACCCTAGCGACTAGGAATACCTCGTTCTCTTCGCTGCCAGAATATAGTCTAGAAGATAATTTTTCATTGGGATGTATTTGAACGAATCTAGAGTCTAGGAGGATCCACTCATAGCCCTCTCCAGGAGTTGGTCTAATTAAGCCGGACTCTATTAAGGCATCAATAACGTCTTTAGCAGTATTCTCTTCAAAGATTTCTAGTTCATATCTCTTCCCAGATAATCTATCCCTCACAATAAGCTTCATCATTATTCTTCCTCCCTCTTTTCACTAACTACTACCGGAGTTCTTCTATGCGGTGCTTTTGGAGGTTGGATTTGGCTTGGAGGAGGTGTAGGAGGTGTAGGAGGCATTACGGGCGCTCTCTCCTTAGGCGGCGGAGCCCTATACCTTGACAACAATAGAGCAATGACAACTGCAATCACGGCTATGATTGCAACTATGCTTACAACAATAATTATGTCTATGGTAGGACCCTCAGGAGTAGTGGTGGTCGTAGTAATGGGTGCGCATGGAGGCTCATTCGTTGCATAATCGAAATATCTGTATTCGGTTTTCGGAGGAATATTTGGATTTATCGGCTTTATTATTATCTCGAACCTATATTTTCCACACGGCGCTCTTTCATCTAACCACTTAGGTCCAAGTATTGTCTGAATGTTTGCAGGAACCGAGGTCGCTGGGATAAAAAGGGTAGGTGAGGGGCCGGGAGTCCCGGGAGGGTTGTGAAGCCAGACCTCAACGTTAGCATCATATGGAAGTGTAATCAATATTTCTATACCTTCACCTCTAACGAAATTAGTTTTCTGCACACCTTTATCGTTTGCAAGCATGATAAATTCTTGGGCCTCAACAACCACCACCATGGAGAAGATTAACATTAATGCCAGAATAAGGTAAAAATAGCATCTATGGAGCATAAAATAGAAGTGTAAAAAGGGCCATATAAATTTTTCCACCAAGAGGGGCGTGTCCAACTGTTACTTAGTGCTTTGCTTCTCTTCTATTTATGCTTTGTAGGTGGGATGTGAGGGCTTACGATATTGGGCTCTTGTTGGCTGGCTTGGATCATGTCTTGGACTTAATGGGTTTTGACTCTAGGTTTGAGGGGTGTAGGTTTGGGAGGCCTGCTAGGCTTTACTTGAAGGCCTTGGCCTTGAAGGAGGTCTGTAAGGCTAGCTTAAGGTATGCTGAAAGCCTATCCCAGATACACCTGGGTGTTAGGATACCTAAGTCAACACTCCATTACTGGGAGGCTAGGCATGGGGACGTGGTTAGGGAGGTGTTAAAGGTGCTCCTAAGGCTGCTGAGCACCATAGACTACGACTACTCGGTGGTGGACTCGACGAAGTTTACTGATTGGCTGAAGGGCCTGCATGAACTATTCATCGATGTTAGGGTGAGGGGCGGTGAGACACTATTCCCCGTCCACGCCCAGCTGACGAGCTCCGAGGTGGAGTTCGTTAAAGGGATACCTGAGGGTGGAGGGGTAATGCTTGGGGATGGAGCATTCGACGCTAAACCCGTCCTAAACACCATAGCATCCAAGGGATACATACCAATGGTTAAGAGGGGCTCTAGGAGCCCGAGAGGTTATGGAGCGAGGATTAGGGATAGGGCATACGATGAAGCCCTATACGCGTATAGGGGCGTTGGAGAAGGGATATTCGGAGCTCTAACAGTGGAGTTCGGAGAAAGGCTGAAGACGAGGAGGAGAGAGTCAACGAAGACAAGAACACACCTAAGGATCATAATATACTGCCTAAAGATCCTAGTGAGGTGGACATATGAGTAGTTGGACACGCCCCTATCGTAGAAAAATCTTATAAATTCTAATGAAAGTAAGCTAACTAGGTGTATAACCTTGTCTAGGCACGCGTATGTGGTTTATATTACGCTAATATTGTCTATATTATGCTATCTTCTAATTCTTCAGCCCGTACAAGCTCAAGTTACCATTGATGTATGGACGAACAAAGGGGGAGTTGGACAATATAATCTAGATGGAGGAACATATACTATAGGTGAATATGTTAGGATATGCTATTCTCTTGATAAAGACGTAGATAGATTGTTGGTTTACATAGTCTTTCCGGATGGCAGTATGCGTAAAATCTATGATGGAGCAGCTAAAGCTGGAGGATACTGTGATGAAAGAGTAGGATATTATCCCCTAGGAGTCCGTAAAGTCATTGCCCAAGCATGGATTGCAGGAATATTAGTTGGAGAAGATACGGTATCTTACAAGGTCGTCGGATGTCCACCCTATGGAAAGCATGTCGGAATTAAGATAATAGTGGAGTGGAAGCCGCTGGATGGTGAATCCAAATTGTCTCTCCGTATACTAGGATGGTTTAGTCCGCTTGGTGTGGACTGGGAGACATATAAATCCTATTGTTACAACCCTAGTGAACATGATTATATTAGAGATCAACTGGTCAAGCCATCCCTCAGCGCAACCTCATTAACCGAGGTTAGAAGGGGGATAGACGATAAGTCAAAGACTGTTTGGAGTGAATACTTAACGACTCTAGATAATTTAGCTTTTTCAGATGCGCGATTATGGATTCTAAGGATATCAGATCCTCTGAAGGCTGCAGGCCGTGGTTACATT
>Ga0326760_1001106_pt1 | contig 12454 bp, 13 predicted proteins | sample GCREP_S_FD_207668 | JGI IMG/M metagenome (GOLD analysis project Ga0326760, IMG submission 207668) | Hot spring sediment microbial communities from Geyser Creek Basin, Yellowstone National Park, WY, United States - GCR.EP_S | ecosystem: Environmental > Aquatic > Thermal springs > Near-boiling...
CGCTAGAAGCTAGCTCCTCAATGTACTTCTGCACCTCGCTCTTAACTTCAGGTGTCAACTCTAACTCTCCACTAGGAGACCACACCCTACTAGAGAGGTCAAGTAGGATCTCTGGAGCCCCCGTCACCACTACGAGGTATCTCCCATCAACATACCTATGTACCGTGCTCTTACGCTTCCTAAACCTATCAAACGGGTAAGACCTCACAATACTCAACCCCTCGATCGCCTTCTTCACCCCCTCCTCGCCGAGGGCCTTGTAGGCTAGCACTAGGGCAGCGCCTTCAGTGGGAGAGCCCTGAATAGCCCAGCCGCTCTCGCCCCTAACGAGCTTCACATCTATATGGGTGTGTGCAGCTAACATGTTGTATAGCGAGGTGAGGTCGCCGCCTCCACTACAGACTACGCGCCCGCTTGGCGTGTAGCCTACGCCTTCTACAGAGCACTCTACGTTCAGAGCCTTGATCACTTTAACAGTCATCTCCCCCTTCGTTATAGTCCCTGTCTTATCAGCACATATGATGTCAACAGAGCCCAGCGCCTCGATCGCCGATAGCTTCTTGACTAGAGCGTTCTTTTTAGCCATGCGGTAAGCCCCAATGGCTAGCACAGCGGTCGCCACGGCTGGTAGACCCTCTGGAACCGCTGCAACGGCGAGAGCTACGGCGATCATGAGCGACTCGATCAGCGATGTATGGCCCTCAAGCACCCCAATTATGAAGACCATGGCTGCTATGGCTAGTATGATGCCCCCCACTCTCTTGCCAAAGTAGTCGAGTTCTACTTCGAGCGGTGTCTTCTCCTCTTTAGCCTCTGCGACAGCCTTAGCCACCCTACCTAGAACGGTGTTCACCCCTGTAGCTACTACTATACCCTTACCTCTACCACGCACAACGTACGTGCCCATGAACACCATGTTTCTCCTCTCGCTCACTGGAGTATCTGGGTCTAGGGTCAACTCGTGATCTTTCTCTACAGGCGTGCTTTCACCAGTTAACGCTGATTCGTCTACCTCGAGATCTACAGACTCGATCAACCTGAGATCGGCTGGGACCCTGTCGCCTTCACGAAGTAAAACGATATCTCCTGGAACTATGTGTGAAGCGCTCACCTCGACCTCTAAGCCATCTCTCAAGACTCTACACTTGGGTGAAGCAAGCTTTTTGAGCAGCTCAATAGTCTTTTCAGCTCTATACTCCTGGACGAAGCCAAACACCCCCATTATGAACACTATGACCAGTATGGCGACGGCGTCTAGGACCTCTCCTAGTAGTGCAGATATGATCGTGGCGACTATGAGGATCAACATGAGGAAGTTGGTAAACTGCTTTATAAACATCTCGAGAGGGGACTTCTTCTTAACCCTTATCTCGTTTAGACCGTAGATCCTGATTCTACGTTCAACTTCATCACTACTTAGACCTCGCTGGCTATCAACCCTTAGCGCTCTTAGTGTCTCTTCAACGCTCATTGCATGCCATGGCTTGCTAACCGAGGCCAACTTTGCAATACCCTCATTGAGTAGGCGAGCTCTACGTAGGTTAAAATACGTATGGCTATTAAGGTTAAAGATGGTAGAGGGGCTTAACTCGAGCGGTAGAGGTCACCAGCCCCTCATGTAGGCTAGTACGTCATCTGGCACGCGCCCTTCGACAGCGTCTTTTATCGACTCTTATAGCACTTCAACCGCTCTATCTACGACTTCACGTGGAGTGTTCAGTGGAGGCGCTATTCGTATGACATTGCCATATCTTCCAACAGTTAGTAGTACAAGCCCTTTCTCCCAAGCTCTCCAAACGATCTTTAGAGCTAGTGGCTTGCTGGGGGCTTTACTCGCCTTGTCTCTCACGATCTCTACACCGATCAAGAGCCCCTTACCCCTAACGTCACCGACCACCTCGTAGCGGTCTTTCAGGTCCTCCAGGCGTTTCAACAAGTAGTCTCCAAGTACACGCGCTCTCTCAACGAGGTTCTCTCTCTCGATAACCCTGATCGTGGCTAGAGCCACCACAGCTGACAGCGCGTGCCCCGACAACGTGTAACCAAGGCCGCCTTCAGGGTAGGAGTCTATAACGTCCGCTCTACCAATAACGGCGGAGATCGGCATTCCACAACCAAGACCTTTGCCAGCCACGAGGAGATCAGGCGTCACGCCGTAGTGTTCAATGCCCCACCACTTCCCAGTTCTACCAACACCCGTCTTCACCTCGTCATCTATGAGTAGGATATCGTGCTCACTACAAAGCCTCTTAAGCTCTCTAACGAAGTAGTCTGGTGGAACGACGATCCCACCATCACCTTGAACGGGCTCAAATAGCACAGCGGCTATTTCAAACCCTTTCGTGGCGAAGACCTTCTCGAGCTGACCTAAGATCGCGTTTGAGAGCTCAAAGGGCCTCTCGTACCCGTCGATCCCATAGGGGTTTCTATATGGGTTGGGGTATGGGGCGAAGATGATATCGCTAGACGCTAGGGCAGACCTCTTGATCTCTTCGCTGAAGACCCCCGAAGCCGAGAACGTGAAGTACAGCGACCCGTGGAAGGAGTCGTAGAAGGATACTAGGTACCTGGCTCTTCGAGCTGCTCTACTCACCAATATGGCCACCTCAACCGCGTCTGAGCCTGAGAACCCGAGAAAAACCTTCTTTTCGAAGTCGCCGGGAGTTATAGTGATGAGCTTCTCGGCGAGCTCGACTGGCTCAACCGCGTAGAAGTAGACTATTGGGTACGCGAGGTACTTCTCAACTTGGCTCCTAATGGCGGCCACGATCTCCTCGTGTAGATGACCTAGAGGGTAGACCACAGCTCCAGAGACGAGGTCCATGTACTCTCTACCCTCAACATCTCTGAGTATATACCCCCTAGCACTCTCAACCACTAGTGGGTAGTACTTGAGAGACATGCCTCGTGGAAACACCCTCTTATCGCGCTCAACGACCTCTAAGACTCTCGCAGGTAGGCGAACCCCCATGTACAACAACCCCTCACTCCCCACATCAAGCGCGTGGGCATTAATAGCTAAAGCTAAAGACAGCCATGTTTCAACCCTACAAGGTCATGAGGAGGAGCGGTGCAAAGATGGTCGATGCACGCCTCAGCGTGCTTTACACCCGCTCTAGGTCTAGAGTTGTAAATAATCCAGTTTTACACATGTCTCTAAAGGGGGTTGTTTGAAGCGTGTTCGTCTAGGCTACATGAGGGTCAAGGAGTTTAAGGGGTTAATGAGAGTGGAGATCACCCCCATCTCTAGGGAGAAGGCGCTAGCCATGCTTAGAGGAGAGAGACTTGCCAGTTAGCGTCAAGTTGTTATTGAAGTCCTTAACCACAGGTCGAGAGCTCGTTGTTAAAGGCTACGTCAACACCGGGTTTATGGCAGACTCGCCAGATATAGCTATACCTGTGCCCGTAGCTGAGCGTCTTGGTTTATGGCCTGTCTCAACTCGTGAATCCATTATCGTATCGATTGAAACAGGTGGCGGTGTTGTAGAGGCTCACTTGATCCCACAAGCGCTCGTAGTGAAGGTCATCACATCAGATAGGGAGAGTAGAGAGGTCGTCGCGAACGCGCTCATAAACCCCTACACCGACAGCGTGCTCATTAGCGACTACTTAACAGAGGAGCTTGGCATACAACTACTGTATCCACGTAGAGGTTTGTGGAAGTTCGCCGATGAAGACAAGGTGAGAGAAAGCGAGTAGAGGTTTTTGAGAGTTCAACTAGGCCTTATACTCATGGGTATTTCACGAATTGTTAGTAGCTAATCTACACACTTACATGAGTTCGCTAGAGTGAAACCTCAAAGTACACGTGATCACATATAACCCCTATACTCTACTAGAATCTCGATCGCGACATGTTTATAAGTATCGACCCGCTAGTGCTTAGTGGGGGATGGTGAAAATGAGACTTTACATCACCGCGCTACTTCTAGCTTTAACCCTGTCTACAGCCCTTCTATTAACGTTCATAGTCGTCTCAGAGGTACAGCCGGTTTATAAGGTTGGTGATTACTTCATCTACAACGTAACGATGAACATTAGATCGCTAAACGCAACGTGTACTATACAGTACATGTATAGGGTAGATGTAATCAAGGTAGAGTATCCAAGAGTGATCTACAACTACACCATCATAGATTACAAGACAACTGGAGAGTGCCCGCCTTCCATGATCCCACCATTTAATGGTACGCAAATGGCGAGAATAGACCTAAGACCAAAGATTGGTAGTAGTGATGTCATCTTTGTAGACCCCTCCTATAGTGACATATACGAAGAATCCATCTCTACAGGTTATGGAGAGTTGAATGTCTCACTAAAGTACTATAAGGGCGTCCTCACCAATGGAAAACTAACACAGAGCTACATACCCGCTGATGTTGAGATAAGGGTTAGTGTAGAGCTTAGAGATACAAGCGTGCAGGAGCTCATCAGGCCCCCAATACTTCTATATGTAGCTATAGGGACAGTAGTAGTGTTGGGTGTAGCTATAGGTGTACTGATCTACCACTTGAGAAGGATTAGTAAGGCGCAGAGCACAGCGCTCAGTCGATCGGCCCTTTAACGAGGAGCATTAAATGGCGCGTGCCCTCCTCAGGCTTGAAACACCTAGAGGGAGAGATCGGTGTGAGCGGGCTACACTCTTCACCTATCTGCGAGCTGCAACCTCCTCATCGAGATTGAATACCCAGTTGCTACCTATTAAAGGTGCTTAATGACCGGGTCTACCTGGGCTTCTCCTCATTAGTCTTCTCTATTATGTCGCTTGGAGCGACAGTTAACACCACGCCTGCTCCGAGCTTGAACTCTACAGGCTCTGCTGACTCCTCAGGGATCAACTCCTCTGTGTCGATCACGTGCTCCACCCATAGCTGGTGAAGTCTCCACAGGCGCCTAGCCTCCTCTCTCGTGGCCATGCGCGCTTTAACTCCAAGCTCGACAGCGTCTCTTAGAGTTATAGCTGCAGAGTGCTGCTTGTAAGAAACCAGCTTGTTGGCGACCTCGTAGGCTTTTTCAGGGCTATCTCTAAGCATCCTCCTCGAGAGGACCTTGGCGCAGAGCTCGAGGTTGTGCTCTACAGCTCTCTTGTAGTCGCCAAGCTCTAGCACTGGCAATCTCTCAAGTATAGCGTTGACAACGTCTTTTGAGAGCTCACCACGACTCACAAGGTTCAACGTCTCCAGGATAGACTGTAGAGGTATGTAGCGACCGCTTCTCGAGTCGTAGACGACGGGGTCTACGGGGCCCAGCTCAGCCACTGGCAACATCACCACCTCGTCGCCAGCGAGAGCTAGGAGGGTCCCAGCGCTCTTAGCGTACCGCGGAACGTAGACCACTAGCTTCTCCTTGACCACCCCCTGTAGATATGTCGCTAACAAGTATGCTTCATCTACGTCGCCACCACCAGTGAACAACACTAATCCAAGCCTATCAATAGGCTCCAACTCGTTGAGAACGGTGAAGATGGCGTCAACACTTCTCGCATTGATGTACCTCCGCGGGCTGAACAAAACTGGGGCGATCGTCAGCCCAGACAAGCTTTCAAGGTCCTTTAAGACTTTAGAGGCCTCCTCGACAAACACCTGAAACGCGTGTATAACACTCACATCTCTAAGTAGCAAGTGTAAAGCCACCCAACCAATACATTAGTATGTGGTATGAATGTAATATAGCAACACATTACAAACCCTACATAGACCCGTAGCATAGGGCTATTCAGAATATTAGGTAGTATTGTTTAAGTGTCCTCTTGGTGTAGCCCCTTGGCGAAGTACACTGTTGGAAAGGAGGTTCTAAAACTCCTACTTGAGGGTAAGGCGAGGCTTGTTAGAGGTAAGAAGCTGAAGTACGGTAGATACAGGATCTTGAGGAGATACCTCGTTAAGGGCGTTGTACATGGCTGTAAGAGTGAAGGTGAGGGTGTCGAGAGGGGGTAGAGAGAAAGCTCTTACAGTGCTCGTCAATGGTGGTGCAGAGAGCGAAGAGCCAGTCATCGTTGTCAAACCCGAAGATGCTAAAGACCTAGGGTTTACACCCGAGGATTTCGACATTATAGAGGTCGAATTGGCATCTGGTATAACTCAAAACCTCATCTCTAGAGAGAAAGTTAAGCTTGAACTACTAGGTGAAGAGGGACGGGTTCTCGCATCGACATACGCGTATTTAGCTGTTGACGAAGAGCTTATAGAGCCGTTAATCACCGATGCAACCATTGATGAGTTAGGCATAATCGTCTTAAGCTTTAAGAAGGGCTTGTGGAGACATATCAGTGACCCTCCAGACACCGTGAGGCGAAGTGTAGCTTAGCTTGGGGCGAGAGTGACTGTCACGTCTAGACCTAAAGCCTCCTCTAGCAGAGCCTTCTTCTTGTTTGCCTTTTCAATGCACACTTCACAGGCGTCTAGAGGCGCCTCGCTGCAGTACGCCTTGATCTCTAGTCTCGAGCCAGATCGCTCCACCTCGACGTCGTAGACGTGTTGTTTTAATGTGTAGTCTAGTCCATCAGCGACCCTCAAAACGCCGATCGCTACTAGCTCCTCTCTATCAAGCCCCGGTGGGATGGTGTCCCCAGCCCCGTGAAGTCTAGCTATGAGAGCGGCTCTTTCACCAACATCACAACTACACGCTTCGTTGAGGATGTGAGCGTGTTGTCTAATAAGCATGTAGGAGTACTCTCTGTGGAGGTCGTCAGGCTCTCCGGGTTTGAGGAGCGTGACGCCAACGTCGTGTAGTATCGCAGCCACGTATAGAGCCCTCTTAACCCCTTCACTGAGCTTAACAACACCCACCCTCTCCAGCTCTTCAGCGAGCTTTATCGATAGCTCCAAGACCCTGCTTGCATGGCCAACACCACGCCCAAAGTATGCACAGCCATGCTCCCCCGGGATCCTCCTACCAAGCTCGATCGCCTCTCTCAACAACCTCCTAGGTACAGCTCTCAGTAGCTTGCTGTAGAGCTTTAGGGCTCGGTGTTGAATAGGGGTTTCAACGTACTTGGGTTCAACACTACGAGCTCTCCAAAGAGCCTCGTAGTAGTCGAGGCCCTGAGTAGCCATTAAGTATGCAACGGCGATCACCCCGCTACGGCCCCTCCCACCACTACAGTGCACCAGCACCGGCTTCTCACAGCGGTTGATCAGCTCTACTATCTCGTGTAGCTCGATCAACCCTGGAGCGCTAAAATCTACTATGGGTTTGTGGTAGACGCTCACCCCTCGCCTTCTAAGCTCATCGACATCATACTCGAACTCGTGCTCCTCAACTAGGGGGATAACGCACTTGAACCCGGAGGCGATCTCGTCGAGATCGCTCATAGTAAGCATGCCACTTGTAGCTAAAACACCTTGAACAACCCACTTGATAATAACCATGACGAGACACCAGCTCTAACTAGATTAATGAATCTAGAACTATAACTACTTCAACACGGCGAGGTGCAAGGATCTTGCGGGGCTGTTTTAGTTTTCATAGTTATTTGTAATGCTTATTTCCATAATGTCTAAGACGCCTCATGGTTGTGGGTGAGCTTATAAGGCTTTCCATAGTTATTAATTACATGATATGGATGAACTCTGTGAGCTAGGCGAGGGGGACTCTGCGGGGCCGTCTTCGGCGAGGGGAGTCGGGGATGAACCGCTAGGCGACTAGCGGCGACCGCTCTCGTAGCACGGGGACGACCCTAGAAGAAGCCGTTGAGAGGTAGATGGTGGGGAGCTGAAATCGATAAATATGAAGGACAATGAACCACCATCTACCGAGGAACGGTTGTTTCAAGAGAATCATAAATAGGGGTTTCATCTCAGAGGTTCTTGGTGTACAATGTGGTGGGTGGTAGAGGTAAAGATGTAGTTCTCTTATCGATCATCGCTATTGTATCGTTCGTTGCGGGCTTCATAGTCGCCTCTACCACTAACATCCACTTAGCTCCTACATTGACGCGGAGGGGTGGAGTGGGTGTTGAAGAGGTTATTAAAAGCTACTTAGAAACGTACCCCTACGATCGTGAGATCAGAGAGGTTGCTATCAACATATTGAAGTCCTATGTTGAGAGGTCTGGGTTGATCCTCCGCGACACGATCCACGTTGGCGCGGGAGTCAAGGCGTACGTGAGGCTAAAGCTCTATAGAGATATCATATATGAGCTTAACGTGGTCTCTAATTGCACAATTAAGCCATGCGACCTCGTAGTTAGGCTAGTGGATCAAGGGGGCGGGCTAGCCCAGGTCTACTCCTCTATAGGCTCGCGCTACATTAGCTTGAGAGGTGAGTATTTAAGGCTAAACTTCACCCTAGCCTCAGACCCCGGTGGCGGGGAGTGCGTGCTTGAGCTAGATAACACTCACTCCTTGAAGTCTAAGCTAGTTGAGATCTCAATTAGAGCCTACTACCCACCAGTTATGCACAATGAGGTGTTTGTACAATTCGCTATTGGACACTGGGTTTCAACAAATATTCGGTATGTGAACGACCCATTTGGAGAGGAGGAGTACATTGCTCCACCAAACGAGACTCTAAAACTAGGTGTAGGTGACTGCGACGACTATGCAACACTACTCGCAGTGTTGTATAGGAGTGTTGGTTTAAACGCCAGCGTGGCGTTGATAGACACGAATGGCGATGGTAAGCCAGACCACGCGGCGGCACTAGTCTACTTCGAGAAGAAGCCAGAGGATATACTAGGTGAGCTAGCGAAGTGGGCCAGTGTCCTCGCTGTGAGAGTATCGAGAATAACGTACTTTGAACACGGTGAAGGCGTATTAGTCGCTGTAGACCCCTTGTTCTCAACTAGTCGTGGCAACCCGTGGAGCGTTGAGCATAAACCATACAAGCTCGTAAAGGTCATAAACTAATTACCATAGCTGGGAAAGAGGCTCAGAGTGAGGTGGCGATCGCTCAAGTCGCTGAGGCTTTAGTATCGAGGAGAGCCTATCAAACTTCGACTATGGCTTCAAGCACGGCTGGTGCAACCCTCTTAACGTACGGCTCTAGTTCATGTGCTAGCTTAAACCCCGTAGGTTTCACAAGCGAGTTGCTCACTACTAGTATAGAGGCTGTTTTCAGCTTCTTCAAGTGGCCTAGGACGTAGAGGATCGCGGTCTCCATATCGACTGCCACCGCTCCTCGCTTAACCCACTTCTCTACAAAGCCCTCTTCGGTGTAGAACGCATCACAACTAACCACGGGGCCGGCCACGTACTTTAAGCCGCGACTCTCTAGTTTAGCAACGATCCTTCTCAACAAGTCAAAGTCTGGGGTGGCTACTTGGCAGACAGGCTCGCCAATGTACTGAGTGAATATGCCTCCAGCGTAGTAGGATGCTCCAGTCGCGACAACTACGTCGCCTACGTCTAGATCGGGGGTCATGGCGCCACACGTTCCAAGTCTAACAATAACTCTAGCTCCAAGCATAGCTAGCTCTTCAACAACTAGCGCAGCAGACCCCGACCCTATGCCGTGGACAGCGATGGTGACAGGGACCCCTCTATATAGACCAGTGTACACCAAGTACCCTCTAACGCTACTCACAAGCCTAGGGTCTTCTAGGTAGGTCTTAAGTAGCTCAACTCTTGCAGGGTCTCCTGATATTATAGCTCGCTCAGCGACCTCCCCCCTTCTAGCCCTGATGTGAACGGTCTCCAAGTCGAAGGCACCCAGCAACTCGAAGAAGTAGACTATTATAAAAGTATATAAGCATGCGCGGTACATAATATATAACATCATCGGTGAGGGGCAACATGATCGACCAGTTCGTAGCCCTGACAATAATTGGTGTGATAATAGTCCTAATAGGATTAGCACTCCACGTCGCTAAGATGAAAGGTGGACTACTACTAATCCTACTGGGCGGGCTATGGTTGTTCACGATGATACTATACTACGGGCTAGTCGCTGCAGGGATCTACGGCCCCGAGTTCCACGTAGCGAAGAACGTGATCGGAGTCATAATACTGGTAGTGGGAGGCGCCTTGAGCATACAATACCTTAGGAAGTACCTACAGGCTAAGAAGTAGGTGGTGGAGACATGTCTGCTGGTAAAGGCCCCACAGCTCTATGGGCTGTGGCCTTCATCGTGGCAGCGCTGTTCATAGCGTTCATACTATACATAGGCTTCGACATATTGGCTAAGGGTCTGGGAGAGCCAACGAAGTGGCTTATAACACAGCCCTTCGTAGTGTTGGGGAGAGACGCGTGGTTTGTAATCGCTGGCGTACTCTGGGTTCTAGGCACACTACTCTTCTTCATGGAGCTACTAGGCTGGACAATAAGTAAACGCGGGCTAGTTAGACAAGTGATAAGGTGGGACCCAGTAGACGTCTCGATAGTGGCGCTAACAGCGGCTGTTTATGGAGGTGCTCTCGCCGCGACTGGTGGCATCCCAATAATACCGGGCTTCACGTGGGTTAGACCTGCAAACGCGCTTGCACCACTATTTGGAGTCCTCTTTGGTATACCAGGCGCGCTTGGAACTTCTATCGGCAACTTCATTGCAGACGCGTTGGCAGGCTACCTCAGCGTCGGGAGCATTGGAGGCTTCATTGGAAACTTCATAATAGCCTACGTACCCTACAAGCTAATGAGAGATCAGACGTTTAGAACCCCAAGAAGCATTATAGAGTTCTACATATGGGGCGTGTTAGTGTCTAGTGTGTGGTGTTCACTATACATATCCTGGTGGCTAGACGCCCTAGACTTCGTAATAGGGCTTCCAGACCCGCTAGTGTGGGGCTTCTTCGCCCCCTGGGTCATATTCAACAACGCCTTCATAACAGCCATAGTATCACCAATACTCGGCTACATACTATACCCACCAATCAAGGCGCGAGGACTCCACTGGTCAGATAGAATAGAGTTCAAGAAGTAGCTTAAGACAAAATCTTTTTTACAGCTCTCTCATAGACCCTCATTCTCTATAAACCACCCACCTCATGGTGAGTTCGTTGTATACGTGTTTGAGAGGGTTTATCCTAACTATGAGTGCTCGCAGGGAGCTAGTCGAGGATGGGCTTGTGGTCGTCGACGATAGTAGTGGGAGGATCGTGGCTGTCGACGCGTTTGAGAATAGGAGTAGGTATCTCTGCGATGAGGTCTACGGCGGGAGGGACTTCATAATCTTGCCAGGGTTTATAAATACACATACACACGTGCCAATGATAATCCTCCAAGGTGTTGGTGCTGGGTTAACAGGGTTTGATTGGTTAAGAACTATATGGCTAGTTGAAAGCGGGCTTAGACCTTATCACATCTACTTAGCCTCGAAGCTAGCTATAGCTCTACTACTAGAGAACGGCGTAACCACCTTCGCAGACCACTACTTCTACGAGGAGGAGGTTGCAAGAGCTGTCGAGGAGACGGGTGTTCGCGCCGTCTTAGCGAAGGCCGTCATAGAGCTTAGCGACTACGCGCCCAGGCACACACTAGAAGACTCCGTGAACTTCGCGATCAGATACAACGGGGCTGCTGAAGGCAGAGTATCGTGTATGATAGGCGTTCACGCACTGTACTCTTGCACCCTTGAAACACTCGAGAAGGCTACCGACTACTCTAAGTCAACTGGGTTAAGAGTACACATGCACTTTGCAGAGTCTTTACACGAAGTGGAGTATATTGCTAAAAACTACAGTACAACCCCCACTAAGCTAGCTGAGAAGGTAGGGATACTACAATCAAACCCCCTACTCGCCCACGCGGTCTACTTGAATAACGAGGATCTAGAGGTCTTAGCCAAGTACAAGCCCTGTGTAGCCTACTCGCCTTTCACAATAATGAGCTGGGGTCAAGGGATCGCTAGAGTCAGAGAGATGCTAGATCGCGGCATCACGGTGTCCATAGCTACAGACGGCCCCGTAACAAATGGAGACTTCTCAATTTTCAAGCAGATAAAGCTCGCTCTAGCAGCTCAATCTAGTAGGTATCAAACACCCCACGCAATCACCTCTCGAGAGCTATTGAGAATGGCGACTATAGACGCCGCTAAGTGCCTTGGCATAGACCACCTCGTGGGAAGCATCGAGCCGGGTAAACACGCAGACATAGTAGTGTTAAAGCCTAACAAGACGAGGCTTGTAGGTCTACATGACGATCCATACTCGACAGTGGTGATGAACATCGATGCAGGCAGCGTCTACATGACCATGGTCAACGGCAAGATCCTATACCATGCCGGAGTTTTCAAGACTATCGACATAGAGAGCGCTTACAAAGAAGTTGTTGATGAAAGGAAGAAGCTAATAGAAGGCGTTGAAAGCCTTAAATAGGAGGGGTTCGTTAGTGGATTAAAACCATAGAGCAAGGGGCTTATCATGGCTTTCACGGGGTTTTACGTTCAGAGAGACTCGGTTATACACAGGCTTGACGCTAGAGTGAAGCTCATATGGTTTCTCCTAGTTTTCCTTGCCAGTATAGTGTCTCAGTGGGATGGGTCGGTAGCAGTCTTCGTGTACGTCTCGATCATCGC
>Ga0326760_1001107_pt1 | contig 12448 bp, 4 predicted proteins | sample GCREP_S_FD_207668 | JGI IMG/M metagenome (GOLD analysis project Ga0326760, IMG submission 207668) | Hot spring sediment microbial communities from Geyser Creek Basin, Yellowstone National Park, WY, United States - GCR.EP_S | ecosystem: Environmental > Aquatic > Thermal springs > Near-boiling...
CCATTCCCATAATCTGTGAAATTAGTAGTATAATAGCTACCATAAGAACAATTTATAAAAGCTCCTGGAATGAATGAATCGTTTCTGTAATTTTTAACATTCACAATAGCAAAATTAGTTAAACCTTCCATCAGTATTTTGTTTAAAACTGAAACATTCGCGTTAAAAATGTTTGTAACTTCAAAAGAATATTCATGCGAATCCAAGAAAACAAAATCTTTGTCATAAATTGAAACATTTATTTTCCAAGTGCCTGTTTGAGCATTAGTTGGAATTAAAAAGTAGTTTGTGTATATCTTATCGTTTGCTTGTTTATCGCCATGAGTACCATCATCAAAAAGTTGTATTGTTAAATCGTCTGATTTATCCAAAGTTCCAAAGTCTATTGTTGCATTTAAATACTTTGCTAATTGATATGGGTCGTTTGTTATATTTACTTCGAGCAAAACATATTCATTTCTGTTGTAAATTGTTGCATTTGTCTTTATGCTAACGTTAACAAAGATTTTTTCTGGCTTGCTTATACTTATAACTTCTGGATTTGAAGCTGCTCTTCTAACATTCTCAAAAATAGTTCCTGGCATGATATCTCCGAATGCGCCAAAGAAGAGTATAGAAGAAAAGTTTATGTATCCATTTGGTTGTATTTGAGTTTCTTCTAGATGCAAACCTACTCTTCCGAGAGTTTCAGTTTCATTTTTTGCATAGAATGAAGAATATGAATTTAAGTTAATTAGACCTCCTGCCCAATTGTAAGAAGTTGTACCAGCTAAAACATATGAATATGGATTTTGTTGATTTTCCCTAACCACACTCGGATCAAGCAAAAGGCTTCTATTCAAATCTAAAGCAATAGCTCCAGCAGGTGTCGATGATCTGTTTATTGACTGACCTTTTAAATTGTAAATTTTTCCCTCAACTTTTATGAAAGAGCTAAAAGTATCTCCAGCCTTGTTATAAAAGTAATACCTCTTCTCTAAGAAAGCTTCGTTTGTTGGAGAAAGCGAGTTTGAATCTATTTCATAACCTCTTTGAATCAATGTCACTCTAACTGGTCCAGGAATAATTAATACATTGTTTGAAGTGTTTCTAAGATCAAAAGTTAAAGTATTTGTTCCATTGAAGAGTTCTGTGTATTCAATAGGTTTTTGAGTTTCATCAACATTTACTATGTTGATATCGTCCAGCTTTCTCACAACATGATATATACCAGAATAGTTTTGTCTAAATGTGTCTATGTAAACAGCAAGTTCTGTAGTGTTAACATTTATTATCCTTCCTGAACTATCAACATAATAAGTCAGATTAGTTTCGTATGTCTTGCTTTCTTTTTGTCCGTTTTCAATTGAATCATAGTAAAGATAGAATGTTCTGTTTTGACCTTGCAATGTCGTGCCATTTAAAATGAAAACAATTGTACCTATTGCGTTATAAGCTGCATTGTAATTATCATCTTTATCAAATTGAACTGGAACTTCATACAGCAATCTTCCATCTGAGCTATACTCAAAAAGTCTTAACGAATTTTCATCAAACGTTCCGCTTGGCAATAAATCAGTAAAGTTTATTTTTATTTCCACTGGCCAATTTGTTCTATTTGTAGGAGAATAAATGTCTATTCTAATCCTGTAATGCCATGTAGTATTAAACCAAGTAGCATTTGTGGGTTCTCCAAAACCAATAAAAAGGCCTGTAATTTGTGGCTTAAAGAAGTATAAAAATGCTATTGCCAATACCAAAAAAATTATTGCCAGGTTGACTTTTTCCATAATTATTTATTCGAAATTTAATGTAAAAAATGGGAAAAGCACAAGCAAAGCTTTTTAAACTTTACGCCAAGATATTCACTTACTTTCTTTTAATAACTATCCTCTTTTCTTTTTCTACTATAGTTTTACACGAGCTCGGCCATTTTGTTTTTGGATTGTATTATGGCTGTAAGCCTGTTAGAATCGTTTTGTTTGATACAAGCATTATGACAACTTATACCGAAATGGAATGCCCTCCAAACCTCAACATGTTTTTACTAGGAATTTCTGGTTTTTTTGTTGTTTTACCAATTTCGCTTCTCTACTTCTTCATTTCAAGAGGTGGAGAAAAATATCTTGCCTTGATAATGATTGGGTTTAATTTTGTTATTGCGGTTAATGATTTTGAGGTATATTTGAAGCTTCCATTTCCAGAGATTTTTGCAATATTTGGAAGCTTACTCATAGTTGTCGGTGAAATATTATTAATTGAGAAAACAATATTCTAAATGATATTTTCGCAAACTTATCCAATAATCACTTATGCTTTAATGCTAACAATTTTAACACTAATTTCTTTTTTTGTGGTTTTAAGCAGGAAAAGAAAGGAAAAGAAAGTGCTTCTTATTCTACCAACATCTCTAGACCAAAAAATCCAACTTCCCATTACTGATGGCATTTCTCGCTCGGTAGAAATTTTTAGTAGTGCTGAAAAAGTTCCATTAAGAATGTATAAATCTTGCGTTTATGTTCTCGACCCAAAGGAAAGCTTAGATAAGCAAATAGAAAGTTTTAAAAGGATAAGGGAACAGGCTGAGGATTCCATAGTTATTCTTATTTCAGAGAAGTTAGATGGGGTTTCATCTTTAAAAGAAAAGCTTCCCGAGGTAAAAGTTTTTAAGCCCTCTGAAGTTGAAAAAGTAAGAGAGATTATTCATATACAAATCAGTAAAATCTAATCGTAGATAAATTTGTCTATCTGCATGTATAATTTTATCTATGACTTCAGAAAGCTTTCCATGAGATTTTTTTATAATAACTTTTTATTTTATTCAATTTTCTTCATAAAAGTAGATAGCATGAAAGGTAAGAATGGAAGCAAGAATAGATAGCTGATTTTTCCGTAGAAGAAAAGCAAGATATCCGTAAAAAGAAAGAAAAATGAAAGTATCAGCATTAAAGAACTCATTCTTCTGTCTTCAAATAAAAGAAATGTGATAGAAACGCTAAACATAGCAAGAAAAGAAAGAAATACCACAAAAAAGTATGAGATTGAAGATGGGCACATCAGTAAAGAATAAGTTTGAAGACTAGCATCTAGAATAATGTTTTTGTTGTAAGAACAAGAAAAAATACTGCTAGAAAATACCTTGACTGCCTCTTTAATTAATGGTAATGAAAGTGATGAAATTACCACTGCTAAGTTATTAACTTTCATGAGAGAATATGAATAGAAAAGGATTTAAGCTTTTGATCTTGGGAAGAAAGGTTTCTACTTAAAAATATTACCTGAGTTATTAATCTTAACAATATACAACTCATATCAAACGAAAGAGCTTTTTTATTTTATCCCAAATGCTTCCTTTTTCCACATAAAATTCTTCTGTAATTTCTGCCGCCAATTTCTTAAAAGATCTTGAAGCTCTTGTTCTTCCATCAAGCAAAACAACTGGAGTCATTTTAGAAATAGATTCAATGACTTTTTTGTCAAAAGGAATTTGTCCTATAATTCTTGCTTCAGTCAACTCTTCTATTTGTTCTAATTTCATCTCATGTTCTTTTCCTTCAACTTTATTCAAGACTAAACCTCTTAATGGAACGTTTAAAGCATGAACGATTTTCTTAGCTTTCAATCCAGAAATAATTGCTGCCATGTCAGGATTAGATACAAGAAGAATTTGATCACTCGCCTTTATGGTTGAAATTACTTCTCTTCCGATTCCAGCGGCTCCGTCAATTAACACAAAATCATAATTATCTTTAACCTTGTCGATTTTTTCTTTAAGCTTAGAGGTGTCAGGATGTTCTACCATTGCACTCAAACTAGCTGGAATTATATGAACTCCACTGGGATGAATGTAAATAGCTTGAGTTATATCAATCTTATCTTCTAAAACTTCAGTCAAAGTATTCTCTTGAGAAAGCATTCCAAAATGAATTCCTAAGTTTGGAGTTGTTATATTACCATCAACAGCCAAAACTCTTTTTCCAAAAAATTTTACTAATGCTGATGCCAAATTAGAAGTAACAGTAGTTTTTCCAACCCCTCCTTTTGCGCTTATTATCCCAATAACTACCATCTACATTACCTCTTTAACTTTTTTCAAAACCTTCAAAACATCTTGTTTACCTTTAACTTTAATTGGCTCAACAAATTTTGGTTCAACAGACTCTTTTTTGACTTCCTTATTTTCAATTTCCTCACTCTGTATATCTTTACTATCTTTCAAATTTCCAGAGGATTTAGAATCTTCAAATTTTGTTTCTTTTAGATTAATCGTCTCTTCTTTTGTTTCTATTTTCTTATTTTTCGAGCTATTATCCTGAGGTTTGAGTTCTTCACTAACTTCCTTCCTTTTCATATCTTCTAATCTTTTTTCTTCAGTTTTTACTTCATCTGTCTTCTTTTCATTTCCAACTTCTTCTTTTTTTTCAACAGCAGGAATAGCTTCTATTCCTCCGCTCTCTATAAACTTTTCAACTCTTTTCCACTCTTCTATTAACTGATCTTCAATTTTTCTAAGTTTTTCTAAAGCCTTAGATTTAGCCAAGTTATAATCTCCTAAGCTTATTTTTCCTAGTTGAAGTTCGGTTTCTAACGATTTTATTAACAACAAAACATCATCCCTTTCCTCTCTAAGTCTCTTTATAGTTTCTGGTATCTTCGTTTCAGCTATCGGCAAAACTTTATTAATTTCATCTATTTGAGATTTAATCGACATTATATCTGCTCTAAAAGACTCTATGTCTTTTAAAGTAGCAACATTTTCTAACCTTGTGTTAATAGTTTCAACATTTCTGGAAAGCTCTCTTACGCTCTCTTCTAAAGAATCCAACCTTGCTTTAAAAACTGGAAATTCTTCCAGATTTTTACTCGTTTCAACAAATGCCTTCTCAACTTGTGTGGCTAATCGCTCAATATATCTCACAACTTCCTTAATTTCTTTAACCTTAGCTGATATGTCTTTGGAAATTTTTGTAAGATTTTCTAAACTTCCTGCACTCCTCAAAAATTCATTTATCTTAGAAACTTTTTCTCCAATATCCTCAAGCTTTTTGTCAGTTTTTTCTTTAAATACCTCGAAACTCTCCAAAATTTTCTCGATATCTCTAATTCTCTTTTCTATTTTTTCAGGTCTCAAATCTTCTATATCACTAGCTAACTTTTCAACCTTCATTTCAAGTTCCTTTAGAGCTCCGTCCGTCTGAAAGACCATAGAACGAACTTCTCCTAAAGCTTCCGCTAAACTTCTAATTTGCTCATTCAAAGTCTTATCGGTATCTCTTAAAGACTCGACAAATGCTTTAATCTTTTCTAGCTCAACGCCAATCTTGCTTTCAGGAGCTTCTTCTTTTGTTTCCTCAACTTTAACCTCTTCAACTTCTTTAGGAGGATTCATAGGGTCAATAAAAACTGGACCTTCTTCTCCAGAACCTTCCTGTTTATATGGATTTTCCTCTCCTTCTTTCTTTTTCTCCTCTTTTTTCTTTTCCTCTTTTATCCCAAGCCTTTTGTTGATTTCAGCTAACTTTTTCTCATACTTTTCTTTAGTTTCTTTGTAAACAGCTTCTGTAATATTTGCTTTTTGAAATTCTTCCTCAAGTTGGGAAATTAATATAAGAATGTCTTCTCTTTCTTTTTCCAATTGTTTTCTCTCTTCTTCCTTCAACGCTTTTTTAAATAACGGCATTATTTACCACCAAACTTGCTAAGTCTTTTTTCCAGAGACTCTAAGTATGTCTCTACCATCTTGAAAGCTCCTGTCTTGAGTTTGTCCTTAGCTATGTTTAGTTCTATCTCCATGTCGTATGTATCTACTCCTTTACTCTTCAATTCTGCTATCTTTGCTTCAAACTCCTCTATTTTCTTATTTAGACTTACATATTGATTAATTTCTTCATCAGTTAGGCCAAATGGCGAATGTAATATTGGTCTGAAGCTTATGAACCATGGCTTACCATGGTTGTATTCTGGATTTTGGAACAAACCAGTACCTATTGTTAACTTTGTAATCTTGCTTGCATATTCTTGACCATACTTAGACTTAACTCTGTTTATATCTCCTTCATACCTTGTTCTCAACTGAATTTCGTTAGCTATGTTAGCTCTAACTGCTCCTTTGAAATCTAGCAAAACTTGTGATACCATGAAAATGCCAATTCCCCACTTTCTGAATTCTCTTACTCCCCTTTCTAGAGCAGTATATCCACCTTTTCCACCGTACTTTGGCAATAATCTGTGAACTTCATCGTAAACTAACAACAACTTCAATTCCTTAGTTTCTGGTGGTCTCATATCGAATATTGCTTGAATGCTTCTTCTAACAAAAGCATCCAACTGCTCTGGTTTCAATCTGTTCATAACAAATACAGTAATTTCTCCTGGAATCATGTATTTCTTTATGTTTATTTCCATGTTTGGATCTTCAACAACAACTATATTTGTCTTAAAGCTTCTGGCATCAGTTGGCTTTAGACCAAACTTTGGATACAAATCTAACATTTGTTTTAATCTACATGGTTTAATGAATCCTGTCCATTGACCAGTTGGATCGAAAACTATAACTGGTATTTTCCTCTTTAACAATTCTTCTGCCACAACCATTGCTGATATTGTCTTACCAGAACCTGTACCACCAGCAGCAATTGTGTGCATTGTTAACTGAGACAAGTCTAAGTAAGCTTTAACATCAGTTTCCGCAATCTTACCAACTTCTATAGAGTTTGGTCCTGGTTGTGGCAATTCTTTGAAGTCTATTGGTGCAACATATCTTCTTTTAGCAAGCTTTGCCATTCTGTAAGCTGCATACCATCTCATTGCAACATATCCAATTGGCAATGCAATCATTAGTATAAAGTAAGTTACCCAATTGCTGAAAACTGCTTTTAGCATTAAAACTGGTGCTGGCAATTCGCTAACTTCAAAGCTGTCAGCAGACATCGCATACTTCTTTCCATACCAATAGCTCGCATTAACAACTAATATGTAAGAGTCTTGAGGTGTGCTTTCTGGGATTGTAATTTTTCTAACGTAAGTTAATGTATTAACAACAGCCAGAGTTTCTTGAGTTTGAGTAATTATTTTGTATGGCTCGTTTAATGTCCTAACAGTGTATGTAACAGTTATATCCTCAACACTTGGAGTCTGACCCATGTTTATCAAAGTTACCTCAAACATCAAATCTTTACCTGGAGCGACAGCCTTGGTTAAAACTTTTGTTTTAACGTCTAGCAATGGTTCAGCTATTGGATTTACTTTTATCGTTAAAGGAACTTTATGAGTTATGTTACCTGCTCTCAATGAAATTTCTCCTATGTAAATTCCAGGAGCTATTGACTTTGAAGCAAATACTCTAAATGTGGCAGTAGAAATTGATTGAGCAGGTACTCTAACTAATGGAGTTTGAACCGTTACTATTGATGATGCTGGTCCTTCAATTGTAATTGAAACATCAAAGTCTTGAGTTAAGTGATTCGTAACATCTATTGAGAAGAGTTTCTCTTCCTCTGGAGCAACAGTCAAATCAATAACCGTAGCTTTAAATTCTACTGGCGCTCTTGTGACGTTTGGTAAAGTAATGTTTGGTACTGATATGTTTGGTAGAGAGACGTTTATAGGCAGACCAAATCCACCTATTCCACCTCCTGCACCTGCGCCAGCTCCGGCACCACCTCCAAATCCTCCACCACCTGCTCCAGTTCCTGTTCCTACACCTCCTGCTCCACCAGCACCTGCTCCAGTTCCTGGTATTGATGGACAATCTAATGGACATATCGCGCTATTTTCGCCATAAGTAGACTCACACTCGCCATTTCCACATATGAACTCAGCCAATATATAAACTCCTCTCAAATCTGAAACTTTTGCCCTAACAGTAAATGTTGTCAAATTAACAGAGTTATCTGAGTTATCATAGTTCAAATTGGTTATTCTCTTCCAATTTGAATTAATTGATGTGCTAACCATTGGCGTCCAATTTCCTTGGTATTTGTAAATTCCTAAATTGCTTGCACTGTATATTGGTAATCCACAAGATTGGCCAACACAATCATCAAACCTAAATTCAATAGTAGCATTTGTGTAATTCAAAATTGTATCAACATACAAAGTCTTTAATGCGCTTGTCGTTACTCTTTGTTTTGGTATATTTCCTACTATTATTGGGTTGAAGAGGTTTGTAGATATTGAGACATTTTCTAGATAGATTGATGGGTTAAAGCTACCGTTTTCTAACCTCAACAACAAATTATAAGTTTTAACATCTACAGTCTTGTTGTAATAGCCAGTTTCATTGTTTGTAAAGTTGAATCTCACACTTCCATCTAAATCGTACAAAACAAATCTAGCGCTAATTGGTTCCCTTGCTAATGACTCATAGTTCAGCATGTAACCAGCAAACCATGCTGTTGGATAAACTACAAATGTCTTGTTCACAAAATTACAATTGTTGCTAATATCGCAAGCCGAAATTGAAAGTATGAATGTTCCTGTCAGGTTCGTGCTAACGTAAGTTGTGTTGTATGAATAAACATCATAAGTCCTTCCAACAAAAGTTAAATTCAGGATTTCAACGTATTGATCTGGTCTTATTATAGTAGCGTTAACACTCTTCAATCTTCCAGCTTCAGTTACATTTATCAAAATTGGTATTATCTCGTAAATTGGAGTTCTAGATGGCATGGAAATGTTTATTATTGGAGCTATTGTATCATTGTAAATTATTGAATCTTTCTCTTCATCATACTTTGTTATCGGAATATCTTTGGTTGTACTTACACTTATTCCAAGAGAATATGCCCTACCTAAAGCTAAGTTTGGAGCAGAAATCCATATTGACCATATTCCACTTGATGCGTTGAATTGAGATATAAAGCTTGGATATATAACAAAAGTATCATTGAATAGTGTTACATTGAACGAAGCTGATGGTTCTGGCAATCCATTGTATTTAACATCAACTTTTGCCTCTATTAATGTAGCTGGGTTAACATTCAAAATTGGATTTTCGTATGTTGGATAAGTTATATTAACGCGGAATGAATGAACAAATACTGAAATGTTGGTTGATGTTTCTGTTATGGTTGAGTTTCCTCTTAACCAATCAACAATTCTTGCTTTCAGCACACCTTCATAATATCTGTTTGAAGGCAAGCTTGGAATGTTGTAGAATATTGTTAAGTTCTTGCTTCCAGCATATGGCACAACAATGAATGAATCGCTAACATTCAATATTTGAGTTATATTTCCTTCCAAACTTATGTTCAATGGAACCTCATAGTTTCCTTTGTTAACAAAATTGATTGTATCAAATGTTCCGTTTGTTTCATCAACCAAAGTCTTACTTATTGATGTTGGTGACTGTTCCCAAGATATATTCATTGGCACCCAAACATCTATTGGCAATATCGAAGATTTGTTTGTGTCCCAAGAAATTCTTATAGTTCCGTTGTAGTTTCCTGTCAAATAGTTATTCGGAACTATCAATGAAATGTTTATGGTTCTTATTTCTCCTACACTCATGCTATCAATTTGAGATGGAGCCAACGTTAGATTGAAGTCTGTGCATGGAATACCTGAATCGCATGTTATGTTTATGTTTGTCGCATTAACATTTCCAATCGACCAAATATCAAAGCTTGAAGTGAAGGAATCTCCAGCAACTATCGCATAATCTAATTTGCTTGTTCTTGGTACAACTAGTGGATTTGGAGTAACATTAACTTCAACTATTCTTATAGAACTGTTTTTGCTATAATCTAGATTTGTCCAATTTGCTAATAGAGTTATGTAATATGTTCCAGGTTGAGTGTATGGAGATATGGAAATGTTTGAAGTTGCAAAAATGTTAGAGCCTTTTAACAACAAACTAAAGAAGTAATTATTTGGAGCTACTGTTACGTTATCGCTTGAACTTGTATTAACGCTTATATTAAATGCTCTTGAACCTCCAACATTCTCTACAATTAATTTTGTTGATATCACTTGTGGAGAAACAATAGTAACGTTATCTGCAATTATTGGCTCATTTTCAAATCTAACATTAAGTTGAGTAGTTGTTGATCCTACAACTTGATAGTAGTCGGTACAGCCAACCAATCCATATGGTCTGCTTGGCAATACAGTATCATTCGCACAAATTCTAACTTTATGGATTCCTGATTCTCTGCTAACTAATGTTGTGTAGTAATAGCTAGAGATGTTGCTCATTGTTTGATTAACTTTCGTTCCATTTGGAAACTCAACTTCTATCCATGCTTTATCAACACCAACATTATCAGTTATGTTCGCTGAGATGCTAACATTTTCATATCCGACTTCAAAATTCATTGGAACAATTGAAACATTTTCTATTGTTGGAGGAACATCAGTAATGTTGAATATTCCGTATATAAATCTTTCTGATGGGTCTGCTGGGAAGCCAGAAGCATTCTTTAAGTAAATTCCGTAATCGTAAGTTCCTTCGACAACATCAACAGGAATTGAATAATTAACAACTATAGTTCTAGTACTTCCTTTAGCTAATTCAAATGGCAAAGTAGCTAGAGGTTCGTTTAAATAAGCTTTGAAGAATGTGCTTGCGTTTCCTGACGGCGAGAATGTTAGAACGAGCTTAACGTTTCCTATGTTTGTTACGTTTATAAATGTTAAGTTTCCTTTAGTTCCTGGTGGCAATATTCTAGTTCCAAGTGATGTCGGTGAAACAATCCAAGTATAGTTAGCCGGCACTGTTATGTTTAGTAATGCATCTGAATATCCAGCGTTAGTTGAATTCGCTCTTAATGTTGCAAGGTATATTCCTGGATCTTGTCCTCTTGGAACTTGTATACTAACGCTTGCTGTTCTAACTTCACCAGCTTTCAAAAGACCGAATTCTGTTGGATATACTGTTAACCTACATTCTGGACATCTTGAATACAAGTAATCTGTCAAACTTATTATTCTAGCATCATAAACATCATCGTTACCTTCAGAAACAACTTTTACATCTCCTATGTAAGTTGTAGTGTCATGTGGAGCAGAAACTTCGATGTAGTTTGGTTCTATGGATATTGCCGGATTTGAAGTAACAGTTATAGTTATTCTTACTGTTGTCGAGTTAATGCTTAAGTCTGGATTTCTCCAGGTTGCAATCAAGTTGTATGTATATATTCCTGGAACTGTTGCATTTGGAACTATTATGGTGTAGTTCCAATAGCATGTTTCACCTGGCTTCAAAGTGCCACATTGTTTAATACTTTCATTGTATCTTAAGCTGCCTATTGGAGATTCTGAATGAGTTAGATTAACGCTATAAGCTGTAGCTGGACCAAGATTCGTAAAGTTGGCTATAACTGTAAAGTTGAATCCTTTCTTTTGAGTAATTCCAGCTGCCAATATATCGTTAATGTTTGTTTTCGCATCTCCATAAACTTTACCGAACACAACTATTTCTGTAGCTATAGTGCTATTAACATTAGATTCTGGTGGCATGTCAATGGCATATATGTATAAGCTATGATTTCCGTCCATTCTTGGCAAGTATGTTGTTGAATAATTAACAAAAATGTAATCTCCAATCTTAACCTTTGGTGAAACATTATACATTGGTAATATCTCAAAGCTCCCATCTGGTAAGCTGACATTTAACCAAACAGAGTTTACATCATAATTGTCTGAAATAGTAGCAAATACTTGTGTTGAATTTAAGTTAGCCTCTAATCCATAAACTGGAGTTACGTTTATGTTGAAAATTGTTGGTGGATAAATATCTTTAACCCAGAACATTGCTCCGCTTGTTTTTCTGTAAGCTGAATAATACTTATCGTTATCATCTGTTATGTTGCACAAGAATGTGTAATTTCCTTTTTCATATGGCTTGAATCGATAGCTTGCATATCCGCTTGAATTAGTTTTTAGAGTATCTAAGTAGATGAAATCGACATTTGGTTCAATCTTGTAGTATAAGCTAACATTGTAATCAGCTATTCCTCCAGCATAAGTATCTTTAACCATGCATGTCACATTGAATGGTTCTGGGTATGGCAAAATTGTGTCGTTTAGAGGAGATATCCAAATGACGTCTGCAAGACTGTTTATGTATATTGTAACATTAGCTTTACCATCATCATAATAGCTCTTTTTAGCAACCGCCATTAGCGAATGTCTACCAGTAGATTGTTGAGCCACAAAGGATTGAGGTATAATTGTTGAAATTCCTTCTACCAATTTGCTTGTTTCATTCCACCATTCTACTGTTAAGCCAGTTTGATTTAGATAGTCTAATGTTTCTCCATTTTCGCTAATAACATTAGCTTGAACGGGAATTGATTGAGCTTTAGAGAAGTATGAGTTGTTTTCTGGCAAAATGATTGTTGCATATAGAATTCCTTTTACTTGTATGCTTGTATTTACAGTTTCAGATGGCTCGTTAACATCTCTCGTTGCGTTTATGTATATTGTTACCAAGCTTGGAGTAAAGTTATCTGGGAAGTCGAGGTTA
>Ga0326760_1001110_pt1 | contig 12432 bp, 14 predicted proteins | sample GCREP_S_FD_207668 | JGI IMG/M metagenome (GOLD analysis project Ga0326760, IMG submission 207668) | Hot spring sediment microbial communities from Geyser Creek Basin, Yellowstone National Park, WY, United States - GCR.EP_S | ecosystem: Environmental > Aquatic > Thermal springs > Near-boiling...
CAACCATTATGAAGGCTAATAAGCTGCGACCGTGAAGGTATGGAGCAGATTCCTCCCTTGTAGGCGTGTAAATGAGGGGTGTAGCAGGTATCGGGACGTCTCGACCGAATCCCTTGACAAGTTGCGCCTTAGCTTCTCCAAGTTTGCCCAAAAACTTGTTTACAAACGCCTTTATGTCTGTGCGGGTCAGGTTAAGTTTAAGCTCGTCATTCATCCTGACCAAGAACAGCTCAAGATCATGGAACGTCCCGCTGGGAAACAGCCGCAGGTAGAGGGTTTCGAGCCTTTCGGATAAATCGGCGATGCGCGCCTCAGAGAGAGATAAAGAAGCGTATGTAGCATTTAAAGCCCGCAGGAGCTCAACGGCATCGCTTAGCATGAATTCCTCTCTGTACTCAATAGGCCCTTCAGGTCCAACGGGAACGTAGGATGCGGAGGCCGCTAAGGCAGGTGCAACGTATTGGCTGGCCGTGAGGATTAGAAGGATGAAGAGGACCAAGACGTTAAACCTACTAGGGTTCATGAAGCACCACGTCTGCTTAGCCCTTTGTAGATGAGGCCGATAAATAAAGTTAATACTACACCATAGATTAAGGACAAAGCATCAATGAAGATGCCCTCAAACGCTAAAGGCTTTAAACTTATCGAGGCTAGGATCCATGGTAGCAATACCAAGTTAAATGGGAAAAATGCTATGATCGGATCAACTAGCAGGTGTGGCTGGTATTGTAGCATAAATTGGAAAAGCTTACCAATGCATCCCCAAAATAATCCTATCATCGTTAACAACACGTAGAACCTCATATCAATGGTACCTGCTCTTTGACCGTTATGCGTATGTGTAAGCTTCCTCAAAATCCACTGCCTCCATTTATAATTAATCATTTTTAGCGTAGTAATTATATGTCTTCTTATCGGAAATACGTACTAGGAGATGTCGTGTGAAATCCCAAGCTAAAAGCGCGCAAGGGATAAATTCGCGAAGAGGTATCCTCGCAACAGGGGTTATCCTCCTCCTCATTGGGGTAATCTTATTACCAATTTCGCAAGTGACTGAAACGAGGAAAGTATGGGTACCACCAGAAAGAGTAGCGACGTACCAGGGAGATGACATCCCGCACATCTTACGAGTTTATCTCGAGGGCGGAAACAAGTACCGTTTAGAACTCGACAGTAGTACGCATAGTGTGTGTGGAGGCGAGCATCCCCCTTCGCGACTTGAAATACGAGATCCGAAGGGTAACATCATTTACAAATATCAGTATCAAAGGGGCGGAGAGTTTGTTACTCGTGTCGAGTTTCAAGCGCCTATCTCTGGCACATACGAAATTGAATGGTGGGGGTATTATAGAGACAGGTGGCGTCCTATAGATTTAATTTACATCGAGAAGCTTCTACCCCCAAGAGAGGAAATATATCGGCCATTAGAGGGACTTCTATGGTTCGGAACCCTATTAGTCATTGTAGGTGCGGGAATCTGCGTCCTAGCCGTCGCCATACCTGCGCGTAGCAAGACCCCTCCAATTAGTTCTTCTGGCTCGCTCCGGCGTACCCTTCACGCCCAGAACCCTCTGACCAATATGAGCCTTTGGTGTTACTTCAATGACCATCAAAACATTGGATTGTGATGGTAGCTTGGCTCTCCATAAAAAGATGTGAGTTGATGATTAGTAACACGCCCTTTGAGTAGAGTGAGGCTCAAGCGACCCTTGAACTACTGCGCCTTCACGCGAGGCGATTATGCAGTCTTCGGCGTCTACGCCTTAGGCCTAGAGAATGTCGAGCAATTGTTGAAGTTCTTGGCAAGTGAGAAGCCCTTAGTGAATAGCTTGGGAGCTGCTGGCTACAGGATTTTCCTAGAGTCCTACCCTGTAGTGAAGGGAGTAAGGGGTTATGTCCGTCCCTTTGACGAATCGCTTTCCATCAACATAGTGGAGAGGACGATTGATGTGGCAAAGAGTCTCGGGTTAATTAACGTCAAGAGGTGAGGAGTAGGCTTAGGAATTTACAAGAGGCTCTGGGAGCTCGAGTTCGTCCCGACATATCCAACAGCCCTCAAAAACGTTGAGGTCACGTTGACGGAGCTCAGTCCTTTCCGTGAGCTCTTCCATAGTTGATTAGGCGCGATCTACGACGCGGAGTATGAAGAGGAGCTGCTGAGGAAAGACGTAATCGAGCTGTTGGCATACATAGCCGAGCTTACCATGTCAATCGAAGTAAGGGATAGAAGAGCCCCCTCAATTAAGGGTCAGAGTCAAGGCCTTGACCATGACGCTATAACGGCAACGCATTTTAGAGGGCTCTTGGTCACCTCGGACTTGAGGCTACATAATTCCTCGTCCTCCCTCGCTCCTGCCCCTCGACACAAAGCGCTAGGGGCTTGTGGATGATACGCAGAACCTCAGGAGCTTCTCTCTCAGCTCTTTCAGCCCCTCTTCCTTCAGACGCCTCTTGACCTTGGCCAAGTTCCTAGTAAAAGGCAGAAAGAGTAGGAACACCTTAAAGCCCCGGGAGTCCACCACTTCTCCGAAATTCCTCATCACGCGCAGGCCCTTCAACTCACTGAACCCGAGGACTTTCAACGCTTCCAGCGCGGTCTCCCCCATGACGACGAGCTTCGCCATGCCCAGCCTCGCTAGCTCCAGCTTGAGCTTTAGTATATAGGAGCAGTTCCTGACGGCCTTCTTCAGTATCGACCTCTTCACCTTCTCCCCGTCCCTCTTCCTAACCCTGCACTCTACTGCGTCCACAAGCAAGAAGCCCTTCTCCTTGAACTCGAGGAGCCCTCTCTTGATGCCCAAGAGATCGAAGAGGTTCTCCCTGAGCTGGCTCTTCAATTCTGGTTTATCTTTATCATCTTTATAGAAGAAGCGCTCGGAATTGCCTGGCGGGACTCGGCTATGAAGAGGCACTCCAGTCTTTCGGGAACCCACTTCTCATACACATTGTGCTCTGGGTCTAGGTAAGGCTTGCTGTCCACGTTTATTGGGCCTAAACCGCGACACTTATCGCATCTCCTGACCTTTTCCTCTATTTCCTTGACGAGCTCCCTTGCGCGGTCGAACACGATATACTATGGTACTCCCTAAGCGTTAAAAGCTGGAGTTTTCGTTGCTCCGACGTTATGAAAAAGGCCTCTAAACTCCTATAAGTGCTCTAAAGCCTAAACAATACCTCATGCTCAGGAGCAGGCCACCAATAGCACTCGAGATAGACAAGGCAATCGTTAGGCTTTTAAACGAATCGAGGTTCAGCCCCACGACAATAGACGAGGTATGCAACGAAGTTGAGAGCCTGCTGAAGGACCTCTACGGCAATTGCAGGATAGACGTGTACGTTGGGGACTCAGAACCGCCGTGCCGAAGCCCGGAGGAATGGCTCCGCGTAAGGCGCTTTGAGAAGCTCTCGATAATGTGCTCGTGCGAGGTTAGTCGTAGGAGGGTGGACTGCTACGAGGTTGTGCTGTGGGGTGTGGATGTGGGGTGTGGAGAAGAGAGGCGACCTAATCCTCTCCTTCGGCGGCGTGGATGTGAAGTACAGTAGGGAGGTGGTGGAGGCGTAATCTCTGTCGAGCCCCGAAGCTTCAAGTAACGTTGTGCTCTCACGATATCTTCTCAACAATCTCTCGAAGGTTCGGGAGAAGGTCAGGAAAAGAACATGGCCAAGAAGCGAGGAGAAAGCAGAAAGAAAAGAAAAAGAAGGTGTTGGAGTTGAGGTTTAGGGCACTTAAGGCCTTCAATTAAGGCCTTCACACGCCAAAGAGTCGAGCACTCCATCAAACTGTCCAGCAGTTGCTGAGCAAGTGCTCGAAAGCTCGCCACGACCATCTCCCAAACCTTCGGGAGAAGGCCAAGCCCTCAGCCCGCCTCCAACTCATGCGTGAACTTCTCCATGAGCTTAAGTCACGATCTCGTGAACTTGATGCACACATGAGAGATCTTAAGTTGTTGAAGAAGTCGCCTTCTTCACAACCATTTTCCTCCCTATGTAGGCTCCCGCTACGGTGTATACTATGGACAAGAGGAAGGCAAATCCCATGCCTGCCTCCGTCCTGACCTGAGCCCATGCAAGACCAGCTAGCATTGCCGCGATTCCACATCCTAACATAGCCCCTACTACACCTAAAATCATCAAAACGCCCGCTATTATGGTCATCGTAACGGGCTTGAACTTGACCATGAGCACCACCAAGCCCAACAATATTCCGATCAAGTAGGTTATGGAGAACGGGACCGTGAAGTTCCAGCCCACGAAGTAGTTGTCATCGACTTTGGCCCAAGGTATCGAATAGGCAATAATCGTCAAGAGCCAGAGGATGGCATAAAACAGCACGATACTTCATCGATTCACCTATTGTTGCGATAGTTTGATTTTTATTTTAAGTCTGTTCTCACATCAAAAAGTTTACGAATTTTATGAGATTTGTGAACTTAAACTCGTACGTTAACCACTCTATGAACTCAGATCATGGTCTTGTGAACTGCATATGCATTAGCGCGAGGCTATTGCCCTCTCAATAACATGTAGTCGAGCCTTTGCAACCAAAGCACTCTAATGCAAATGACTACTCCAACAAGTGCTACCACGAGCCAAACAAACCTCAGGGGGTAAAGCGGTCCATACTCTGTCCTTGTACGATATTCGGTGTAATAAGTGTAGTAAATGTAAGAGGTTTGCTCTTGGACCATTCGACCCACCAGTATCTCCCCCCGACACAGACGCAGGAGAGGGTGAAGGATTAGAGAGCGTGACTAAGTAGGCGTCATTGGACGGAAGGGCGATCCTTATGCCAGCGTTCCCCGTTCCCGTGAAGTTTTTGGAGATTTCGCGGAAGAGGACCCCGCAATTCTCGCCACGCACCTTTACGAGTATGGGGGTTGACGCCTGCAACTTAAAGGCGATGAGGTCGGCGTAGTAGGCGTAAACAGGGCCGTACTTGATAGTCTCTCTGCCGTAGAGAGACCTCTCTATCCTCCAGTCGTAAATGGGCTTGAGGGCGCTCCGAGGAACCGTGAGGGGCATTGGAACTTGGACGACCACTGGCTCCTGCACTACGTGGACGTCGCACGAGGAAACGACGAAAAGCGATATTCCTAATAACTATTAAGGCTATGCCTATCTTACGTCTCTCACGTTGAAAAGTATGGCTCAGTCGACGCTTAAGGCTTTCTAATCTGCGCGACAGTCCTTAAATTAAAGTAACTTCATTAAGCTATTGACGCGTCACAATGTTGCGCTAGCCGTACCAAGCTATGACTATCCGAGCGATAGTTTCGATGACGAGCTCTGGATGTTGCCTCAGGTAGTTCATTACCGAGTAGGCCAGCTCGCTGACCACATTCGAGGGCACGGCTATTTGGCTTACGACTTTATCGTTCTGAGGAGTGAAGGGCCAAGCATCGAAGACCACCACAACTACTATCTCCTTGGGGCCCCACTTGAAGTCCGCGTCCGGCCACTCCTGCGTTACTGACCAGCCGCCGCGTCCCCTTGGGACCAAACTTGGGAAGTCGAGCACCTTAGTCGCGATGGGGGTCTTAAGGTCGTCTTCCGCGTAGACGAGGACTAGCACGCTAGTGCCCTTCGAGTCTGCATTTCCTACATTGGTCAGCGTGACCTTGATGTGGCCCCGCTCGTCGAAGCCCCTCAAGTAAGGCCGAGCTTCGACCCCAACCATGAACACGGGGTTTGGCATGTCCACTTTTATGGTCGCGGAGACTGTCTGACCGATCCCCACCTCAACGAACTTCCTGACCTCGCCGTAGTAGGGGACTATGACTACTAGCTCGTGGACCCCCGGCTCCACGCCCTCGATCTTGAGCTCGCCGTAGTCCGTTAAGTAGCCCCTATCGACGCCGTCTAAGAGGACCCTCGGGTAGCCGCCGTCGACCCTCCCCACGCGCTTCTCAGTCTCCTCGTCTATTAGTGTTACGATGATGTCGCCTTTGGCAAGAACGGGCTTCGCGCTCGTGGCTAAAAGCACTATCGTGACTAGGACGGCTACCGTCCCAACCCCAATAGCCACCAAATGCCCACGCTTAATAGCCATAAGCCCCACCACATCCTGACTCTCACATGTAATTGTCTGCTACCAAATCGACAAAAGCTTTTCTCATAGCTCGGTATCGTTTATCGACGTTGAGTGTAAGCTCATAGCTGTGGATACTAAAACTCACCTCAGAAGTCGCTGATAATGGAGGAGCGTCCTTTCTTCCGACAAAACTACGTGAATTCTCCTCGGGATATTGCTGTAAAGACTAGGCTAAGAACCGATAGGATAATTATTGGTAATCCAAGAAGTGCCGAAAGCGGAATCAACAACGACAACGCGCCGAAGACCAAGACTAAAGATATGCCGATTATTGCCAAGGAGAAGGTTTTCCTTTTAAGCATCAATATCCCGCCAGTTAATCCAAGCGGGAACCCTATTATGCCAAAGAGGCCCACCAAAAACTCTATTGCCCCAAAGTAGGAATAGGGAGATTCTGCTATACACACTATCGCGAGGAAGACGCATATGCATGACGCGATGATCCCTAATATCCCTCCAGCCGTTGGAAAACTAGTTCTCTTGCTTGCAACTGCCTTAATTTGAGCGCCACAGTAAGGGCAGTAAGCGAAATCGTCCGAGATCTCTTTTCCGCACTTGGGACAATACATCGCTACTCGTACAAACTCTTGTCCGGAGATAGTTTAAGGTTTGTCTCGTGCTTGACAAATGGCCGAAGGTTGAACAACAAACGAAATTACTAGACGTCGGCCCTCGCCCTCCTCACGGTCTCTTGGACGTCGCCACGATCCCTACGACCAGTAGAACTATTATGACCCCGCAAAGAAAAATGAGAGGAAGTTCGGGTCTTTGTCGTCCATAGTAATGCCACGTAACAGGAGTTATTAGCCCATTAGTTATTAGAAGGGTGGTAATAAACGAAGTAACAAAGTATAAATCCCAAGGATTAGATAGGTACTACAGAAACAAGCTATGTCTAAATGCCCAGAGTGCAGCAGAGAGGTACCTCCTGATGCCAGCTGCTGCCCATACTGTGGTGCGGGCCTGAAAATTGACGTCGACGCGCTACAAGCCGAGATAGCTGAAGCAAGGCACCATGAAGTGACATCAGGCCTCATATTCTTGGCAGGCCTCGTATTGCTTTTTGGAGGTGTAATTTTAGGTCGTCTCAATTACATCCAAGCATCGTTAACTCCTTCTTCTATCCTTACTGTTGACATGACGCCATTCTTCCTAATAATTATAGGAGGCATGTTGATGATATATTCATCAATTAGAGCAATACGATGGTGGAGAATAAGCTCAAACCTCGTGAAGCAACTGAAGCTCCCCAAAAAAGAGTAAGAATTCATCTTGGACCACTATACTTAACGTCACGTGCACTAAACTCTTTCGTAGGCGAAGCCACCCTAGTTTTCGCGATTCATGCTCGAATAAATGCCCAAAGAGGTCAAGTTAAGGTCGATATGCACGCATTACACTAGGTAAGAACATGTGATGTTGTCGCTGTGAAAGAGAAAAATAGTAAAGATGTAATAAGAAGATGCGATTTTTTGCTCACTCCTTGTACTTGAAGATGCTGGTCCTCAGCTCCGTTGAGACGGTCAGCGGGTACTCCTTGAAGAGCTCTAAGCTCCTCCCAGCTATATTGACCTTCAGCCAAACTCCTACGATTATGGTCGTCCTCTCCCTATTCCTCAAATGCTCAACCCAAAGTTTCGGTATCTTAGAGTTGTCTATCGCGACTTCGAAGACTATCGTGTCAACCTCGCCGGGAGCTATGGACTTCGGCCTCTCCTGCTCTCCGCGACCTAAGACCACTCCTCCACCAGTCTTGATGTCGAAGACCACTCCTCTCACGTAGAGAGGTATGGCCTTGAGGCCGTTCTCAATTGTCATCGAGGCCTTTAACTTGGTCTCGGAGGGCGTCACGCCGACAAGCTCGACCACTAACCTCTTCGCCACGACCTTGCCCAATAAGCCCGCGTCGTACTCCCTGTTCAGCTCTTGAGATATAGGAAAGATTCTCGTCACCACGGGGCTCGAGAAGCCCACGGGCAACTCCACGGCACCGACGGGCGTGCCGACCTTAATGCCACCCGCTATCGAGACGTTAGACTTCTCCCCCCTGTTCAGGTGGCCGTACCAGAAGTCGTCGAGCAACGCGTTGTCCAAGACAGCGTTGAGTACTAGGACCGACGATCCCTGCTTGACCTCTTGCGCTGGAATACTAATCTCCGCCATCTTTAGATCGTCGATCAGAACCTTCAGGCTACCTCCCTCAATTCTAACCGTCGCCGGGAAGCTGTTCTCGACGCCTAGGCGAACTTCGATGGGCGTCAAGGCCTCAGTGACCTCACTTGGCTTGATGTAGAGGTCCACGCTCGTGACCTTGACCACTCCCTTAGGGCCTCCCGCGAAGAGGAGGTAGGCGACGCCAGCAACAACGGCGATCACCACGACTACCGTCGCTATCGCCAGCACCTTCTTATTCACCTCTCCCCCACCTCCAATGTTGACTATAGGATGTGGAGGGTTTAAGCTTTGGGCCACCTCTTCCCTCCTTACCTCCTCCTAATGAAGGCAAAGGCGATAGCCGCTATCACGACGATGATTGTGATCACGACATAGAGCCAAGGCAAGGCGAGCTGCGGAGCTGGAGGGGCGGGCGCTTCTGCAACGGCATGGACCTCACCGCTCGTCGAGGCCTCGTATCTGTCGTCTCCCGGGAAGCTCGCGACGAAAGAGTACTCGCCCTCCTTCTCCAGCTTCACGGTGAAGCTGAACGTGCCGTCGGAGCTCGAGATGGTATTGAGCACCTTGACTTGGCCGTCCGGCTCCTTGACCCTCAGCGTTATCAGGGCCCTTATCGCCGGCTCTATCCCGCCCTTCACAGTCACGCTCTCGCCGACACTAACTCGCGCCGGCTCCACGGAGTAGATGCTTATGGCGGTAGCGGTCTTGGTTGGGGCAACTCTTACTGCTATAGCGAAGACGGAGAACCCCGGCGTCTCGGCCACGAACTTGAAGTGGGTCGCGTTCTCGCCCACGAGCTTTGTCGAGAGCTCCTCCCACTTCCCAGCGTAGTACCTAAGCATGACCACGTCCTTCGCGGTAACGTTGCTGGTCGCAAGCCACTCCTTCAATACCCAGAACGTGATGTCGGCTCCCTTGAGAGCCTCCTTAGAGACGCTCACGCTTATCTCGTGGTAGGCGTAGACGAGGCCGGGCGGCTTGGGCACGTTTGGAGGCCTACCAGGTAGCTTCTCGAAGTATATGGTGACGTTCTTGACTACCTCCTTGAGGGCTATGGATATGTTCGTTACGTGGGAGTTGGTGATGTTGAGCCTTATGGGGGCCTCGGGCGTTGCGACAGCTATGTTTATCGTGAAGTTCCTCTCGACGTGTATTTCTGGGATCTCTCGCGGCTCGCTCACGAAAATCGGGGCTACGGGGTTGAAGACCCTCCTCGGAATTACGCACGGTACGTCGGGCCGCTTAGCATACGGATAGATGTTCTGGAGGACCCAGTAGAGCTGGCCCACGCGATCCTTGACTTCGTCCTTGACTTGTTGTGCCAGCTTCTCGAAGTCCACTTCGCCTATCTTCTTGGCTCGGCAGATCACGAGGGCCATGTCGTCGGGCAGGGAGTTGCTCACCTGCTTTGTCGAGACGACCTTGCCTATCAGCTCGAAGACCCCGCTGACGTTCGCGAAAGGCATGTCTTGGTGTAAATTGGAGACCCCAGCGACTGACAAGAGCTCCTCGCGCTTCGGAGGAATGCTCACCTCGTTCCACGCCACTAGCCCTTCAAGCCTCACGTCAATGGGCACGTCCTTGCCTGCGTACTCGCGGAGGACCTCTTGAACGCTTACGCAACCTCCATAGCAGTTGACCACGAGCCTCACGACCTTCCCGGCGTACTTATCGTAGTTCGTTTTGAGCTCTTGGACCGAGGAGACGGCCTCGTAGGGTATGTCTGTCTTCACATCGTAGAGCACGACCTTTCCCTCTAGGCGGGCGAACCTCCCTACCACGGGCATGGACTTCTCGATGAGCTCGAAGATCGGGTGGTCGGTCGGGATGACTATCCCGTTGGTCACGGCCGGAGCGTCGTACCAGTACTCGTAGTCGAAGTTGAAGAGCCACAGGCGCTCCTTCTCCTCGGCCTGTAGGAGGCTTTTGACCACCTGCTCGCTCAGGTTCAGGGCGAAGTCCTTCGCCCTCTCCAAGGTCGCCTTGACGACGTCTAATGGCTTGACGGGTCTCTCAACGAGGTAGCCGATGGTTATCGGCAGCACTATGTAGGGCGGTCTATCGGGGTCGTAGAGTACTGAGACCTGCCTCCTATTCGCGCTCACCTTGACGAGCTTGAACTTGTAGCCGTCGGGGTTGGCGAGGATCTCGCTTACAGTCGCGGGGACGCCCTCCTTCTCGAAGGTCACGGACTTCGCGACGACCACCGTCACGTTCACGCCCTTGAGGCTTATGCCCTGCGGGAGCCTCCAGCCCTCGACGTGGGCGAGCCCGCCGTCGCTCCTATTCGCGAAGACTAAGTAGAGGTCCTTAGGGGTAGCGAGTATGAAGGACTCCGTCGGCACTCCTATAGGCAGGAGCTTAAGCAGGAGCTTAAGCACGTCCTCGGGGATGGACCTCCTGTAAGAGGAGACCTCGTCCTTCAAGGTCTCGGGAACGGCGAAGGAGGCGCCGCTTATGGACACCGTCGGTAGCCCAACTCCTACCTCGACCACTCCTTGACAAGTAGCAGTGCTACCCTCATACATTAGATCTCCTAAGAACGAGGCTGTTATCGTGACGCTTTGGCCTGGCGCTAACCACCGGAGCTGTGTAGACGACCGAGGCGATCCCGTTCTCGTTCGTCGTCGCAACGTTGGGATTGACGGACCCTAACGTGGCCGCAAACGCTATTTGTTTGCCGGAGAGGGGCTGTCCGTCGGAGGTCAGCTTGGCCGTTATCGTGACGCTTTGGCCTGGCGCTATCGTGAAGGTCTCAGGGGATAGCGTGAGCTGAGTGGCCTTTCGGAACTGAGCGTGGGCTAGGGGCGCTAAGCCGGATGTCAATAGGACGATTACTAGGAGGGCCATCAGAGCTATCCATTGTGACCTTCTAGAACCTCTCGACTTGCTCACCTTCTTACCTCCTATGTCTTATCATGTGTTTAAATTTAATATCTGGATCACAACGGTTATATGCCTTACTGCAACACGTCTTAAGGGAGTGTCACAGGAACCCCTTTTTTGTGCAACTCGGTCGCCTAGTACGAGAGGGCGTTCTCTCGAAGCTTCGAGAGATGAGGAGGACTCTATGCGCACATGGCGAAATGACGTCAACGCCGATCATTGAAAACTATCCTCCGCTTCCAGACCTTTAGGAGGCTAGCAAGTGCTAAGCAATTATGGAAGATAATGGTTAGTGCTACCTTTGTGCTTCTCCACCCTTCAAGTTCCTACCAAGGTCGTGAAGTTGCTGTGGGAGTTGGCCGTCTCCAAGACTTTCGTGAGGGTCTCGTTCAGCTTCGAGCACGTCTTTGAGAGGAGCTCGTTCTCGGCTTTGAAGGCAGCGTAGTTTATGTGGAGCTGGTAGGTGTGGGCTGTGAGGAGGGCTACGAAGATTATCGAGGTTATGGCTATTGCGAGGGCGAGGATGCTCTTATCGCTTCTTAAAGAATGGAGAGCGGACATGATCTCAACTCACCTCATGTTTCTACTCGATTGAAAAGAGCTATTCCTCTCCCGCCTCTCGTGTTTTTGGGAGCTTAAAAGGGGGCGAAGGCCATGCAAAGGCCGTAGCCGAGCGATGGTCGCGGTCGAGTAATCGTCGCAGAGTATCGCCGTCAAATTCAAAGATCCAAGGATTTGATTTGAGCTGGAAGGATCTGAGGACCCTCGGTGGATGCGCAAGAACATTAAGATGAATTGGACTACGAGGGTCGCTAGTACTGAGATTGTGAGGGCCCAAGAGACCTTGGTCGTGTAGTCAATCCTCTTATCAAGCGAATCAATCCTCTTGTCTAGTGAGTCAATCCTCTTGTCCAGGTCACCTATCCTGTCCACGAGCTGTGTAAACGCGCCCTCGAGCTTTGAGACCCTCTCCCTCAACTCGGAGACATCCCTCCTCAATCCCTCTATGTCGCTCTTAGTAGTAGCTTTGAGAACCTCTATGTCGCTCTTGAGCTCTCTTCTAAGCGCCTCCATATCGCTTTTAGTTGCTACCCTGAGGGCCTCAATATCACTCTTGAACTCCCTTCTAAGCGCCTCTATGTCGCTCTTAGTAGCCACGTCCCTCAGGACGGCGTTTATTATCGCGAGCCTCATGTCGGGCTCTGAGACCAGCAGCTCCGCCATCCTCTTCCTAGACCTGACGTCTGCCTCGAATAGCTTGACCACGTCCTCAGCAGTTA
>Ga0326760_1001111_pt1 | contig 12429 bp, 14 predicted proteins | sample GCREP_S_FD_207668 | JGI IMG/M metagenome (GOLD analysis project Ga0326760, IMG submission 207668) | Hot spring sediment microbial communities from Geyser Creek Basin, Yellowstone National Park, WY, United States - GCR.EP_S | ecosystem: Environmental > Aquatic > Thermal springs > Near-boiling...
CTTTTCCTGCCTCTATTTTAAGTGAGATAGGGTGGAACGCTCCTTATATAATTCGTAGACATAGAGAGGTGATATCAGAGATAGATGATTTTTTGGAGAAAAATTTAGGCATGAATATAGAGATAGTTGTTCGTAAAACAGGTGAGATGCTGATACTTGACAACAAGACTGAGGTTGATGCCGTAGGCGTGTCAGAGAGCATTTTTAGAATGATCTATAGGACTGTATAATCTTGCCTTAGCAAAAAAAGTTTCTTTTTGGTCTTTTATTTAAGGATTTCAAGAAAAACTTTATGTATTGCCGTAGAAAACAGATTTTAAAAATGTGTTGTCGCTTTTTTCAATTAGAATTACTCGAGAGATCTTTAAAAATATTAACTGTCTGATCATCTGAAAGCTATATGAAAACAAGCATTATATCCAGATGAGAAGTTGTTATGTTTTGTTTCTCTCGATTTCTTCTATCATACTCTTTATCTCTCTAAGCATCTTCTCTACTTTATCAAGCTCTCTCAATACGAATTCTTCATCACATAATCCGTCGTAGAAACAGTCTATATGAAGAAACTTCTCTCTGGCGGCGAATCTTTCTCTTAACAAGTCGAGACCTAGTTTTAAAAGATGATCTCTCTTCTCCTTATATGTCTCAGCCTCGACGCCGTATGTTTTTAAAAGAGCTTCAACAGCCTTGTTAACGGCTAGCCATCCTTTTTCAGCAGCATCACGAAGTATCATATGATCTTTTGTAGATCTATAGCTCTCAAGCTCCTGCCAAGCCTTTTGAAGAGCTTTCCATGCATCTTCAAGCATTAAATTTCTCCCTAATTTATCTCCTATTAATAATTGCGAAGAAGATATTAAACCTCATATTATCAACTCATAGGTTTCATATTACATATTTTTGTCTCGAGAACTCTCTTAAATTGATTATTCTAGTCCTTAAGTGATGCTTTTAATACTTTTCGAATGATTTAAGTATTTTGAGACAAGAAATAATTTTCTTCTACAAGGATCCTATTTCTTCCCATACAGGGTCTTTGTTTTACGTCGGATCTGATCAGATCTAAGACTATTACATGTCTTAGTAATAATATTTATGATAATATCATTATATATGGAGCGACCATGGTTGTTAGAATAGGTAGAGTTGGTCATATATATATCAGGAGGAGAAGAATTGGTCGTATAAAGATGTTAAGGATCTTAGGTGCTGTACATGGCTGTGAGAGTGAGAATAAGAATAAAACCTAGATCAGGCGGCAAGATCGAGGAGGTTGTTGCTTTAGTAAACTCTGGTTTTGAGACTGAGAAGCCTCAGATCCTTATGCCGATACCTCTGGCCAGAAGACTAGATCTATGGCCTCCGCCTCCAGACTCATATCTGGTTGAGCTTGGAACTGCTGGAGGACCTGTGAGAAATTATCTTGTGCCAGATGCTCTCGATGTATATATAGTTGCTCAAGACAGAGTTAGAGGACCTGTCACATGTGACGTGATATTATCATATTTTGAAGAAGAAGTTGTTTTAAATGATAAATTAAGTGAAGAACTTGGAATAATAATTCTTGGGATTGGAAGCGGCAGATGGAGATTTGTTGATGACCCTTCTGATAAAATAAGATTCTCTGAGAAGCCTCAATACTTTTATTAAGATCCTTTTTGTTCATCTTCTTCAACAGGTATGAAAGCTACTCCTCTTCCAATATCAAGATCTATTATATGAGATCCTTCTCTAACGAATGTTGTCGCAATCTTCTCCCATCTCTTATGAAACTCCCATACAAGTCTCCAAACATCTTGTGGCATCTCTTCTATTTTCAATCCTATCTCAATGGCGTCATCTATTGTTATAATTCTTCCATGATATTTGAATCCTCTGACGAATCTCTCAGCAATCTCTCTAGCTTTTCTCTCATCTTTTATCATTCTTAGCTTAAGAAGTGTAGCTGCAAGATCTAAAGTGTGTTCTAACAAAAGATCGTAGTCAACGATCTCTGTCAGATGAAGTTTTTCTAAAAATGCCTCAACAGTTGTCTTTGGAATATCTGGTCTCATAATCTCTCTAATTATAAGATCATGAGATTCTCTTAAAGATCTTGCAGAGACAAATCTGTCTGGAGCAATCTCTATCTGAGGATCAATAGGCGTCAAAGCTGAGACAGGGCTCATAACAATATGATCACCACTGAAAGATAGAAGAGTAGCAGCACTAGACGCAAGCCTTGGAATAACAAATGTTAGACGACCCTCAACCATTCTATGCAACATTCTGCCTATATGATAAGCAGTGTCAGGATCTCCACCTCTAGAGAACAATATGACATCAACATCTCCTTTAATCTTCTCACCAAATCTTACAAGACGATCATAGATCCTAGATACAGTCCAAGGCGCAATACCTGTCTGAAGATGAAATAATAATGGGATGACAACAGTACCTCGTATTCTAGACAACTCGTCGAGAATCGGCTCAGACTCCTCTTTAAATTTATAAAATATGGTTAACATAAGTCTGTCGGTCTCCACATTTTTAATTCTGTGGAAGCTTATTTGTTAAAAATTATTTAGATGCTAGCTTAATCACATATGTATAATCTAATTTATTATAATAGTAATGAATTAACTAGCTAACTTTTAAATTTTTTTAAGTTAATATTATTGCTGTTTTAGCTTTGGATTTAATTCCTCTTCTAATGCATATCCTAGATTCATAAATCCGAAAACTGACAATGCTATTAATGCTCCTGGCGGGACAAACCACCACCAGGCTCCATAAGTAAATCCTCCTGAGACAAAAGCCCAGTAGATTATAGTTCCCCAGCTTTTTGCCAATGGATCTCCAAGACCTAAAAAGCTTAGTGCTGCCTCAGCGATCATGGCTTCTCCTGTGCCTAATATGCTTACAGCCATGGTGAGAGGGAGTATCTGTGGAATAATATATTTTAATAATATTCTGCCGCTACCGGCACCAACGGCTTTTGCAGCCTCTATATATTGAAGTGAGCTTATAGACAGCGTCTGAGCCCTGATCATTCTACATACAGATGGCCAGCTGGTGATTACTATAACAAATATTATTATGAAAATACTTCTTCCCAGGAATGTCGCTAATACTATCATCAAAGGCAACGAAGGTATTAGCAACATTATATCTGTTATAGAGGTTATTAATCTGTCTAACAAGCCTCTGAAATAACCTGCTATCACACCAAGAAATGTTCCTACAAGAGCTGATATAAGTGCTGAGAGAAATCCTACTGTGAGAGAGATTCTTGAAGCCCATATAACCTCGCTCAGTATATCCTGCCCCACATCATTTGTCCCCAGAAGATGTCTCGGATTAGGAGGCTCAAAAGGTGTTCCAACTCTCTCCCAAGGGTTGTAAGGAGAAATATATGGTGCGAATATTGCTACAATGCAAAGTGTCAGTAATATTGCGAGACCTATGGCGCCAGGAGGCTTCTTAGCTAATCTTTTTAAAAAATCTATGAATCGACGTGGTTTAAGTCTCACCACGTCTCACCCTCGGATCTATTATCGCGTATAGAAGCTCTGCAATAGTTAAGGCTATTAATGTGACGCCTACTACAATAGTAAATGCTTCTAGTATCAGAGGATAATCTCTGTTTAAAACAGCCTCATATATAAGTCTGCCAACTCCAGGATATGAGAACACAGTCTCAGTTACAACAGCTCCTCCAGCAATGAAACCTATGTCAATAGAGATCAAAGTCATTATTGGCAGTATAGCGTTTTTCCCTACATAACTGATCAATATATGTCTTGAGGAAAGCCCCACCGCTTTGGCAACCCACACAAAATCTTCGCCTAACACATTTAACGAGGCATTTCTCATTAAAATAACATAACGAGGTATGAACACCGATGAGATTGTTATAAGAGGCAGAGCCAGATGTCTTAAAACATCTTCTAAGTAGCTGAATATATTAGTATATACGGCGCCAGGTGTTAATGCTCCACCAGAGGGTGCTATTTTAAGATAAAATGAGAATATAAGTAGAAGAACCATGCCTATCCAAAATACTGGAAAACTTCTTGCTAATAATATAAGAGATGTTAATACATATCCTGTCGATGAACCTCTTCTCCACGCTAATAGCAATCCGATCAAGATTCCCACAGGTATTGATATAACAATAGCAGAACCCATCAGAATAAGAGTCCATACAAGCCTTTCAGACACCACTTTAAGAACAGGTTCTTGATATGTAAATGAGTAGCCAAGATCAAGTCTTACAAAAAAGTTGTATAGAAAATTAATATATTGATCTGGGAAGATAGGTTTATCCAAACCAAATTTTTTAATCAACTCAATTCTTACTTCAGGAGGCACTCTAGGATCTTCAACAAGATAATCTATTGGAGTGCCTGGTGCAAGTCTTGGTATCAAAAAAATTAGTGTAATAATAATGAAAAAAATAATAAATTTATGAACCAAACTTTTTATTACAAATCTTAAGAAGGAGGCCATGGGCGTTGCCTATGTCCTTTTTCTTCGTAGGAAGATTATGACTGCTATAACTACTATTATAGCTATAATGGCTACGATTGTTCCTACTATAACATTAAATTCTAATTCTGGAGGCGGAGTAGTTATCTGTGCAGATGGAGTGGTGGGTGAGGCTGGCGTCTCGAATGGCTGAGTAGGTGAAGCAGGTGTAGGGGTAGTAGTCGGTGTCGGTGAAGGAGTTGTAGTAGCTGTTGGTGTTGCTGTTACGTATTGAAGAGATATAAATGACCAGAAGTTGGCAGGCTGGAATAGCTGTGAGAGTTGCCATCCAGATACTTTATCTACTCTATACAAATATCCCTCACGAATATGAACTAGAGGTATATAAGGTATGTCTTGAGCAACCTTTTCTTGCAACTCCCATAATATTTTACGTCTCGTCTCTACATCTACGGTTTTTCTCTGTTCTTCCAAAAGTTTATCTACTGCAGGATTCTTATAATCTGCTGTGTTAAATCCTCCTTTTACAGCGCTTGATGAATGAAGTAGTAGGAACCAGTCGTCGGGATCGCTAAGCCAGATTCCTATAATAACCATCTGAAATTCTCTATTAAGCAATTTTGAGACGACTGTCCTATGATCTAGTGTAGCTACATTAATTTTAATACCTACTTGTGCAAACCAGTCTCTAATCATCTCAGCAATTCTTATTCTATCAGGGTAAATTGAGGATACTAACAATTCATATTCTAATCTCGTCCCATTAGGAGTAACTCTTACGCCATCAGGACCTCGTTTAAACCCTAGAGAATCAAGGATCTCATTGGCTTTTGTTAAATTAAATGGATAAATCTTTTCTTTCTCAAGGCCAGGTCTATACCATTTCTCAGGCATGTCGCCGAAAACAGGTGGCAACGTTCCCAAGCTTCCCGGGTCTGCATAGCCTAGATAAACTCTTTCAACAATATCTGTCACATTTATAGCATATAACATGGCCTCTCTAAACTCTTTGATGCTGAAGGGATATTTCTCAACACTAAATGTTAAATACTGGAAGTATACAGGTCTTCTAAAATGAATCTGGAGAGCTGGATTTGCTTTCACCTGATCCAATGCCTTTGATAATAGTAGTGGAGGTATAAAGAGGTTGTTCATAGCATCTATTTCTCCATTAACTGTCGCGGTATAAGCTGCGTCAGAGCTTCCATATATTTTGAAGATTACGCCTTTTACTTTAGGAGGCCCTGCCCAGTAATTTGGATTCGCCTTTAGCTGAACATAATCTCCAGCTTTTCTACTCTCCCATATGAAAGGTCCTGAGCCTATTGGATTATCAAAATTAGAGAATGTCATAGGATCTGTAATATTCTCCCATATATGTTTAGGAACTATAAATAAAGATGCTAATGCCGCTGAAAATGCTGCATAAGGATACTTAAGCTTCACATATACGTTATCTCCTTCTCTCCACACTCTCTCTATAGGCTCCCAAACATTAGATCTTGTGGGAAATCTATATTTCACAGTGTAATTTAATGTGAACTCCACATCTTCAGCTGTTAAAGGTTTGCCATCATGCCAATATACATTTCCTCTAATATGAAATCTCCATAAAGTGCCATTCTCTGAAATCTCCACTTGATCTGGAAGCCATGGAATAAATGAGCCATTCAGTGCTTGTCTATATAGTGTGTCATATACTAGCTCCATTACGCTAAACTCATCAATTAATGACTGCATAAATGGGTTCATAGTCAAAAGATCAGACCTTAAAGAGACTATAACATAATCTCGCGATACCTGAGCCTCAGATATAATAAATGATGGAGATAATATTACACAGCTTAACATTACTAAATATATTAGAGATGACAATATTATGTATCTTAAAAATTTTTTATAAGATCTATTTCCCATGATCATTTAACTACACCACCATATATACTTACCAATAAGTATTTATCATAGTTTATAAGTTTTATTTTGATAGGCATACTTAAGTATCTTAAAAATTTTTATAAGATCCATCTCCTTATAAAGAACAATATAAAAACTCCGTCCTCGGAATGATGATCTTTTTGACAGATCCGAAGAATCATATGGTTATGTAAGATTAGTTTTTATCACTCTAAGAGCATTTTCATGGGCTATCTTCCTCAGATCATTATCGCTTAAGCCTTTTTCTCTAAGTTTTTCTAGGAGGGTCTGTATTTTATCTATTGACTCTAGTCCCTCAGGAGCTGGAAGACCTAGTAGTCCGTGAAAATCTGTGCCTATAGCTATTATATCAGATCCGTATTTTTCGTAGAGATAAAGAAAATGTTGGACAAGATCTTCTAATGTTGGTTTTGATTTAGATGATATAATAGGTCCTATTGCTGAAAGTCCTATCACCCCTTTATTCTTGTTAAGAGCCTCAAGAATCTCGTCATCAACATTTCTCGGGGTATCAACAAATCTGCGTATATTAGCATGACTAATTATAACAGGTTTCGAGGAGGTCTCTATCGTCTCAAGAGCTGTTCTCTTGCTTGCATGAGCTATATCAATTATTATGCCTATTTTATTAGCTGTCTTGACAAGCTCCTCACCTTCTGGCGTCAGCCCATAATCTTTCTTAGACATACAGCCAGATCCATATTTATTATTATAATTCCAAGTGATACCAATGCTTCTCAGACCTAACTTCTTTAGAAGAACGAGATCGTAAGGATCATCTATTGCCTCAGCACCTTCTAAATGTATTAAAAGACCGATCCTGTTCTCTTCATTAAAAACTTTCTCTATATCATTAACACTCTCTACTATCATCAGCTCTGGATATGTCTCTACAAGTCTATAATATATAGAGAAATGTTCTAAAATAATTGATTGAGGCACTCTATAACCTATTGCAGGAGTCCATCGGCCATATAACTTCTTGAGCCTAACAGATTCCTCGGATCTGAAAGTCACAATACTGGGAGCAATTGATGCGAAAACTAGCTTCACATTACCACGAATATACTTAGGTATGTCAGCATCACGACCAGCAACATCATCTCTGAAATCAGCAAGAGGCTCTCCACCACCGGCTAATAGATAATATGTAGATATGTCCTCATGAAGATCTATGACAGGTATCCTCAAAAATAGTCGCCTCAAAAAGATTTAGTATCGTAAAAATATAAAACCTTACGTAGAGAGAATAGATAAGAGAAAGAAGAGACATTCTCGAAGTTTCTTATGTTTTCACAGACAAATTATAAAAGATCTGAATCATAGTTTCTCTGCTTAAAACATTTTTCATCATATTCTACACGTCAAACATTTCGTAAAAAGATCTTATTCTTGTTCGTGAGATGTTTTGTCCCTATTTAGATCTAAAAAATTTTTATATTTTTCATAAAGTTAGGTTTCATATGGTGCACCTTCTCTAAGTATGTTGTTAATATATTTTTGTGAGAATAAATTTATATACTAGCAATATGGATCTTAAGGAAAGATATGATCATGATCTCAGGGTCTCTAGACATTGATTTATCTTTCATCTCCCAAGGATCTTATCAATTATCTCGTTTGAGCAAAAAGATCTTTAGAAGAGATAATATATGGTTTATTAAAATTTTAAATCATGTTTTTAAATGGTGTAAGGCTCATGGCTTTAGTTAGAGCGAGAGTTCATCTACGAGGATACAAAAGATCTTATTCTTCAACAGCTCTTGTAGACACGAGTATCAGAATGACTTTAATAGATAAGTTGTTAGCTGAGGAGATAGGTGTTGAGTATACTGGAAGGATCCTTAGTTTCATCTCTATATCTGGTCAGCCTGTGAAGGCTTCTGAGGCGGTTGTGTCGATGTTTGAGATCGAGGGGGAGATCTTGAGGTATGAGATTGTTGCAGTGGCAGACATGACTGAGAGTGTTAAAAAGGTTCTGGCTCAAAACGGTTTTGATGAGAATATAATCATAGGTCTCTTAACAATTGAGAGAGCAAATATGATGCCTGACACAACAGCGGGCGTCTTAAGAAAAGCTAAGACTTTTATATTATGAGAAGTAAATTATTATAACATGAAATATAGATAATAATATGATATATCTCTTCGCTCGTCTCTATTCTATCATAGATATGATCCAGATCTTCTCTTTCCAATGAGATATATGTATTCCTAATCAGACAATAATCAACTCGATCCATGCTAAAATGTAAGTTAATGATTAAATCATTATTAAGCCCTATAAATATCTCCGTCCTAATTTATCCAGACCTGTATACAATATTATGTATACGTCATATTTATATACTTGAGTCTAGTATATAATTAGGGATTAGGTCTGTCCACAGCTGTATTAAGCGTTAGAGTAAAGAGATATCTAAAAGAAGAGGCTGAAAGGTTAGGTATAAATATTAAAGAGGTTGTTGAAAGAGCTCTTGAAGAGGAAATTAAAAAAGTTAAGATGGAGAGATTAAAGAGGATAATTGATGAAGCATTGAAGAATATGAATGTTAGTGTGGAGGAGTGGGTGAAAGATGTCAGAGAGTCTAGATCTGAAAGGTAGAGTATGTTGAGAGGCTCAGCAAAATATTTGTTAGACACATCAGCATTATATCCTTTAGTCTTAGAATTTCGTGAGAAAATTCTTTTATACAAAGATCTGTTTGTCATCTTAGATCTTACGAAGTATGAAATTGGAAATGTTATATGGAAAGAATTTAAAAAGAATAAAATAAAAGATCTGTTAACAGTTCTACAGCTGTTTAAAGAGATCTTAAGCGAGATTAATGAGCTAAGTATCAGCAAAGATCTAGATGAAGTTGAGAAGATATCTATTGAAAATAATATAAAGTTTTATGAGGCATCATATATTTATATAGCGAGAAAACATAGGCTGAAACTAGTAACTGAGGATAAAGATCTTCTGAAATTCAAAGAATCGATGGATATAGCTACTTTGAGAAGAGAGATCTTTTCTCACCAATAGATCATAATAAAAAGATAAAATCTTTTACAACTGAAAGTCTCGTTCTTTAGAACGAGGAGAAAATCAGATGATATTATCATCAGCCAACATAACAAATGTTCAGGTGAGACTTATGCTCAGGAGATATGGCTTTATCTTGCTCATAGCATTATGAACGATTTTAACAAAAGACTTTATAGATCCTGTTGTAATGTTATAGCCAAGAGAGTTACAGAGGATCTGCATAATTAGGTTTAGCAACCATAATATCTAAATAAGAATACTTCAGCCAAGAAAAATAACTGCTTGTGATCAGTTCATCAGCTTCATTATTTAATTGATTAAAGACTTGCTCAGCAGATAAAAAAGATGTTATTAAATTAAACAAGACTGAGATCTTTGTCAAGACATTATTAGATCTTATCGTAAAAAGCGTTGAATTTTCTGTTTCTTCCATCACTACTTTTTCTCAAGGATCTTGCGAGCTATCTCTTATCTCTTTATATGTCTGATACTCTATAAAGTTTTGCTATTATGTCTCTCTCCACCTTGTCTTTCACAACGTATATCTCGTCAAACTTGTGAATATATCCTCCATAACTTCTAGGCAGAGTCTTTTTTAACAAGTATCAGAGCTTTTAATATTAGCTCTATAGCATTCTGACCTAGATCGATAGTTGCTCTATACATCAGTTGTTGCACACATCTTACTGAATATCTATAATATTCCTCAGCTAGCTCTACTAATTTTCTAATTATCTCCTCCTCAGGCTTTGGATCATGATAAAGAGTCATGCCATATCGCTCAACCTCATACATAAATGGATCGTCTTTTCTTCTTGACATATTCCTTTAATATATTCTATAGGCTCATGAAACTTCATACTGATCTTGAAGGTAGACTCTGCAACAATATTCTTAACATCATCTGAGACTCTGTCAACTATAACAAGAAGATCCACGTCACTATCAACATTACAAAGGCCTTTAGCAACACTGCCAAACAAAACAACTTTAAACAATCTTTCTCTTATTCTCTCAGCCAAGACCTTAGCAAATTCTCTGGCACCTGGCACACTAGATCTTCTTTTCAACAGGCTTCATAAATCAAATGACCGTCAAATATTATTAGAGACAATTATTAATCAATGAAAGAAGACTTTATTTTTAACATGAGAAGACGATCTCATAGAGGCTAGTACTTTATTTAAACATATCTACAGGCCCGATCATCTTTAATTTGAATTAAAAATATATCTCTTTAATCTCCTCTCCATTCCTCTTTTAATAGTTCCATACTATTAAACTTCTGTTTCTCCTCCAGACGTAACCCTATTTTAGCAAAGATCTTGTCGAGTAACCGCTCAACTCCGTCGAAGATGATCAGTCTTGCCAGACTATAATATGAAAATAAGGCCAAGATCTTTAGGTCTTTCTGCCAATTTTAACCATCGCTCAAATGCGATCTCCTCAACTATAACGATAACATAGATGTCATCAGCTGTCATATAATATCTCACATCTAAAAACAGACAAACCTGTATACGACTGAACAAGTTTCTTTTAATTCTTCAAGATACATAGATAGCACTCTATATACCATATTACTATTATTTAGACAAATTAGACAGATATTAGGAAGATTTATCTCTTTCAATTAAACAGTGCATCAAAGACTTGTATCATGAATATTTTAATCAATATCTCCTGCGACAGATCCCTAGTAGAACTTTATATGTTAGACGTGAGAAAGTATATTAAAGATCTTTTTATACAACCTAAACGAGATGTATAGAATAAAAGATTTTACACATATATTTTCTATAGAGTGTGCAGCTATGAGTCTTTTTGATATAATAGAGAAGATATTTGAAAAAGAGCTAGAGTTAGGGTACGTGCATAGACTTCTTCATGTTTCTTCAAAAATTTTTTATATCTATCTATGGCTATCTTATATCAACTATTTATTCCTGAGATCCCTGTCAACGGAACTTTCTATGCTTTGCTGGCATTGATTCTGATAATACTTTCGATCGGCTTAAGTTATTATGTTGAATATAATTTTATCAGAGATAATTTTAAAAGATTATTCTCGTTAAATATGATTGAGATCAGTGAGATCCTTTCTAATGCTGATAATATAAATCTGTACGATTTCGAAAAGAATCTTATTGATGCGTCTTCCAAGATCTTTATCAGAAAAATTAGTGAGATCTTGAGGAAGAGCGGAGGAAAAACGTTTTTATTAAAAATCATTTTCGGCAATTCCATGATAATTACCTCATTAATAAATAATTTGATCTTGATGCCTATAGCCACATTATATCTTTTTAAAATCATTGATTTGGACATGCCAATATTTATCTCATCACATTTTTTTCTTTTAATCTCAATAATGATATTATTGATCGCATTTATGTTCTCTTACATTAACATTAGCATAATAATACCTGGCTTCAAATCATACGATGTTCCTCAGGATAAAAAAGATGACATCAAAAAAGTAGATATTAAAGGCGAGAAAATTATTCAGGCAATAATTTATATGACCTTATTAAGGATTGGAAGATCAGTAGAGTTCGGCTTATCCCGATGGGAGAAAATCTTATTATCTATGACGCTATTTCTATTGGCAAACCCTTGGGATCTTCTCTATTCCCCAGCTTCACATGTAAGATCAGGGTTTATTCCCTCGTTTAAGAAAATGGTCTTAGTAATCATGCCATCAGCGAATCTTCTTCTTCCAAAGACGCAAAAGTATAATAGTTCTGGGAAGGAATTAAGTAGAGAGAATAAATTATCAAAAGTTATCGTTGAGATATGCAAACACGTCCATTCAAATATAGAACTTGATGATAAAACTAAGGTTAATGAGAACAGAGATAACAATATTAATGATAGCGAAAAGTTTACTTCGTGCATATATATAGATTTTTACCTTTATGAACTTATAAAAGACGAGACTGGAAAAAGATGGCATGAGAAGTGTGAAAGTATCAAATGCAGACTTGCAT
>Ga0326760_1001113_pt1 | contig 12414 bp, 8 predicted proteins | sample GCREP_S_FD_207668 | JGI IMG/M metagenome (GOLD analysis project Ga0326760, IMG submission 207668) | Hot spring sediment microbial communities from Geyser Creek Basin, Yellowstone National Park, WY, United States - GCR.EP_S | ecosystem: Environmental > Aquatic > Thermal springs > Near-boiling...
CTTCAAGCACGGTTTCGAAATCCCCTTTCGGAATCTCTCTCATCGCCTTACCCCGGATGTGGCCGACCCAAAATCTCTTGTTCTTGATAAAACTCAGCCTAGGAACGAGCTCCCTGAACTCCAAAGGCTTTGAAAAAACAGCGATCGGCCTGAGCCTTATTCTCAGCGGGTAAAGCTTTCCCTTGAATAGCCTGCTGGAATCGGTGAACATCTCCGAAATTGCTTCATAGACTGCAACAATCCTGGGTGGCAGGGTCTCGTTTTCCTTCTTCGTGCCCATCACGTATATCAGGAGCCTGTCCCCTGGCCTGACTTTGGATATAGTATTCCTGTGCCTCTCCTCAACGCCCCAGATGTTTTTCTCTCTTATCACTTCCCAGTTCTCTTGGTTTGTCACGCAGAGCCAGTACCTCATTCTTTCATCGCCTCCTCGACTGCCTTCCAGACTTCCGGATACTTGCTTTTTACAGCCTCTTCAAGAAGTTTTGCCGCCTCCCTGCTGATCGAGAACTCAGGAGTAGTCTTTTTCAGAAACTTCAGCACCGCTGAAGCTTTTGGACTCCAGACAGAGAGTTTGGGGCTCTTCCTCGCTTCTTCAATACTCTTCTTCAGAACTTCATCCATGAGTAAGTTTAGAACTCCATCAGTAATAAATTTTTTGTCTGAAAGCATCTTTCCAGACCTTCAAAAGAATCACTTTCATCCACTTTTAAAGCTTTAAATATGCTCCAGACTACCTGCTCTTTGATGAACGCCAAGAAGGGTAGGCCAGATAGAAAAGGCTCCAGTAGCCTCCCGATGAAAGCCACGAAACCCGTTCTCCCACTCCTGCTCCTGCTCGCAGTCGGAACAGCACTAGCATGGGACTGGGACACGCACAGGTTTCTTGCGGAGAAGATCTGCGACCACTACAGCTGCAAATGCTACGCTGAAATCGAGGAGGGGAGCATAATCCCGGACAGGGACTTCAGGGATTTCAGCAACCACAGCTGCTACGATCCATCGAACTGCAGTCCAAGCAGTTACTGGAGCTGTCCCTACTGGAAGAGCTGTCCAGCAATTGATAAAGCGAGGGAGTGGATGGAAAAGGCTGCAAAAGCGCGGGAATGCGAAAGATGGAAGTACGTTGGGATTGCAAGCCACTACTTCTTTGATTCAAAGTGCTTCTGGCATCAGGTGACAAACGAGGATTACAGCAACTGCCACAAGCCCTTCGAGAATGAGGTTGGGGATAAGGTGAAAAGTTCTGGGCTTTCGGACTGGACTGTATGCAAGTGCGGCGCATGCGTTTCAAATAAGGATTTTGAAAGCTGGCTGCAGGAGTTCTACGCTTTTGCTAATGGATATCTCCAGCCAACGCCAAAGACGACTCCACAGGTAACCCCTACTCCAGCCCCTACACATACTCCCACCACAACTCATACTGTAACCCCCACCTTTACTCCCATAGGAAGTCCCAGCATGACACCTTCAGGGGTGAAAGTTCCCGGATTCGAGATTGTTTTAGCACTCTCCGCCCTTGCTTTCGCCCTAATTGTGAGAAAGAAGAGTTGAGGAGAAGAAGGTTAGAATATTCCGGCTGTAGAACCGAGCAATCAAAACCTTTAAGACACCAGAGCCCTTTCAGAGTAGAAGGAATATCAGCAAAACTTTTTCCTGTTTGTTTGGGATTATAGTTTTTGCCAGAAAACAGCTATGAGAGCGGGGAAATTCCGGAATTTAAATTGAGGGGGCAGAAAAGTTTTTGTATAGTGTGTATATAGTGTATATAGTATATAAAGGAGTTCAGAACTTTTACGAGTTTCAAAACGGGGGGCCGGGATGGAGGTCAGGAGGGCCGTAGACCTTTTTGCCGGAATGGGCGGACTTTCCGCGGGCTTCGCTCTGGAGGGTTTTGAGGTCATCGGATACGACAAGAACCCGGTCACGGCAAAAATCTACCGTGTGAACGGAATTGGAGTCGCCTTTGAGCTGGATCTGATGGAACGGTGCGTGAAAGTTGCAGATGCGCCGGACGTGCTGCTGGGCGGCCCGCCCTGCAGACCCTGGAGTCCGCTCAACCTGAAGAAGAGGGGAAGGGGTCATCCCGACCATCCCCTGCTTGAGGTCTTCTTCAGGCACGTTCTCGATCTGGAACCGCATGCATTTCTCATGGAGAACGTGCCAAACGTTTCCTCGGATCCCTGTTTCTCGGTCTGGATCGCAGTCCTCAGAGAGGCCGGATACAGCGTCGATTTCCGCGCTGTCAGGTACTCGGATTTCGGCGCGGCGAGCTCGCGGCGGAGGCTGGTGCTTGCCGGATTCCGGAACGGGGACGTTCAGGAGTTTTTCTGCGGGCTTGAAAGGCTGAAACAGAGAAAGAGAAAAACGGTGATGGACGCAATAAAGAAGTACCTGAGATTCCGCAAGGGGGAGTTTCCCGATCACGACTGGTTCGAGAGCGCGGTTCTGAACAGATACCGGGAGAAGTACTCCGGCAACAGGTACGGCTGGTACAGGCTGAGGCCCGACCGTCCGGCACCCTCCTTCGGAAACATCATGAAGACGTACATACTGCACCCGCTGGAGGAAAGGGTTATATCTGTCAGGGAAGCCATGGCAATAATGGGCTTCGATGACCGCTTCAGATTTCCGCCCGGCACCCCTCTGGGAACCAGATACCAGATGGTGGCCGACTGTGTGAGCCCTGTCTTTTCCCGGGCGTGTGCCAGAATCCTGAGGAGGATGCTATGAACGCCCCCATTTTTTTGGATGCGGATACCGTCAGAAGAAGGCTCCTCGTGTGGGGGAGGGAGAACATCAAACGGTACCCCTGGCGCTTCACGGACGACCCCTACCGGGTTCTGGTATCGGAGATAATGCTGCAGCGCACAAGGGCCGATCAGGTTGTACCGATTTACAGCCGTTTCCTGCAGCTCTATCCCGAAGTTCGAATCCTCGCGCACGCTGATGAGGGAAAGCTGAAAGAGCTACTCCGTCCGCTGGGTCTGGGCTGGAGGGTGAAAAAGCTGCGAGCTGCTGCTGTAAAGATAGTCCAAGAGCACGGAGGGGTCGTCCCCCGCACCAAAGAGGAGCTGCTGTCCCTGCCCGGTGTGGGCCAGTACATCGCCGAAGCGGTTCTCTGCTTCGCGTACGGGATGCCGGAGGTTCTGGTGGATACGAACACCGTCAGGATCACCGGACGCCTTTTTGGCCTGTCCGTGTCCGAATCCTCCAGAAGAAGGCCCGAATTCAGGCGTCTTCTGGAGCTGCTGCTGGACAGAAATGACCCCAGAACGTTCAACTACGCGCTTCTGGATTTCGGTTCGGACGTATGCCGCGCCAGACGTCCGATCTGCACCGGATGCCCGCTTTCCGATCTCTGCTCCTTCATGCTGAGGGGGCATCCGGGGGTGTGAGATATGCGGGAACGCCTGATCTCTGATCTAGTGTGTGATCTGCTGGGGCCCCGAGACGGTCCCCGCGAGAGAATCCGCAATCCCCTGAGCGAGTACATAACGGGAGTCCTCGCCCCGCGGCATCGCACTGCGGAGGCCGGAGGTCCGGAGGAGGAGGTTCCACCCTTGCCGGAGGAGGGCGCAATTTCGGACGTGCTGCCCCCGGATTACGAGGACGAGTTCGAGGATCAGGACGTCCTTTTCCCTTCTCCGCACCCGGCTTTGGATCCCAGAGCCCTTCCCAGCTCGATGGGGCTCCGCTTTTCCCTTGCCCCAGATGAAGGGGGCGAGCCCGGGATCGAACTCTGCGTAACTTGGGCGAGATACAGGCAGGAATCCAAGAATCTGTACAGACGCCATCCGCGCGCGTGCATTCTGGGACCGCTTTTTCCCCCCTCGGAGGGAGGGGAGGGCTTGGACAGAGCCTCTCCTTTCTATCTGGGAGAGAACGGACTGTGTTCGAAGGAGCAAGCCGAGATCTCCGTTCATGTACTCTGGAAACGTGACAGCCGCGGTTTCTGGCATGTTGGCGTGTATCTGGTAAACGAACTCAGGTTCCAGACTGATAAGGAGGGCTGGACCGAATGCCACATTTTCCAGCCACAGATAAGGGTGAGAGTGCTAAGGGGACGTGCCGTACCGCTCGGTTCGGCTTACGGACGCAGAGCTCCCGAAGATGAGGAGCTGGATCTCATCTACCGCCGCCGAACCGGAATGGCCAGAGGTTACATGTGCTCGGCAGTATGGGGGGAGGTCGATCCGGAGAGGCCGGCAGAGGATCCGGAGGTCGAAAGACTGCGCCTGGCGAAGCCCCCCTTCTACTGGATCGACGGCGAAATTGTCAAGGAAAGGTACGGATCTGCTGTCAGGGATAAATTCGCCGTTCCGGACTTCAGAACCGAGTTCGTTCCGGTGTATCTGGTCGAGATGCCCGAGCTGGAATGGCCTTCCGGTTCGGAACCGCGGCCGGTATTCAGGGCAGAAGCGCTTGCCGAGGCTTGGGAGGAAGCTTCACTCCGTGCCGCTATAGAACCGCTGCTGGACGGGTACAGAAAATGGGTGGAAGAGCTTGAGAAAAGAGTCGAGGGGATTCCGGAAGTGGAGAGATCCGCTGCCAAGAGAGTAGTTGAAAAATGCCGTAAAGCGCTGGAAAGGATGAATAACGGCCTGAAACTCCTTCTGGAGGATGAAGATGCCCGACTGGCCTTCTGCTTCGCAAACAAGGCCATGGATTTGCAGGCCCGGTGGGCGGGGAAGAAAGACGGGCTCGTCTGGTATCCCTACCAGCTGGCCTTCATTCTGACCGTGCTGGAATCCCTCGCAAATCCGGAATCCAGAGACAGGATGACCTGCGATCTTCTCTGGGTCCCCACCGGAGCCGGAAAGACTGAAGCCTGCTTAGCTCTTGCAGCGTTCATAATGGCCTACAGAAGGCGTAAAGCCCTGCGCGGCAGAACCGGAAACAAAACCGGTGCCGGTACATCGGTCATCTCCAGATACACACTAAGGCTGCTCACAATACAGCAGTTCCGCAGAGCCCTGAGGATGATCACGGCATGCGAGTACCTCCGGGTTTACGGACTCCGCGAGAGGGTGCTGGAGAGCAGAAATGTGCCCGTTGGCTGGAGGCCCGAGAAATGCCCGATCAAGCAGGACTTCATATGGGGATCCGTTCGCTTTTCGATCGGCCTCTGGGTCGGGGGAGGCGTGACCCCCAACCGTCTTTCGGACATAGAGGATAAACTAGGGGCAATATCCATCCTGAAGGGGAAAAAAGGCGAAGGAGAGCCTGCACAGGTAATCAGCTGCCCTGCCTGCGGCGCAATTCTGTCAGTTCCCGATACGGGCCTAGAGAAGGGACAGAGGCACAGGATCTACCTGCAACTGGGAGGTGCAGAAACACAGACTTTGAAGGCACTACTTAAAGACTTCTCAGCAAAAACGCTGATGGCAGAGATCCGGGTTCTCTCCACGTACTCGGGCAGGCCGGTTCTCCTGCTTGAGCTCACCCCGAACGGCGATCTGATGCCCAAAGATGTGGACGAGCTGTGGCACGAGATCCAGAGTTATCTTAGCAGCAGAAATCTGCGGATCGAACTCCAGCCCATCAGGGCCTCTAGGCCCGGGTATTTCCTTGTTCAGTATCCCGGACCGCGCGGCGGCAGCACGGAAACGTTCGAAATATTCTGCCCGAATCCAGAATGCCCGCTCAACAACTCCGTGCTCTGGATGGAGGGGGCTCCGGCGGAGTGCGGAACCGTGGATGAGGGCAGAAGGAGGGGGACAAGGAGGGGAGTGCCCCCTTCATCCCAGATATGCGAACTGAAGATCGGCAACATACTTGGATTTCCGGATGGAATGGTTTTCAGACCAGTTCCGCCGTTCTGCAAACTTTCGATTCCGGGCGCCCCATTCAGACCTGAATATTCGTACATCTCAGAGAGAATACCGGTTCCGGCCCTCACGGTCGACGAGCAGGTCTACCATCATCCGCCATCTATGCTTCTGGCAACAGCCGATAAATTCGCCCGGCTGCCCTTTGAACCCCGAGCCGCCGCGATATTCGGCAACGTGGACAGGTACCATCCGCATCTCGGTTACTACAGAGACTGCTGCGAGCAGCCGCCCCACGATCGGCAATTCACCGTGAGCGTACTCCCATTCGACCCTCCCGAGCTGGTGATTCAGGACGAGCTCCACCTGATAGAGGGTCCGCTGGGAAGCCTGGTCGGGCTTTACGAGCTGGCAGTTGACACTCTGTGCGGCGGGAAGCTGAAATACATTGCGCTGACGGCGACGGTCAGGAGAGGGAGGGAACACGTTCAGGCGCTGTATACCAGAGATCTCTTCGTGTTTCCTCCACCCGGACTGGACGCGGATGACCGCTTCTTTATCAGAAGCCGGGAGGCACACCAGCTTGACAGAAGAAGACCGGGACGCCTTTATGCCGGTGTATGCTCCCCGGGAAGAGGACCGCACACGCCGCTGGTCAGGATCTGGGCAAGACTGTTGCAGACGGTCGGAGAGCTGGCGGGATCTGGAGAGGACGTTGATCCGTTCTGGACGCTGGTCGGCTACTTCAATTCAATACGGGAGCTGGCCGGAGCAAGAGCGCTTTACAGGCAGGATATACCCGAAAGACTCAAAGACCTCTCCGGTACGCCGAGGGATCTGCCCGATGACAGGTGCTGCGAGCTCTCCGGCCGCAGGACGTCCTCCACATCCCTGCCCGGAATCCTTCAGATGCTGGAGAGAGGCTATCCCCAAGCACCGGATGCGCTCTTCACGACCTCTATGTTCGGAACCGGTGTTGACGTTCCCCGCCTCTCGCTGATGGTGGTCTGCGGACAGCCGAAAACAACGGCGGCCTACATTCAGGCGACCGGACGTGTGGGCAGAAGACACCCCGGTCTGGTCGTGACCTTCTACCGGGCCACCAGACCGCGAGATCTGAGCCACTACGAATTCTTCTTCGGGTACCACAGAGCGATGGAGAAGTACGTGGAAACCCTTACGGCATTTCCGTTTTCCCCGGGGACTCTGGAGAGGGCCGCAGGCGCGGTCATCGTCTCAATACTCAGAAACATTCGTTCGCCGAGCGTATCTTGGGGCTCCGACAGCTCGGCCACTGAGATCGTGCGGCACAGATCTGCACGGGAGGTTGCAGAACTGCCAGAGGTGTTCTGCAGGCGCTGCCGCAATCAGCCGGAAGGGCGCAGACCCGTTCCGGAAGACGTGGAGTACTTCATAAGGGCCCTCCTAGACAGATGGATGCAGGAGGCGCACAACATTTCCAGCCGCAGAGAGGTGCTGCGCTATGCGGAATATCCCGGCACCCAATATCACGTGGTGCTCGGAGATTCGAGGCACAGGCATGCGGGGAGGATCTGCATCTACAGCGATGTACCCCAGTCCCTTCGCGATGTTGAGGAAACCCTCGGATTTCATACGGGAGGTGGTGGTGTACGACGCAGCAGGTGAGGATATCCCAGTTCATCACAACCTACGGCCCTGGTTCGATTCTTGAAGGGCCATTTGGACCCAGAATCGTTCTCAGACCGGACATAGGACTGTTTTACGGTGAAAGAAATCCGGAAGAGTTCGAGATATCTCACGGCCGAATGGAGAAGCTTCTGAAAATGATAAGAGGGGATAGAACGGAATCCGTGAAAATCTTCCGGATACCGTCCAATCAGGAGCTCGGGTACGATGAGAGGATCCCCGTCTACAGGACGCGCGAATTTCTTGAATGGGCTCTCTGCCCGAAACATGGAGTTCTTTACAGAATCAAAAAGGGTTGTCCGGAGTGCAGAGAAAAGGGACGCCGTCAGGAAACCATACGCTTCGTTCTGGCATGCGCAAGGGGGCATCTCGACGACGTTGACTGGGATCTAGTAGTTCACGGGGAGGGCAGCCAGTGCCGTCCCGGATGGTACTGGTGGGTGAGAAGGGGCAGCTCTCTGCGGGATGTGGAAATCTTATGCCCGAGATGCAAAAAACGGGCAAATCTGGGACTTGCCTACACCAAGCAGGACGGATGGAAGTGCAGCGGCAGGTATCCGGAGACGGAACCGGAACCGGATTCTCCCCAGAGGGGGGAATGCGACGAAAGGGCGCAGATAATTATGCGACAGGCCTCAAACCTGTACATCCCCGAAGTTCTGGCGCTGTTCACAATTCCGCCTGCCGTGACACCCCTTCACCGGATCCTGAGAATCGGGCCAATCCTCCATGTGCTGCTGGCAGATCGGGATGAAATACGGGATAAAGAGCAGCTGCTTAAAAAGCTGGAGAACCTCAAGGGAAAAATCAGTCCGGAGTCTGTTCGGGCAATACAGGCTCATAGCTGGGAAGACATCAGAAAGGCAATTGACGATGTACTGCAGGAGGAGGACAGAACAGTTGCCAGCATAGAGGATCTGCTGGAGGACGAATTCAAAACACTGGTGGAGGCATCAGAACACGGATATCCCCCGTACAGAGCCAAGGGAAGAGGTGATGTTCTGTTCCAAGCAGAGAGGGGGCGCAGAATCAGGTGCGGAGAAGGGGGCGTGGAGTTTCTAGTCACGCCAGTTACCAGACTTCACGTGGTTCTGGCGCTGAGGGGGTACAGAAGGCTACGACCCGAAGCGCGGCCCAAGGACATAGGATTCAGACGGGGTGACAGCATCTGGTATCCGGGCTGCGAGCTGCTGGGAGAGGGCATCTTCATAACGCTTGCCGACAGAGAACCCAGAGAAATCGGAGGAGATGAGGCGGAAAGGTGGATGGAAGCGCACGAGAATCCGGGCATCGAAAAATACCCTGCTCACGTCTTCCGCAGCGGAGAAAAGCGGGAACTGCATCCGGTGTTCGTGTGGTGGCACACGCTCTCGCATATCCTGATCAGGACTATTTCCGCCGACTGCGGGTATCCGGCGGCATCGATCCGGGAGAGGGTCTACATTACCGGCATCTCCGGTCGCAGGGCGCGGGGCGGAATAATCCTCTACACCGTGCAGCCCGGAGGCGGCACACTGGGGGGGCTCCTGTCGCAGGCTAGGAGGTTCGATGAAATCCTAGAGCTGGCAGAAGAGCTGGCGGAAAACTGCTCAAACGATCCGGTCTGCCGCGAAAACGCATTCAGAAACGGAGGAATACACGGTGCAGCCTGTTACGCCTGCACGATGATTTCCGAGACCTCATGCGAGCACAGGAACATGTGGCTGGACAGAAGGATCCTTCTGGAGGCGTCGCCTTGGGCGTCAGACTGGCCGTAACGGGATCCCTGTTCACGGCCGCCGGTTTCAGAACTGTGGATTCGGTGCTCAGGGAGCTAATCCTGTCCGCGAACAGAGAGGTGCTGGTTGCCGCCTACTTTCTCTCTCCGGCCGCTCTGGAGTTCCTCCGGCTGCTGGAGGGGGCTCTGGCGAGGGGTGTAGCGGTTACGGTTGTGGTCAGCTCTATGCGCAGCCAGCCAAAAGGCGTGCGCAAGTACCTTGAAGAGCTGCGCGGAAGGTATCCCCACGCCAGAATTCTGGAATTTCGCGACCCGCTGGGAGGGCGGCTGCACGCAAAGGCCGTGGTCGTGGACAGGAACAGGGCACTGGTTGGCTCGGCCAACTTCACTTGGGGAGGGCTGGTTGCCAACTACGAAATCTGCGTCCTTCTGGAAGGGCCTCAGGCGGCCGAGGTTGCCCGGCTGCTTGACGCAATCATTTCAGCCTGCTCCGGATCAGATGGGCCAAGGTCTCCGGATTCCTGCGGCAGGCTATGAGAAGCCACCAGTGACCCCGAATTATGTCCAGCTTTTCCCGGTATGCACGGCGCAGGATCTCATACCATTCCAGATCCTGAAGCTCCCTGCCCCTCCGCTCCTCCAGAAGCCGTACAAGCTCCTCAACCGGTTCTCTGCCCGCGGCCATCATAGAGTCCAGGATTTCATCGATTCTGATCGTGCCGAACCTCTCGGTCTTCACAGGAGCGTCTGACTTGACTGTGCGTGCGAACTCCTCCTCAGCCTTCCTCACGAGCTCCGGAGTGCCCTGCTCCGGATTCACCTGCACCTTAAGCCCCATCCGCAGGGCGATGTCCAGAATCCATATCAGATCCTCCAGACACCTGAGCCCGTCCTCCCCCTCAAGATAGCTCTGCCTTCTGGGAATCGCGACAAAGTGGTGAAACTCAGGACTTTTTCCGGGCCTCCCTCTAAGGATCCTCCCGATCCTCTGGACAAGCTGCAGTCTGGTTCTGGATGACGCCAGATTGACTCCGATCTCGGCCTCCGGAATGTCCACCCCCTCGTCGAGTATTTTCGGGGACACCAGAAAACCGGCTGCACTGTGGCGGAACTTTTCGAGGGCTGCAGAGATCTCAGTGGGCTTCATTCCCGAATGCACCTCGAACACCGGAACCCTGTCGCCAAGACTTTCACGCAGTTTTTCTGAAACTTTCCTGCACGTGTCCACGTCCATCACGAAGACCAGACACTTTTTCCTCCCCCCTCCGGAAATTGCGTCTGCCAGCTCCAGCAGCCGGCCAATTCTTGCCGTGCTTCTGTGAATGACCCATCTCCTCTTGAGAATCAGAGACTGCAGCCGCCTCCATTCCTCCGGTACGTCCTTTCCGTGGAATCTCGCCCTTTCCAAGAGCTCCAGAAAGTCCGCGATTGTCCTGAGTTCAGTCATCTTTCCATCAGACAGCTCCTGGATGGTGCGGACGTCTCCCTCTATCTTCCGGAACATTTCCGAGATCTGCCGCGTGAGCTCTTCGAACTCCGCCCCCTCCCCCTCATCCATGTAGGTCGTGTGAATCAGAAGCCTGAACTCCGGGATAATCCCCCTTCTCAGCGCGTCACCCAGCGTGAGCGTGTATACGGTTCTCGCGCCCAGTTCATCGAGCACCCTCCCCCTCTCCCCCTCCACCGTGGCGGAGAGTCCCATCCTCCATCTGGCCGGAACCCTCCAGACCTCGGAAAAGACCGGACCTGCGGTGTGGTGCACCTCGTCGACGATCAGAAGATCCGTGCTGAAGTTTTCGGGCCTTTTCACTACGGTCTGAACGGTCTCGAAGCGCATGCAGAACATTTTACCGTCCCTTTCGTAGTACAGGGGTTTTTCGTACGAATCGTACGGACTGGCACGCAGTCCCAGCTTGTCGATGGCCTCCCTCCTCCACTGGTCAAGCAGCACGCGGGAGTGCGAGACGACCAGAACGTCAAGCCTTCCGAATCTTCTGTACAGCTCCAGAGCGGCCGCAAGGCCTACCAGTGTTTTTCCGGTGGCGGTTGCCATCTGTATCACTCCGTTGCAGCCGGCATCCGTCCAAGCTCTGAGGGCCTCGCGTTGGTGTTCCCAGAGCCGTACTGTTAGGGCGGGCTCCTCCAAGAGGTCACGAATCTTCTCATCCTGCTGTGCAAGGGTATCGAGGAATATTTCCAACACACCGACAGGTTGAAGATCCTCCCGGCTCTTTAGGAGGAGGAGGTACAGCTCCAACAGAAAAAGGGTGCTGCCAGACTGGAGGTATGAGGGGATCTCGCGCACTATACCGGGGTTAAGCTCTGTTTTTGAGCAGAGGATTTTCTCGAACGTCTTTGGGGTTATAAGCCCCTTAACAAACAGCCAAGCCACACGCCTTCTCAGGGACTTGAATTTCTCCAGAACGTCGTCTCCTAGGATTTCAAAAAGACCCGCCATTTCCTTCCTGAGAAAACACTCCAGTTTTTCCTCCAACCATTTTTCGAGTTTCTCGTAATCGCTATCGGGGGGATAGGGTGGCCAGAACCTGCTGTCAATTTTGAACGTGTAGTAGTCCAGCAGCACTTCGTCAGCGAGTGCGATTGCCCTAATGGGCCCATCGAGCTTCTCTATTTTCTCGAGCTCTTCCATGAACTCCCACAGGTCTTTTTCCCATTCCCATCTTGGCCTTCGCTTTTCCGGCTTTCTCATATTTTTAAAATATAATCTCTCTTCATTATACTTAAAAATTTCGAGCAAAAAAACTGAATGCGGTCCGTCCAGCCATCGATACAGAAAACCTCTTGATTTTGGAGACCTCAATGGCTCGATTGCCAGCCAAAAAGCTTTTCTTTTCCAGAGCGGAGCGATGGTTTCAAACTCCGGCAGAGTTCTGCACAAAGATTGCTGAAAATCAAACTCCTCTTTTTCAGACCCACCAAAACCTTTTAATATCAGTTTTTATAGAATACTATATTGATGGAGCCTCTGGCCGTAGATGAGGCGGCGGAAAATGGAAACAGCTGGATACACCCAAGGAGGGGCAAAAACCCGAAAAGCCTGTGGGCGGTCTTCTCTCTCAAATGCCCACACTGTGATGAGAGAATTAAAGTCGCAACCCCCATGAGGGGGAACACCACACCCCCTCCCGGTCTGCTGGACAGGCTGGGAGTCAGTCTAACAGGCGGGAAAAACGTCTGCCCCTCCTGCGGAATAAGCTACAGGGACGACTTCCTCAAAAACACCCTCGAAGAAAGGCT
>Ga0326760_1001115_pt1 | contig 12386 bp, 7 predicted proteins | sample GCREP_S_FD_207668 | JGI IMG/M metagenome (GOLD analysis project Ga0326760, IMG submission 207668) | Hot spring sediment microbial communities from Geyser Creek Basin, Yellowstone National Park, WY, United States - GCR.EP_S | ecosystem: Environmental > Aquatic > Thermal springs > Near-boiling...
GCGATAGGACCACCATTGATTGGCACAAAAGGGTCTGCGTCACTTTGGATGACTAACAGCGAGATTGGATGGCTCGGGTTGAAGGTTTTGGCAACGGGTTCAGCCATGCCTCCAATAATCGGCGCAATCCCTGCAAACAAGTCCGACGCTCTGGCTGCAAGGTAGTGACAGAAAATGCCACCATTGGAGACACCGGCGGCGAAAATCCGTGAGCGGTCAATGTCATAGCGGGATGTCAGATACTCCACGATGGCGCGGACAAACTTCACATCGTCCACACCTTCCCGTTGAGATGCAATAGAAGGTGCGTTGCGCCCATCGTTCCAGTTTCCCTTCCACCCGTCGGGATAGACAGCAAGGAATTGCTCTTCCGCGACCATGTCGCGAAACCCGACAGTCGCCATGTTGATGCCACGCCCACCACCGCCGTGAAAGGCAAAAACTACGGGCAGTTTACCCTTTTTGACCTTTGGCTCTTGGACGATGAAAGTCCGTTCGCGACCATCCACTGTGATCCGATGTTCCGTCTGCATGTAAGGTGTGTCCAGTGGCAAGGTGATTGCATGAGACACGACCGCTCCCTGAAAAGAGAAGCAAGCCAAAGAAGCCAGAGAAAAGGTAATGCTCAGCCAGTTCATTTGGTATCCTCCTTCCCGCCCAAAAGTAGACCGAGGAACTTTGCATCACTGAAAGCGCGACTGTTGAGGAACTTGCCTAATCGGACGATGACCAGTTTTAGCGATGGAATCACATAGAGCCGTTGCTTGCCTGCTCCAGCCGCCATGAACAAATCGTTCGGCAGCCAGTCCGAACGCAGTATCTCACCCATCTCGTGTTGGAGAATGGGGATTTGGCGGATGATGGAGTCTGGCACTGGTTTTTTCAGCCACCAAGTCAAACCGTATGCTGGGTTTTGTGGCGTGCCCTGCAAACATTCAGCGAGGAGTTCCTTGGAGATGATTTGTTTGCCGTTCCATGTCCCACCTTGCCGCATAAACTCACCGAATACAGCCCAGTCGCGTGCTGTCATCGCACCACCACCGCCAACTTGGGGGTTGCCATCTGCGCAGCGGATTCGCCATTCCAGTTTAATACCGAGCGGTTGGAGGATGCGACGCTCCATATACTTTTCAAAGGTTTCGCCAGTTTTACTTTTGAGCCGTCGTTGAAGTGCCTCGGCAAAGGCGCAAAGATGATATGGACCGTAATGAAATTGCCCTCCCGGTTTGCCAACCATCGGCTTTGCCAAAATTTCTTTCCAGCCTGGCAAGCGGATCGCACTCACTCGCTCTCCCGGGGTCAAGCCACTGGTCATCGTAAGCAAATGCCGGTAGGTGATCTGGGACTTGAGGGGATCGGTTTTCCATTCCGTCAGCGACTCACACACCTTTTCGTCAAGCCGGATTAACCCGTCTTGGACTGCCGCCACAGCGACTACACCAACAAAACTCTTCGTCCCGCTGGCTAAAGGTTGAAGGCGGTCTTTACCGCCACCGTTGGCATAACTCTCAAAGATGACCTTCCCATCCCACATCACTACCATCGCCTGTCCACCGTGCAACTCGCTATAACGCCTCGCCGCATCCAACTGTTCGGAAGTGGGAGGTGATGCCTGTGACACCAGTTTGAGACCTGTCTCTTCGCCACATGGACGAGACTTGAAGTTTTCTGCTGGTGGCAACGGCACCCCTTTCGAAGCACCAATACCTCGCCAATCCTGCCACTGAGTGTTGCCCAAACAAGCGAGCAAACAAATGAGCTGGATAAACCAACCAACGACGGTGACAAGCACCTTCATGGTTTCCTCACCTCGCTACGACTTAACCTAACTTGTCCTCGTTGACTTTGACGAATTAATGCCATCAAGGTTTGTGCGCATGCTCGTTAATGGAGGCTTTGCGCAATAAATCAGCGATCCGACAGCAAACCTACAGTCTCAAATTCGCTTGCGGGTGGGTTCGCAGCAATTCCCAAATCGTGTCGTGGATGACTTTTGCACGCTCAGGTGTTATCTCAATGACCTCGCCAAAATCGTGATGTGGGTCCTCACCATAGCGAGCCTGTTCGTTGTAAATCCTGTAATCCAACTTGTCTGGGCGCTCCCTGAAAAGCCCAGTGTAGAAGAGTGCAGCGATGCTGTAAGATGGAGCGCCCGCACGAATGTGCTGAACATCGGTGTAAAAATCCTTAATGGTTTTGATGCCCGGGAACTCTCCTGATTCCATCTTCTTGTTCAAACGCAAGAAGAGTTCACCTGCAGGCAAATGGTGGAGGCGTCCACTTGCCCAAAGTTCAGGGAAGTTCTCTTTGATTCCCTCAAAGACCCTTTCGGCATAGTCACGCGTGCGCCAGTGTGGGTAATCGGCAAGCGTCCAAGGTTTTTCGTGATCGCCCAAGTAAGGGCTTGACCAGACTTTTTCGTAATCAAATCGCTCTCGGTCAGGAAACTCAGCCTCACGAATTTGCCCAAAGCGTTTCTTCATGGCTATTGCCCACTGTGGCAATTGGTCATCTGGTGGCACTTTACCTGCTGGCATTGGCGGCCAGACAGTGTAGATGAAAACTCGACCATTGGGATTCTTTTTAAGGAAGATGCGAATGATGTCGCTGGCTGCTTCAACATCGCCAATGTCAATTGGACCATCAAACTTCTGACCCCACATGTTGTCGGTGACATAACGAAGCCTTGAGCCGAAGATTTGAATGACAATGGCGTCCCATTGACCGTTGAGGAAGACTTGTGCTTTGTAAGCGGCGGATTTGGAAATCGGTTTGTCCACGGTCAGTTCCCCACGCTTTAAAGCCTCTTGAGTTTTTGCCTCCACTGCCCAACCAAGTGCCCGAAACAACTCATTACGGTGCTGCCATGATTGCCAACCTGGTCCGAGAAACGCATCACAAATCCATTTCTTGCCTGCGCTCTTACCCAGCTCCTCATGAAGTGCTGGCATGGAACTGGCTGTCAAACTGTTGCCGAAATAGAAGACCCTCACAGTTTGAGGATGCTCATCATAACGGCTTGTCTGAACTGCATTTGTGCCCAGTGTGCAGGTCAAAACACCTAAGGCGGCGATATAGAGGTTAGGGTGCATCTTCATGTGTAATCCCCTCCTTCGCATGAGTTTTAAAGTTTTGGGCATCATGTTGAAAGCCTCATTATTTGGCAACAAAGCAGAATGAATCATCAGAAGCGCGAAAGATAGTCGCATCTTCCCCGCGAGGAAAAGCCATTCTTGCTCCGCCATAAGGTCCATACAAATTTTCCGCCGTCCGTTCAATAATATCGCCCCACTCGTTCACAGCCAGAAGGTGGTAGAGACCATTGTGCTTAAAAATCTGGCAACCACCTTTGCCAGCATACAAATCATCCTTCACAATCAACAGCCTCGGGCGTTCGGCAAATGCTCTCAGGTCTTCCGTCAGCGGGGCAATCCAACCGGGTCCGAAGACGCAATAAACTTTGTTTCCCTCAACAAACAGACGTGGGTCATAGGCAAACATATAAGCATCGGTGTTTCCCTCAGTGCTCCAACCAGTATCAGCAAGAAAACTAAAGTGCTCGTATGGACCTTCGGGCTTCCCGCTGACACTCCGAAGTAGTCCGATCTTTTGTCGGCTCAGTGAGAAAACAATCCACCAGTCGCCACGGATGTGATAAAGCCTTGGTGTGATGATGCCACGAGTATAGAGTGGTTCTAAAGTGTCAGGAGGAGGGAAGAAGTAGTTGTAGAAGACAAACGGCTGAGACATCTTGCCTTTGCTGAGGCTGTCTGGACTACGCCCTAAGGATGCTACCCGCCCCAATGGTTCCCATTTCACAAGATCGGTAGACTTCCAAAGGTAAACACCATCGTTGTTGCGAAAGTCACCCTTCGTTCCCGCAGTCCCGGTCAGGTAGTATGTTCCATCTGGAGCACGAGTCACGAAGGGATCTCGCAGGTGGATGTCCGCAGGCAATTTCACGACACGATACAAAGGCTTAGGCGAAGGACTTCCAATGTCAATCAGTTGGCGAGGATGATGAACATAAGGATTTTCCTGCTTGTGCTTCGGTTCAATGCGATAGCCGTTGCCGGTCCATTCGATTTCAATCGGCAGACACCGCAGGCGCCCCATATCTGGTAGGAAGTTATCGTTGGCGAAACTGATGAGCCACCAGTTACCTTCGTTATCTTGGAAAATTGATGAATGCCCCCCGTGTGGCAGAACGGTGTGGTTTGGGTGCCATGGACCGCCTATCTCATGTGCCCAAAACACTTGGCAATCATAAGTGCCGAATGCCCGATATTCACCATGCCAACTGGCTCCGCCAACCATCAAGTATTTCCCATCAACCTTATACACGAACCCTGATGGCACATCACCACGGAAAAACGAAGAGCCATCTATCGTCTCCCACTCATACGCACCTAATCGGGTATTGAATGGCTGTTTGTAGCCGGGCTCAGTAGGCGGTGGCGGTGCCTGCGTATCAATGGCAGTAAAATCTGGTTTCATTGCCCAAAGATATACATGCCAATACCCATACAACCTGCCTTGATAATCTTCAACTGGTATCCTTGGCCATGCCCATATCGTGGGATTGGATGGTGTGAACACCACTTCCCAAGGACCATCCATAGTCCCAGATGTGCTTTTTAAGACTCGCCCGCCACCGGGCACTTGAAAGGAAATCCAGAATGTGCCTTTGGCTTTGGAAATCTTGCAGATTGAAATGAGGAAAGCACCCTGCTTGCCCGGGTCTTTGAACCATGGGATTTCGTCCACTGTTCGGAAGCCTGCCAAGGGGATAGTCTGCCAAGGAGTTTTGCCAGTTGGGTCTTTGCCCTTTAGGATGCAGGCATTGCGCCCATGCGATTGGTAAATGTGTAGCCCGCTTATGTAGAAGTAACCATCGCCACCGTTCACTCCCATAGGGTCACGGAAAGCCAAATCGCTTATGGGTCGTGCGTGTTCCCAACCCCACGCTTCAGTGATCACTTGAGGGCGTTTCCATGGCCATGGCTCGCCTTTGCTCTGGTAATACATTACACCCTCCACCCAATCCACTGGCACGATGGCAGGTCTTTCACGCACTGCAGCACGACTGTCTATCCCACTGAATGTTGAATACCACTGACCATCTGGACCAACAAACATCGTAACTTGTCCACCATGTGGAATTGCGAGTTTACGCCGTGACCATGGACCTTTGAGCGATTTCGCTGAGGCTACCCATGTGTCGTAACATGGCATACCGAGGCGACCGTGTATAGCGGCAGCAAGCAGGTAGTAAGTTCCATCCTTCTTGAACAAGAATGCGCCACCAGTGCCAACCTGCAGAATTTGCCCACCATGTCCTACACCTTCTCTCGTGTCACAAGGTTGAATGAGCCATGGCTCTTCTGCCAGAGCCGTCATAGTGTCATTCATCCTTGCAATCCACCCGCCACCGAACACCCAATACACAGTGCCATCATCGTCAACGAACAATGAGGCATCAGAACCTCGCTTTGTAATCAATCCCACATCTTCGTAAGGTCCCTCAGGCTTTCCAGTCTTGCTCTTGAGCAGTCCTGTCCCACAAGGTTTGAGCGAGTATGTCAGATACACATTGCCCTTGATGAAATGGATTTCTGGAGCGAGCAACCCTTGCATCTCATCTGGCTCCTTCCTTGTCCGTAGCAAACTCAAATCTTCTATCGTCACCTTCACTAAAGAGCGGGGCGCCACCAAGCCAAGATAATCCCAGTTCTTTAGGTCTTTGGACCTCCAAAGTCGTATGCCATCGTTCACAGCAAAATTTACTGTGCCATCAGCATTCTTTGTTCCTGTTGTGCCAGTCAGGTAGTAAAAGCCATCTGGACCTTTCGTTATGGCTACATCAATCATCGGCACATCCAACAGTGGCTGAACACGAGTGTAGTTATACTTGGCTTGGTGCTCTTCAGGATTCCGCGCAAGGAGCAAGATAGTTTGGGCAAAGGCAGTTAACATTAAAACCGAGATCGTAAGCAAGATTTGTGACCTCACTACTTTCACCTCCTTAGCCCGCTTCGTATGATACAGTTAAAGCAAATTCGTTTTTTTGACCGTTTAGCATGGTCGTTGTTTGGACTGCGAAATTTCAAGGTTCGGGAAGGCTTTCCCAAATCCCTAACTCAAACACCGTGTATGCTTGCCATGTGACGGCACGCTTTGTGCAGTGCAGACGCACGAAGCGAGCCTTCACTGGCTTGAAACGGAGCACATCCATATCGCCACGCCAATTGTTTCGTCCCGTAACACGGGCTACTTCGTGCCATGATTGCCCATCACTTGAAACTTCCACCGTGTAGTCTTTCGCATATGCTTTCCACCACAACACGGTCACGGCACTGATATTGCATTCCTTGCCGAGGTCAACCATCAGCCACTGTGGGTCAGGTTGGTCGTTGTCGCTCCACCACATGGAATACGGGTCACCATCTATGGCAGCCTCAGGAGGCTCGCCCCATCGACTCGTTGACGAAGCAGTAGCCTTAGAACCGAATGCCAGATTCTTCAGACCAACTGTCACGCGAACCGCGTTTGAACACGCTACAAGACCTTCTGAGTCTTCTGCCAAAGCGATTACATTATAAATGCCGGGTGCGACATTATCCCAGACGAAATCCCATGAGCCGTCAGACCGGGCTTTCACTTCGCCCAACCGCTTTGAATCTCGGAATGCTTCCAGAGTCTCCTTGTCATCTCTCAGGAACCAATTCAGCCAAGCGCCGCGAATTGCGTAAAGGGTAACTTTTCTCAAGTTACCGTTTCTGTCCGAGGCAAAGCCTGAGAACGAAACTTTTGATCCTGCAAGGACAGCGCCATCCATCGGCTTTACAATTCTCACATTGGGCATCACATTGCCACCAGTCAACACGGGTAACTCGTCAAGTGTTAGATAGTGCTCGTGGTTGAATGTTTTGCGCATCCAATCAACTGGGTTACTTTTACCACCAACCCACCATGCCGAGCAGTAGAGCCACGCAGGACCTTCCTTCTGAGCCACATCCGGGTTGATCAATCCAGCGTCTTCGGCGATAGCCAGCATCTTGCCTGGCGCAATTAACTGCATCAACTCATAGGCTCGCTTGCGGGCATCCTCTTGGCAGTTGCCCCAACCAAGTTTCGGGTTGGCATAGGTGTCAATGCTTGCGATGTCCACATACTCATCACCCGGATAATACCGCTTGCGATGTGCCACCTCTTCATCAAAAGTTTTTGCTGAAGGTTTTCGTGTATGGCTGACATGTGCTGCGTTATAAACCCAAATCAGGTTGTGGAGTTTTCGCTCCTTGACAAAGTAGTTAAACATAAGCCTCCAAAGGGCTGCAGTGTTTTCGGGCTTTTCACGATCCGTCCACCAAAACCAACCGCCGTCAATCTCATGAAGCGGACGCCAAAGGACCGGCACACGAGCATCAGCGAGTTGCTGGAGATAATCGGCGGTCATTTTCAAATCTTCCATGACCGCTCGGTATTCCTCAGTCCCAGGGGTGATAGCCTTTGCGAGGTCAAGTGGTCCAGTCCCGCGAGGCGGTTCTACCCATGCCGTGCCTTCTGGGTTACCGGGTTTCATCCAGTGCCATTGCAGAGCCACGATGCCACCCTTTTTGCGCCACCAATAGATAGCCATATCAACGGTGTGCTGTATGACCTTGTGATACATCGGGCTACCTTTACGATGGAAGCCTGCCATGTCACCGCCTGCAATTGCAGGTTCTCGTCCTGTCATGTGTAGGACAGCCCAAGGTTGCGCGTCCTGTGAACCCGAAATACCCGAGAGCATCTTTTTGCCTTCCACCGATTTGAGATACTCCAGCACTCGTCGGGCTTCGGGAATCAGGTCGCTATCAACTGGTTCTATGCGCCACTCCTGCTTCTGAGTGTTGCCCAAGCAAACGAGCAAACAAATGAACGGGGCAATCAAACTGACGAAAGTGATACGAACCTTCACCGCTCATTCACCTCCGATTTTCAAATCCGCGCAGTGCTGCTCCCTCTTTAAAAGCGGTTACTCACGATGCATCCTCTTGACAATGCCGGTCTCATAGAGTCTTTGGGTGAACTCTTCCAGCAGGGTGCGGTCTTCTTCCGTGAAGTTGCCATCGGTGGAGACAACTTTGATGTTGGCGTCAACCTCCTCTTTGGACCTCATGCCAATGACTAACAGGTTGATTCGTTTGTCCTGCATCACATAGCGAATCGCTGCTGCGGGAAGTTGAGCAAGGCGTTTCCTGTCAAATCTCGGCACAAGGTAGCCCGACCACCGCCCAAGTAAGCCTCCACCGAGCACTTTCATCGCGACAATGCCCATGCCGAGTTCGTGGGCTTTAGTCAGACATTCATCGCGCAGTTTGATCATCTGGGGCGTCAGAAAAGACCCAAAGGCGAAAGGTATGTAGCCGTAGGCTAACATGCATGTGTCGAATTCGCCAGTTTTGATGAGAGCCAAAGCCTTGTCAAAGTAGCCGTGCGCGGAGAACCCGATGAACCGAGTGATTTTCTCATCACGCAGTTTGACCAACTCGGCGTGAATTTTCATCGCCTGTTCTACACTCATTTGCTCCAACCCCGGCGTGCCGTGAATCAGAAGGATGTCAAGGTAATCCGTCTGGAGTTCCTTCAAAGATTTCTCAACAGCCTTGCGCACTTCCTCCGGCTTGGTGGTCTCAATTTTAGTCACCAGACACACATCCTTCCGCCGGTCCTTGAGAGCCTCGCCAAGTATAGACTGGCTTTCCCCGTAGTTGCCAGCAGTGTCAAAGTAACGCACGCCTCGTTCGTAAGCGTAGCGAACTAACTCCACTCGTTCCTTGTAGGAGAGTGGATTGCCCCAAAACGAAGCCAGCGCTGCACCACCGAAACCCAAAACAGGAAGTTTGAGACCTGTTTTCCCAAGCGTGCGCACAGGAATCGTGGCAGAAGATTGAGATGCCGCGCTTTTGCTGACCGCCAATGCGGTCAGACCATGCATCGTCTTCTTGAGAAACTCCCTTCTCGTCAACATGGTGCATCCTCCCCACACGGGTAGCGATAATCGGCTTTAGGGTCAATAGAAACGCGCTTGGTTGAACCGTCTTCAAGGCGGTAGACATAAAGTTGACAATTGCCGGGCTTGCCGGCATGGTAAATCACAGTTCTCCCTCCATCAATCCAGCGGGGGTAGCCAAACCACAAGGGTTTGCCCTCCTCGTTTGCAAACGGCTTCGGATTTTTGATCACTCGCTTCTCGGCGTTGAATTCGGCAATGAAAAGGGTCCTTCCAGCCATCGTTCTCCCTTTTGACCAGGGCTGAAACTCAAAGCAAACCATCTTCTCATCGGGGGAGACGCTGACGCGGTCCAAGAACCCTTTCTTCAACAGTTCGCACTCAATCCTTTCAAACTTAGGCTCGCCACCGGGTTTTGGTGTCATCAGGTAGTAACCCAAGCCGAGTTTCGGTGGGTTAGCCGTGACGAAAAGCCTGCCGTCGCTGAGAGCAGAATGAACCCAAGCAGTGTAGCGCGGGTCAGTGAGTGGGAATTCCTCACCCGGCTTACCTCCAACCTTGCTCGCCATGATGCAGTAGTTGCCGGTTTTGGGGTCTTTTCGGTTCCACACAGGAATGTTCTTTCCGTCCCGCGTCCATGTGGGATTGAATTCGGTGTAAGTGCCGTCGGTGAGTTGGTGGAAACCAGTGCCGTCAACATTGATGATGCAGATGGCTGTGATCCACTTGCTGACATCGGGGTCGCTTTTCAATCGGCGGAAGAACACGAGCATGTCACCGGTCTTTGACCATGAGGGCTTAAAATCCCAATGCCCCTTCGTAATCGGCTTACCTTCCCGACCCGGCAGGCTCACATGAATTTCACCATTGCAGTAATACGCAATTCGCAATTGGCTCGTAATTGCTTCCTCGCCGGCGTGGGCGATAAGTGGTGCAAACGAAGTGCCTACGCTGACAAGGATGGCTCTTTTCAAAAACTCACGGCGCGTGAAAAGTTCTTTGCTTGCGCTCATGCTCCTTCCCCCTTTCGGTTCCCTGCATCACATCAACACTTTCGATCAAGTCCGCTAACTCTGACGAATCAACGCCGTCAAGGTTCGTGCGAATGGTTACTTATTGCAAGTGTGTGACGAGAGAAGTTCAGGCATAACCTTTGCAAACGGCGGCGAAAAGATTTGAGCGTTTCTGACACTTTTGCAGGCAGGATTTGGGGATTATCGGGGTATCTTTTCCCGAGGCAATTTGCTCGTGCGACAAAGCGATTGTTGTTTGCTAAAATTTGTAGGTGGAGGGATGCCCGAGCGGCCGAAGGGGCGCGACTCGAAATCGCGTAGGGGCGTTAAAGGACGCTCCTCCGGGGTTCAAATCCCCGTCCCTCCGCCATGAAATGGGAAGAAACGAGCGGAGCGATGCCCGAGTGGACGAAGGGACCCGGCTGGAAACCGGGTAGGGCTCAAAAAGCCCTCCGGGGTTCGAATCCCCGTCGCTCCGCCATCTTTTTAATATTCCCAAGGCTCGAGGGGACGGACACAACTTGCATCAATTTCGGTAACAACCGCTCTCCCCAAAATTTCGATTCCGACGAGCAACTTGTGGCGCTTGCAAACTTCGATTAAGTAGCCGACAGCCCCTTTAAACGGTCCCGAAACGACTTTGACCTTGTCACCGACCTTCAAAAACGGGTGTCCCTCAACCTCGCCGTTTGTGGCTTCCAACAAAATCCGAACTGACCGAATTTCCTCTTCCGGGATAGGTTCAGGCTTTTCCATCCCAACGAATTGCAAGACGCCCCTTGTTTTCTTGATCGCCCGCCATTCAGATGGAGTCAGAAGACAGTGGACGAACAGGTAACGGGGGAAGGCTGGTTTCCAAGTGAGAGTGCCCTTCCTTCGGTCCCAGCAGCGAAGCATTGGCAGGTAGACCTCGAAACCTTGCGCTTCCAAAGCGCTCGCCACCCTCTCCTCAAAGTTGACATGGGTGTAAACCGCATACCATGACTGCCCGTTGAGCCTTTCCAACTCCAAAGAAATCACCCCCCTCAGCGTGTTCTGGACAGATAGTAGACCGCTGTTGCCAAACTCGTTGTGATGCCAATCACACGCCCAATGTCCCATTGGCTGCGGCGGCGAGGGGGGATGTAAAGCACATCGCCTGGCATCATGACCGGAGCCTGAGACAAATCCCCACGAGAAAGCGCTTTACCCAAATCCAATTTCATCACAATCGCTTGACCGTCAACGAAACGAATCAACCTCGCCTCATCTAATCTGGCATCAGGAATCGGTCCTCCTGCACTGCTCAAGGCAGTGAGAACTGTATCCCCCTCTTGAACCCTCACCGCACCCGGTTTCAAAACTGCACCGTAAATGTAAGCCTTCGCCTTCTCCGGAACCAAAACTACATCCCCCGGCTTGAGCGGGTAAGTCGGCAAGTTGCCCCCTTGAAACGCTCCTTCCAAGTTGACCACCTTGACATCGTTCCCGCTGACAATCCTAACTGCCGACAAATCAGCAATTTCCAAACTAATTGGTCCACCTGCAGCGCTTATCGCGTCCACCACTGTCATGCGCGGTTGATACTCAACAGCACCTGGGCGAAGGACCGCACCCGCAACCCAAACCTTCCTGACTGCAGGTATGAGCAGGACATCTCCATCTTGCAACTCAATGTTCGCTTCCGTCTCGCTCTCCCAAAGCAGCGCCAAAATGTCAACGGGTTTGCTTTCTCCCTTCCGAAGCAAATACGCTCCAGCCAAATCAGCGTTGGGCAAAACCTCTTCGCCTTTAGCGAGGAGGTCAACGATGGTTGAGCCAACAGGCAAAAGGTATGAACCCGGCTTCCTGACAGGACCGACCAAAGTCGCCCTAATGACAAGCGGCTCGACTAAAACCATGTCCCCATGTTGAAGCGGTTGAGTCAACTCCTTCGTCGGCATGGATGTTTCCTGCCAAACGACCTTCAAAACCTCCTGCCCCTGCCTTAGGACTTTGATCTGAAGCGGTCTCCCGGGCTCAACGCTCGCTCCTGCCAAAGCCAACGCGCCCAAGACGGTGATATTGCCTTTGATGTCGTAAGTTCCTGGTCTTGAAACAGCACCTGCGACCACGACACCAGATATCGTCGGGACAGAGACTAAAATCGTGTCGCCTTCCTGAAGGCTGATAGGTGGGACTGAACCGCTTATCAAGTCGGACCAAGAAACGCTCAAAAGTTCGTTGCCTGCACGGTAAACTTTGATGGTTGCGCTCGGCTCTTTCACGCTCCCAGCAGCAGCCAAAGCGTCAAGCAAAGTTCCACGAACTGGGACGGGATAAATTCCTCCCTTTTCAACTGCTCCGACTATGCTGACTTTCACGAAAGCGGGAGGAATCCAAATCAAATCGCCCGG
>Ga0326760_1001116_pt1 | contig 12385 bp, 8 predicted proteins | sample GCREP_S_FD_207668 | JGI IMG/M metagenome (GOLD analysis project Ga0326760, IMG submission 207668) | Hot spring sediment microbial communities from Geyser Creek Basin, Yellowstone National Park, WY, United States - GCR.EP_S | ecosystem: Environmental > Aquatic > Thermal springs > Near-boiling...
CGATCGTGCTCATAGTGGTCGGTTTAATAGGTACACCATATATAACAACCTCGTCAGCCACGCTTGTAATGGCGCTGAAGGTCCGATCAGTGGGGTCAACACTCATTCCGCCAGTTACAATAACAGCGTCGTGAGATCGTAGTATTGAGAGGATTTTGTTTGAAATCTCATCAGTGCTGTCCCTCGCGTACTCTACATCCCCAGGAATGCACTCATATCGCTTAATTTTCTCAATTACAATTGGGCTGGCGAGGTCTTTTCGTAAACCCTCTACTATTTCGTTGCCTGTTACAACTACGCCTATTTTAGGCTGTTTATTCTCATTAATGGTAATTACCGGCTTATACTTTGCTAAAATTTCCACATGTTCATCTAGCAGTTCCCTGTGAATGTAGAGCGGTATTAGGTCTACAACTCCAACAATGTCACCTCTCCTCGCATAGTACCCTGATTTCCTTGTAACCACGATGAATACCCCCTTGGAGTTTATTTCTCTCAGTGCCTCGCTTTTTACGAGTAAAAGTCCACTTTTAGCAGCTAGTAGCAGTGCTTTAGCCTCTTGTGCTAGTTCAACTGTAACATTACTCCCAGCTACACTGCGAGCTAGGGCGTTCACAGCCTCCTCTTCATGTATAAATTCCGGCTTAGGAGGCCCTTCATCATACACGTAGACGTAGAAGTGACCGCACCTCTTTAAAAGATCAACATCGCTAGAAGTCACAATTTCACCGCGTCGTTTAACAGCACCCTTAAAACCGTGCTCAATACAGGTATAGTCGTGGAAAAGTCTGTAGCCAACAGCGTCCTCGACGCGCAAAGCCTTAACGACCATGTGACCACCGATTTATCGTCAAAATGAATAGCTTATTAAGCTGATTGTCTACAAACTCATAGTCACTACTCACGTGATGAGGTGACTAATGCGCGGTAGTTAAATGCGATTTGAAGAGACTGTTATTGTTAATTTCTACGCTACGATTCCCTTAGTCCACATACTCTGGGGCATAAGGGATCTCCAGCGTTAAGATCCTTCTTTAATACATAAGCTCGAGCGAAGCACCCTCCTCTGCAACCAAGGAGGATGGGGCAGGTTTTGCAGGCTTCTGGTAGTTTCAGGGGAGAATAGACTGATTTCACGAGTGGATTGTTTTTAAACTCTTCAAAAGCCTCTACTACGCTTTTGTCTCGTACACTCGTAATTCTGTAGTCTAGTATATCACACAGGAGCACATTCCCACCGGGATCCACGTCCATACCGCTCATTTCACGGCAGAACCAGAACCCAATGTCTTTCTTTAATAATGGAGCCCATGGAGTACACCAGGCTGAGAGTTTAAGTCCATATTCACGAGCCCTCGTATAAGTACTCGAGAGAGCCTCGAGGTACTCTTTTGAGGATACGTAGACACCCGTTTGTAACGCTCTTCCCGAGGGCATTACCGGTAATAGTGCTAGCTCATCAGCATCTATGCTTGCAGCGTAATCCACTACCTCGTATACTCTCCTGTAGTTCAGCTTGTTTACCGTAGTTACTATTCCGAGACCGCTTAATTTCCTCCTCAAAACCTCTATTCCCTTAATAGCTAAGTCGTAAGACCCCTTACCTCTAATTTCATCGTGAACTTCGCGCGGCCCTTCAATAGTGGCGAAGACGTACGTTTCAGTCTTGTAGAGTAGATCGGCGATGTAGTCGTGAACTTTAGTAGCATTTGTGTTAATGCTTTTTTCAACACCATATTCATGTAGCACTGAAAGTACTGCTGGAAAGTGGGGGTGTATTAGTGGCTCGCCGCCGGTTAAGTTAACGTAATTAACGCCGGTTTCACCAATATCTCTAGCAACCCGGATTTTATCCTGTAAACTCAGTTCTCCTAAATCCCTAAATCTAGCTGTATAGCAGTGTATACAGTCTAAGTTACACTTAGCTGTAAATATCCAAATTATGTACTCTGGCTTAATCATCGACATCACTTTGTAAATTCATCTACGTGCTCCAATACAGGTATTTATGGTTTAATAGCTTCGACTGGAGGATCAGCGCACTCTTTTATACCTTTTACCTGAGTTATAAAGTAGAATAAGGAGCCGGGGTGCTTAGTGGTTGAGTGATTTTGAAGCATACATTGTGCCGGAGACTCCTATCACGCATCCAGGTGATAAAATATCTGTTAGCGTTTTAGCCGAGACTAGTAAGACTACAACTGTTAGCCTCTACTCCTACAGGGGCCTCGTAGCGCAGTTAGACTTGAAGCCTGGTGTTAGAGAGTATATTATTGAGCTCTACGCTCCAAGAATACCTGGCTACTACGAGTTGACGCTGAAGACAAGTGATTCTGTTATAGATAGAGTGAAGCTTAGAGTAGTAGACGCGTTCAATACTACTAAGAGGTACTTAGCTCTTGTTTGGCATCACCATCAAGCACCCAACTACTTGCCTAATGGCCTGTACCACGCACTGTGGGCCTTTATACACACTTACAGCGATGAGCTAGCACCCTACAGTAAGGGACCGTACTATCACCACGCAGTAGTCTTAAATGAACACCGGGAATACAGGTGTACATATAATCTGAGTCCTAGTCTTGTAGCGCAATGGGTAGACCTAGTGGAGAGAGGCATTAAGCACAGTGCAGGCGTTCTAGGCAAGAACAGCCCTGAAGCCGAGATTGTGAGAAAAACCCTCGAGCTATATAGAGAGGCCGCTAGTCGTGGACAAGTAGACGTGTTAACTAGTATGTATGCTCACAGCATTGCGGGTTACTTAATAGACTACTTAGGTGCAGAAGACATTGTAAGAGAGGAGTTTGAGCACGGAATTGAGATCACTAGGAAGTATATCGGCATGAATCCTCGTGGTGCGTGGACGCCTGAAATGGCTTTCCACATGAAATTAGTAGAGATTTACAGCGATCTTGGAGTAGAATACACAGTTTTAGACAACGAGTGCCACTTAGCACACTCAACAGGGGATAAGGGTAGCCACCTAGAACCATACCTCGTGAAGGGTGAAAGGGGGTCGCTAATAGTGTTCTTCAGAGATCACGAAATAAGCAATATACTTAGCTTTAAAAACAACTTTAAAGGAGAACTACACGCTGTGAGATCAGCGTACGACGTCGTCTTGAAAATCACAGAGAGAGTTCTAAGCGGGGGGTCACTGATCGTGGCTCTCGATGGAGAGAACTGGATGATCTTTTCACAGAAACCCAACCTCACAGCTCTATTTTACGAGAAGTTCGTTTCATACTTGGAGAAAACCCAGAGAGCTGGCTATTTAGAGCTCTCAACACTCAGAGACCTATTGACTAAGCTAGCGGTCAGGAAAGTCCTGAGATCAATCCCCACTACGAGTTGGCTCTGTGGCTTTACCAAGTGGCATGGTGAAGTAAGAGAGCACGAAGCGTACTGGGAGAGAGCAAAGAGAGTGTACAGTGCTCTGAGAGAGTACGAGGCTAGACACGGTAGAGACGAGATCTCCGCGCGAGTTAGGTGGGCTCTGTGGCACGCCCTCGACAGCGACTACTGGTGGGCAGAGTTCTGGAATCCCAGGGTTATAGATGCGTGGCTTAGAGTTGCGGAGTCCCTCTTAGAGTCAATTACCCTGAAGACTCCTCAGCGCTAAGACTACCAATCCTCTTCCGGTGTGATAAGTAGTTTACAACGTCATTAATATTGCCTACTAAGTACTCCTCGATATATCTTAGAAGTTCGCTCTCCGACATATGAATTCCACGCGCTTCTGCTTCTACAATTAACTTGTTAATTATAGCCCTTAACCTCTCAAACTCGTCGTGTGAGGGCTTAGCGAATTTTAGTAAATCCTCAACTACGTCTTCAATGCACTTTTCACAACCAACTTGTATGTCCTCGAGTACTATTACTCCCTCATTTTCAAGAAAACTCCTCGTATTACTCGGTAGAATAGGCTTGGATAATAAGTAGAATTTTTCTGGCTTATAGAGACTCCTATAGAAGAGTACGAGTTGAACTTCTGTGACTCTAACACCACGCTTTTTACTCTCAGCAATTTCTCTGAGAGCGTCGCTACTAACGCCTAGAACATCGGCTAGGCCTGTCCATAGTCCTGAAAGCCACCTCTTAAACCACTCGTCAAAACTAAATGAAGATACAAAAGGCCCTTTTAGCTCTCTTACACGGAGATACCAGTCACTCTGCTCTTTACACTCAACTATGACTTGAGGCCTCATTATTGGTAAACCGGGGTTACTTAGATCAATAATGTTCTCTACTAGACCAGAATACACCATAATATCTGGTCTTAGAGTTGTGTAAAGTCTCCACACGGTCTTTAGGTCTTTAAAGTCTCTCCAGCCGATTGGACGTGGAGCCTCAAGAAAGAAACTAAGTGAGCCTCTACCAGGAATGCTCACCGCGAAGTTTGGGGGAAGAATACCGGTTTTCTGCTTACCAGCTCTGTCAAAGTGAACGAATCCGTGCTCAGGGTAAATTATTCTACCTCCACGTTTACTGAGACCGTGTAGTAAGCTTGCTAAAACCCAAACCTCATATAGAGTTCTCATATTGGTGTTTAAACTAGAGGTTACTGCTGCCCTCGCCTTAGAGGCATAGTCTTCAAGGCTAAGTTTACCTCTAAGTAAATCGTAGAGGTATAAAGTTAGCTTTTTCTTGAGGTGCTCTACGGGGTTCTTTATAAAACTACTCATTTCTCTTGAAAGAAGCCATCCCTTACCACTCGCACTACTAACAGCTCTGTTTAGATACTCTTCTAGTAGCTTTACGTCTCTACTGGCTGTGTTGAGAACACCGCTATCGGCATATGCGTGCACTGTGCACTCTCTGAAAGCGTCTATGTAGTCTTCGCACTCTGGTTTATCGAGCTTTACTCTCCTGCCGGGAAGGACTTTAATGCACTTCTTAACGTCTTCGAGCACATTTAAGCACACAGTTAAATTTGCGAGAGCCTTACTGCGCAAAATACAACACGCTCTGCTTTCCACACTGGGCAATTCAGCTATTTCTATTTTTTGCACAATGAGCTAATTAAATCTAGCGTTGAGGATCTCGGGAGGAGTAGGCACGCTTAGCGAGATTTAGGATTAATTGTTAGTTTAAGTGTTTTTACCTCAAATGGCTTAAAGCTAAGTCTCAGTGTGTTAGTATTGCTTGCAAGCAGACTTGAAACCTCGAACTCTGGAATGTCAGTCTCGTAGACACGTTCGGATCTAGAGCCTAGAGTAATATCTACAGAGACCTCCTTGCTGTACGGGTTGTATAGTCTGACTATATACTCGTCACTATCTTCAGCCTTCTTAAAAGCCGATAGGAGCACTCTTGGAGGCTGTATATTGAGTAATGAGTACTCGACTTCTCTACTAGCCCTAGACGTGTACGCTTCTATAGTTGACTCTATTGCTACGCGGGGTACTTCGCCGGCTTCGTAGTCTCCTCTGTGTGGATACAGGTAGTAGGTAAATTCGAACTCTCCCAGATCACTCCATGGATTTGGAAAAGTAGGCGACCTCAACAAGCTAATAGAGAAATCTGCTCCACGGGCTGAGTAGCCGTGTCTCGAGGGGGCTATGACAGCAACCCCGTAGTTTAAATCAGTGAAATCTGCCCAGCTCACCGCAGGGACTTCAAACCTCGCTTTCTCCCAGGGTGTTTCCATCGTAGTTGGCCTCTCAACAACGCCGTAAGGCGCTTCGTAGTAGGCCTTCATGGGTGCTAGATTAGTCTTAAACCAGTGCTTTACTAGAGTGCTCTTTTCTCTCCACGCGGCGTAATTATCTATTACGACTACAGGAGAGTCCTTCTCAACACACACTAACTGCCTAATTCGAGACTTACCGTACTCCCTGATCACTTCTACACAAGATAGTAGGGGGCCATTAACTAGTAGTCGAGGTCTCTCAGAGGACTCTAACACATCACCCTGCTCTAGGAACTCGTTGGTAACCTCCCACGCGTCGAAGACACCTGGCATGTCACTGTGCACTACTAGTTGACTCGGCTCTCTTAGAAGTTCAACTTGACCAAGTTTCAGGGAGGAGAGCGCGCCTTTACTGTTTACGCTAATTCTCACGTAGCTGTTTTTCAAGACAATGCCGTCGTCACGTATAATTGCCTCGACACCCAAACTTGAACTAGATCTACAAGTACCGGAGTACTTGTATGTCTTAACGCCGCTGGGGATTACTTCGGGTACTAGCACGAGACTGTGATCGCCCAGTTCTTGACACTCATAACCCTCCAGCGCGCCGAGCTCAGCTGGAATTTTAAGAAGTACTCTTCTTCTCCACGGAACTGGGTTAAATACTAGTACGTAATTGCCTGCTCCCGCGCCGATCAACTCTAGAGCTCTGTAAATGATCCGGCTCGATGAATCAATGACTTCAAGTAGATCTCTCTCCGCGTCTAAGTAGACTTCTCTAATCGAGGAGCCGGGGAGGACGTCGTGAAACTCAGCGTACAGAACTCTCTCCCATAGTTCTCTGGGCAGCTTCCAGTCCTCGCGGCGCCCCGTATTCTGTTCTATTAGTGAAAGAGCCTCCTCGGCAACTACTAGGAGTCTCTCCGACTTAGCGACTAGGTCTTTAATACGTATATTCGTAGTGTATGTACCCCTGTGAAACTCCAAGTACAACTCCCCATGGTACACCGGCGCGTTTTTTACAGCATTCTTCAGTCTTTCAATGTATTCTTCTTCTCTGAAGTGGCGTATTTTGGGGGTTGCAGGAGTGTGCTCTATTAGATCCACGTAGCTGAGCATTTCGCGTGTAGGACCTCCGCCCCCGTCACTGTACCCGTACGTGTAAACTACATCCGGCACTATCTCCTTTTCCCTGTACTTATTCCAGTGCTTATACACCGATGTGAGTGTGAGGGGCTCACCGTAACTTGAGACAATTATTTGTACTGGTATCTCTGTGCCATCTAGTCCTCTCCACTTGAATGTGTGATATGGAAACTCAGTTGTATCATTCCACATTAATTTCTGCGTTATGAATACTTCTAACCCGCTCTTCTTTAGTAACTGAGGCATATTAGCCGAGAACCCGAAGCTATCTGGGAGGAACCCGATTCTAGCCAGCCTGTTAAACTTCTCCTTGAAGTACCTTTGCCCGTAGAGGAATTGCCTAGCGAGAGACTCCCCAGTAATGAGGTTTACGTCGCACTCAACCCACATACCTCCAGCAACAATCCACTTACCGCTACTCACTAGCTTCTTTATCTCTTCGAATAAAACCGGGTTTCTTTCTTCAACCCACTTGTAGTACAGGGCTGAGCTCTGAATATAGGTGAAGTCATATTGCCTCATGAGCGAAACCACTGTTGAGAAAGTCCTCAAGACTTTTTCAACAGTCTCGGATCTTGGCCAAAGCCACGCTGCATCAATATGACTGTGGCCTGCTATGTGTAGTACACCTCTCTTATTATACTTTTCACGGAGCTTGCTCAATTCATTCACTAATTTACTCTCAAGCGCTTTAGCTACTCTCAAGGCTTCCTCGAGGCTGGTGTAATTTCCTGGAGGATCACTAAGTGCCCCCTTTAAGATGCCGATTCCATAGACGCCAGTTAAGAACATGTAGTCGCTGTGAGGCCTGTAGAGGTCTCTCCTAGTGGTGTAGAGACCCGTTGGCCCCTCGTAGAGAAGTATTGTGGCTAGTGCGATCTGCCTCGGGGATGGTGCTAGCCTCAATCCACTGGTAACGTCTATTAGTAGCTTAGTGAGCTCTGTGTTTAACTCGCTGTTCTTGGGTAAAATACTGGTAAAGTCAACTAGCTGTAGAAGCCGTAGCCCGGTTTGTATGATACTCCACGATGCCTCAATGAGTAGGGCTCTCTCAAACCTGAATTCCCAGGCGTGGTAGCCAAATAGAGATCTCGGCGTAGCCCTTACTGTAACTCTGTGCTCTCCTGGTGTTATAGGGAAGTATGTGTGAGCTTCATCGTAACCCCATCTATCGTAACCACTAATTTCCACGAGAGCGTTACCAGAAAGTACTAGTTTAAGAAACCACTCACTACTTGAGCTAGTAGGGCTGGGCACACTTATACTCGTTTCTAGGATTATTAACTGGTCTGGAGTACTCTCGAGTAAAATAGGTAGCTTAATACCTGAGCCGTTAACAACCCAAGAATCTATGGGGACGTGTCTTATAACTCCACACGATATTAGGTCAAAAGCCCTTCTCACTACACTACTTAGACTCAAATGGACTCACCGTGTAGAGTACTCAGCTAGAGTTAAACCCGAAATTACACCTATCTCGATACAGTGTTCTCTTGTTTTAATTGCATAGAGGTCTAGGATATATAATTAGCTTCATTGCTCTCCATTCTCGCACATAAAAGTTAATATTTCTCGTCATTGTAAAACTCGTTAATGACTTAGGTGATGGTTCATTGCCACTTGTTGACAGGAGGATACACGAGCACCCGATACTGACTTTTCACCGTGGGCGCAGAGTAGTCTTCTACTTTGAGGGACAGCCAGTAGAAGCCTACGAGGGTGAGAGTGTAGCTGTTGCACTATACGCTATAGGAGTAGACGTCTTGAGCTGGAGTCCCAAGCTAGGTAGGCCTAGGGGCCCATTCTGCATGATTGGCAAGTGTAGTAGTTGCTTTATGACTATCAACGGCGTCCCAAACGTTAAGGCTTGTAGATACCCTGTGCATGAGGGTATAGTGGTTGAGAGGCAGCGCGGCTGGGGTTCGCTGAGAGAAGACGCGAGCGCCGAAAACCCGATCCCTGTGTCCAGCGAGAGGATAGAGACAGATGTGTTAATTGTCGGAGGAGGGCCGGCGGGTCTCACAGCTGCTTTAACGGCTGCTAGTTACGGGTTGAATGTTGTACTCGTTGACGAGCACTTTAAGCTAGGTGGACAGCTTCTCAAGCAAACACACAAGTTTTTCGGTAACGTTGAGTTATTCGGCGGCTTAAGGGGTTTTCAAATTGCCGAGGAGTTAACAAAGAAGATCACCGCGAACGAGAAGATCAGGGTGTTAACCAGCTCTGTAGTCTACGGGGTGTTTAGAGGCGGCTACGTGGGAGTAGCTGGAGAGAACACTCACTACGTAGTAAAGCCTCGATCCTTAATCGTGTCTACAGGTGCCCAGGAGAGATACCTAGACTTTCCCAACAATGACTTGCCAGGTGTTATTGGCGCTGGGGGGGTACAGACCATTATGAACGAGTTTGGCGTTAAGCCAGGCGAGAGTGCTCTGGTAGTTGGGTCTGGTAATGTTGGCTTAATAGTCTCATACCAGCTACTTCAGGCTGGCGTGAGAGTGCGTGCTGTGGTCGAGGTCTTACCGGAAATTGGTGGGTGGTTTGTTCACGCTGCTAAGATTAGGAGGTATGGTGTGCCAATCCTCACTAGACACACTATTAAGCACGTTGAGGGCGACATGAGAGTTGAGAGGACGGTTGTAGCGGCTGTTGACGAGAAGTTTAACTTTATTCCAGGTTCTGAGAGGGTATTCGACGTTGACTTAGTGCTACTAGCTGTAGGTTTAGAGCCGGATTCGAGACTAGCTATTCAGGCAGGCGCGGTTGTGAAGTACGTCCCCGAGCTAGGGGGTTTCACGCCGGTTAGGTCCAAGTTACTGGAGACTACCGTGAAGAACATGTTCGTCGCCGGCGATGTATCCGGCATAGAGGAGGCGACTACAGCTATACTTGAAGGCAAAGTAGCAGCTCTAGCTGCTGCGTCTAGACTAGCTGACGCGCCTCTCTCTAGTAGAGCGCTAGAGGAGGCTGAAAAGACTCTGAGATTCCTCTGGGAGGAGTACAGGGCATCACCACTACTCGCGAGGGCTAAGAGAGGAAAAGAGTCACTAACTGTGAGTGAAGAGGAGCTAGAAGATTTGAGAAGAAAGTTCCCAGCACCAGTGGCTTTTGGGTGAATTCGAATGGAGAAATACAGGTTTAGAGAGACGGGGATTATTGATCTGAGTGAGCTCGAGAAGCTTGGATTAATGCCCCCGCGCGAGAGGCTATTAAAGGGGCCTGTCGTCGTTCTCGAGTGTCCTGAGGAAATACCATGTAATATATGCGTTCCATTTTGCCCAGTTAAGGCTATTCAAATGGAGAGTATTATTGCGCTTCCGCGAGTTCTCTGGGATAAGTGTACTGGGTGTGGAGTATGCGTAGCCGTGTGCCCCGGCTTAGCGGCATTTGTAGTGGACCTCTCAAAGCCAGACGCGGACTACGTCACGGTGCCTCATGAGTTTCTGCCAGTTCCTAGACCCGGCGACACAGTGGTCTTGCTGAATAGGAGAGGAGAAGTTGTTGGTGAGGGCTTAGTTGTTAGAGTGTGGGAGAGGAACAAGACGTATGTTGTTACAGTTAAGACTCCTAAAGGCCTCGGATTAGAGGTGAGGGCTATATGGGTGAAGAAGTGAAAAAGCTCACTATTATTTGCAGGTGTAATGACGTAACTCTCGAAGACATAGTTAGCGCTGTTAATGCGGGTATTGACAACTTCGAGGTCTTACGGAAATACCTGAGAATAGGGTTTGGGCCCTGTCAGGGGAGGAGCTGTATAGTACTAGCCGCGAGAATATACTCGAGGCTTACAGGTGTAAAGCTAAATGAGGCTCTCTCAGACTACAAGGTTAGGCCGCCAATAGTGCCAGTACCAGCTAGAGTACTCCTCGCGGGTGGCTGAGAGTGAGAGTTGTAATTGTAGGCGGGGGAATAAGCGGGCTCTTCACGGCGTACGAGTTGTGGAAGCGAGGTATTAGAGACATTGTTGTCTTAGAGGAGAGGTACCTCGGCTCGGGTGGATCAACGAGGAATATAGGGTGCTTCCGCTCATCCTTTACCTCACCAGAACATGTACTGCTCATGAAGAGGAGTATTGAGCTCTGGTTAAAGTACAGGGATGAACTCAATTTACAGCTCAAGCAATCGGGGTACTTGTGGATTGCTAGAAGACTCGAAACACTCGACGTATTTAAAAAACTCGCGGCGTTTCACGGGGAGTACGGTGTCCCTACAAGGGTAGTAGACCCGGATAAAGCTGAGCAAATTCAACCAGGGTTAAATAGGAAAGCAGTTGTGGGCGCCCTCTTCGACCCTACAGCTGGCAGAATGCCTGTATTAGAGAACATAGTGAAGCTGTACTTGAAGTTGAAGTCTCTGAGGGTAGTCTTCCACTTCTATACTAAGGTACTGAGGCTTCATGCGAGTAACTACCGAGTTAAGAGCGCAACTACGAGTAGGGGCGTAGTTGACGGGGACGTTTTCGTGGTTGCCGCGGGGGGTAGGGGTACTCGTGAGCTTCTCTCATCTATTAATGTAGAGTTCCCCGTTGTAGATGAGACGAGGCACCCTGTTATTACTGAGCCCTACACGGAAGTAATAAGACCCGCTCTGATTATTGACTGGGATACTCCTGGTGCACCGTACGTTACGCAGACAGAGCACGGGGGGCTCATATTCGCACGGAACATTAGTGATGCTCACGAAGCCCCGATTACATCTCACCGCATCGACGTCATAGGAACAACTATTAAGCCAATAATAGAGCTACTACCCGCGCTGAGATACGTGAATATATTACGCTACTGGATCGGGTATTATGAGACAACGCTGGATCACCACCCCGTGTACGGCCCTGTACAGCCATACGAAAACCTATTCGTAGCGGCTGGATTTAGTGGACACGGATTAATGATGGGGCCTGTAACAGGCGAGCTTATAGCAGACTGGGTACTAAATGGAAAGCCGAGTATACCGTTAGCAGAGAACTTGACAATAGAGAGATTTAAGACGGGGAAACTCGTTAAAGAACTAGCTATTGTCGGCTAGTAACGTAAAACATCTCACAGTGCAGTGTAAAAACCGCGAAGAAGCGTACTTAAACACGTAATAGTTAGGCAGTAAGACGGTCACTGCAACACAGCCCTTCACTTTCCTTCGTGGTCAGAACTCAAGACCTTCATCACTACTCTCGACAGCCAACCCGAGCGCTCATCACATCGTACTATACTATGTAGTTCACCTCTTAAATTCCTAGGTTGTAGGAGTGTAGTATGGACATAGTTTTGAGTAGTTGCAGTAACTGCACTCCCAGCTGTATCTCGGGTGGTACTTGTTTTCAATTAAGTCTCTAATTTCGCTTTCAATACTCACCGGTTCTCTAGTTACAGAGAACTCTACTATTCTGGTCGGCGTAATGTAGACTAGGACTCCTCTCTCGTAGTTGAGCATATTCAAGTATATGTTTAGTTGCTTAATGTGGTGTTGTTGCGGTGTACTAATAGCACTCCTCGCCGTCTTAATTTCTACAACAATACCACTAGTCTTGTCGAGCGCGTCTACGCGGCCTTTGACAGTGTATGTTGTCCCGTCCACCGTGACTTCACGGAGTACTTCAACTTCAACCTCAGC
>Ga0326760_1001117_pt1 | contig 12383 bp, 10 predicted proteins | sample GCREP_S_FD_207668 | JGI IMG/M metagenome (GOLD analysis project Ga0326760, IMG submission 207668) | Hot spring sediment microbial communities from Geyser Creek Basin, Yellowstone National Park, WY, United States - GCR.EP_S | ecosystem: Environmental > Aquatic > Thermal springs > Near-boiling...
CGGTTTCTACAATAGTCTTCGCGAGCTCTTCACTTATAACGCGAGAAGTGGGGTTGTCGGGGCTCGCGAAGAGCACAGCTCTAGCCCTACTCAGCTTCTCCTTAACGCACTCGGGGTCCGGGTTGAACTCCCTCTCAAAGCTCTGAGTACAGACCTCTACTCTCAGCTTAGCGAAAACAGCGAGGTCCCAGTACACGCTGTACGAGGGGTCTAGTAGCAGGATAGTGTCGCCCTCGTCTAGTAGCGCGAGAACAGATATTAGTAGGGCCTCAGCGCCGCCTGTAGTTATGAGTATCTGGTCCGGCGAGACGTCTACACCACCGTACTTCTTCAAGTCCTCTGAGAGAGCCTCTCTGAGCTCTAGTAGCCCCTGTGTCGGCATGTACCTGAAGTGCTTAAAGGGGTCTTTTCTAACCATGTCCATGAAGTACTCGAGAGCCTCGCGACTAGGAGGTAGCCCCGGCTGGCCGGCGGTGTAGTCGTATACTCTGACACCGCGCCTCCTCAGCTCGTGCGCCTTGGCTATTAAGACCCTGTGAGGATTTAGCGGTAGACTACTTACACGCCTAGACACTCTACTCAAAACGCGCATCACCGAGTATGTGGAGTAGTGGGGGTTAGCTAAAAAACAGCTCGCGTGGAGTCTCCTCCACTAGTAGTTTACTGCGTCAAGTACTCGATAACTCTCCTGTACTCTCTAATCCTGGACACGGCGTCGTTTAAGTAGTCTAGGCCCTCCTCGGTAATTCTGTACACTTTTCTAGCGGGGCCCCTCTCCTCAACTTGCCACGTTGAGGCGACAAGCCCCCTGCTCTCTAGTAGACTTAGAATAGTGTAGACAGCTGAAGCGGGGACCTCTAGGCCGAGTTCTTCTTTCAGCTTAGCGCGCACATCAACTCCTCTCATAGGCTCCCTACTTAGAATTTTCAGTACTAGTAAGTGTAGTAGTCCACGTAGCGGCGTGTGGCCTATTCTCCAGTGCCTAGCGTGGTGGGGGCAACAGTTGTCGCCGTGCTCCTCCCACGATCCTGGTAGATCGTGGTGGTGCTCGTGGAGATCGTGTTTACACATTTCTAGCTCACCAGGTAAGTATACATAGTAGACACCCTTATAAATTTAGTCAAGTAAATTACTTACTCTCATAATTAACTTGCCGTCAACTACGTGTAGCTAAAAGTATAAAAATCGCGCACAGTAGAAAATACCAACAAGACAGTGTAGTGTGGGTTTGATGTCCACATCTAGCAGGCCTGAGACTAGTGATATTGAGAAATACCTCTACTACCCTGAAATGGCTCCTAGGAGACCAGTAAACATGGGGTTGCTGAGAGTACTAGCAGTAGTACTAGTTGTAGGGGGGTTAGTTGGCGTCTACTACGCCGCCATCAAGTCGCCAATGCCCGTCGTCCCTATACGAGACCTCGAAAACAACATATTAATGAACTACGCTACAGTGTACATTGAGGGCCTTGTCACGTCTCCTCCGCGAGTAGACGTCCTCGGAGGTAAGCTGAGACTAACAATATACGTTAGAGACAACTCCTCGCCAACCGAGCTCCCAGTATACGCGTACGACCCACTAGCCTCAGAGATACTTAAACAGGGAGTGAGCAGGCTGCCCTTTGTTGGCGATAGAGTCAGACTCCTCGTTCAAGTCAGAGTGAGAGAGGACTTCACGTACGCTTACCTTCAAGACGTGAGGGGCATATACATACTTAGCAGGCCGAGTGGAGAGAGAGTGTACGTCGACACGCTCGAGGGCGTAGCTGAGTACTCTTACGTGTGTGCAAGGGGCGCTGTGCGCAACCCGAGAAACGTGTCTGCGGGCTTACTATTCGACATTGCAACTACTCGTGGCAGAGTTACAGTCCTAGTGCCCAACGCCCTCTACTACGCCTATAGCAGAGAGCTAGTTGGAGCGGTAGTAAGTAGCCTGTCACTACCGGGAACATACACAGACCTCTGCGGAGTAGTGTACTACTACAGGGGGGTGAGCCCAGAGATCGTTGTGCGAGAACTAGAAGAAATAAGGTTCTCTCCAGTTCAGCCAGTACGCCCCCCTGTTTTCACTGTTATTGATATTAGAGACGTGCCCAACTACGTCAATCAAAACGTGTCGATTACTGGGCTATTCTACGCCATATACTACAGCGCTGGAACGTACTACGTAGAGGTGAGGTCTACTGACGAGGCGTTCGCGGTTAACGTCACTATGGACAGGGCTCAAGTGATCTCTCTACTCAACCCGGCTGTAGTGGGGTGGAGGTCTCTTATTAGAATTAACGGGACGGTCACCAGCCCAACGACAATAAGGTACATTGCCGGCGAAGTCCTCGAGAGGAGAGAGCCCCTAACCCTCACAGTCGCAGAGGCGCTTCAACAGCCAGTGGGGAGGCCTCTGAGAATACTAAACGCAACGGTTGTTAGCTCCTCAGTTGTAAGTGGTGGAAACTGGAGAATATACATTAGAGACGCGTCGGGCGCCACAATACTCGTGTTCGTGCCGGCGTCTACTGTGCGCGACCTCGGCATAAACCCGCCGCCACCGGGATCCGTAGTAGACGTAGCGGGCTACAGAGACGTCTACCGGGGCGAAGACGAGATAATAGTGATCTCGAGGGAGGGACTCGTAGTTAGAGGCTAGGTGGTGGTAGTGGAGTACTTCATCTCGCCAATTGACGTAATACTCTGGGGTTTAATGGGGGCGGGGCTGGGTCTAGCCCTCTCGTGGATTCCGGGTCTGCACGTAGCTAACTTAATGATACTAGTACTCTACGCGACCCCACTGTTCACCGGGGGGAGCGAGTACGCGGCGCCCTACTTCGCTCTCGGCGCTGTCGTCGCCTTCTCGTTTATGAGCTCCATAGCCTCCACGTACCTCAGCGTCTCGGACGAGTCAATGATGTTAATGCTGTTCCCCTCTCAGAGATACCTGCTAGCGGGTCGCGGTCACAGGGCAGTGCTACTCTACTGTATAGGCGCGCTGATAGGACTGCTCTTCCTCGTAGCGTTCATGACTACTGCTGGAGTAGTGGTTATGCCCATAATATACAACCTGTTCAGCCCGTACTACTGGTTTGCGCTACTAGCAGTCGTGCTATTCATGTTTCTCAGCGAGTGGCCCAAAGAGGGCGATCTGGGGCGGAGCGGCCTCGAGAGGCTCTGGTTAGCGTGGAGGCAGATACTAGGAGGGCTACTAGTGTTCTTCGCCTCCGGCGTACTGGGCCTCTACGCGACCTACTCCGGGCTAATTAAACTCGAAGTCTCATTCGCCAGGTTGACGCCACTATTTATAGGGTTCTTCGGGCTACCCTGGGTTCTGAGAAACATTATCTCCAGGAGAACACTCCCACCACAAGATACTAGGCACGTTGTAGAGACAGCTCCGAGCGCTGTTGTTAACGGCGCGGCGTCGGGCATTATAGGCGGTGGAATCGCGGCCTTCTTCCCAGTTATAACTGGGGGGATGGGGGCTCTCATAGGGGGGCACATGGCTAGTAGTAGAGGAGACGACGCATTTCTAATTAGCCAGGGAGCCGCTAGAGCGGTCTACTACACCGGCGCCCTGTTCTTCCTCTTCCACCCGACAATGAGAATAACTAGGGGGGCTGTGGCGTGGCTTGTCGGGGGCTTATACACGCCTAAAACGTGGATTGAGTTCTACTACGGCGCCGCGCTAATAGTCCTAGTCGCGGGGGTCTCGCTTCTAGGCACGATATACATGTCTAAGGCCGTGGCTAAGCTACTCACGAGAGTGAGCTACGCGAAGATCTCGGCTGTAGTAGCCGTTTTCCTAGTGGCGCTAGTGTACTACTTGACGGGGCTCAACGGGCTACTCCTCCTAGCCGCGGCCACGGCCGTCGGCTTCGCGGCAATGGTGTTCAACACGAGGCTGAGTTACTGCCTGGGGGCGCTAATACTCCCAGTACTGCTCAACGTCACGGGCTACACCGACGAAGTCCTAACGGTACTGGGCATTAGGTGATCGAGATGAGAGGGTGGACTCACTTCTTCTCCGGGCTAGCAGTGGTGACGTTCTTCCCGCCACTACTGGCAGACCTCATTAACGGAGTAATGTGGCCTGTGCTCGCGGGAGTAGCGGCGTACATGCCGGATTTCGTCGACTTCAAGTTCAGGAGGTTTCTGTGGAGACAAGACATAGTCGCAGACCCGGCGCCGCGAGATCCGAGGACGAAACTCTCCCCCAGGAGAGTAAAGATCGGCAGGCTGAGCGAGGCGGAGAGGTGGAGGCTCTACTACATTGAAGGCTACATTGAGAGAGTACTCGAGGAGAGAGAGGGCTTCGCCAAGTTCACGCTTAGAGACGAGACCGGCGAGATACTCGTAGTGGCTAGAGACAGGGACTACACTAAGCTGAGAGAGGCCCTGGGGTCGAGCGTTGAGGATGCGGCGAGGGCGAGGAGGAGAGTGAGTATTTCGGGCTTCCTCGACATAGGCGAAGACGGTAAACCGTACTGGAACGTAGCTGACGCTCCTCACCCGCAGTACATAGCGAACAAGGTGGCGGAGGCTATTGACAGGGCGTACGAGTCGGGGAGAATGGTGACTATTAAAATACACAATATTAGAGTAGTAGGAGACTTCTACAGGAGGTTTCTAGTACACTACGACCAGGACAATAAGAGAATAGTAGTCTACATGGGCCCCCTCGTCTCAACGGGCGGGCTACCACTAGAGGGCACTGAGCCGCCGGAGTACAGGAGAGTGGGTGTAGCGTACACTAAGTACCCGTTTAGAAAAGTCTACCCCAGACCAACAGTTATTGACGCCTTCTCGGGCCCTGAAATAGGCTACGTGAAGTCCGGTGAAGTAGTAGAAGAGGTGTTTATACCGTGGCACAGGGGCTTCTCGCACAGTATAACAGCGAGTCTAATAGCGGGCCTAGTAGTCGGGTTAGTGGCGCTACTAGCGGGCTACGCTAACTACTTATACCTAGCCGTAGCCTGCGCGCTGGGATACCTGGCACACGTGCTCGAAGACCAGCTCGGATTTATGGGGTCAAATCTCCTGCCACCGCTAACCAAGAAGCGCGTTCCAGGATTAATGCTGTTCCCGAGGAGACCCGGCTTAATGAACTTCGCTACAAACTGGCTCATGCTGGCGCTCATGATATGGAATCTCAACAGGTTTAGTCCGCAACTAGGAGTAACGCCGTATAAGCTAGTGAGGCTCTCCACTATAATACAGGGCATACCAGCACACCTCGAGGACTACGCTCTGCTAGGAATACTAATAGCTCCAACAGTACTCGTCTACTTAGCCGGCATTATTGACAGGCAGCTGTTTCTGAGAGAGTACAGAGCGCCGGGTGTTGAGGAGGCCAAGCGTAAAGAGACCGTTGAGGAAGTACTAGAGGAGGTCGGGGGCTACTAGGTTTTCGAGGCATCTAGTTGCTCTAATTGCAGTTTTTTACTCTCAGTCCTCTTCACTCTACTCGTTAAAACAGCGTGAGCCTGCTCGCGGCGAGCTCACCGAGTCTATTCAGTATGTGTCTCAGCGCTTCTTGTAGTATCTTATTGTTATCGTACTCTCTGAGAATACTCTCTAGCTCACTTCTACTCATTTTCTTCATTACTCTAGCCTTCTCAACCATTACTGGAATAGCCCTCACAACGTTATCTACAATTGTAATTGACGCCGCTCTAGCCGTCCTGGAGAGGGGGTTTAAGTCTATGGCTATAACTGTCTTCCCCATTCTCCTCAGGGCCTCCGTCCTGTCTCCGTCCTCTAGTGGGACTAGCACGACGTCTGCTACTAGTATTCCGCGGGGGCTGACTCTCCTCCGCTCGCTAAACAGCTCTGGTATAGTGGCTGAGGCGTCTTCACCAACACCCAGTACCTCCTCGGCTCCGTGCTCTCTCAGCCACTTCGCAATAGCCTCTTCCCGCTCGCGCGTCCTGTAGAACAAGTTCACTTCGATTTTCGCGTTGACTTCGCGAGCCAGCTCAACTACCTCTCTGGGCACGAGCGCGGCTGTATTCCCGTTCACTGATATAACTGGGTGTTTAGCTAGTAGCAGCGCCGCTACAGCCGCCTCAATAGCTCTCAGCGCGAAGGGCTGAGTGGACTCGCCTACGAGGTAGTCAAAGCACTCCCCGCGGCCGTGCGCTATTAAGCCCTCTGGGACTACGAGGCCCCTCTTAAACCCCTCTACGAGCCTCTCTCTTATGAGTAGACTCTCGCGCCTCGGGTGGTTAGGGGGTATCCACAACGTGAACACCCATGGGCGATATAGTGGCGTAGCGCGCTTTAAACCCTCTCTTCTCGAGCTCCGAGATGACATCCCAGGTGTGCTCTCTCTCGCACCACGCGACGAGAGCGGACTTCTTCAAGTAGTAGTCTACTACGCCCCTCAAGCCGCGCAGAGCCCTCTCCGCGGGGCCGTAGTTGAACAGCCTACTAGTAAACGTCCTCGCAGACTCGAAGAACACTAGTAAGTCCTGAGCGTCTAGTACTCTCTCTAGTAGCCTCTCACCCTCAGCCAGTAGCTCTCTGCTCATTCTCGAGAGCATTGAGCTAGTAGACTCACCAGCGCCCACTTCAACTAGCACTAAGTCTACTCTGCTCTTAACAGGCACTCTCAGCGCTACTCCCACACCGGGGGCGCCTGGCTTGACTCGCACCACGAAGCCCCCCGTGTACTCTGCAATCACATCTCCCAGCCCAGTCCTGTACTTGACCTCCAAGACGTGTGCTCTCTGGAGAGCCCTGAGTAGTGGGAGGCGTAGCGCGCTGTGAAGCACGAGGCTGTGTGATACTAGAAGCGCCGCAGAGACCCCGAAGCCCGCGCCGAGGCTGAACCACGACCTCGCCGAGACCCCTCTCTCCACTCCTAATTCACTACACAGCTCCCGCGCCTGGTCTACTAGGACTCTGAGGCCGTTTAGAAAAATACCGCACTCGCTCACCTCCTCAGCCACTAGGAGAGTAGTCACAGCCAGGCCCGCGCCGGTACTCCCCGCTTCTAGGGGGTTCTCGGAGTAGTGCGGTATCCACACGCCTGAAATGTGCAGTGGAACGTAGACTCTGAGCGCCAAGCCACTATACCACTACAAGTACTCTCTCAGTACACGTGGAAGTAGTAGCCAGCCGTGCTCTACTACTCCGAGAGCCCCCCGCGCGCACTCCCTCTCAGTAAACCTGGCGGCGCTGTCCGGCTTGACCTCTGGCGTGTAGAGGGCTACTGGCACAGGGTCGCTCGTGTGGGCCCTCCTACTGGGGGGAGTGGCGTGGTCAGCTGTTACTAGTAGAGCGTACTTGTCCCTGACCTCCTCGACTAGTGGCTGAACGTAGTACTTGTCTATCTCCTCGACTCTCCTCTTCTTCAACTCGAAGTCCCCGTCGTGACCCGGCTCGTCAGGGCCCTTTAAGTGCACGTAGACAATGTCGTAGCTCCTAACAGCTCTGAGCGTTGCTCTGAGCCTGTCGTCGTAGTCTACTCGCGGGTCTCCAGTGGGCCGGCTCAGCTCTACTGTGTCGGCGCCGAAAGCCCTGCCAATTCCCACTTCAACCGGCATTTCCGCTAGGACAGCGAATTTGCACTGGTACTTGACTGGCAGGGGCTCAGCTCTCGGGGGCTCTCCCCCCGCGTCTCTGAGTAGCAGTGCGTTAGCGGGTAGTAGCCCGCGCCTAGCTCTCTCCGCGTTTAGTGGGTGGTCAGATAGCACTCTGAGCGCCTTCTCGAAGAAGATGTTCGCGAGCCTAGCAGTAATCTCGGCTTCTCTAGTGGGTACTAGTGGCTTGATCTCCTCTACGAAGGGGCTGGGGTTCTCCACGGCTACGCTCACGAGCCCCCTCCTAGCGTACGCGGGGTCGTTGTTGCTGACTAGTGGGGAGAGCCTGTATCTCCTGCTACCAATAACTACTACAGCTCTGTGGCTCACCGTCGCTACTACTCTCGCGTAGCCCTCGTACTCTCCGAGCTCCATGTTGTCCACGGCTCTCGCGAGCTCGCGGGCCTCTTCACTAGTGAGCCTTCTCCCCGCTCTCCTGTCAATAATTCTCCTCGTAGCCGGGTCCACTGTGGCGAAGTTGGCTCTGAAAGCCACTTCATAGCCCCACTTCAACTCGAGCCCCGCTCCGAGAGCCTCTAGAACACCCCTACCCGGGTACACTTCGTGGGGGTTGTAGCCTAGTAGTGATATAACAGCCTCGTCGCTCTCGGGGGCCACGCCCCTCTCTACGGGGTAGAGTAGCCCGCACACACCTCTACTAGCAACCCAGTCCAGTCCCGGCTTTACAGCTGCTTCGAGAGTAGTCACGTGGTCTGCTAGGCTGTCCGCTGCGCCGTCTACGACGAGGTAGATTAACTTGTACTTCACTCTACACACACCAAGTACACACTACTATAGAGTGGTGTCTCTGGAGTAAATAAAGAAGAGCGTGTTATTTGATACCGGCGGCTAGTCTCCTGGCGGCGTAGACTACGAGTATAACTGCTACGTTCACTAGTAGCCCCCACATCATGTAGGCCACTCCATAGGGTTCTAGTTTAAGCGCGTAGAGTACTACGACTGCGACTTCTCCGGCTACTAGTCCGGGTATTACTTCTAGCTTACTGAGACTCCTCCAGAAAACCCCTACTATCAGCGCCGGGAATAGCTGGAGTACACCACTAGCACTCAGCAAGTAGAGGTCTACTAGTAGACCCGGCGAGGTGTAGGCGAGCACAGTAGAGATGGCGCCGTAGACTAGTACTAGTATTCTAGTGACCGCTACTAGCCCTCTATCTCCGAGTCTCGCGCGCGTTAAGGGCTCAATCATGTTTCTCGCGGTGGTGCTCGCCTGGTCTAGTAGTATGGCAGCGGCTGTTGAGAGCGAGGCCGCCGCGCCGCCAGCCGCTACGAGTCCCAGTGCTACTTCACCGTAAGCGAGCTCTACTACTCTAGCGAACGCGTAGTCCGGGTCTCTGAGCTTTAAGCCGAGCGCGAGCGCGGCGAGGCCCACGTGAGTAATCCACACTGTGCCGAGAATAATGTACCAGGAGAGCAGGGCCATACCCCTCCTCAAGACTCTCACGTCTCTGGCTGTGTAGAGTAGCTGTACTCTCGTAGACCAGACCCAGAAGTTGAGAGCCGTTCCAATAATCGTGGAGATAAACCACGCCTCAGACCTCAATCCCAGTGTTAAGTGAGCTGGGCTCACACTCTCAACTGCGCTGTAGAGTCCCGGGAGCCCCCCGAAGTACTTCAGAATTACAGCTAGACTACCTCCAAACATAGTTGCCAGCATTAACGCGCCGAAGAAGACGTTCGTAATAGCCACTGAGATCATGCCTCCGAGAAACACGTAGAGAACTACTAGCAGGAAGGAGAGTGCCGCCACGTGTAGTGCTGGCACAGCTCCACCCGAGCACAGGTCGAGGAGTATTGAGACGCTCCGTATCTGCATTTGAACGTACGGCACGTTGAAGATAACAGAGATCGCGGCGGCCAGGACCATTAGTACTCTACTCCCGTACCTCCACATAATGTAGTCCGAGAACGTCAGTAAGTTGTTTCTCTTCGCAACACTCCATATGTAGGGGGCTACGATGTAGCCCACTACGTAGCCTAGCAGTGAAGTAGCCCACATAAATATAGCGGCGGCGCCGAACTTGTAGGAGTAGCCGGCACCGCCCAGGAAAGTGTAGCCGCTGTAAATAGCCGCGGCCGCGTTTAAGAAGTAGACTAGCGTGCCGAGAGCCCTGCCCGCGACTATGTAGGTGTCTGCTCTCAGAGCTTTAACTCTCAGTTTAGCCGCGAGGAGTCCTATTAGAGCCGAGGCTAGTATTGTCGAGAGCATTATAGAGACAGCTACACTCACAGCCTCCACCTCTCCTCTACTAGGTACATTAGAGTAATGACTAGTGAAGTCGCGACTGAGAGAGCAATGTAGTAAAACCACAGAACCGGCACTCCGAGGACTTTAACATCGGGCTTGTCCAGCAGCACTGCCGGTACAGTCCACAGCGCGAAGAGCACTACGCAGACTACTAGCTCCCAGTTTCTGGGCTTATACTCCTCGAGGCTACTCACAGAGCCCACCGTGTAGTGGAGAGAGAAGGGCACTCTTATTAATAACTTGGAGGTTGGCGCGGAGTCGCGTGTGCCTATTTACACTGAAGTGGCTACAGTGCTGAGTCTCTCGCTCAGCTCGAGTAGCCTCCTAACCGCCCTCTCTAGTAGCCTCTTATTAATAGTTACAGTGTACTTGCCCTCTAGTGCCAGCTTGAAGACTGTGCTGTGCATTTCGAAAATAGTCTCAACGCACACGGGGTTTCTAGCACACGCGACGGGGTCTACGTAGTAGAAGTTCTCAACCCACGTCAACCCGAAGAGCACTAGTTTATCAGGGTCTCCCTCAGAGAAGCAGAGCGTGCCGTACTTAGCACAGATCTCATTGGCAACAGCCCTCAACTCCTCTATACTCTTCATAGAGATCCCCCCCGCACTGCGCCACTTAGTAGTACCATTGCAAGTGCTAATAGTGAACATGTGGTTCGAGGGTTTAAAAATATTATGGTCACGTAGCCGAGTAGAGCTCGCCGAGCCCGAGGCGTCAACACTACAGCGTCTACTTCCAGCGCACTCCGCACTGAGGGGGCCCTCTCCTCACTAGTAAGCAGATACAGCCCCCCCTCCGTGCTGGTGCACTAGACTCCTCTAGAAGCGGGCTCTGCTCTGGGAGAGCTGATATAGGTGTTGCCTCTATGAGTTCACGTGGACTCAGGTGTCTCTGTGGCTCGCACTGTAGCAGTAGATGTCGGGGGGACATTCACGGACTTCGTAGTACTAGATGAGAGTGGAGAGATTAGAACTCTAAAACTACTCTCAACTCCCAGGAGCCCCGAGAGAGCTGTTATCGAGGGCTTGGAGAGACTTGAGTTCAGAGAAGTCGTGCACGCTTCAACTATTGGCACTAACGCGCTTCTGGGGCAGTTAGGCCTGGAGGTGCCGCGAGTAGCTCTCTTCACTACGAGGGGGTTTAGAGACGTCATTGAAATCGGGAGGCAGAATAGACCTAGACTCTACGACTTGTACTTCGAGAAGCCGAGGCCGCTCGTTCCGAGAGAGCTGAGATTCGAAGTAGACGAGAGGACACTGTGGACTGGCGAGGTCTTGAAGAGAGTCGACCCTGGAGAAGTGGAGAGACTAGCTGAGAGGGCGCTGCAACTCGGCGCGGTGAGCGCGGCTGTCTCTTTCCTCCACTCCTACGCCAACCCCGAGAACGAGCTAGTCGCGGGCGAGGTCTTGAAGAAGAAGTTCAAGTACGTGTCTCTCTCGCACGAAGTGGCGTGGGAGCCCCGCGAGTACGAGAGGACTAGCACGGCCGTCGTGAACGCGGCTCTAATGCCAGTTGTCAGCGCCTACCTCGAGAAGATCGAGAAGTACGCGGGGAGCCGCGGCGCAGTAGTCTACGTTATGTCGAGCTCGGGGGGCCTAGTAACCGTGGAGGAGGCTGTTAAGAGACCTGTTCAGCTAATTGAGTCGGGCCCCGCCGCTGGCGTGGTAGCGGCTGCAGAGCTGGCCAGGCTACTGGGCCTGAGGAGAGTTATTTCTCTAGACATGGGCGGGACTACTGCTAAAGCCGCTACAGTAGTGGACTACGAAGTCCAGTTGACTACTGAGTACGAAGTGGGTGGTGAAGTGCACTACGGGAGAGTAGTGAAGGGCTCTGGCTACCCGGTGAGATACCCGTTTGTAGACCTCTCCGAGGTCTCGGCCGGCGGCGGGACTATAATATGGAGAGACGAGGCGGGGGCTCTCAGAGTGGGCCCCCTGAGCGCCGGCGCCGACCCCGGCCCCGTGTGCTATGGTAGGGGCGGCGTAGCCCCCACTATTACAGACGCTAACCTAGTCCTGGGGAGACTGCCCAGCGCTCTGCTGGGAGGCGCTCTGCCCCTGCACAGAGAGAAGGCTCTTGAAGCGCTGAGAGCGCTGGGAGACCCCTACGAGGTCGCCAGCGAGGCTGTCGAGATGATAAACCTCGTCATGGCGAGGTGTATTAGGCTGGTCACCGTTGAGAGGGGTTTAGACCCCCGCGACTTCGTGCTAGTGGCTTTTGGCGGTGCTGGGCCGCAGCACGCTGCGCTGCTCGCAGAGGAGCTCGGCGTGGAGAGAGTGGTTATTCCGCCACTGCCAGGAGTCTTCACGGCTCTCGGCATGTTAATGGCGGACTTCAAGTTCGAGGCTAGGAGAGCCCACCCGGGAGACCCCGAGAAGGCGTTTAGAGAGCTCGAGGAGAGGCTGGCGCGGCTAGAGCCGGACTACTACGTGAGGTACGCTGACGTGAGGTATAGGGGGCAGGGCTGGGAGTTAACCGTGCCCGTTGGAGCCCCCGCTACTCTGGAGTCTATTAAGAGGGCTTTCGAGGAGAAGCAC
>Ga0326760_1001118_pt1 | contig 12372 bp, 13 predicted proteins | sample GCREP_S_FD_207668 | JGI IMG/M metagenome (GOLD analysis project Ga0326760, IMG submission 207668) | Hot spring sediment microbial communities from Geyser Creek Basin, Yellowstone National Park, WY, United States - GCR.EP_S | ecosystem: Environmental > Aquatic > Thermal springs > Near-boiling...
GATGAGACACGACCCCCTGCGGATGTGGAGCGATGGTGGTCGTAAAAACGAAGAGGTCTGCGCTCTCTCCATCAACTTCGTCAGCTCACGGCCGTCCTCAAGTAATCCGCAGAGTGCTCCGCAGGGGGTGCCGGGGTACTGGTCTCGTCGCTCCGATGTAGTCTCTCACGATATCATAACACGCTTTTCCCACATCAGCTGATGTGCGGCTAATGGAGCAGCGTTGTCCGCAGGGGGTCATGCTTCATCCGCAGGGGTTCGTGGGGACATAAAACATGGCTAAGCTCATCACTGACGGGCGAAGCCTCTCATGCTCGTGAGCTATGGGTCGTGGAAGGATCCCAGCTAAGTCCATCTCCCGGAGGTTCGAGGGATGTAGGTGTGCATCCACACTACAGGCCTATCCAAGGAGTCACTCATTACCGAGCAGGCGTGTAAGATGTTGTCAGCGGAAACGCTTTTTACTGCTATCTACGCCACACCTATATGGAGGGGTGAGGAGCTCCAAGGCCGGTGATGCTCAGGGCTTAGCCCTGAGCGATGAACCAATCAATTTTATTAACCTTTAGCACTCCTAGAGTGAAGTACTTGTACTCGTTGTTGACCGTCGCTAGAAGTATGGCATTAGATGTAAAGCCATAGCGATCATAGTATCCGTAATCATCCTCTTAAGATATGGGATTTAGAGACGAGTCGCCGAATGTTGAGACTACGCATAGACGGTGCTGGAAATGCGGTCGTGTACATGTTTCTTCAAATATTTTTTCAATATAACTAAGTACTTTGACTTACGTAAGAAGGGGAAAAATATGTCAAGAAACATTACAGTGTGAAGCTTATTAAATTCCTTTAACCCCATTTCGCGAATTCTTCGCCCACTCACATAAACAACATGTTTAAAGCAAGGTCTTATCTTAAACTTCTTAGATAGCTCTCGCGATAACATGCTATCAGCATAAGCTACGTCTTCAAAGCCCTTCGTTGTAAGAAAGGCGCTGCGCTTTATGGCGAAGAAGGCGGCGCTGGCGTTCGCCTCTCCTGAGATATAATACCATAACGTGGTTAAGGTGTACCATGTTACGAATTCGAGTTTGGCTACTAGGGATCCGTCATGAGGATATGTTCTAACATACATTCCAGCTAGGCGCTTGTCTTCTTTTAATGAAGAGATCACTCTATATAAAGTGTCGCAAGGAATTATGACATCAGCGCCCGTAAATATTAAATATTCTCCTTTAGCTACTAAAGCCCCCAAGTTTCTAGATGGATATTCACCCATTCTTCTATCATTTAAAATGATCTTGGCATTAAATGCTTGGGCTATCATTATGGTTGCGTCCGCACTTTTATCGTCTACAACTATAATTTCATGGGGAATCCCGAACTTATCGCAACAATACTTTATTGAGGCAAGAAGTCTTGGAAGGTTTTTTTCTTCATTATACGTAGGAACTATAAATGAAAGAAGGATGGGTTCACGAGCACTCATACTCACTCAACCGCTTATCTTCTCTTTTTAGCGATTCTTATAATCTCTCCACTTAAGCTTGGAAATATTTGAAAATTTATGTCAAAAAGTATGCCATGCGTACAAACGCTATAGTGGCGAGGCTTTATAAGGCTTATGAGGGAGGCGAACAAATACACCACAATGAGCTTCCTAAGCTCGTTAAAGGAGCATGTAGGCGATGAGGAAACGTACATATATAGGATAGCTCTGCGGCCCATCGCTCGAGCTATGTGCATAAGCATGCGTCGGGGGGAGAGCATACTTCAAGTATACCTGCCAAAATACTCGCTTGAGCTAAACGTAATTGAAGAAGTATTTAGGAAGCCGAAGGCAGAGTTGAACAACAAGCTCTTCGCGAGCCTCAACCGACTTAAAGAAACAACAGACTTCTTCAAAAGGAGAAATTACGAGCTCAACGTAAACGTGAACAGATACCTAACATGAAGACGGTAGTAAAAAACTTTAGCGAGTTTACTAAACTCACGCACGCCTTCAGGTTCTCATTTAAACCCCTTAACAATGAGATGCCATCCTAGCTCATACTTGTCAGATAAGCCTACTTTTACCTTTCTTTCATCTGGCAAGTCAATTACATTGTAGCGAACTTCAATTGAAACGTTTCTAAAAAATGCTGAAAACAACTCTTTAGCCTCCGACTTAGTATAGGCCTTAGTGTAAGGATTGCCCTCTCTTCTTTCAGAGTACCTGGAGAGGATTTCATCCAAAGTTAACCTTCCCAATAATCCTTCTTTTATGCCTCTTAAATAGACTATGCTGTAAGCATAAAGTAGGCTATCTTTGTGATAAACCATCGCCATTACCTGTCCACCGGGTTTAAGAACCCGTTTGATCTCAGCTAGGACCTTCTCTACTTCCGGAATATGATGCAATACTCCGAAGCAGTATACGCAATCAAAGACGTTCTCTCTAAATGGAAGAAATGCAGCATCGGCTTGAACTATGTACGATGGGAGATTGGCCTCCCTCAATAATGCCTTAGTTAATCTTATAGCGGTCCTTGTGAAATCGACACTGATAACCGTAGCACCATTTCGAGCAAACTCAGCGCTGTCAATTCCGGCGCCACAACCTAGATCCAGAACAAGTTTTCCAGCGAAATCAGAAAATCTAAAGACTTCGTGCATATAATCTTGAAGTGAGTAGCGGAATCTACGTTTTTCTTCGTAGCTCAAAGGTTTATCCGTAAAACTCATAGGAATACTTTCTTCCCAATATTCTTTGATTTCTTCCCTCCTATGCATTTTTAACACCTGAACTTGGCATGTCGTGCCTAATATCTTAAGTTGCTAGGTTTCGTGTTCCAGCATATTTTTAAGACGAATAATGTAGTATGAAATAATGGTAAATATTGAAAAAAGCGAAACAACTTTACTTATTCGACAATATGGTTCTTCTATGAAAGTCAAGGATATACCGTCAACTCTACCATGAGAAGGAAGAGGTAGATATATGACGGATGGGCCCGCTTGGACAACTGCCGTGTAATTTTTGAAGTCAAAGGAGTAATACCACTCGCTAGTGTAAGTCTCTTTTACAATTATGCCTTTGAAAGAGCAAGGTGTTAAACTTTTAATCAATAGATTTTCTGGATCTAACCATTCTGTTGTTAGAGGCTCAAAAGCCATTGGAGACACTAAAATCAGCAAAGCTTTTTTTATGGCGAATTCCTCGTTTGATTGCGTAGCGTAAACTTTGAAATGATCAACGTAAAAACGATCGAATATTAATGAACTCTTTGCTCTGAAAGCTGATAAAGGAATAAAGATGGAGGTTTCATGCCTTGAAAGCGTGGAATATTGAGTTTCTGCAACCATTCCATTACTAGTCTCTAAGATGAGCTTACCGCTAAATGGAGGATTTGGCTCTAGAGTCAACAATAGAAAACCGTTTTCTCCCAATCGAATCGGCTTGTCCAGTTTTAAAATGCCAGGCATAAAGTAGCTAATTTTCATATCCCAAATTTTAAAAAGTAACTTTTCATCCGAACGCGACACGAGGCATAGCGTAAATTTGTTGCTGTATTTAAATCTTTTTTCATGAAAAACGGAAAAAGCATTTAGTGGTACTTTTATTTGGTTAATTTTCCCTCCCTCCACCTTAATATTCCTTCCAATATCAACATAAGCTGAAGAATCAGAACTTTCAAGGGATAATCCTATTTCCGCATTATCGCTACTCCATACAAGAAAGGAGACCTCGCCCATTTCTGGTGGAAGCTCTATATTAAATGGGATAACGGTTTGAACATTGACTTGGTGATAAGAGATATCACTTTCTGTTGGCATTAAACTCACCGTTAAGGCTTCTTCCTCCTTAGAAAGTTCCCCTTTAGCATTCTTTTCGAACTGTATGTAGAAAGCAGTAGGATTCCATACTTTCTTGATCACATTTTTCAGCACGGTTACTTCCCGCACTTCAATCTTCTCATAACCAATTAATTTCAAGAATTCATATGAACCCTCGACTCCAAGCTCTTTAAGCTCGCGTATGGATAAAGGAGTTTTCACTATTGATACATCGTTCTTCTTTACTTTCAAGAGATCGGGGGTATTCTCTGTTAAATTATAGCTAAATACTACAACTCTTTTACTATTGCTCTGCTTCAGAAAATTTGTTACTTTCTCGTTCTTGAGCTGAGGAGCACTAACGATTAAGACGTCAAATTGTTTTATTTTTCCTTCCAACTCTTTAGACTTGGATATGTCTATCGGTATTGGGATGATGTACTTCGAGTTGATGTTAAGGTAACTTAAAATATCTATAATATCGTAGTAGTATGCCTGTTCCGCAGGCTCGCTCATGATAACTCCTACAAGCGAAGCGTTCGTAGCGATGGCTATTGGCGATGCATTTTGATAAAGGAAGGCAGTTGCTAACCATCCATCTTCAACCTTTTCGAAGTACTGCTTTCTTGCTTCGTACCCATGTATAGTATTATCGATAGGGTTCTCTATTGTCTTTACTAGCGCAATAAACTTTGAACCAGTCCAGTCAAGCCAAAAAAGTGTCGGGAACCAATTATCTTTACCACCATAGTTTTTCCACGCGAATAAAGGTCTATCCTCAAAGTAAACTCTATTTATGGTGCTTTCTTCTTCTGCAGGGTAAATCACGGCATATCTGATGACATCCTTGAAGTAGGGATTATAAGTAGAATAGCCAAATCTTCCGCCAACTATTTGTAGGTTTGGAAAGTAGTAATTCGTTATCCTAGTTACTACTAATTGATCAGTGGCTACTCTAAACTCTGAGGCAGCCCCCTTCGCAAGAGGTGCTAATATTCGAGTCAGTTCTTGGTCAGCTATTGAATGCTCCATCGGCGTTCTCCATTGAACGTGGGATGCACTTAACACTATGAGTAGCAGGAATATCGCCTGAGCACAATGGCTAGTTAGCAAGCGGGTTAAAGGTAAAAGGAATCTAATTCTTCTTAAGGTACTGTAGTTATTTTTAAGAAAGGAGAGCGTGCTCATGATGAAAACTAATAAAGTTACGGAAAGCCAGTCCGGCCCATTGTAAGTCGCACATACTCTAAGGTAATTTGGTAACAATTTGTTTTCGACGTCAAAAGTGATCACTATAAAATAAGTCGATAGTATGCCGCTAGCAATAGCTAAGCTTAATGGGAACCTGTCTAAGTCTCTGATCTTCGCTTCTTCGCTTCTCCTAAGGCGAAGATATAATAATGCGATCAATCCGGCTGCGAGCAGTAAGGCGAATGGGATGTACAAGAATGCTAATGAATGGCTATACAAATCTCCAGGCCAAAATAACCACCATAAAGGAACGTTAAATGGCTCATGTTTAAAGACCTGCAAGCGATTGACTTCGATGAACTTCATCGCCACAGGGTAGTAAAACCAAGAAGATAGGAGTATGACGAGAGCAAACACTTTTACTAATACTTTTATCTTCTTTTCAAAAAGGTAGCTCAGGAAAACCGTTGAGAGCGCGATGAAGGCTATAAACAGATGGGAGACCGCCGTAACTGCGTAGGTTATGATGGCTAGGATTTCCCATCTTACTTCTTCACGTTTATTACGTTTATTTATTGCCCGAACATGCTTAACCCACGCTATTATGCACAAAAAGATGAGGGGCAGGTAAAAGATCCGGTCGTATGCTCCTCCTGTAATTATCGTCCATAGAGCTGGAGTCGTCCAGAAGAGTAAAGCGAAACAAAAGCTTAAAAATGATGGAATCCCAAGGACCTTCCCCAAGAAAAAGATGGATAAGCCAATCGCGAAGAATGATAGTAAAAAGAAAAAGTGGAAAGTAATGGCAACATCTTTGATCAAAAATGCCTTGGTTACAAGAGCTATTAGCCAGTAGATGAGTGGAGAAATGCCATTGCCCATGAATGGTTTTGTTCCGAGATTTGTAGCAGGATCCCAAGAAGGGATTCGGGGAAAGTTGTCAAAAAGGAAGCGCGCCTTGCCCATCCAGACGAATACGTCATCTCCCTTAGGGTAGCCCAGCCATGCATTGTTAGCAACATTACCTAGCAGAATGAAAACTGCAAATAAGAGGATTATATAGATGGCTTCTTGGGCTCTTTTGGATATCATGTGCTGGAAGCTCCTTTTCGATATAGGCCTAGCCCAATGTACTTACATCTGGAAGGCAATTGAGCAACTCTGTCCCTTAGCATTCGCCAGCAATCTATGATTATTAAGTCGTTATTGTTGACGCGTGATAGGACATCAGGCAACTCTAGGAAATCCTGCCAAGGAGTGGCTATGACACATAGATCCGCATCTTTGATGCATTCTTCCATGTTCTCTGCATACTCAACGTGCTCTCCTAGCACCCTTTTGGTTGCCGCAATGGCTATCGGATCATATACAATAATTCTTACTTTATCTCCGCTCTGAAGTAGCCGTTTAATTATCTTAATTGATGCAGATTCTTCTATCACGTCTGTCCCAGGCTTATAACTTAATCCAAGGAAGGCCACTTTTCCACCCTTATCGCCAAGCTCTTTTAGTATTAGTGAGGCAACCCTTTCATTTTGATGTTCGTTAAGCTCGTCGGTCACTAAGGCGAACCTTGCATCGCATCCAACCCTTTTTGCGCATAAGTAAAAAGCCCTATTGTCACGGGGGAAGCAAGGACCGCCATAGCTCAAGCCACCCTTCAAGTAGTAGGGTGATACCCTCCTATCTCTCCCCAATGCTCTGGTGACAACATCGATATCTGCCCCCTCATATCTTTCGCATATCTCAGCTAGCACGTTGGCGAATGTTATTTTCATTGTTATATAGGAGTTGAGGGCAATCTTCACTATCTCAGCGTTGATTATGGACATCCGTTCTATTGGAGGATCATTTTCGCACATCTTTTTATAAATTTGCTCAACGATATCGCCACATCTCCTGTCGTATTCACCTATCAAAACGAAGTCTGGATTGAGAAGACCTTCTATAACGTTCCCCAAGGCTATGAATTCGGGGTTGTAGCAGAGGCCGAAATCTCTTCCACATTTTTTGCCAGAGACGTGCTCTAAGCTAGGCTTAAGGTAGTTTTCCGTGTCTCCAGGCATAACAGTACTTACGAGGACTATAACCTGGTACTTTTTCGTAAGTCTCATAGCTTCTCCGACCATCTGCGCCGCTGATAACACTTGGTCTAAAGAGTAGCTGCCGTCCTCCTTGCTTGGCGTATTAACTACTATGAAAACGACATCCGCGTCTACGATGGCTTGGAACTCGCTGGTTGCCCTGAGGTTGGTGCTACATTTTTCGAGAAGCTCCTGAAGCCTAGGCTCGTAAATGGGGCTTTTACCCTGGTTTATGAGGTTAACTTTGGACCGGTCTATGTCGATGCCGACGACATCATATCCTTTATATGCCAAGCAAGCTGCGAACGGCAAACCCAGTTTTCCAAGGCCGACTACGCATACTTTTCCTACCATCTCGCTATCCCTCACAGTAACATAATCACAAAGGTCCTCCTCATATTTATCATGCCCGTCTTTTCCGTCTAAAACAAGTCCTTACAAAACAACAGTCTGTTTCCTCATAACTATGAGCTTCTAAACAATGTAAAACGTTCATAATTTCAATTCACCTTTTTCATAGCGCTCTTTTGCCCAACAATATGTTCGCCTTATTCCTTCTTCGAGGCTAATTCGTGGGTACCATCCTAAGACCTTCTTTGCTAATGTTAAATCTGCATTCCTACCCCTAACGCCTTGAGGCTTTGTTAAATCATATTCAATTTTTATATCTTTTCCCGATATCTCTATAATAATCTTTGCAAGCTCTTCAATCGTCACTAACCTGTCAGAACCTATGTTTATAGGCTTCGTGTAGTCGCTCTCCATCAACCTAAGCACGCCTTCAACGCAGTCCTCTACGTAGAGGAAGCTCCTTGTCTGCTTGCCATCACCCCATATTACGAACCTCTCCTTGGGGTATAGGATCGCTTTCCTGATCAGATGAGCTGGGGCCTTCCCCCTCTCAGGGTCAAATGCGTTATAGGCTTCGCCAAAGATGTTGTGAAAGCGTGCAATCCTAACATCTAATCCATAATCTCTATTATATGCCTCGCACATCTTCTCCGTAACGAGCTTCTCCCATCCATAGAACTCGTTTGGATTGGCAGGAATAGCGTCATCCTCTTTGAGTGGAACCACATTCGGCGTTGTTTGCCTTTCTATTGGGTAAACACATGCAGATGAGCTGTAGAAGAACCGTTTAACCTTATTCGCTACTGAGGCTTCAAGCATGTAGATGTTCATGAGTAGGTTGTCACGCATTATGTCAGCCCCAACCTTCGTTATATAGCCTATTCCTCCCATGTTTGCTGCGAGGTGAAAGACGTAGTCTTGATTTCTTGTTACTTTAAATGCAACTTCTTTGTCCCTCAGATCAGCCTTGATGAAGCGGATACTTCCAATCACTCTCTCCAAGTTTCGTTCGTCGCCTGAGGAGCAATTATCAACGACCGTTACGATTGCTCCCTCCTTTACAAGGCGCTTCACCAAATGGCTTCCAATAAGGCCAGCACCTCCTGTCACTAAGCATTTAGCCCCTTTCCACACAACTACCACCTCTTCCAACTCAAAAGCGCTCGCCATATTAACGTTACTCCAGCCCACCCCCTCGGCGTTAGCTCTTCGCCTAAGACTAGGGTGCACGCTAGTATCGTCGCTATAGTGCCTAGCGAAAGGAAGAACCTCCCCGTCAGCACGCCCATCTCCCTTAAGACGACGTAGCTCAGGAATGACGCAACGAGGGCGGAGGCCAAGGCAAAGACGTACCACTTGTTGAAGGCCAGCCTGAGTAGGAAGTCGAGCGAGAGCTGCGGGTCCCCGACCTCCCTTACAGCGAAACCCCAGCATATAGCGTTGAGGGCTGACAGAAGGGCTATCAACACCCCCGGGAACCAGATCAGCGAGCTCACCTTCCCCACCTTTACCCAGCTCCTCGTCTCTGCCTCATGAGCTTGAACAAGAAGACGACGTAGTCGAAGACCTCCCTTAAGCCTAGCTTGCTCCTGCCCCTCCTCCTCGCCTCAAAGACGTAGGGGGCCTCCGCCACTCTCTCGTACCTCCCCCTCACCAAGACCTCTAGCAACAGCTTGTAGCCGATCGGGTTGAGCTCTACGCCCTCCACTACCCCTCTCCTGATCAGGAAGAAGCCCGACATAGGGTCTTTAACCCCTCTCGTCCTGGGTAGGAGGGTGTGTGCTAGGAAGGTGGCCCCTCTCGAGATGAGCCTCCTCCAGAAGCCCCACTCCTCTATGCCTCCGCCTTCGACGTACCTGGAGGCTACAACGATGTCGTAGCCCTCCATCGCCTTCTCCAACAACTTGGGCAAGAGCTCTGGAGGGTGCTGTAGGTCCGCGTCCATGACGGCTATGAGCTCGTGCTTCGCCGCCTTCATCCCGTCCAAGACGGCTGAGGCCAGCCCCATCTTCCTTGGCCTCTTGACGACTTTCACGTTGCCGTAGATCTTCCCGAGCTCCTCAGCTATCTCTGCGGTGCCGTCGGGACTCGAGTCGTCGACTACTATGACCTCGAAGTCTAGGCCCTTGAGGGAAGCCTCTACCCTCTCTATGAGCTCCCTCACGTTCTCGGCCTCGTTGTAGGTGGGTACTATTATCGAGAGGCCTAGGCGTTCTCCTCTACTCGATGTCATTAGGAGCTCACATTAGAGAGTTAGTCGTGAGGAGCGAATTTATGGTTTATTAAGGTTTGAGCATATTGAGCTCACCATCAATTATGGCTCATAATCTCGCGTTTTGAGCTCAGAGAATGGCGGATCCTGCACTAGAGGTTAATGAGCTAATCGAGAGGCTGATAGATCCAAGACTTACGGCTCGTCGGGGCATTGCCTTTAACGTTCTAGTGATCTCTTCGTCTCAGAGCTCCTCCTCTGCCTGCCGATGCTCCAGTACACCGCAACGAAGAGGAGGGCGCTGGCCACTCCGAAGCCCGAGAACGCGTTGACCTCTCCGTGGACCGGCTGGGGGTAGCAGTATACGAGCTTGGGCACAACGTCCACTATCGACACGCTCCCCCCGAACTTTATCACGAAGGGGAACTCTACTCCTACCCCGAGCTCCACGAATGGATATAGGAATGGGACCCCTCCCGCCAGGAAGTCCAAGGCCAAGTGAGAGTACAGGAAGAAGAGGGCGATGGGCGAGTACCTCAGCCTCTTGCTTACCGCGTACTCCACTCCGATTATGAGGGCTGAGAGGGGCGCTAGGAAGACCAGCGAGTGGAAGAGCCCTCGGTGGATTCCCGTGAACACGTCGAAGTCTGGAAGGACTGCGAGGAGCGCCAAGGGAAAGAGCTTCTCGTTGAAGTCCCTCCTCACCACGTATATGAGAGTGAGGGGGAGGAACACGTGTGTCAGGACGTCCATCTCTTCCATCTCTCCACTATCGCGATCAGGCTCCACGTACATGAGCCTGCGATTGCATGTGCTCGTGACCTCTCTAACTCCACATCAGGTTGTATGGTCTTCGATGCTCTGGCCCCTCAAAGGGATCATCGCCTTTAACAGCCCTATCTCGTGGTCGTCCAATGGCTTGACGAGCTTGAAGGCCAAGAGCGCTATGACGACGAAGGCCGAGGCCTCCACGAAGGCCTTCAGGTAAATGCTCGTCCTCACGAAGAACTCTATCGGTGCAAGTATAGATGCGAGGGCCACGGTCACCACGAGGCTCTTACTGAGGTTGTTCGGGAGCTTCGCGCCCACCTCTCTGTACAACATCGAGAAGCCGACGGCGATCATGGCCGCCCTTGCCAGCGCCGCCCCAACCTGTCCGAGGGACTTAGTGATGGTCGCGAGCAGGACTACGTAAACAGCTGTCGACGCCGCGCCGGCCAAGAATATCGGCCCCGTCCTCCCCAACGCTTGTAGCTCGGAGCCGTAAATGGACGCGTAGGCGCTCAAGATCGACAGCGAGGCCAAGACAGTGAAGGCCAGGCTCGCCTCAGCGTAAGCCCTCCCATAGGCTATCGAGAGAGCCGTCTCAGACACTGAGGCTAGAGCGACGCTGAGGGGCAGGACTATCGCTGTAGCGATCCTCAAGGCCCTCTTACAAACCTCCAAGACCTGCCCCCTATCCCCATAACCATTCATCCAGGAGAGCGTCGGGAACAATACCGAGGAGAGAGGTACCCATAATATCGAGAGTGGGGCTACGCTCGCTATCGCTATGTAGTACGTCCCTGTGGCGCTCAGCCCCGCGACGCTGGACAGGATCGCCACGTCGAGCCAAGACTGCAAGAGGCCTATCGCGTTCGCCCCGTAAATCGGCATGCTGAACTTCAAGAGCTTCGAGGATGGGAAGTCCTCCTTCGAGCTCCCCACCTTGCCCCTCAAGACGACCAGAGAGTAAACGAGAGTCACGAGAGAGCCCATCAAGAGGCCTAACGAGAGGCCCAAGACCTTTAGCCCCAAGAATGCGAGGGAGAGGCCCAAGAACCTACTTGACAGCGTATATAAGATGTTCTGTGTACTCACTTGCTTGAACATGCAGTAGCCGTACATTACTGCCCCGTAGTAGCTCGTCAGGTCCAGGACGAAGGCCGAGGCCAGCATCGCCGAGACCTCTAACGAGCCCGCTCCAACGTAGGAGGAGAGCATGGGCGATGCGAGGAGGCACACGCCTAGCGCTGGGACTGCGACGCTCAGCATCAGCTTTAGGGCCTTTTTGGAGCAGGCCCAAGCCTCTTCCTCGTCTCCTCTCCCTAGACTCTCCGACACGTACTTTATGACGGCGTTGTTGAGTGCGAGCAGTGTAAGCGTGTTGAAGGCCGCCATGATCATGAGGAGCAGGGAGAAGGAGCCTACTTCGCTCGGGCTCAGGATCCTGGCCACGACTATGTAGAAGATGAAGGCCGTTGCGTACTGGGTGGCATTCATTAGCGCGAGGTAGAGGGTGCCGGAGGCCAAGGTCTTAGCTTGGTCCATTCAATTCACGTCAATTCTACATTCTATGAGAAGGGTTCACCGTAGATGGTCAAGTGCTTGAGGTAAGCTTGTCGTAGTTCATGTTTAAGGTCCTGGCAACCTCCGAGCTCGCGTGATAAGCGTCCATGAGGTTTGGACTTCTGAATGGCTTCTTCTTATAATTCATTCAGAAGTTTGACGAACCGTTCTTTTGTCATAGCTGGCTCAGCTATTATTTCTAGCAATAAACCTCTTTTAACCTCTTTATGTTTTGGAGCTGGTACGATGTATTCGTTTTTAACGAGGATCAAATGGCTTCCCTTCTGTCTAACAGGCTGAAACCCAGCTTTAACAAGTACTTTGACAACGTCACGCCATGAGAGTGTAGGGAGCTTCGACAACTACTTCAACTCTTTCTCCCTTGACCTT
>Ga0326760_1001119_pt1 | contig 12353 bp, 15 predicted proteins | sample GCREP_S_FD_207668 | JGI IMG/M metagenome (GOLD analysis project Ga0326760, IMG submission 207668) | Hot spring sediment microbial communities from Geyser Creek Basin, Yellowstone National Park, WY, United States - GCR.EP_S | ecosystem: Environmental > Aquatic > Thermal springs > Near-boiling...
GAGGGCTGGTGCTGTGCTGGCCGCTGTTGCGAGCAGGGTGAAGAATGAGCTAGTAGAGAATGCAGGGGTTGAGGACGCGATCAGGGTTGCAAATGAAGCTGTAAGAGTGCTCTACGAGTGGGACCAGGCTAAAACCGTGAGAGGCAGAACGTTTATTACGCCAAGCTTATTTATGCGCTGATGCGTGGTGCCGTGGAGTGTGTCTTCGCTGGGGGCAAGCAATACTCCCATTAGCGGAGGGATGCGTGCACGCCAGTCAAGCAGCTTAAGGTGCTGGGGGAGCATCTTCGGCATGTTTAGCAAGCTTTTGCTCCCAGGACTCTTATTACTACTCCTCTCCCCGCCCTTGCTGGCAGCACCTCAACCTGTTGAGAGCTTCTACGTGGAGCCTGGGGGAGTGTTGAGGGGCTCCATAACCCTGTCTCTCTCGGGGGAGGGGGTTGCAGAGGTAAACCTCCCCTGCGCTCTCCAGCTCGTGTCCGTTTACTCCGAGAGGGGGGTACCGACGTTTACCCTTAATGGCTCTACTCTGCAGATCTACGGCGATGCATACTCAAGCGTCAATGTCACGTTTACCTGCAGATTGAGGAACGACACCATTACCACTCTCACTGTTGAACCCATCAACCAGGACCTCGAGATCTTTATCAGCCAGGCCTACGTAGTACTAGGCGTGTACCCGACACCCGGTGAGATATCTTATAAGTCAGGCTATATCCTGCTGAGGTTCGAAAACCTCACAAGCCCCCTACAACTTGAACTAGTCGAGGCGGGGCTACCGGCCGAGGGGCCTCCACCGAGTGCTCCGCCTGCGGTGGCTCCTCTGCTGCAGCACCTCGCACTAGTCCTCGCCATAGCCCTAGCTGCTGTGGTTGTAATCGTAGCTGTGCTCTTCGCCAGGAAAAGGAGGGAGGGGACGCATGTTCTTACTGAGGAAGACCAAGCCGTAATTAGCTACTTAAGGTCCAGTGGCGGCAGGGCGTACCTAAAGGAGATCCGCGAAGCCTTAGACCTGCCCTCAACAACTGCTCTGAGAAGAGTAAGGAAGCTGGAGGCCCGGGGAATCGTCCGCACGGAGAGGACTCCCGGCGGCCTGCTCGTGATCCTTCTAAAGAGGTAGTGCGCTCAGAGGGCGAGGAGGTACCTGGCGAACTTAGCCATGTAAGAGAACGCAGTGTTCAGGACAGCAGAGGGCTAGCGGGAGGGTTTGCCCAGCGCAGGACGGTGAGGCCAAGCTTACGAGGCGTAGAGGATCTATGAGTACCCCAGGTGCGAGCTAAAGAGTAGTAAAGAATTTATAACGATGTTTAAGGGTTACTTTTAACATGGAAAAAAGTTTGCCTGAGATCATTGTGGGTGAGAAGCCTGAGGGCTCATATACCCTCGAGTTAATAAACATGCTGGGGAGGGGTGCCCAGAAAGTTGTTGTAAAAGCCTTTGGAAGGAACATTTCCAAGGCAGTATACGTGACTGAGAGCGTTAGGAGGCTCACTGGAGACAAGATCAGCTACGGGAAAGTCAAAATATACTCTGCGGAAGTCGGGGAGATGGAGGAGGAGAGGAGCGTTCCAGTAGTAGAGATCGAGGTCATAAATCTCGGAGTCAAGCCTCAGTAGCGCGGCTAAAGCATATTGTGCTGCACTAGGAGTTTTCCACCGTGCTCGCCTCAGCCCCTCAGCTTCTAGCGCGCTATTTCCTCCTAACGATGTGGAGGCGCCCAACCTCGTAGAAGCCTGCACCCCAGTTGTGGAGCGGTAGGTTCGTCTTCCTGAGGTCCCAGCCGCCCCTCTTGCTGAAGAAGCGCTCGTCAGCCCTCGCGCTCAGCACTTCACCAGCGTAAAGCACGACATCATTCGTCTTTAACGTTGTGTACACGCGGCACTCTATAACGCCGATCGCCCCCTCGGCTACTGGTGCATCTACCTTCTCGCCTTTAACAGGCTTTATGACCGTGGTTTTGTCCTCGCTCCTCCCCGAAACCGTTCCAGCGTAGTAGAGCTTGTCTAGAAACTCGATGGGTAAAACGTTTACCGTAAACTCCCCATACATATCGATGAGCTCCCTGGTGTAGCTGTCAACGCCTATAGCGACGCCTACTAGGGGTGGCTCCTCACTTATTGGTGAAACCCAGCTTGCAGCCATGAAGTTCACCCTCGCCCCCATCTTACCGCTTCCAATGAGGTACGCTGGTCTCGGGTGAAGCAATAGGTAGAAGTTTTCCACCTCCCTCATGGTTTGCCATGTATAATGGCTCCACATGGTTATAAGGGTTGTCCTAGAAACGTTTAAATTTATATTGTATCAATACATTAATGTATGAGCATGAGCGAGGTTTGGAAATCTGCGATTGAAAAAGCCCTGGCTGACTTTAACTTAAAGGTGCAGGCTTTGCGGGAGGAGATCAGTAAAATAGAGCAAGAACTTGAGGCCAAAAGGGCGCTGCAACCTTCAGAGCTGTTTGCAAAAATAGCTGCTCTTAGAACAGAGCTGAGAGCTTGCTACGTCGTTTTGAGAAATGAGCTCAAATCTATTTTTTCAAGCGCCAAGGTGGAGGCTAGGGATATGCCCCATGAAGAGGCGCATGACCTGCTTGACGAGCTAGAGGATGCTATCGGTGAGGCGATGGACTCTGCAGAGGAGCTACGGGAAAATCTCCTTGGGGAGCTAGAGGAGCTACGAGAGAAAGTAAAAGAAAGTTGGAGAGAGAGCCTTAGAGAAATTAGAAAGAAAGTAGAGGTAGAGAGGCGGCTCGAGGCAACTCCTAGCGGTCAGAGGCGGGTGACGCCTTCAGTAGTGATTTCAAGTGTAAGGCTCCCAGAGGCCGATCTGAAAATTATAGATTCCCTTGTCGAGGCCGGTATTTTCAAGAGTAGGAATGAGGCTATTGCCTTCTTTATTCACCGAGGAATAGAGGCGAGCAAGGATTGGCTTGAAAAGATTAATGCCACATTGGAGAACATAAGGAAGCTCCAGGAAGAGGCGAAGAAGGAAATAATGTCTATGTTTGGGGGGAGGGGGGAGGGCGGCAGCAACGCACATGGTTAGCGCAGGCGCGTAGCTCTTCAAAAGTGCTCCAGTCGGGTGCGTACACAGCAATAGCGGGCCGCGCGCCATCCCTCCCCCGCCTTTTCGCGGGGGTTACGGGCTTTACCCCGCCAGGTGTTGCTAGGAAGCTGAGTACTTTGACGCGCTCTGGTAGCTCCGCCTTGATACCCAGCACTTTTAGCCCGCGCAGCATGATGTTCAAGCCCCCGTTAGCAGCGCGCGCTATGCAGCAATAAGCTTAATATCTTGATGAGTTAAAATAGCGTAGTAGTGTATGAGCGCGGGCGAGTCTGAGGAGAGCTCGTATATCGTTGCAAGGCTGCTTAACGGCTTGAAGGAGGTCTACACATTCAAGGAGCTTGAGAAGATCTTGGACATGCCCAGCCAACTGCTATGGAGGTACACGACTTACTCCCAGTTCCCGGAGAGGCTTACGGCTAAAAAGATCCTCGAGGCGATACGCGAGAACAGGCTTCTCGAGAGAGCCCTGAAACAGGTTCTCCTCAGGGAGACAGGGGCGGTTGAGGAGTGGCGACTGCTCTTTAATCCGAGGGTTTTGAACCTCGTAGGCTACCTCGCTTGGAAGCACTTCAAGGATGACGAGGTAAGCCTCGTGATGACGGCAGGCGAGAAGAACAGCGCGCTCGCAGTAGTGATTGCTGAGTGGCTCTCTGCGGACACGTGCGTAGCGACGGAGCATGCCTGGACTAGTTGGGGCAGGTTCTACTCTGCACCCTACAACTCCTCTGAGAGGGAAGAGTACGTCTACTTACATGTCCCAAGGGAAGCCATAAAGAGGGACTCAAGAGTGCTCTTCGTCAAGGGCACAGCCAAGAACTTTGAATCACTTACAGCCCTGTACAGCATTGCTGAGCAGGCGAAGGCAATCCCGGTCGGTGGCTTAGTCATCCTAGCCTACTCGGACAAGTGGATGGAGTTCACAGCCAAGACAGGCATAAAGAAGTTCTACGTTATTGCCAGCCTAAGCGGAGGACAGCTCGTTGTACGGATCTAATGTTCTCAGCAGCGCCGGAGGGTGGGAATATGGGTGTGGAGAGAGGTGCGCGCGCTTTATTCTATCTCGGCCGAGCTATTAGCGGGCCGCTGGAGCACGCGCTACTGTCTATAGCAAATCTCAGCTCAGTATTGATATCTTTGCGGAGTCTCCGAATGTTTTCCTTACCTCTTCAACTAAGAATTGCTCCACCCTTTCGACAATTGCTTTAGCCTCTTCCTCGCTACTCGATGAAGCGTAAATATGTATCTCGACGACTGGGGCGCCTGCCTCCAGACCCCTCGGGTGGCTCTTAACGTATGCCCTTTCGTCGATTTTCAGCGCCCTCCTCAATATGGGTGTGAGGTCTGCCTCCGGGACACCCCTGATCCTGACCATTTTTTCCTGGTAAAAGTGCGGCTTGCCTCTAGACCTGAGGAGAGGCTCAACGTGCTCGCTAAATATTGCCTCCATCTCGGCTGGGACTCCAGGAAGCACTATTATTAGGCGTGAATCTGTCTCGACTAAGATTCCCGGAGCCGTCCCCACAGGGTTAGGCAGCGGCTTAGCGCCTCTTGGCAGCTTCGCCATTTTTTCCCGCTCAGGGGTCATCGGGTAGCCTCGCTTAGCGTACTTCTCCTGGACTATTCTCAGGGCTTCAGGGTTGACCTCAAGCTCCCTCCCGAGAGCCTGGGCTAGCGCGATGTTTGTAATATCGTCTGGTGTGGGGCCCAGGCCTCCCGTCGACAGAACTATGTCTGCATGTGTAAGTGCCTTTTGGAACTCTTCAACAATGTCCTCCACTCTGTCCGGTAAAGCAATGATCCTTTCAACACAGTAGCCTAGAAGTGTGAGCCTTTGAGCGAGCCAAGAGGCATTTGTATTGATGATCTTGCCGATGAGTAGCTCGTTTCCTATCGAGAGTATGTAGGCTTTTCCCTTACAGCTCACAACATGTATTTTCGCAAGCCTAGCGATAAATTTATTGCAATACTTCTGCTAAATGCCTTGGGAGGGTTAAGCAGTGGCGCTGCTGGGCTTAGAAGTAAGGTTTGCAACGAGACGTGACCTCGAAGAAGCTCGACAAATCCTTCGAAGATCATTTACCGGTTCCTATAGGTTTTGGAGTGAGCTTCTTCTTGGTAGGCTAGATACGCTCGTAGCCGTAGCGGACGGGAAGGTTGTTGGGGTAGCCGAGATATACACGACGATCTCGAGGAAACGCGGGAAGATAGGGGTGATTAGCTTCATTGCTGTAGATCCCGAGCACAGGGGGAGAGGTGTAGGGAAGAGGCTTGTGTTGGAGGCGGAAAGGGTATTTCGGGAGCAGGGGTGCGGTTTCTCAGCAGCGAGCACGAGGCATGATAATAAGGCATCAATAGGGATGTTCACAAAGATGGGCTACTCGGTTCATAGGAGGGGAGAAAGGGTATTCGAGGAACTAGAGGGTCCCCTCTATGCGTACGAGGACGACGTAATCTTGGTGAAAAGGCTCGAGTAGCGGTGGACAACTTTTCTAGCCAGCCCAGGAAAAGTTGATAAGAGCGCGCGCTGATAAGAGTGGATCAGGGAGGCATAGGTATGGCTTACAGGGATCTCGCCGCATTTATCGCAGCCTCTTTTACGCTTGCTACTCTAGCCGACGCACTTATTCTAACTGCAACACAAGGCACTTCGACGCACCTTTTAGTCTCCCGCGTGGCGCTCCTGTGGGGAGTCTTCAGGATGTATACACCTACAATCGGGGCAGCACTAGCCATCAGGGTTTCTGGGAAGAGTGTAATCGACGAATTTAGGAGCTACCTCAACCCCAAGGAAAAAGCGATCTACTGGTACTTCCTAGCACCCTTAATAGCTTACCTGGCTTTAGGGATATACATGCTACTGGGTCTTGCCCTCAACGTACTCGACCTAGAAAAACCCGTAGAAATGATTGCTGAGCAAGCGAAGCTCCCCGTGGAGGCGGCGAGGGCAATCCTGCTGGTACAGCTAGTCTCCGCATACATAGTTGCACTCACATTAAACGCATTTTGTGCAGTAGGCGAGGAGATAGGCTGGCGGGGCTACCTGTACAAGAGGCTGGGCTATACTGCTAACGCTAGAAACACCTTGACTATTGGGGCTGTCTGGGGGCTATGGCACGCCACCGCAATCGGACTTCTAGGACATAACTACCCGGTCCTGAGGTGGATGGGTGTTCCAATCTTTGCAGTGTTCTGCATAATTCTCAGTGCCTTAATGCTGTCACTAGTCAGCAGGGCTGGAAGCATTCTCCCGTCAGTCTCTCTTCACGGTGCACTCAACGCCCTCTGGGGACTAACTATTCTGACATCAAGGCTCGAAGGTGCTGCTGGAGAACTTCTAGGAGGAAATGGCCTCCTGGGATTAGCCTCTCTAACGACCGTATGTTTCGCCCTGTCGATGTTTCTGAAAACCAAGCGTGACCAGGTTGAGGCGTAAACAAGGAATTGTCCATTTGCATGTCTTCCCATTTTTCCAGCACTGGCACTTAAACCCCAAGAGTCCACGAGCTCCGCCGAGACGGCTTCTTCGGGCTCATCCCCGCCGCCGGACCTAACCGCGCCGTGCTTCAGGGTACTCGAGGGGCCGTGCAAGGACATGGCTGTCCTCTGCCTCGACCCCTCCGGCCTGCCATCCGGGAGGGCGAGGGTGTTCCTCGCCACCGAGTACGGGACTGCGGCGGCGAGGTTGGGCGCGCACTAGGAAGAGCAATACCTACAAAAGGGTTTATGTACCAACAACCACGTTTTCCCCACCAACAGGCTGCTTGAATAACCGTATTGCTGTGAGAACTGCCAAGTAGCTTATTCTTGGGTTTCGTGGGTGCGGAATATTCTCAACCCTAATAGCGCGCAAAATTATGCATTACGCTTAACTGCCAGCATGCAACTAGTGATTTTTATATTCGAATGCAGAATTAAGGGAGAACTGGTGTATTTTAACCTTATAATTTAGGTGAAGAGGCGCGCGACATTAAAGAGCTGGAAAAAGAGATATTTTCTATGCATGCAGTTGCTCTTATTGCAGAACTGTCTGTATGGACAGCACTTGTGCTCTATCAGATGCGCAAATATGGCATTGATGATCTAGAGCTTTTAGCCTCAAAGCTTGAGGACAGAGATGCATGGATCGAGTGATTCCTCCTTGCTCTCTAGGATTTTAATGAACTTTTCAAGAATTAGCTTAGCTTGTGGTTTAAATTCTTCCGGCATATGTGGGTCTTCTGATTGATCTCTAATCCTCTCCTTTGCCCAAGCGTAATCTCCTCTCTGCAATGCATGTTCTAGTTCCTTTTCAAGTGCAATATAGTGGATTGTGTAAACTAGTGTTATGGGGGAGTCCACAATGATCCTCCCGTGAATTCTAAAACCCCTTTTCTTCCACTCATTTATCTCAACAAGCTCGTGGATCAGGTAGTATTCGTTTTCGAGAACATCTCTCAACTTAACCCTGTCCTCAGTGAGGGTCTCAGCAGACATGTAGTCCACAAGGTCTTGAGCTGAGACATCTAAGTGATAATTAAGTGATTCTAGAGTTCTCCGGGCTTTCTCAATTTTACTCTCAATTTCCTCAAGCATTGTTCTCACCTCTAACGTGCCAGCAGCAATGACCAGTTCATTCGTTATCCGATTAAAAATGCTGCGCGCGCTATACGTACATACGGATTGCCAAGAAGAAGCTTACCCTGAGCGTTGAGGGTGACTTGCTAGATGAGGTTAAGGGAATTGCTGCCCTCAAGGGCAGGAGCTTGAGCGGCATCGTTGAGAAGTGCCTAGAATACCTAGTGTTCGAGAGATAGGCCGAGGCTCTTGGCAAGGAGCGCGCGCTTCTCCATAACCCCTCTTTTGGATGCATTCCACATCTCTATTCCCATCATCCTCCCTTTCTCGTCTAGCTTCACAATAACATTGTCTCCTGCCTCGATAGCCTCCTCCGCAGTTCCATCCATGAAATGAAGGTAGAGTATATCTGTCTCAGGGTTATATAGCACCTTCACAGGCTGTAGTGCGCGTACCATGTACTGCTTAGGTTGCGCGGAGGGCACAATGGCTAGCGCTTCTGCTTGGACTCTGCAAGAATAGCTAGGTACTTTTCAACTACTTGCGGTAGAGAGTTTATCGTTGAGGAGAGCTTCGCCTCGTGGAAGCCGAACCTACTCCTCCCTAGTGGATACACGACGTCGCTTACTGCTAGCAGAGCCACTGCGGGTACGCTGAGGTACTTGGAGAGAGCGTATAGTGCGCAAACCTCCATCTCGACCGCTACGCAGCCCCACTTCCCGTGGTACTCAGCGGCCTTCCACTCGAGCTCCCTGTAGGGAGCCGAGATCGACCAGACCCTACCCGTGCGTGCTGGGAGCCTGCATGCGTAGGCAGCCTGCAGCATCATCTCCACGTGCTCCTCGCGTGCGTCGATGGCGATGCCGTACGGGATGTAGTGCTGTGAGAAGCCGTCCTCGCATACGCCGCCTGTCGGCACCACTAGGTCTCCGACTTCGACTTCCTCCCCAAGACCCCCTGCGAGCCCCAGGAAGATGAAGTGGCTGGCGCCCACTGCTGCCAGCTCCTCAACGAAGGACAGCTCCGGAGCTCCCACGCCCGTATGAGTGAAGGAGACTGCTAACCCGTATACGCTGGCTCTCCACAAGCCCCACCTTCCTTCAGGCTTGTATATCCACTTTTCCCACGGTTCAGGTTTAAAGTGCTTTAAAAGCGATTCGAATATGCTCCTTATGGGCGTTATCACGACAACTTCTCCCACGTCAACCTCAACGTTCTTCACCTTAGCGGCGTAACTAATCCAGTCGCGGGGGTTAAGCAACGACATATGAACGACTGCCGGTGACTGCTTAAAATAGCCTGCGCGCCCCGGGCAATGTTTATCAACACGGTAATACATTGTATTACGATGCCTGTTATCTCTGCGAGGGTGGGGGAAAGGGAGAGAGCCTTGATCACTGAGAGAGCTAGGAAGCTTGGACTCGGAGTCTCCGAGTACCTGAGACACGTCGCCCTGAGGGACTTGGGGGATCACGTGGTCGCCTCAAGGGTGGCGAACATTCTCTTCAATCTTCCAAAGGGGTGGCTGGCCGAGTACGTCCTCTTCGAGAAGGCTGAGAAGATGGGCTGGCTTTTCAGGGCTCTGGGGCTTAGGATCTCGTACACCTCTGCACTCGAGTACCACACTCCGATCCAGCTTGGGCTCTGGTGGGTGTTCCTCGACGCTGACCCGCCCATAGTTGACTGGGTGATTGGCGAGTTAAGGGGGCGGGGTTTCAGGGCTGGGAGGTGGGGAGAGCCGGCTGGGGAGCCTCTCATAGATCCAAGCAACCCCCTCTTCCTCGTTAGACCAATGCCGCCGGGCTCCGCTGCGGAGCCCGTGGAACCTATAGAGGAGCTTGTGATTGACCTGCTCCCCGAGTCTGAGTGGTGCTCTGCTGAGCTTATCGTAAACTACGGTGAGCGACTGCGCTGGGAAAGGGTATGGTGGGTCGCAAGAATGTGGGGGAGGGAGCATTACCTTAGGGAATTAATTGAGAAGCTTGAGAGGGAGGAGATGAGGGAGAGACACCTTCACAGATGGCTTGTGGGTGGTAGCTATGGACAGCATGGCCCGAGCACCTAAGCTGCCACCAGCTAAGGCGAGGGAGCGTATGCTTCTCGAGGAGGAGAATGTTAAAGCTTTCGAGGAGCTGCTTGGGAGGCTGGGACCTGGCTCCCTAATGCTCATCGGTGGAATGGGTGTTCGGGCGCTAGTCGGTAGCTGGGCTAGCCACGGGCGTTACACTCTAGATGTAGATACTATAGCCTGCACAAGCATAAGCCACGTGGCGAGCGTCGCGGGATCGCTGGGCTTTGATGTAAGGCATAGGGAGTGGGGGTTAGAGCTAGCTAGAGTAAGTGTGACTTCCAGGAAATACACAGTGAAGATCGATGTAGGCAAGCCCGTTGTGACATCATTGAGAGGCCGCGAGTTCAGATATGAACCAAGCATGTACGTGATAGCGGATTTGGAGGCAGCTACCGGCTACGTTGTCTGCGGCGTGCATGTGCAGAGAGTTGAGGTGTTGATGCTGGGTAAGATGGCAAGCGGGACACCTAAAGTACCCCATGACCTCGTGGACCTTGTGGCTGTTGACCGCGCCTGCAGAGTTGGCAGGCTCGTAGTGGACCTAGAGCTCCTCAGGACGAAACTTGCCGAGGGAAAGGCTCGCCTCGATGTCCGAGAATTCCTAGAGAAGCTGAGTACCGCACCTGTGGGACCCTTCGAAGAATTACGGAGGGCGGCCTTAAACACGAGCTTCGTGAAAACGGTGAGCGCGTTGCTAGAGGAGCTTGACAGTTGACGTTGCAACATGCCCGCAGGGTACAAGCTAGGCGGTGGTGGGATGCTAAGCCTTATACTCAGCTAGGGGTAGTAGTCGGGCAAAGACTTGCAAGCCTGTTTTCGAAGCCCCGACTCTATTCAGGGCGCGGCTGATGTAGCTTGTATGCAGAGGTCGCGGACCGGGCACTTGCTGCACTTCGGCTTCCTGGCTGTGCAGACCAGCGCGGCGAAGTCCATCAGCGCCAGGTTCGCCTCGCAGGTTCCAGCCTGCATCACGATTTGCTCCACAATCCCCTCAGCTCTCTCGGATCCGAAGGCTCGCTTGATCACGCGCACAGTGTTCACGTCGAGCACTGGGACGGGCTGGCGGTGTGCTAGGCAGTTGATCAGTGCTTTTGCGTAGGGTCCTAGGCCCGGCAGGTCTGAGGCTTTGCTACCCCAGCTCCCTGCGAGTGCGTGTATCTGCCGCGCCCGCGTCCTGTGCAGTCCTAGAGGTTTCAGGAGCCTCTCAATTTCCTCTACGCCGAGCTGCAGTGCGTGCTCGGGGGTGGGTAGAGCGGAGATTATCCTGTGATAGTGCTTCGCAACAGTCTCGGCCCTGGTCTTCCTGAGGAGGATTGCCGTCAGCGCGACCTGCCACTCGCTCCCCATCCCGACCCGCCATGGGAAATCCCTCCTGTTGGCGGAGTACCACTCCATGAGCCTCCTCGTGAACTCGCCGACGGCATCCACGCTGCCCGGCGTTTTCCTCATCTTCACCACCACTTTCACCTGGACTCTTAAGTCTTCTGCGTGGATGCTTTAGTTTCGCTGACCAGCTTTGCGAGGTCAACTAGCTCGTCGGGACCAAGGGTCTCCGCGCCCTCTACTTCTGGAGGCTTTTCTTTCAGGCTTACGAGTCCCGCGTGGGGTATCCTTAGGGAGTGTATCCTTTCAACTGCTCTCCTGGCCTCGTTTCGCTCGATGCAGCCGATCTTTACCTCGTAGCCGGCGATCGGCTTTCTAGCTTTCAGCACAACCACGTCAACGTCTCCGCGCGGTGAGACGTGAAACCCGGGGACGCCCGAGTATCGCTCAGCCAGCAATTCGGCGATGCAGGTTTCTGCCTCTCTGCCTAGTGCCGTGTTTGCTGCCTCTGGGGTTGCTGGGTAGCCCTCACTCACAGAGAATTTTTGGTCCAGGTAGTAGACTAGCGACAGCAGTGATGAGGAGTGCCTGTAGTAGGCTTTCGCCCCTCCAGATCTCCAAACCTTTAATTTCCTGGCTAAACCCATTTTCACCATTCGCTCAAGTATACCCACAACCGCGGGTGCTCCACCCTCCAGGAGCCCCCTAGGAGCTAAGGCGCCTGCGATTTCGGCTGGCTTCCAGTAGCCCTCAGCTAGCAACCTCAGCACGGCTTCGTACAGCGTGGTGAGCCTCCTCTCCTCCTCTACGAACACCTCTCCAACCAGACCTGTGCTCGCGATCGCCAGCCTCCCGGCGTTTTCAGCAATGAAAACCGCAGGGGGCAGGCTTAGGTCAACAAAGGGGACAATCCATGGATCCCTAACAATTATTCCCCAAAGCAGTGCTTTTTCAGGACCCAGCCTTTCCACAAGAGAAGAAACTGCATCCGCATAGCTTACAACATCGACCCGGAGAGGATTCACCAGGCCCAGTAGGGGGCTCCTCCTAGAAAAAACCTTCTCAACAACGCCAAAACTCGACCCAGAAAGCACGAGCCTGCCTAAAGGGTGCGCAAGGGCCAGCATGTCCCAGTAGTTTTCAGGAAGCCTCTGAAACTCATCAATGACTACGCACTCCCCCCTTCTGAGGGCATCTACGACACGCTGAAGCCCCTCCTCTAAACCGGTCTTCTCGATGCCCCCGTCGCTTTCAAGAAAAATCTCTCTAGACCTCGTTACAGTTGCATAGATGCTCCACGAAAGCTCCCTTCTAAGCAGAAAAGTTTTACCAACCTTTC
>Ga0326760_1001120_pt1 | contig 12346 bp, 8 predicted proteins | sample GCREP_S_FD_207668 | JGI IMG/M metagenome (GOLD analysis project Ga0326760, IMG submission 207668) | Hot spring sediment microbial communities from Geyser Creek Basin, Yellowstone National Park, WY, United States - GCR.EP_S | ecosystem: Environmental > Aquatic > Thermal springs > Near-boiling...
AAATATTATATTGAATATATCTCATGATAATATCTTCACACGATTAATATTTTAATATCATCTGATCTTAAATGATATAGGGATATCATATGGTTGAGAGAGTTAAAAGTGGCATACCAGGTTTTGACGAGCTTGTTCAAGGAGAGATCCCTAAGAGAAATATTGTTTTACTATCCGGAGGACCTGGCACCGCTGACCTCCTCGCCCGCCCTCGGGAGCTTTATGCTCCCTTCGGAGCGGATCATTGGTTCCCCTCATCTATTTGGGGCTACATCTGTCATCTGAGGGGCAGTGAGGGGGGTCAGAGCTCCCCCACGAGGATATATGCCTAATTTCCTTAATCCTCTTTTCCTTACATTTAGTTTTCCAATGACGTCTCTATCAGCCTCAAAACCACATCGAGGACATCTAAGTCTTCTATAGCCGACCTCTACTAATCCTTTATAGTCGCATTTTGGACATTCTGAGGATGTCCCATTTGGATCAACTTTTACATATGGCACGCCGTGTTTCTCAGCCTGCCAATCAATCCATTTTTCGATCCTTGAATAGCCCATTATAATAAGCTTAGTCTTATGATCCTTAGGAAGTTTTCTCAGAGATTTTATAAGATTGGTAAGATCTTCTCTTGATATAGCGTATCTAAGATCTTTAGCCAGCCTAATGATCTCTAGAGATATCTTCTTTGTCCAATCATTTAATATGTTTCTAGCCTTCTCATGATAAGATCTTATTCTATTAAGAATTCTTTTTCTTCTCCTCCAAACAAGATATCTTGATGAGGAGTATTTTCTCTGAAGATCCTCTGCAAGTCTAACATATTTATATGCTTTATCTATTGCGGTATCCTTCTTGATATTAATAATCTCGTCTCCATAGACGATCTTCTTTTCATTAATATCTACACCGATAACATCTATAGGAGTATATTTCTTTGGCTTAGGAATTTTCTTAGATATCCATAGAAACATTTTATCTCTTCTATATACTAGTCTAGCCTCTCTATTCTTATAATCATCATATCTTCTGTCCCAACCAATTATTCTAAGCCTCAACCCACCAATGATCTCAACATAGCCATCTTTTATTCTATATCCTGATCCTGGATGTAAAAGCATTGATAACTTCTTTACTATAGGTCTTCTACCTCTCTTAGGATTATTCCTCCAGGCATTAGCATTTGCAAGAGCATCTCTGTAGCAATCAACAGCTATTCTAGATGGTAAATTAAATATCTCAACAAGATCTCTATACAGAAAATTATGAACCTGTTTTAAAGTCTTTAGATTATTATCTAATATCTTATTAATGACATAATTTAATGCATCTCTATATCTATAGAGAAGCTCTAAGGCGACAGGCTCAGGACTAACCCTCACACCTATCGAGAGGGTTAGAAAACCCTCATCACCTGTCGCCATAAAGCCTCTCCAAAAAAGATCAGAATAAGAATAGTTTATAAATATTTCTATTCATCCCCGCCCTAAAAGACAGGCTTTCAGTTGTAAAATCTGAAAAAATCTTTGTAATTAAATATTTAACTTGATTTAGAAAATCTTTATGAGAACAATAGAGACCCTTATACTTCAGCTCTATAACTTCTGTTTAGCAATAATTAATTTTAATTCTTTGTCTGGAACATATTTTAATGGAATTGACATGGGATTTGTATATGCTGATGTTATTGTTCACGGCATAAAAGGTTCTAAGATCCTTAAAATGTTAATTGACACAGGATCTACTTATGTCGTTCTAGACCCAGAGACCATATCAGAGCTTGGATTGATCGAGACACCTTATAAAGTTAAAATTACTCTGGCTGATAGAAGGGTCTCTGAGGCCAAGCTTTATATAGGTGAGGTCGAGGTGAGAGAGAGGAGAGGTCCTGTATTCATTGCAGAGCTTAACACGCCCGTGCCGCTTCTCGGCGTTCATGCACTTGAGACCCTCGGTTTTAAAATTAATCCTAAGACTGGAGAACTTGAAGAGATATCGCCCGAAGGAGGGTACATTCTTTATAATATATGATAAATAAATTCTTTTTCGAGAAATGAAGCATTCTATCGTAAAGACATTTCTCTATAATTTCTCTGAGTGTAGAAGAGATGCGGCGGCCGGGATTTGAACCCGGGATCGCCGGCTTGGGAGGCTTGACTCTGATGAAAATCAGTTCACGATCGATACGTGAAAACGTGAACTTTAACTCATATATGAGTTTTCTTAGTCACTCTATTTTTATTTTCGTGAACTTTCTGAGTATTTTTTAGTAGATGCTTCTAAAATTGTTGCGTTGAATATTGTGATGCCTTGGAGAGCGTCTACAAATGTTTTCAGAGCGTCCCAACCTTTTTCTTCAATGATTGTTGCTGCATATATGACTGCTTTTGTCATCTCTTTAAGCTCTTTATTCCATAACTCCTCAAGTGTTTTTTCAACACCTTTTTTACTAAACGACATTAGAGAGATCCATGTTATTCTTGCGAGAAAATATGCTAAAAAAGATCCTATGATAAAATAGAGAGCATAATCTCTCGTCGTATCATTTTTTAAAAACTCTTCTAAACTACGTCCATAAATATTGAAATGCCTGAGTATTAACTCAGCACATTCAGGCTCAACTTTTTTAATAAACCTCAGCCTGGCTCTCCCTTTCTCAGTCAACACATAACACCTACCAATATTCTCAACAAAACCTTCGCCACAAAGCCTTTTCACACGTTCATGAACTGATTGTCTCGTAATGCCAAGCTCTTTAGCTATACTAGAAAGACTGACACAAGTCGAAGACGATGAGGCTGACAATCTCTCTAGAATATACAGATCTTTGACATCAATCTTTATCTTTTCGTCAAGATCTCTTATTTCAGACATTCTCTCTAGAATATACAGATCTTTGACATCAATCTTTATCTTTTCGTCAAGATCTCTTATTTCAGACATGTCAGGCTCAGCCATATAATTTTATGACTTCAAAGTTTAAATGTGAACGCTATGTCAAAAGAGAGCCACAAGATCTTTGACGTCATTGAAAACGTCATAAAAAAAGGTCTGGTGGACGTCGGAGAGCTCAGCATTTCTAGAACTAATCTGGGCAGAAAAGGGAGCTTTAGAGAGAGATATTTAATCTACTTACCACTCACTAGAAATTATATGTGGCGTGCTCTCCACAGCAGAAGAGTCAAAGTGCGTGTTTATTTGGAGATCCCATCAGAATCAGAAAAAGATCGAATGATGGAGAAGGATCTTTATGAGGACCCCAGAGAGACCTGAGAAACCAGGCCCCTCTGAGGCCCCTAAGACACCCCTAAGTAATAGTATTACAATAGAAAAATTAAAACTTTTTGCTGAAAAAATCTATGGGCAGGGCCTTAACATTATTCCATTAGATGATCATGGGAAACCTCTAGTAAGATATGATCCTGACAAAAGAGTTGAGTTGAAAGATCTTAAAAACGCTATTGGAAAGGCATCTGGATACGCTATTGGATTGGGAAAAGGAAATGTTTTTACTGAGAAAGGTGTTGAGACATGGTTAGCTGAATTATATGTTAAAGATCTCGACCTTTTGAAAGAGAGAGGTTTAGAAGAATATTACCTCAGAAGCGTTTCATTTCAACATAAAGGAATAAGAATTCTTCTATGGATCTCTTCTGAGGCATATGAGATCTTGCGAGAACTTGATGATGATCGTGTAGATGATATTGATTTGCGGTTCAGAGGAATAGTAGAGATCCCGGAAGATGAAAAAAGCTTTATGAAAAGCTTCGATTTTGAAGAGGGATACAGCCTCGGGATCTTGTCTGTATCGACTCGAGAAGAGGCTCTGGATCTTCTCAGAAAGATCCGTAGGAGGGATAAGAGAGAGACTTTAAAGAAAGACTCGATAGATTTTATGATAAACATATTAAGATCGCAAGAATCAGATGAAAACAAAATCAGATATTGGAAGGATCTTGTTGAGAGAGGATATAAAGATGATGTTGATCCAAATGAGTATATAAGGGTCATAAAGAGATTAGCTAACAATCTTGATGAAAAGATTCTTGCCGAAATGCTTAACATATTAGCTGATATCTATAAGAATGAGGATCTTAAGAAGAAAATTGATAAAATCAAGATCCTGAAAGAGCTAAAAGACATTAAAGATGAAAAAATCAACACATTATTTGAGAGAGTAAAAGAATATGCCAGAGAAGGTTATAGAGAGAAAATCGCTTACGTGCTACTTGACCTGTTTAGGAAAAACAATATCTCGTATGAATCAGGTTGCAAACTTGTTGAATCATTTCTAACGTTAGATGTTGAAGATTCTGAGAGGTTATTCAAAATCCTTGATTACGTCTATGGTGATGAAGTCTCTATCGAGAATATAGATGAATTGAAAAAGATCTCAGGGCTTAAAGAGGTCATCGAGGAGATACTTAGAGAGGAAGGTTTTGATAAAAAAGATGTTGAGACAAATGTCTCTCAGGCTCTTATAGATGTATATTCAACACTTGATATAGGAAGGATCCCGTTTTCAGCATGGTTGAAAAAGAAAGGAAATGAAATAATTGAATGGATATATGCTGGAGAGGAAGGCGTCTATCACTTCAAAAGATCTAAAGAAGAACTTTCTATTCAGATTATTTCAGATGCTAAAATAAAGAATGTTAGAAACGTAAGAATATTAGGATTAGATTCACATAGACTTTATCGAGTGTATTTCAGAGATATTTATATGACTGGATCGCTTGAAGAAATAATATCTTTCATATCTAAAAACTATGGGATTGAGAATAGATATAAATATGCTATTGAAAGACTTATTCAAGAAATAGCTGAAGGAGAAGAATCATTATTTTATTCAGTCGGGCCTTGGGTAGTTGATGACAAAATTGTTTTTGTTAAAGAAGCTGGATACACACCATCATGGAAGATCCTTAATATATGGAAGATCCCTGAAGATGATGTTGAACCTGAGATTAAAAAGAAGACGCTTGAAGCAATAAAGAAGCTTGTTGAAGCATATAACGATCCTTCTAAAGCCTCTCTAGTTCTGAGCTATTCAGCTGTGACACCATTAGCTCATTACATTAAGAAGATCCTTAATACTGTTTTTCACATGATTATTCACGGAAGAGAAGGATCTGGAAAATCATTGTTATTAGATCTTCTTAAAGAGATTTTTGGGATCGACTGGCCAGAGCCTTTTCCAAAAACAGATTATCAGACCCGTGTGTTATTATCATTATCAACACTTCCAGCAATAGTTGATGAATTAGGTGAAATAATAGAAGGTTATCGAGAAGGAAAGAAAGAGAGTGTTGAGGTATTAGATATTCTACATAGGTCGTCAACACAAGAGTTATTAAGAGTCTCAGGCGGATATCAATACGCTGGGACCTTTTTAGCAATAAGAGTTCTTATAGGAGCCTCAAATAAAGACATAACGCTGGTCCCTTGGCAGGTGGACAAATTTATACTTGTAGAGATCTCTAGAGAAGAAGGAATAGACATCTCTAAGGCCGTAGGATACACACCTAGAACAATGGATCCCAGCATAAAAAAGACCTTGAGATACATCGGGAAAGAGCTTTTGATAAAATTAGAAGAGCTTATCCCAGAGATTAATAACCTTAGGAACCTATCAAGAAATGAAATAAGAAAAGAACTTGTTAAAATAGGATATAAAGCGTGGACTAGTCTCTATAGGAAGTATGGACTGGAACCGTTTCCAGAACCTTCAGAGCCTGAGACAGAATTAGAGAAGGAAAACATTGAGGAACTTTATAAAGATGTTTTTATAATGTATGTAAGAAAAGCTTTAGAAGGCTTAATAAAAGACATAAGGATCTCTAGTTACTCCTCAGAAGTTATAGAGAAAACAAATTCTACAGACGTGTTAAGAGCCTTAGAAAGAGACGGGGCCATAGTAGTAAATTATGATGACAAAGAAGAAGTCATATGTAAACCATCATTTATAACAAAATTTAAAGAATACGCAAGAAGAGAACACGGTCTTCCAGAGATGGGTTGGCGAAAAGTTGCAGAGATGATAGGATTGACACCTACGTCAAGGACAATAGCTGGAAAAACGATCAAAAACGTATATGTAAGAGATTTATGATCTTTTTCTCTAGATGGTAAGTAGGCATAAAAGATCTCGATGAATAATTTTAAAACTCTCATTATACTTACCATCTAGAGAAAATTCATCGGATCATTTTAGATCTTTTAAGATCGGCCTCATCGGATCTACTTACCTCTAAGAGGTAAGTAGGCGGTAAGTATTTCATCAGATTTTTGGGGAGATACCCCTTTTACAAATTTTTGATCTGATCTAGAATCTGAATCATAAAATTTTTGAAAAAATCAAAAATCTAGATCATATATCGATGTGTAATCTCATCGTAATCCTTTTGTAATCTCATCGAGATGAGGATTATGATCACTAAAAAAGATCTTTCTTGAATCTAAATCATAAGAAAAATAAAAAACTAAAAATTAGATCATTATCGATGATTACTTATCATCTACTTATTATTTACTTACTATCTACTTACTATTTACTTACCTCTAGATGGTAAGTAGGCGTAAAAGATCTCATGATATTTTTTCCAGGGGTTTAGGTGACCAAGTGACCAAGGTGACCAAGTGATCAGGTGATCAGGTGACCATAAAGATCATATATATAATATATTTTTTATTCATAAGATAGAATAATAGAATAATAGGCCCGATCGCTATGGAAGGATCTTTTCTTGAATCATAAGAAAATCAAAATTAGATCATATATGATGAATACTTAATATTTATTGCTTCCTACCTATTATTTACTCTACATCTAACTAGAGTAGACGTGAAAAATCTATGAAGTCTCTCTTTAGAACGATCTATAGTCCTCTTTTGTAATAATAATTTCATTAGAACACTCGATCTTTTTATGGGTCTCAAAAATTTTATCAACATAAAATCCCTTGGTTATGAGGCTATCTCTCGGAAAGATCTGAGTCTTTAGAGATAGTTTTAATCATCTGGTCCATGCTTAAGTATATGATTGTCTAAAAGATTTAATCAATGATTTTAAAATAGTTAATAGTAGAAGCTAAGCTATAATTTTAGAGGTCTTAAAATGTCTGTGAGACCACATGAAAATATTCGAGTTCAGGTAGTAGCACTTCTAACTGATATTCTTAAAAATGTGACAGATGTTAAATGTATTAATTTCAAAGATCTTTACTCTTGCACATTAAGAAAACTTCTTGAGAGACCTGAGGAAGTATCTATTTTAATGCCTCAAGAAGTTAGGGTTGGCGCTGAAACCAGATGGATTGACATGGCCTTAGGCTCTGAAGTAATTTTTGAATTTAAATCTAGTGAAAAAGAATTTTCAGATGCTGAAAAAGCTGCCAGAGAAAAATATTGGCCGATTGTCTCAAAGGCGAAGTTTTTCATAGTGACAAACTGGAGCAAATGGAGAATATATGAGGTTGTTAAAGAAGATTTACAACTTCTTTATGAATGTGATATAAAAGAAGCCTTAAATATACTTAAGACACAGATTATTCCACAATTAAAAGAACTTAAAATACCTCCGATCCCCCAAAATGTTGAGGCTTTATACACCTTAGATCATAAAGATCTTCTTGGCGATCTAGAAAAAGTTTTCAAAGTTTATAAAAACATAGTTAGACCACTTTATGAAGCTTATAAAAGTATTATGAGTATGCTTTATGGCGAAGCTTCTGAAGAATTTTTCGAAGATCTTTATATCAGGCATACATATATGCAGATGACGATATCAGCTTCATTAGCAACAGCATTAAACGTTATTGAAAGTTCAGAGGCTATCTGTGGCGGTTCATTTCTTAAAACAGACAACATGATATTAGATATCGCACTGCCATATCTAAACTGGTGGAGAACAGCTCTTTATGACGCCTCATTAAGAGGATATGTTGAAAAAGTTTGTAATACTATTGTTGAGAGAGCTCACATGGTTGATTGGTCTCTTGGTGCTGAAGATGTTTTTAGAATGTTATATGAGTTTTTGATAGATCGTGACACTAGAAGAAAGATTGGCGAATACTACACACCTCTATGGCTTGTAGAGTTTATGCTTAACAATTTTGACTTAAGAGATAAAATTGTTTTAGACCCGTTCTGCGGTTCAGGAACATTTCTTGTAAAGACATTCTATATAAAAATTGAGCAGGGAGAAGATCCTGATAAAGCCTTTAACGAGATTGTCGGTTTTGATGTGAATCCTCTTGCAGTTGCTGTTGCTAGAGCAGAGCTTATCTTAGCCTACTGGAGGAAGACTGGAAGAATGCCTAGAAATCCGCCTCATATATATCATATAGATACTTTATCAATGTGGTTTGGCGGACCTCTCTTAACTCTACCTCCTCTCTCAGGTCTTGTTAGTAAAATCACTTCATATCTTCAGCCGTTGATAAACTTTAATCAACTAAGGTTTAGAGGAGTATCAGAGATCCTTGCTACACTTAGAATATTAGAAGAAGGCTTAGCTTTTTCATTACGATTTGCTTACAACGAGTGTAGCCGAGGCAAAGAGATAAATGTTACATGTCTTGAAAAAAAGATTGAGCATTATATAGAGATGAGTTTTAAAGATTCTGAGAATCCGTTTATTCAAACCTTTCTGAAACAATTCAAAGAATCAAAGCTTGGTAGCATATTAGCAAATATCATCGTATCATCTGGAGGTAATAGCGTGTGGAGCACAGTGTTAGCGTCTATTTATGCCACAATTTTAATGACCAAGTTTAGGCCTGATATAATAGTCACAAATCCGCCGTGGATACCTGTGACTGAGTTCAAATCTCCTTATTCAGATCGTATTAGAGAATATATGTTAAAAGGAATTAGAAACATCGTAGGATCTGGGAAAACTGCTCAGATACTCTCAGGAGCAGATATTGCCACAGCAGCCTTAGGAAAATCAGTAGAGCTTGTTAACGAAGGCGTGGCGTATGTAATGAATAGAGAACAATTATTTTATCATAAGTCGCCTATGAGTGCAGGTGTATTAGCAACATATGCTACTCTAAGATCGTTATTAAAAGATGTTAGTGCAGAGATAAAGCTTTACGACTTTGATTTTGATGTTTTTGAACACGGCATCTACCCAGCCGTTATTATTATTAGAAAGAGGTGATGATTATAAGCTGGAATACAGAACTTTATATAGTTTCACGCAAGCCTGGCATAGACTATAAAAAGAGTTTAGAACTTAATGAAATAAAGGAGTTTCTAGAAACAAGACGGCTCAGCAAAAGCTATGATGAATATGTTAAGCAGAATCTACTTTACTTCACAGAGAACCTTGACGTTCTTGCAAAAGAACTTAATGTTGAAAAGATAGTGCCAAAAGGCTTATACATAATGGGTATTTATGGTGGTGAAAAGAAGAGGGGTAAGGAGATCTATGCAGGCATTGCTTTACATGAATATCGTTATGACAATATAAAGTTTGAATTCAGATTATGGAACACTAGAGATCGAATAATAGTGCCTATTAATCTGTTAAAAGAATATGGAATCAAAGTATATAAAGTGATATACATGGGTGAAATCAATCCTTTTAGACTTAGAAGATTCATTGATGTTATACTATCAGATCAAGGTGAAGATTCTCTTAAACAGTTCCTCCAGAGAGCACTAAAGATTAATGTTGATAGAATTGCACGTAGTGAAACTATTGAAATGATTAAGATGCTCATAGAGGAGGTTAAGCAACCGAATAATATAACAAAACTAGATATTGATAAACACTATATAATATATAGATGTTCAAGATCTTTTACGGCATTTGCATACAGATCTCAAGAACCTAATGTTATTATAGAGTCTCATGTTGCATATGCAGAAAGTGAAAAAGAGGAGATAGCATATTATTATACAGCTATTCTCAATTATCTTACATATAAGGTTATCCAATCAGGCAGGGCATTTATTAGAAGTCAGTTTGCTAGACCTCTCTTTGCCGTTTATATGGCCGGCTTGGCTTGGAAAGATATTGATGATGCCACTAAAAATAGAGTTGTTGAGCTTTCAAAGATCTTACATAAGAAAGCTCCTGATAAAGACTATCCTAATCAAAAAATTGCGCTTAAGGATCTTGAGAGATATTCTGAGTTTAAAGAACTTGTAAAATTGCTTGATTCAAAGGTGGATAAAGAGAATCTTGATAAAGCTCTAGATATGGTGTCAGGAGGAGGAGCTGAAGAAGAATAATGCTTATCCAACATGTTTCTAAAGAACCTCATATCTAAGCCATAAACAAAAAACCTTCAATAAATATTTTATCACAGATTTTCTTGCATCTAAAAATCATGCTACTTGTTGCTGAAAGATAATTGTTATTAACGTGAACAGAATGTGTTTTGGAGAGTGTGAACAGATCAGAGTTCACATGAATCTGGCACATGTGTCATGACACATGTGTCTTGATTCTCGCGAAGTGTGAATTTTGATCTGTTCACAGTTTACACAGAGTTCACATGTATCGTTCACATGTGAACTTCGAGAGAATGAATCAAGTTATAGCGTGAATCAAGGCACATGTGAACTGATCTATGTGAATTGATCTATTGTCTGTTGAATCAAGGCACATGTGTCATGACACATGTGAATTTTGTATTCGCGTGAACTCTGATCTGTTTCTCGGAGTTCACATGTGAACTGCACATGTGAACTCTGATCTGTTCGCGTTTTTATAACATATGGTTCAGTCATAAATAATTAGTTTTCAGCATCAAGTCTATGGATTTTAGATACATGTCATGACATTGTTTATTTATTGACATGCTCATCTGATTGATCTTGTGAAAAAAATACTCAAAAATCCTCAGGATTTTTTCAGAGACTGAGTTCTTTTAGATAGCCTAGATATTTAGAGTAATGATCATCAGTCTCACCGAGAAGATCCTCATATCTAGCCTCAGAAACCTTTAATTCACCAAATCTACTCTGTATAAATCTGGCCACCTCTCTAGACACAACCTTAATCATCAGTCTCCAAGATATTTTTCTAACATATTTAGGAGGCAATAGATTACGTCTTTTAATATATTTCTCAAGAGCTCTTCTACTAACATTATTACCCGCATATTCCTCAAGCAACCTCAGAGTATCTAATGAGAAATAAGCCCATTCACAAGGCTTGACACTCTCTCTAAGACCCACGTAATATCTACAGAAGCCTTTATCTTCAAAACACACAAGCCTATGTGTCTCAACATCCAAGCCGTTTATCTCGATGATCTCATCAGGATTGAAACTCTCAATAATGTGTATGGCGTGTGATAATCTTAATCCTCCTTCAAGCATAAGTCTATAGACCAAATAATAAAGCTCATGATTATCTCTCAAGACGGATAAGGTTTTGACAAGATCCTCAATATTTATCGGATAGGATCTCACATCAATCTTATAGCTTCTGCTAGGCACTATCTCCATTATCCATCCATATGTCTCAGGCGATATTCTCCTAAGATAATAAAGATACTGAATATAATGTCTAAAGACGTTTCTAAGCCATTTATTCCTATGATTAATCACATAGTTAATAAGATCCTCACTAAGAGTTTTACCCTCAAGATGTTTCTTGAAGAGATTACGATAATAAGCTATTGTCTCAGGATCCATTATTTTTCTTCTCTTCTTTCTCTCACGTAGAAACTCCTCGAAACCTTGGCTCCATGTAAACATCACCTGAGAGAGGCTTAGGCCAAGCATCTTTCTAAGATCCTCTCTGAAATTCTCCACCGTAAACCTCAGTATGGCCTGTTTCAGATATTCATCTTTAGATGCTAACGCTACTGCCTGCAGAATCAATGAGTAGTCTATAGATCCATCTTCTCTAATGATTCCTACAGCTTTTAATCTGTCAATGCCTGCCACTATCTCGTTAAACTCTTTCTCATCAAGATATTGAAGAGCCTTGAAGATGACATCATCAGGGATCTTTCTGAGACCGCTAAGATAGTTATGGAGAGATCCTTTTGCTATATCTAAAACCTCCACAGTCTTGTTGAAGCCGAGCTTCTCTTTAACTCTTCTAAGGATCTCTCTTCTCGCATCATCACCTAGACCCTTGATATTAACCTTGCGAATCCATCCCGAAGAAACATTTACATCACCTATGAGTTCACTCATGAGTTCACACCCCCCAAGTAGAATTGTGAACTTCGGGGGGTAATAAGCATTTTCATGCGGCGGCCGGGATTTGAACCCGGGATCGCCGGCTTGGGAGGCCGGCGTCCTAGACCAGGCTAGACGACCGCCGCCCAAATATTTTTATTAGATACAGTTTTTATTTTTATATAGATGATGTTGT
>Ga0326760_1001121_pt1 | contig 12336 bp, 12 predicted proteins | sample GCREP_S_FD_207668 | JGI IMG/M metagenome (GOLD analysis project Ga0326760, IMG submission 207668) | Hot spring sediment microbial communities from Geyser Creek Basin, Yellowstone National Park, WY, United States - GCR.EP_S | ecosystem: Environmental > Aquatic > Thermal springs > Near-boiling...
CGGTGGACTAGATACGCGGCGAACATGTTCACTAGAATCTTCGTCTGTCCCCGCCTGATGAGGCCTTTAATGTACTCCAGTGGGTAGTCTCTAGCCACTGGGTTTCCCTTTTCCGCAGACTCCCGCGCCCTGAGAGTCAGGAGGGTGAGGCCCGTCTCTTTGACCCACTTCTCGAATTTCGCCACCTCCTCTCTATACGCCTTTGCGATGTCTGTTTCTATGAAGTGGCGCCAATACCGCATTAACTCCTTCAAAACAGAATCCACATAGACGAGACAAAGCCTGTTTAAAAATTATGCTGTGTAGTGCCCTGTTGCGATTTTTCTCTTTACTTCAATGGCGCAGTTGGGGCAGTAGAGTGTGGCGCCGCGTCGTTTCAACACAGAGCCGCATCGGGGGCAGCGGGAGAGGACGGAGCCGTAGGTGGCGCCGCGTATGCTCACCACAAGAGGCGGGCCGTATGTTGAAATTACCCTGGCTCTTACGTAGTCGCCTATCCCCAGCTCCCCCTCTGCAAAGAAGTGGGGCAACACCCCGGTGAAGGTGTATTTGAGATCTACAAGCCCCTTCTGCTCCTCTACGGCGAAGCATCTGAGCTGATACGCCCTCCGCCCCTTGCCAGTCACTTGGCAGTAGACCACGGCGCCGGGCTGGGGCATTGCGGGGTCTTTCAACGGCTTCACCACGGCTGTGTGCGTCTTTTCGTCGAACGACGCTGCGCCCAGAACAGAGGATATGTACCTGTGGTCGAGGCTGTAGGCGGAACCTTTGACTTCGAACTCCTCCGCATATGCCAACGTCTCACCTGGCGTGACGACAATTTTCTTCACAAGCACCGCTGGGCGTGTGTATAAATTTTTTAACTCAGCTCAGGAGGCTTGTGTGTACGTAACCCTGTCGTTTAGTTTCCGCACAAAGGAGGAGGTGGAACGGTTCCTCGCTTTTATAGAGAAGCACATAAAGACGACGTATATCGTCAGCACGAGGCTGACGCATGTCTATGTACAGCTGGAGGGCGAGGAGAAGGAGCTCGTAGACGCGGTGGCGCTTGTAAAAAGACTTGCGGGTTTGGCAAGAGAGGGGCGGGCAGTGGTGCAGATACCGTTGCTCGTCTTGTTCAGAGACGCAGAGCTTGTGAGGCCCATACCGCCAGACGTCCTTGCAGACGCGTTGACGTTCAAAGGCCTCTTTGCAGAAGTCCGCGGAGACGTCCTTGAAACTGAGCTCGGCCACGAAGAAGTGCTTAAGGCGGCTGAGACCCTCTCGAAGATGTATGAAGAGGCTGAGAGATACCCGCTGACCCCCCCGGCGAAGAGGGTGGTGGTGGCCTACGCCTACGCCAGAGAGATCTCTATAGAAACCGCCATAGAGGAGCTGGTAAAGGCCGGTATTTTAAACAGAGGCGCAGTGTTGAGCCTCCGGCGCTCTCCTGAAGAGACGCGAAGACTTCTCTTGGAAAATTTAAATAATCGTAGATAAGCCCTCTGCGTGCTTAATCTAGAAATTTTGAGACTAGACGACAGGTACCTAGAAATTAGGGTGAAAGGGGAAACCTACACCCTATTCTCACCACTTGTGGAATACCTCTCCAACGACCCCGACGTCGAGTATGTGCAGTTCGACGTGGACCACCCCCTGCAGGAAAACGTCTACTTCAAGGTGAAGGTGAGGAGGGGCACTCCCCTCGAGGCGGTGCAGAGGGCGGTGAACTCTATTCTGGCAGACCTCGAGGAGCTCGAGAAGAGTCTTTTCCAGTGATTCTGGTGTTGGCGGAGTCTGCGCTGGAGCTCGTGCCCAGCGAGCTCTGGCGGCACCCGGCGGTGTTGGCCGACGCGAAGAGGCGGAGGAAGAAGCCCGGCGAGATTCTGCTCGACAGATCTCGGCACCACCCAGCCATGCGCGACCTGCCGGACGCCTCTAGGCGGGGGAGGCCCGACATAGTCCACCAAGTCCTCCTAGTTTTTCAATACAGCATGTTGAACAAGAGGGGTCTGGGCCGGGCGTATGTACATACGCGGGATGACTACGTGATTTCGCTGAGGCCGGAGACGAGGCCGCCGAAGAGCTACAACAACTTCGTGTCGTTGTTAGAGCAGTTGTACAAGGTCGGGAGGGTGCCGCCCAGCGGCGAGCCGCTTATGGAGCTTCATAAAAAGGACCTCCGCCGGTTGCTAGAGGAGCTTGGGGGTAGGTGGGTGGTTCTGCACGAGACTGGAGAGAAACTGCCTTTGTTGGATCTAGGCGCCGCCTTGTTGAATTCTGTGGTTGTGGTGGGCGGCTTCCCCCACGGCGACTTTGAAAACAGGTGGGTTTTAGAGAAGGCGGTAGGTAGGTATAGAATAGGCGACGAGGCGATGGACGCTCCGCAAGCGGTCTGTAGAGCCGTGGTGGCTACAGAAGCGGCGGCCGGCTTGATATGAACTACCAAGTATACCTCAAGAAGAGGGGCCGGTGGCGCCGGCTCCTCAGATATGTAGAACAAGCAGGCGTGCCGTACGTCTTAGAGGTGGAGAGACTCGACACCTCCAAGTCCCCGATCACGGCGGCTCTTGAGTTTAGGGAGACGCCGCCTGAGGCGTTGACGTTGCCCCGCGTCGGGGAGGAGGAGTTCGACTGGTACGTAATGTTTGCAGACGCCTTAGATGTAAGAAGGCTTGTGCTCCCCCCACCGCCCACTCTCCAGGCGGCGGCCGCCATATACGACAAGGCTGTGGAATACGGAATAGAGGTGAACTGGATCTACGGAACGCCGCCTATGACGAGGCCCGTCGACGTTGAACAAGTCGCGAGGTCTATCAGGCCTACGGCGGCTAGGATAGTCTACGATCCGGTCAAGGCAAAGGGGACTAAGGAGATATATAGAACCATAGTGGCGCTCAGCGGCTACATAAGAGAAATCTACCTATCGAACAGGCGGGGCGAGAGGGGGCCGCGCCTCCCGCCGTTTGACCCAATTGGGCGTATAAACTTTGTCGAGATACTACAAGCCTTGTACCTAATCCAGTGGGAGGGCCGCATCACCATCAGGCAGGCCGCCCAATTTTTCGACGAGCTAGACCTCCAGCTCCGCATCGGATCTGAAGTTTTAGAGACTACGAGAAGCGTAGGGGTCTCTAAAAAGGTGCAAAGACGAGTGGCAGAAGTTCTCAACGAATTAATGCAATAAGACAAAGCAGAATATTTATTAATATTTCATTATATACTTCCATGGAGAGAAAACTCAAGACATTAATATTGACATTGTTGGTGGTTGTCGTATTTATAAACGCGGCGAGGGTGGTTGTCGGCTACGAGGACTCTTCAGCACTTGACGTTTTGAGCCAACTAAACAAAACAGGCGATATCAAGATGTTGAAGCACATAAAGGAGATAAAGGCCGTCGTGCTCCACGTCCCCGACCACAGAGTCGACGAGTTAAAGAAGCTGTTTAGATATGTAGAGGAGGATAAGGTGGCGTACGCGGTAGGCTTCGGCGACTATGCAGACGTGCAGTGGAATGTGAAGATGATAAACGCGCATCTGGTGTGGGACGCTTATTTCACCACCATCGGAGATGCCGCCTTCGGCTATGGAGTCACGGTGGCTGTTTTAGATACAGGCATCGACTACAAACATCCAGAGCTCTACGGAAAAGTGGTGTATTGTATATACACCGTGGGGACAAGGCTTTACAAAGGCACAAACTTGGCGAATTGCGCAGATAGGAACGGCCACGGCACGCACGTCGCCGGCATAATCGCGGCTTCTCTCAACAACGTCGGCGTGGCGGGGGTGGCGCCCAAAGTCCGGCTGGTGGCCGTCAAGGTCTTAAGCGACTCCGGAAGCGGCTACTACAGCGACATTGCAGAGGGCATAGTGGAGGCCGTGAAGGCCGGCGTCAAAATACTGTCGATGTCGCTGGGCGGCCCCTCAGACTCTTCGGTGCTCAGAGACGCGTCTTACTGGGCCTACCAACAAGGCGCCATACAGGTAGTAGCCGCCGGAAACTCAGGCGACGGCGACTTCACCACAGACAACGTCGCATACCCGGCGAAGTACAGCTGGGTGATTGCGGTGGCGGCCGTCGACCAGAACTACAACGTGCCCACCTGGTCTAGCGACGGCCCCGAGGTGGACGTGGCGGCGCCCGGCGTCAACATACTCTCCACATACCCAGGCGGACGATATGCCTACATGTCTGGCACCTCCATGGCGACGCCCCACGTCACAGGTGTGGTGGCGTTGATACAAGCCGTGAGATCCGCCTTAGGCCTAAGGCCGTTGACGCCCGACGAGATGTACCAAGTGTTGACCTCTACGGCTAAGGACATAGGCCCGCCCGGCTTCGACGTCTTCAGCGGCTACGGGCTTGTGGACGCCTACGCGGCGGTAAACGCCGCGTTGAAAATAGGGTAACTCTTTTTATATATACAACGTTTTTCCTATATGCCCACGTGGACCGAATACATATTTTCTAAAAAGCTGGGGAAGACGCCTTCGCCGGGCGACGTGGTGGAGGTGGTGCCGGATTTAGTGGGCTTCCACGACCTCACCGGCTACCACGTGTTGGAGGTTTTGGAGAACATGGGCAAGGTGGAGGTTTTCGACAAAGATAGAGTAGTGGTGGCCTTTGACCACCTGTCACCGCCTCCTACACAGAGGGCGGCGGAGATCATGGTCTACATTAGGAAACACGTGAAGACGCTTGGTCTGCCTCATTTCTACGACGTTGGGGGCGGGATTCTCCACCAGATAATTCTGGAGAAATACGCCATGCCGGAGCAGATCATCTTCGCCGCCGACTCTCATACCAACACCGCAGGAGCCCTGGGGGCCTTTGCCCACGGGATGGGGGCCACAGACATAGCGGCCACCCTTAAGCTGGGCAAGACCTGGGTTGTGGTGCCCACGCCGTTTAGAATAGACGTAGAGGGACACTTCCCGAAGGGCGTCGTGGGGAAGGACGTGGCGCTTCACCTCCTCGGCCAATTCGGCGCAGAGGGCTTCAACGGCTACTCCGTCGAGGTGTATGTGAAGGAGCCCAAGGCCTTCCCCATGGAAGACAGAGCCACAGTGGCCAACATGTCCACCGAGATGGGCGCCGACGCGCTTATGTTTGTGCCAGACGAAGTTACTGTGGACTACCTGCAGAGGGAGAGAGACGTTACGTATAAACCGCCTCAGCTTGCTCCAGGCGAGTACGCCGAGAGGTACACGGTGGAGCTGGACAGACTAGAGCCATTGGTGGCGGCGCCCTTCAGCGTGGACAACGTCAAGTCCGTAAGAGAGGTGGAGGGGGTGGAGGTAGACCAAGTCTTCATAGGCTCGTGCACCAACGGGAGGCTGAGCGACATGGAGGCGGCGGCGCGGATCTTGAAGAGAGGCCGCGTCAAGAGCAGGTGTATAGCCATTCCGGCGAGTTATGCGGTATTTAGAAAATCCATGGAGCTGGGCTACATCGACATATTGACCAAGGCAGGTTGTGTAGTCACCTACGGCACATGCGGCCCCTGCCTCGGCGGACACTTCGGCGTAGCAGGTCCCGGCGAGGTCGTAGTCTCCACAAGCAACCGCAACTTCAAGGGGAGGGTGGGGCATCCAGACTCCAAGGTCTACCTGGCAAACCCGGCCACAGCCGCCGCGGCGGCGCTCGAAGGGAAAATAGTCGACCCCCGCCCCTACTTATCTTAAGAGGTAGGCAAAAACTGCCTTTGCCGTATGCATTCTGTTTTCGGCCTGGTCCCAGACGGCGGATTGAGGCCCGTCTATCACGTCGTCCGTCACTTCCTCTCCTCTACGCGCCGGCAGGCAATGTAGGAAGATGGCCCTTTTGCCTGCCAGCTCCATCACTTTCTGGTTTACTTGGTAGGGCGAGAGGAGGCGCCTCCTCTCCTCGGCCTCCTTCTCGAAGCCCATGGAGACCCACGTGTCTGTGTACACGCCGTCTACCCCCGCCACGTCATTTATGGAATCTGTAAAGTAGATCCGGGCTCCTGTCTTCGCCAGATCTTCCGAAAGCTCGTCAAGCAACTTCGTGTTCCACAGCTCCTTTGGGCCCACCAGCCTAACCTCCCACCCCAGCTTTGCGCCCACCACGGCGAGGCTGGTGGCCACGTTATTCGACACGTCGCCCACGAATGCCACCTTGACGTTGTGGAGTCTGCCTGTCCGCTCCCAGAGCGTGAGGGCGTCTGCGAGGGCTTGGAGGGGGTGGTGTCTGTCGGATAGGGCATTTATCACCGGGATGGAGCTGTATTTAGCCATCTCCTCCAAAGTCTCGTGTTTATACACCCTGGCGGTGACCGCGGCGGCGTATCGCGAAAACACTCTCATGGTGTCGGCCACGGTTTCGCCTCTGCCAATTTGAAGTTCGTTTGGCGAAGTGGCGACGGGGTGCATCCCCAGCTGGGCCGCGGCCGCCGAGAGCGAAAGTCTAGTGCGTGTGCTGGGCTTCTCGAAGTAGAGAACAACTATTCGGCCGGGGAAAAGCGGAGTGTAGACCTCCCCCGCCATAAACCGCGTCTTGAAGTCTCTAGACATACGTAGAAGATACTCAACTTCATGTGGTTTGTATTCCATCAACGTGAGTAAATGACGCATAACCTACCTTAACACCAGCCTTAAATATATTGATCTATAGAAATACCCACTCTGATATGCAGTCTAGCGGTGGTTTACTGGAAGCTCCTTGAGCACTATGCTTGTCAAGGTAGACACGACCCCCTTTATCTCACGTATGTTTTCAATCACCTGGTTCAGCTCTTCTGTGTTCTCAGCGACTACCCTAGCCACTATGTCGTAGTCGCCGGTCACCTCAGACACAGACGCCACGTTGCGCAGGGCGGCCACGCGTCTGGCCACCGACGTGGTGTAGACGTTGTTGGCCACCTTCAGCCACACGTACGCCTCGATGTGTTTGTTAACCCGGGCCTTGTAAGGCGTATTGGTGATCTTCTCCAAGATCTCAAGCAAGTCTTCGTCTCTTAGACGTCTCGCGTTGCTACGCTTCACCTCCTCCACCACCTTCTCCAAGACGTCGGGGGGCACCGAGATGCCCATGCGCTCTAGCCTATACGCTATGGCCTTCCTCCCGCTGTATTTGTCAAGCGAGAAGTCGCGGCTCCGCCCCACCACCTCCGGCGGGATGGGCTCGTAGGTCTCTGGGTTGGCCAACACGCCGGCTTGGTGGACGCCGGCTTTGTGCGTAAAGACGTTCTCGCCGACTACGGGGAAGGTGGGCATCACCGTGATGCCGCTGGCGGCCTCCACCATGGCTGTGATCTCTGGGAGCTTCTCCAGCTTGATGAGCCTCGCCCCCTTGTGGTAGTAATAAGCGGCGGCAAAGGCCTGTAGCGGCGTGATGCCGGCCCTCTCGCCCAGCCCGTTAACTGTGGTGTGGACCACGTCTGCGCCGCCCTCCACCGCGGCAAGGCTGTTGGCCACTGCCATGCCGAAGTCGTTGTGGGCGTGTATGTCCAGCCCAACGCCGGGCACGACCGCCTTGACTTTGGCAAACACCTCTCTGGCCCTGTCCGGCGTAAAGACACCCACCGTGTCAGCAATGCTGACTCTATCCGCCCCCGCCTCGTAGGCTGTCTTGACAACCTGTATCAAGTAGTCCAGGTCGGCGCGGGAGGCGTCCTCCGCGGTGAACCTCACCGCGACGCCGTGCGATTTGACCATGGAGACCATCTCGGCGATTATCTGAAGCGCCTCTTCCCTACTCTTTCTGTGTTTATACTTGAGGTGGATGTCGCTGACGCCGTAGAACACAGCGACGCGGTCAGGCTCTAGAGAGGCCGCGTTTTCCAGGTCTTGCTTCACGGCGCGGCTGTGCACGACGATGTGGCTTCTGATCTCTCCCTGGCGCTTAAGCTGGACGATTTTCTTAATGGCCGACTTTATGTCGGGCGCCACGCTGGGGTCCCCCACCTCGATCATGCCGACGCCGATGTCTGAGAGGGCCTTGGCGATTCTGACGCGCCATTCTTCAGAGAACACAACGCCGGGGGTCTGCTCGCCTTCTCTAAGCGTGGAGTCAAGGATTACTGGGTGGTTGTTTTCCCCGAACGCATAAAGGCTAGAATCTTCCTATTTATAAAACTTTCCAGCTATATAGAATATATCATAAAACTTATTACTGCAGCTCGCGTAGAGCCTGTGCCTCTTTATTGGTGTACAGAGCTGAATCTCCCGGTGCTCGACGCGAGGAAGATCGCTTCGAAATGCGACGTTTTTACCGAGGTGAAGCTTACACAACCCGCAGACCCCCGTCCCGCCTTCTCTGCAGATATAGAAATTACGAGAGGTGCCGTGATAAACGAGTTCGGCGACGTTAAGCTCGCGGAGAGGTTGATCCCAAGGGACGAGGTGGTTTTGCTCAACAAAATCCCCGGCTACGCAGACCAGGCCGACGAAGTTGTGGTGAGGGGGAGGACGGTGGGGCATAGGTTCTACGACGTGGTGAAGAGGCGGTGGAGGTTTCGGCCGCTCTACGAAGGCGTCGCCACGATGCTTCAAGAGCGGCTGGGCTTCTGGGCCGTGGTGGACATGTCGGAGTTGCCCGAGAGATATGACATACACCCAGACAGAATACTCGAGGGCGAGTTGCCCAGGGAGAAGTTCCGCCACGTCGCGCTGGCCACCAAAGACGGCAGGATCCACGGCGTCGCCAAGCTCTTCAGAGGCGGGAGGCTCCACGTGATTAAGTCGTGGAGGGCGAAGACGCCTCTGCCGCCCGGGCGCCCTTCTACTTTCAGCGAGGTGGCTGAGCTAAACAGAGAGCACATAGAGGAGCTCGCCAGCGAGGCCGTGAAGTTCATAAGAGAGGTGGCTGAGAAGTACAAAAAGCCCATCGTGGTGTCTTACTCTGGCGGGAAGGACAGTCTGGTGGCGCTGGACCTCGTGGCTAGGAGCGGCTTGGAGTTCTACGTCTACTTCAACGACACAGGGCTTGAGCCGCCTGAGACGTATAAAAACCTAGAGGCGATACGGGAGAAATACGGCGTAGAGGTGATCGTGGGAGCAGCCGGCGACCGCTTCTGGCGCGCCATGAAGCTCTTCGGCCCGCCCGCGAGAGACTACCGATGGTGTTGCAAGGTGATTAAGCTGGGCCCCACCACGGAGGTGCTCAAGGCCAAGTTTCCGCAGGGCTACATAAGCGTAGTGGGGCAGAGGGGGGCTGAGTCCTTCCTCAGGGCCAGGTTGCCCAAGGTGTCGCAGAGCAAGTGGGTGGCCGGCTCCGTCGTCGCGGCGCCGCTCCAGGAGTGGACGGCGCTGGAGGTGTGGCTGTATATATACCTGCATAAGCTCCCCTACAACCCGGCCTACGAGAGGGGGTTCGACAGACTCGGTTGCGTCGTGTGTCCGGCGAATGAGCTGGCTGAGCTCGACCTAGTAAAAAGGAGCTACCCAGACGTATACGAGAAGATGGAGACAGCGTTGAGGTACCGCTTCTCCGAGAAAGAAGTGGAGATGGGGCTCTGGCGGTGGCGTGGAAGGATACCGGGCGACATGGCGAGGTGGGTGAAAAGAGAGAAGGGGGCAGAGCTCCCCGTCCGGCTCAGAGTTGATGGAGGCGAGGTGAGGGTCGAGATGGACGCGGAGCCCGACCCCGCAACTCTGCGGCATCTGCTGAAGATGTTAGGCACGGTAGAGGGCGAATATGTGGTCAGAGGCAAGAGGAGCGTCGTGAAGCTTGAGCGGAGGGGGAGCGGCTGGGCTATCTCCGCCGGAGACGGCAAGACGGCGCTGGACGCCGCCGGTCTGTTGGTGCGCTCTGCGATATGCGGCGACTGCGACCTCTGCGTTCACTGGTGCCCCACCGGCGCGTTGAAGAGGACAGGCCCAGGCAGGAGGTTTGAGGTAGACGAGAATAAGTGCATAGGCTGTCTTCTCTGTAGCGCGGCGTGCCCCGCCGCCCAGTACCTAGTCTACAGAAATGAAGGCTAAGCTGACGGTTTACATCCCGCCGCATCTGCCTCCCGTAGACATCCCGGAATTCGACGTGACCTGGAGGACCGCGGTCCTGGACTTGTCGAAGTTTTTAGACAGGTCGCGGGGGCAGTGCCGGGCCGATGTGGCGGTGGAGGCGCTTGCCGCAGGCGTCTCCACGCCGACGGTGTACGTGCTCGACTGCGACGGCTACTACCCAGGCTTCAACTTCCTCTTCGGCCTGGCGCAACCGGCCTTAAGGACAGCCGTGGTGTTTACGGCAAGGCTCCGCGGCCCTCTATTCGCGGAGAGGCTGGCTAAAGAGATCACGCACGAAGCTGGGCATAGGGGTCTGTGCCAACAATGAAACGGTTAAAAAGGGGGTATTCTTTCATAAGTCTGTTAGCGATTTCTCTTTGCCTCGGTGTTCCGTTTTTTACCTTATCGGCAAGATACATTATCATTGCTGTTCTGATGGTTTCATCTTTTTCAGCTAACTTTAGGAGATCAGACATGTTGACATATACTACAAATTTGTCGCCTGATCTGAGTACATTTGGCGCGATGTCTACCGTCTCTAGCCTGGACGCAATATTAAGCGCTCTCTTAGAGTCGCTAACGTAACGCCTAGCAAAGAGCGAACCTCTGCCCCACAAACAAAACGACATTTCTACTCCTGCTATAGTTACTGTTTTGCCTATCTTTGACCTGGTCTTCCGTTTGTTTGATATGTTTATTATATCATTTGCCGTATTGTACATCTTTCTAAGAACATCTATATATCTCTTCTTCTTACTCTTGTATGTAGCTCTGAAGACATCATCAGTAACGAGTTTTACGGAAACCCACTTATGCGAACCTAACAGATCAAGTAATGTACCATACGTACCAGCAACTTCTCTAAGCTTTTCAAAGGTCTTTCTGCCTCTGGCAATTAAGGCCGCTCCTCGACCAGCCATTGGGCCCAGTCGCCAAGGTTGCTTAGATGCAATTACAAGTTTATACCTACCGTACAAAACGTCGTTTAGCCTTGATTCGCCATCTCCTAACCACATTGTAAATATTGGCGTCCACTCTCCAAGCTTGAGATAATTCATAACGTGGTCTATAGCCTCGTCTTTGCTCCATTTCTGTTTCCAATCTTTTGCTCTCATATTTAATATCACGCTAACTCCTTTCCGTGTTAGGTTGACACCTCCAATATGTATATAAAGTGTGCCAGGTCTTGTCGCTATCCAAGCAAACAGTTGCCAAGGTTGCGAAGTGCCCATGGCAGGTTGGTTCGCTGTTATACCTTCATCGCTAGCCCTCCACCCTAACTGAAGTAATTCGAGTTTCTTATGCGGAAGCTTTAATATGTCTGGAAAACATGTCTCTGCGCTAATGCCGTAAATGTGGACTTTTGGCGCGGTTTTTTCGTTTATATACATCCACGTACCGTCTGGCACGTAGAGCCTCTTGCCCTCTATTCTGTATGTGCCCTCTACAACGGCCTTATATATCGAGGTTAGCTTCTCCTTGGCCTGTATCCACGCCTCCAGCAGTAGTCGCTTCATCGTGTCTCTGAAGTCAAGGAGCTGGCTCCTTTCTTCCTCTGTGAGCTGAAACGTCTCTATAATCCTCTGCGTCGCGTATTCGACGTACAGCATCCACGCCGGGAATACCCAGTCCACCGGCCCCCGCAAAACGCCGCGGGTGGAGACTTGCTCAAGCACCTCCTCCAAGGTCGGCGGCTTCTCAACAGGCCTCAGCGCAAGCTCTAGACGTTCTTTTCTTTCTATGTTTCTATCCATAACACGTTAAACGCCGAGGCGCATGTTGAACTGTCCTATCCATGTCTCTTCTTTTGCTTCGCTATTTAAGCCTTCTCTCCACAGGTAAAGACTGACAGATACAGAGCCACAGGGATACCTGCCAGGATACACCACGTGGAGCTGACCGCAGAGGTCGTCCCGCTGTGTGAAAAGGTCTGAGGAGCAAACGCCTGCAGGTATTTCCTTACAGGGAGAATTACGCCTGCCACTCTGTACCCGTAGGGATCTACCTGCAGGCGAATAAGTCTCTTTTTTTCTCCATCCTTTGTCCACATTACCGGAGGAGCCCTTCGCGGAGCACGAGGCGGCGCCAGAAGGCCCCATAAAAAAGAGGAAAAAGAGGTTGCCGAAGCCTCCGGTTCACCTCTATCAGTTTTTCTCCATTTTTCCCCTAATCTCCTCAACCTTCTCCTTTGGTATAAAGAAGTGGAGAATGCTGTTGAACTTCTCGGCGTAGGACAAGCTTGGCACGCCGTATCTCGAAGGGTACATGTTGAGCTTTATGTGTATCAACTCGCGGATGATTAGGTATTCAACAACCTCCTCGTCGTCGATTAGATGCTCATTTAGGTAGATGGTGGGCGGGGAGCTGGACAGGTTGGTGAAGGCG
>Ga0326760_1001123_pt1 | contig 12273 bp, 10 predicted proteins | sample GCREP_S_FD_207668 | JGI IMG/M metagenome (GOLD analysis project Ga0326760, IMG submission 207668) | Hot spring sediment microbial communities from Geyser Creek Basin, Yellowstone National Park, WY, United States - GCR.EP_S | ecosystem: Environmental > Aquatic > Thermal springs > Near-boiling...
GGGTCTACGTAAACGCGACCCCGGGCTTCAAGGCCGAGGCCTCCTTCCTGGTACTGGCGTCCATACTGGCCGGGGCCAGGGCCGTCTACTACATACACGAGACCTTCAGGAGGCCGGTCAAGCTACCCGCGATACCGGTATCCGTAGACAGCAGGTACCTGGGGCTACTCAGGAGGGTAGCGGAGGGCGGGGGCCTAGAGCTAGCGCAGGCCTACGGACTCCTGGGGCTGACCGAGGCTGACGTAAAGGACCTGGAGGACAGGTACCTAGCCTACGTAGACGGCACCGTACTGAAGCCGAGGAGGTGGGTGGTGAAGCTACTCGAGAAGCTGGGGTACAAAATTAGTAGTTAGTTCAGCCCTCTGTGATGGAGCCGAACCCCCGGGTTCGGTGACAGTCTATAGCTGTCGGGGTTCCCATATAAGCGGGATAATCCCGTAGCGAAGCAGCTCAGCTACCTTAACCCCCTTAAAGCATGCCACTACGGTCGGAGGCTTCAACCTTATCCTAACTAGGGAAGATAGTTCAAATAGCTTAGAGCTACTACTTACCTCGGTGCGTACCCTAAGGCAGCCCTCGACTACCGGGTCTACGAGGTCTCTAAAATCCCCTACCCTTAGGAGGTCTACAGGTCCTCGCGTAGATAGTAGGGGTGGTTCGTAGCCCTGCCTTACGGCTCTCACCACCTCCCTGAGGAGTGAGTCCATGTCCTCGCAGTACAGCCAGCTCCACCCATCGATAGGTTCGTGTACCCTCCTACACTCAAATGGCTCGAAGGGCAGCTTCACCGCTACATACACGGGACCTTCGGTTACGTGGAGGCACATCCCCGGTTTACTCTCCGCATTTCTTAGAGGTGTCTAGGACCAGCTTAGCCTCCTTACCTAAGATTGTCCTAACGTCCTTAACGTACCTCATCCTACCGTACTGATCCACCTCTACAAGACCTTCCTGAAGACCGGCGTGTGCTATCATCACCCTCTTATCCGCCCTTCTCTCCTTACCCTCCACACCTTGTCGGGCGGGTACCCTCCCCTCTTTAAGGCCTTTCTCAAGTAGGCTCAGTTCATGATTTATGAGTTCGTAGAGAGCTCTATGTACGCTTTCGTAGACCCTCGCTAACCCCCTAGCCTTCTCAACGTCTAGAGGCCCCCTGTACGGGCCCAGCCTCCTACACACCGCCATAGTGAGCAGGATCGCGTAGATGGAGTCGGGGCATAGGCTAAGCCTTCTCCTAACCCTTAAGCCCTGGTAGTCCACCTCGACGTGGCTTATCCATAGACTTAGGATCTCCTCAACAGGGTCTTCGGGAGATACGCAGCCTCTCTCAAGGGAGAGCTCGTGCAGTGCCAGTGGGAGCGGGTAGTAGAGTGAAGATACGACGTACTTTGCAAAGCCGTAGTACCAGTCCTTTAAGTGACTGCCCAGTACGTCGATCGAGCCTCCCAGCTCTACCGGTGGAGGGAGTTTATGCAGGGGCTGGATATGCTTTACGACTTCATCCGCTATTACGTTGATGTTGGCCTTACCGTCCTGAGCTGCCGGGTCACTGTTGTATATCGTCAGCCTCACCTCACCTAGACCTTCGTGAGCTACGAGCAGTATACTTGCTAGTTTGGGGGCTAAGCGCGTTACTATTGAAGGCATGTAGTTCACTCCGTGAGTGAGGTCTAGGATGAGCCTGCCGTAGCGTTCCCTAAGGCAGAGCCTACCTAGCTCTCCTAGGACTAAGGCCTCGAAGTCCGTGGCGCCACCCTCAAATCTCCAGTTCCCTCCTGGAGAGCCTAGAGCAGGCCCGATTACAACGTGCTTGAGCTCCGCAGACGTCGTACCGCCGTAAGTCTCGGTGAGGCAGTGAAAGAATCTCCTTAAGAAAACCTTCAGAGCTTCCCTAAGCTCCCCGTACCCACCCCTGGGGAGGCTCTCGAGCTCCTTTGAGAGACTCTCGTAGCATCTGTAGCAGGGGCTATTAACGGATCCTCCAGGCTTCTCCACGAGGCTATCCAGGGCTACTAGAACTACATCAACACCCTCCCCTTCACCTTCAAGGTACCTAAGTAGGGGTATTAGGCTGGTACAGCACCTAAAGTCCTGAACCTTAGTACCCACTGAGTACAGTACGTTGTACCACCGAGCCGGGTGCCCCCACGTTGCTACTACTAGGGTCCTCCCGCTCATCTAACCACCCCCCTCAACCACGAGGTGAAGCTACTCAAGTCCAAACGGTCCGACCTGAACGGGTTGGCGAGGAGCTCGCCGAACCTACTCCTATCCATATGGAACTCAACGACGTGGAAGTGGCAGTTCCTTAGGTTAAGCTGTCCGTAGCCGGCGCTTCTACGGCCGCCGATGCTAATTCCCAGGGCGTTGACGGCCTCTAGTAGCGATGCTAGGAGTCTCGAAGCGCTATCACCTCTCCTCCTCACCTCCCCAACCATCACTAGCTTAACCACAGTACCCGGCGGGATCGACTCTACAAAGAACAGCACATCCCCCTTAACTTTACCGGTTCTTCTATCTATCCCTATACCCGGTCTATGAGCGGTAGCTACTTCGAGTAGCGTATCGGAGAACCTCAAGCTAGCCGCGTGCACCCCGTTACCGAACAGCCTTCCGACCGGACAGTAGTACTCTAGGTAACTTACCAGCATACCGACAGGGTCCTCCGGCTCCTTAAGCTCCTCCTCATCGTAACCAACCCTCCTAAGGACCTCCAGTACGTCACCCGGTTCGAATAGAGGGTTCTGAACCCCCATAAGGGCTTTCTTAAAGTCCTCTACAAGGTCTACAACCTTCTCCCGCTTAGATGCCGGGTCCGAGACCCTCTCCACAGCTAGCTTCTCAATACCACTCAGGGGTAGGGATAATGCTAGCTTTCTAGCAAGACTCCTGAAAGCCCCCTTCCACGTTGAGGCCGGGATTAGCAGGCGTCCGTCAGGTAGCCTCAGGAGGCGTAGCTCGCTACCAACCCTCCCCCCTCCAATATGCAGGGGGCCGTAGGTGACGAACTCGAGTACCCCTACGAACTTCGCCTCGAACCCCATGCGGCTACCCAAGGGTCTCACCTAGAAGCCTCTCGTACTCCTCTACCGGGATCAGTACGTTAACCCCCGTTAACCACGTATCGAAGAGCTTCACCGGGGTGCCTCCGTATGACAGGATTGCCGCGAAGGTCTTAGCCTCCTCCGGGCTACCGCAGTCCAACCTAGCCTCAACTATAGCCCCAGGTCTTACTAACTCGACTACCGGCCTGCGCGTTTCCAATGCCATATCCCACCCACCGAGAACTCTCGACACCCTACCAAGCACCCTACTTACCATAACCCTGCAACCTCTGTAAGTGAGCTCGCTTAGAGGGGTTAGGGGTGAGAGGGCTACAAAGACCGCGGACGCCGGGTTGCAGCCCTCAGTACCTACCCTACTCCGGACCTTGACCACGGAGCGCCCGAAGCCTCTAGAGCTCCCCCTACCTACGGCTACCTCGAGCTTCTCCGGGATCTTCCCAGCTATGCTATCCGGTAGGGCTAACCTAGCCCAGAACCTCGTACCCTCAGCGATCGCCTCGTAGCTGAATAGCATGCCGCGCATAGCTGTACCGAGTAGCTTGTTTATGGCCACAGATGTTGCGTGGACCACCCTAGGTCTAAAGACCCTGATATCGCCGCCGTATACGTAGATCGGTAGGGAGTAGAGAGATTTTGCCGGACCGTGCTCGGGGCACTCCACTGGAAGCCGTATATTACCGGAACTCGTGAGCTGTATAGATACCTCCCTTAGGTTCATGAAGCTACTACCGCAGACCTTGCACTTGAAGGTAGCCGGGGTTGCTGGCAGGGTGCGGCGGAGGGCTACCCCACCCGCCTCACTAAGCTGTACAATCGGATAAGCTGGGGATGCGAGAACAGAGGGCTCTTCGGCCTCCCGCCTAAGCTGTCGCTCCTCGATGTAGCCGAGCCTGTAGAGGGCCGTGAGCAGGGTCCCCCTCAGCGTAGAGCCTGGGATGTAGTCTAAGGGCCTAACGTACCCGCTCCTCGTTACCCTAGATACCACTATCGCTGGGCTTAGGAGCTCTACCTCAACCTCGAGAAGTTGCGAGGGCATCACGTTACCCCCACCCACAGCCACCCCCTTAGGGACGTCAGGAGCCCCTTCCAACTACTATCGACGTACTTGTCCAGCTCTCCACCGTCGACCAACCTAACATCGACTAACGACCTCCTGCCGAACCTACCGGTCCTAAGCTCGGCAATGGCTAGTAGCAGTAGGGGGAGCAACCTCCTAGCTGAGGGGTCTAAGTACAGGGAGCCGCGGAATGTGGTTCCGGGGACTACGTACTCTATAACGTAGAGGGCCCACCTCCTAGCTATAGACCTCCTAGCGTCTATAGAGACGTGCGTTACTCTAACCAGCCGGTTACTTAAGTCATCTACGGGCTCGAAGTTGCTAACCACCAGCGGCGACCTTACACCACCGGGGTTTGGGTAACCGAAGAGCTCGCAGACGTCGCAAACCCCCCCGCTATGTGCGCGCGCTATGCGCTCCGGTCTCACCTCCCCGCAAGACCTAAAACCGTAGTGCTCCGCGATTCTGCTAGCAGCTGAGCGTAGGGCTCCCTTCACGCTACTGCCTGGTATATATATCTTAACTCTGCCCTCAGCATCCACCACTCGAGCGAAGGCTATGTCCGTCCCAAAGAGCTCGGGGGTGCCCCCACCTATCGTGAGCAGGGTAACGTTCCTAATCTCTAGGTCGAACGCTATCACCACGCACCACCCTTAGCGAACTTGATTAAAACCAGGAGGTCGGCTAGGGCCGTACTACCCTCCGCATTGAATCTCCCTGAGCTATCGAATAGGTTCCTGTTTAGTAGGTCGAGGAGCTTAGCATACAGTCCCTCCGCACCCTCCGAGAGTATCCTCTCCTTGCGGGCCTTGTAGACGTAGAGGTAGAGAAGCTCCTTAGCGTACGTGGGTCCCCTAACCTGCCTGAACCGAGATGCCTCCCTGATCGAGTCTAGTACAGCCCTCCTAAGGCTTCTGAGATACTCGCGCATGTCTTCCTCACCTTCATCCGGTCTCCTAGAGGCTTGGAAGCATCTAAGTACAGCCTCGGAGTAAGCCCTAACCGCGGCCTCTCGAGTCCAGGGGGAGCTAACCAGGTTGGTGTTAAGTACTATGGAGAGCACGCCCCACAGCTCGGGTGCTACTCCCTTGGACAGGTCCTCGAGTACCGTTAGGTAAGGTTGGGAGCTTTCAGCAACACTATCTTGGCTCAACGCCCCGGCTAGCTCGCGGTGCTCTCTAAGTCTCCTTGAGAGCTTGGCGAGTCTCTCGACGGCTTCCTTCCCAGATGGGGTAGTACCTTCGTAGAGGTCGAACACAACGGCACTACCGGCGGTCCTCGCCACCCCCTTAGCTCTCTCCATAAGCTCAGAGGCGCAGTCTATAAGCAGCCACAGGTTCATCCTGGCGTGACCCCCGGTTACAGCTACCACAAGCCCCCTAGCGAGTCCCAGCTCTCTAGCGAACTCCTCAGCTAGGAGTTGTGCTAGCGGTATGGAGACCCAGGACGGGACTATGAGGAGACCATCGTCTCCCCCTATGTAGACCGTACCTAGGAATACTCTGGCAACCTCCCTCCTGGCAACGTCCTTCCCCTTTACGTTTCTTAGGGCTTCGTAGAGAGCCTCAAGAGCTCTAAAGTAAGCCCTCTTAGTAGCTAGGTCTATCCTGAAGCTCCTCTCTACGGCGTCGGTAAACGATATCGCGTCCAGTATGAATGAGCCGATGAGGTTCCCGTCGAACTTGACTACGGAGTAGTCCCTGAGCCTAGGTGGGTTGGGTAGCTCCTCCGGGTTGTGACCGGACACTATCTCCATAATCCACTTAGAGACCTCCTTCCAATCCCTTCCGAAAGCCTCTCTAGCTGAGAAGGAGTCTCCGGCTAGCCTTATCTCCGAGGACCACTTAGAGCTAAAGTGGATCTCGACTCCAAGCTCGTATAGTCTCTTGCAGAGCCTGCAGACGGGGACCCTGCCCTCGGGGGTCTCAACGTGTTCTACGGCTAGGTCGCTGTAGCATAGTCTACACAGCTCCACGCGGGTATCGCGGCTACCTGCGATCTCCTTAGCGTCACGGCGTAGCCTCACCGAGACCTTACGTAGGGCCAGTCCCTCTCCGAGGGCCCTGCTTAAGTGCTGGTAATTGCTTGAGAAGTTAGCTACGGAGTAGTTTATGCTTAGTGGGGACCCTAGTACCCGGAGGTTCTCGCTGTAGTCATCAAGATACTCTAGGACTTTCTGGACTTCTTTACTAGGCACGATCATTAGGATATTGCCCCCGCCCGAGTACACCACAGCCTCCGGCGGTACTCTAAATCCCCGACTCCTGAGGTAGATGAGTATGTGAGCCTGAGTTATGAGGTCTACAATACTGCTTGCCGCAGCTACGGCCTTCAGCTCCTGGGCTCTGTACACGAAGTCCTGGATGGAGGCTATGTCTACTAGTACTACCTTCAGCTCCGGTAGCTCCTTAGTAGATACCTCCCTAACCTTCCTCCTAGCGACCTCCCTCAGGAAGGTCTCGCTTAACTCCCTAACCGGGTCCTCCGTTAGTACGAGGCCTCTCTCCCTCAGCTCTTCCCGCCTGCCGTAAAGGTCCCTCCAGAAGTCCCAGCTGTCTCTCCTCTTGCCTAGGAGTTTCTCAAGAGCCTCCAGCCTGGGTCCTAGCACCTCCCTAACTAGGCCATCCAGTCTATCAGCCTCGGAGGCTACCTCGTCGGCCCTCTTCAGGGGGCTGCCAACCTCGTGGTGCGTCCTTATCAACCTCTTAACCTCATCTAACCTATCGGGTGGGACTACCCCGCTAAGTAGGTAGTCTGCTATCCTCAGGGACTCCTCAACGTGGTGCTCCGGATCCGAGGCCTTACCTATATCGTGGAGAAGTGCTGCAAGGCGTATCGTACTCTCCTCACACTCGCCGACCCCGTAGTTGAAGGCCCAGGCTACTGCCGAGGTTAGGAGTAGGTGGGCTATTAGACTCGACGTGTTGTAGCCGGGCCTCGTATCGGCTGGAAACGCGATCCACATACTGTAGACCAGCTCCCCAACGTCTCTGCTGAGCAGTCTGACCAGCGGTAGACCGCTCACGAGCTTTCCAAAGTCTCTCCCAGCTATGACCCTCGAGAACTCGAATGGATCCTTAACCACCCTGTCTAGCTCCTCCTCACCTAATACAGCCGCATCCCCTAGGAGGAGGGTTAGTATGTACGCCCTGGTAGGCGTCGGGGCCACCGGCGACAGCTCCTGCACTAGGGGGGCTTTGTAGAATATGGCTACAGCATCCGCTAAGCGTCGCAGCCTCTCGCACTCGCCTAGACCTGCGGAGAAGTTGCCTACGCCGACGAGGATTTCCCTGAGCTCCTTAAGGGCCTTCTCGAACCTCTCTACGTCATTCGCACCGACCCTCCTTATGCTAACTACTCTCTCATCCTCCCACACGGGTACCCTCAGGCTTCTGTACACGGGGTAGGGTTCCCTAAGCACTAGCTTCAATTCGCTCAAGCTCCCCCACCTCGTCGATATCCTCTAACTCACCCTCGAGCTCCTCCCGCGCGGTACTGATGAGGGCCTCGATAAGCCTATCGAGGGGGTCTCCACTTACCTTACCCCCGGGTGCTACGGTTATGTCGCGGACTTTGAGAGGTTTCGAGAGCTCAGCTAGCTCTAGGGAGCTAACGGAGTACCTCACAACCCCCAGTACCATCCCGGGTCTTCTGTACTTGTGCTTACCTAGGAGTACCGGCCTACCCTCCCTCGAGTTCCTCAGCCCCATCCCGTACAGCAGGAGGCCTAGCTCGGCGGGCCTTAAGTTCCTAAACTCTACGCGGCCGAGGAACGTACTACCAGGTGGGACCACCTCGAGTCTCTCCCCGGTGGGTAGGTCGAGGTACGTTAGGGTAGTGCGGTCTAAGTTGACTCCTACGAAGTCGCTGAAGTTGATAAGCCCCTGGAGCCCCGCGGTACCGAAGAGGTCGCAGACCAGGCATACCCCGCCCTCACCTTCGCTGTAGTCGCAGGGTCCCTCGCGTGCGAAGCTCAAGGCCTTAGACCAGATCCTGAAGTGCCTCCACCCCTGTGTACCGCGGGGTGGTGGGCTTACCGGTTGCCTGGTAGCCCTTACTAGGCACGACCTTACGGTACCGTCCTTAGGTACGAAGCTGAGCTCTATCCTACTCCTAACGTTCCCCTTTATACTGCTGCCGGGTATTACCAACTTACCGCCTATAGTGAAGAACGAGGAGTAGTCCCTAACGATCTTAATGTCGGCCTCCTCCAGGGCCCTCTCCAGCTCCGCCCTCGTCTTAGCTCTCCCTAGGTAGTTCCTGAGTTCGCTAAGGTCTACGCTTAGCTGCAGGAAGCCCGTCCCCACGTGGAGGTAGCTATCTACAGGGTCCCCTAGTCTCCTCGAGCAAGTCCTGAGAGCTACCTCCACGCGACCGACGAGGTCGGTAACCTCATCGCGGACCCTCGGCCTCTCCCTTCTAACCTTAACCAAGCTTAGCACGGTCCCACACCTCCTCCAGCCTAGCTAGGCAGTCCCACGCCTTACCCTCCCTACATACCAACCAACCGTTAGAGCTCTCGGCTAGGTCCTTCAGGTCTACCTCCTCGTCCCTCTCGTCCAGCGCCTCCAGCTTCAACCCCCTAATGGAGGGGCCCCTAGCGGAGAACGATAACCTCTCTATACCGACCTCTCCGAACCCCCTGGTCTTAAAGCTGCCGATCCTGACCCAACCTTGGTTCATCAGCTTCAGGATCTTTGCTAGAAGCCCTAGGGCGTAGTTCGGCAGGTTTGTTGAGTATACCGAGAACCTAAACCTAGACCCGGGCTCTACGTACTCCACGTGGTACAGTGCGCCGGGGTACGCCGCACCCGTCCTCCTGTTTATGGCTATCCCAGCCCTAACCCCCGTTAATGTTTCAAGTACGTTACCGTTTTCGTCGATGGGGTAGGCGTCGCTAAAGACTACGTGACTCGCGAACGAGGGGGCTCCGAAGACCTTGCACAGAAGGCAGGCACTCCTGTTGAACTCCTCCAGAGCCTCGGAGACCGAGTTCCTCCTAAGTAGGGACTCTATCCGCTCTAGGAGGGACTCCCCGACCGAGTACTCAGAATCCATGCAGGTCCCGCGGCTTAAGCCGCTGCATACACGTAGGTTCTTAGCCCTAGCCAGCTGAATAGCGGTACTCCTGAAGACACCCTTCAGGCTACTGCCGGGGATGTAGGGTACTAGCCTATCCCCTAGCCTCACCCTAAGTACTGCTAGGTCTACTGGTGAACCCAGAGGAGCCTCCCTACCCGTACCTACACGCAGGGGGCTCTTAGCCACTATGTAGCCCGTTATGAGGCACTCCCTCAGTATTACGGAGTGGGAGATCCACAGCTGGGGCATTTAGACAACACCACCCTCGGAGGTCCTTTCGAATAGACCGTTCTTAATCTCGTATACTTCGTACCTAGCCTCCTCAAGCCTTAGGAGACCGCAACCTACGGTCTTCCTGGCCCCTACCTGTACAAACCCTTTCGATAGGAGTTCTATAACCTGACGTAGCAACTTACCGCGCTCATCCCCGGGTTCCGGGAATACGCGTATGTTGATTATGTCCATCCTAAAGCTCCACCGAACTCTAGGTACGACGAGCTCCTCCGTATAGAGTATGCCCGGCTGAACCCCGCGGAACTCCCTGTTAATCCCCACCCCTGTCTTAGTAAACGTAAGTCCCCCATCGATTGGGTACGCGTCGTACACACGTACGTGGCTTGCCAGCTCGGTACTCCCGAAGATCCCGCATATTATGCAGAACTTACCCTCCTTAGCCTCCTCCTCAGCTCTGCGGAAATCCCAGGGGTCGTGCACGTCGTAACCACTGGCCCTAGCTATAGCCTCGGCTAGGCTACGTAGGACGCCCTTTAAGCTACTCCCCGGTATAACCGGGGAGGACCTACCGTCAGCGAACCTCACCCTGAGTACTGCTAGGTCTACTGGTGAACCCAGAGGAGCCTCCCTACCCGTACCTACGCGTAGCGGAGTCTCGTTAACTAGGCGGCCCCTAACGACAGTAAGTACCTCGAGCCTATCTAGATCGTCGTAACCCAAGTAAGCCCACCTACTAACGCTTGAGCATAACCAGGAGGTCCTTAAGGGTTAGCTTGTCGAGTTGCTCCCTTCTGAGCGAGACCCCACTCTCTTGCAGAGCCTCGAAGACCCACTTAGCTATCCCGAGCACCTCCCTAGCCTCCTCCTTAGAGAGATTCTTATCGTAGAGCTCGAGCATGGCCTGCCTAATGAGCCTAGCCATGTTCTCACCCACCCTTAGCCTCTTAGCCTGCCTCTGCGCGAAGAGGGCTGTTAGCAGTAAGGCCTCCCTACCCTCAGCCACGTCAAGAGTAGCGATGATGTTCTCGATCTGCGAGGTCTTGACCCTGTCGACAAACGCGGCAGCTCCGATCCTAGCCCCCCAGTTAAGGAGTAACTCCTCCCGTGAAGGTTGTGAAGAGCTCAAGGAGACCCCGTAACCCTTCGTAAAGGGGGTATATATGCTTTCATTGTAGACTCCCCTAGTGGGAGCTGTAATGCGGGTTCTAAGGACCCAGATCTACGAAGAGATTCTAAGATACCTCTTCGGCATGCTTTACGAGAGTTTCATTAAGAAAGCCTCTGGGGAAGAACCGAGAGAACTTAAACCCGGCAAATGCTTCGATAGCATCATTGGAGAGGTATTTAGCGATGAATGGAGGGAAATCTATGATGCTTTAGAAGAAGTCAGTAATCGTCTGGTGAACACTACTCAGACGTACCAGCAGAGGGTAATAGACAAGGTTGCGTGGACCATAGATCGTTTAGGCGGCTTAAACAAGTACAGGGAGAGAGGGTACGTAGAGCCCTTAAGTGCGGGTCTTTATGCTCTGGAAAGCCTATTAGAGTTGCGCAGAGAGATACTAACGCAGTTAGCTATAAGAAAGACCCTCGCGTACTCCATGTACACTGCCTTGCAACTTGATAATAGAAGAGTCTGTGTCAGCCCTGCAGAGAACTTTGAGAGGAGCATTAAGATTAGAGCGGTGGAACCCCTAGAGGTTCATAGGGTTTGGAGCATTTTAGCTGAGGAAGGGGTTGGGCCAGTCTGTCAGCTCCTCTGTGAGCCAGGCATGTGCGGACATATCGATACAGTAGTTAGGTTAGTTGAGGGCTCCTGTAGAAGAATGCTAGACGAGGGCGGCGATAAGGTGATTTTAGAGCTGCAGGCCTATGCAGTAAGCAGGGATAAGGCCGCTAGGCGAAGTAGGATTTCGGAGGTAATCTCCAAGTTTGTTAAGAGCGCGGTCGAACCTGCGAATCCTCCGGAGGAGGTCCGTAATGCAGTGATTAAGTACTACGTAGACCACGTAGAGGCCTTCGGTAACCTACCGAAGGAGAGCGCTACAGCCGAGGCCTTGAGGAAGTACATCGATGTGGTTCTCTGCACCAGGTCGTTCCTAGAGTACGAGGTGTACTCACGCCTCGTAAGTATGAATATCCCCGCAGTCCCTAGACTTAGGGTAGACTACGGTGAGAAGTGGTCGAAGGAGATAGACCTACTAATCGCCATAGGGGATTACGTCTACGTCGCTGAGGTAACGACGGAGAGAAGCCGGGACCTGGAGGAAGAGGTAAAAAGCCTATGTGATACCTCCCAAATACTAGACGCGGACGGAGTCCTACTGATCTCCACGAATGAGAACTGTAAGAAAGTAGCGGAACTCCGGTACTGCAACGTTAGGTGCCTCAGCTTCGAGGGGCTCTGCGCATCCCCTCAAAAGCTACTCGAAACCCTCATCGATAAGTCGAGAAACTAAGTACTTGGAACTCCCGGAGCGAAAACCTTATATACCCCTACGTTCTATACCGTTAGAAGACCTCCCTAGGTTTTCCCAGGGTTTCCTTGGGAGAACGGAACCGAGCTTATAAGCATTTCGGTAGGCCCCGTGAAGGTCTCTACCTAGGTAACGTGACCCGTAACCACCTTCGGTTTTCCCAAGGTTTCCTTGGGATCTCAATGTAGAGAGGTACCGGGAGTAGCTACATGACCCTACTTAAAAAGCCCCTAGGGAGTCGGGGTAAGATCCCTAGGTTAAAGCTTATAAACCCCTGTGTAAGTCCTATACGGAGCCTGAATCTGAACGATAGAGATGGCGGGCCCAAGGCACGGAATCTAATCGATAGAATTGAAAG
>Ga0326760_1001125_pt1 | contig 12259 bp, 13 predicted proteins | sample GCREP_S_FD_207668 | JGI IMG/M metagenome (GOLD analysis project Ga0326760, IMG submission 207668) | Hot spring sediment microbial communities from Geyser Creek Basin, Yellowstone National Park, WY, United States - GCR.EP_S | ecosystem: Environmental > Aquatic > Thermal springs > Near-boiling...
GCTTGTAAAGTTTTTCTAATTCTTTTAAAATTTCGCTATTTTTCATTTCTTCTATTCTTTTTTGCATTTCCCTAATCTTTTCTTCATACCTTTTTTTCCATCTTTCTAATGCCTCACTAGGTTCTACTGGAATGAACCTTACTGGTCTTCCATGCTGTATTATTACAAATCCTTTGTCTGCCAAAGATTCTAAGGTATCGTAGCATCTAGATCTTGGCACTTTTGCTAAATCTGAAAGCTCTCCAACAGTTGCATTACCTTTTATTAAAAGTGCAATATAAAGATTTCTTTCATATTTATTTAGTCCTATTGACTTTAAAGCATCTATTACTTTTTGGCTTACCTCCATAATTTATTTTTCTTTTTCTATCTCATTGCTTAAATTTTCTAAATATTGGTATAAAACTTTTATATTTTCATTAACCTCTTTTATCTCCTCTTCAACATTTTTTAATCTTTTTTCTAAAATTTGAATCGTATCTTCTAACTTTTTTTCTAAAAATATTCCACTACCAATATTTACTAAAAAATTTTCTTCTAATAATTCAATTTTTGCAAAAACATTATTTCCAATATCTACTAAAAATTCTTTATTATCTTTAAAAATTTTCATGCTTTCAATAGTATTGTATATTTCTTGATAATATTTTTGTAAAAATTCCCGATAAGAAATCAAATTTTTTAATTGTTGTTGCAAATACTGAAATTCCAGTATTTTTTTCTCTTTTTCCTCCATTATATTTTGATATAAATAATTATAATAAAATGGAGGAAAAATGCATAAAATTGAAAAAGTTAATAAAAGAGTTGGAAAACTATAGGGGTAGAAGGACAGAATTAATTTCCTATTATTTACCACCAAATTATGATATCGTTTCTGCAATGAATCAAATATCCACAGAAATTTCTACTGCAAAAAATATTAAATCTGATCAAACAAGGAATAATGTGATTGCTGCACTAGAAAAGATAGCTAGTGCATTAAAAAATATTAAAAAGATAGGGGAAAACGGATTAGTAATATTTTGTGGAAATGTTAGTGAACAAGAAGGAAGAAGTGATATAAGAATTTGGATTATTGAGCCTCCAGAACCATTAAATTTAAAAATTTATCATTGCGATCAGCAATTTCTTTTAGAGCCTCTTAAAGAAACTTTAAGAGAAAAAGATGTCTATGGATTAATAGTTTTAGATGCAAAAGAAGTAACTATTGGAATATTAAGAGGAAAAACAATAGTTCCAATGTTTAATAAAGAATCTAATGTACCAGGTAAAACTAGTAAAGGTGGATGGAGTCAGCAAAGGTTTAAAAGAATAAGGGAGCAAGCATTAGATGATTGGTTAAAATTTGTTGGAGAAAAAGCTAGCAAAATATTTTTAGAAGAAAACATAAAAGGAATTATTGTTGGAGGTCCAGGACCTGTAAAAGAAGATTTTGTAAAGTATGATTATTTAGACTATAGAATAAAGCAAAAAATATTAGCAGTAAAAGATGTTGGATATACGGATGAGTATGGATTAGAAGAATTGGTAAGAAGGAGCCAAGATGTTTTGCAAGAAGCTTCAATAATAAAAGAAAAAAATATTTTAAGCGATTTTTTTGCAAGAATTGCAAAAAATGAAAATGCAGTATATGGAATAAAAAATGTATTAAGATATTTAGAGAGTGGTGCATTAGAAAAATTATTAATTTCCGAAGATTTTGATTTTGGAAAAATTAGATTAAAATGTAATAATTGTGGAAAAGAAAAGGAAATAGAAGGATATTTGAGTAGAATTAATAAAAAGTGCGAATGCAATAGTGAAATGGAGGTTAAAAGTTTTGAAAATTATGATGAAAAAATAATAGAAACTGCAAAAAATTTTGGAACAGAAGTAATTTTTATTTCTTCTCAAACTCCAGAGGGAAAACAATTTTACAATCTTGGAGGAATAGGTGGAATTGCAAGATTTAAATTAGATTAAAGAATTTTATGGCATTTTCATCAACAATTTTCTCTACTTTTTGAAATTCTATTCCTTTTAATTCTGAAATTTTTTGTATTGCAAATTTTACATTAATCGGTTCGTTGTATTCAGAATTTATAGGTGCAAAAGGGGAATCTGTTTCAACCATTAAATATCTTAAATCAATTTCTTTTGCAACATTTTGAATAGAAGGACTTTTTACAATATAAGAATTTATCCCTATAAAATATCCCTCTTTCACTATTTCTTTTGCAATCTTTACTTTTCCATCAAAATAATGGAAAATTGCATTTTTTATATCATTATCTAAAATTATTTTAAAAACTTCTTTTATTGCATTTCTTGCATGAAGGATTACTGGCAAATCTATTTCTTTCGAAAAATTTAAAAATTCTACGAAAACTTCTTTTGTTTTTTCAATTTTCGAGCTTTCTTTTATCCAATAAAAATCTAAACCTATTTCTCCGATTGCAACAATTTTATCTCTACTCTCTTTTATTTTTTCAAAATAGCTTTCTAATTCCTTTTCATTTATTTCTATAACATCTACAGGATGCAAACCTGCAGAAATCTGAACAAATTCATACTTTTCCTTAATTTTTAGTGCTTCATCAAAGCAAAAAACATCAGCAGAGTCTATTAAATATTTTAAAACTTTTCCATATTCCTCTATTTTATTTTTTAAAGGATTTTCCTTTCCTTTATATTCTTTAATACTTAAGTGGCAATGATAATCTATCATAAAATTATATGCCCGTCTCGTGCTTCTAGGGTCATTGCTTGCTTGACTCATTGCTACCTAGAGGCTGGCGACGGGCATAATTATTTTTTCTATTTTATTTTATGATAAGAATAACTGTATTAGGTTCTGGATCTTCAATTCCTAGTTTTGAGAGATGGCACCCATCTATTGCTTTAGAATTTTTTTACGATAAATATTTTTTATTGCTTTTTGATTGTGGAGAAGGAACACAGATAAGATTAATGCAAGCTGGAATAAGCTTTATGAGAATAAATTTTATACTAATTTCTCATTGGCATGGAGATCATTTTTCTGGATTAATTCCATTGTTGCAATCTATGCAATTGGAAAGTAGATCTGAAAAATTGTTTTTGATTGCTCCAGATGCAAAAGAAATGTTTGAAAAAATAAAATCTTTGTATTATTATAAATTAAAATTTCCAGTAGAGACGATTGATGCAAAAGAAGGATTGATTTTTGAAAACGAATACTTTAGAATATATGGGTTAAAAACAATTCATACTGTAACTTCTTTTGCTTATAAAGTTGAAGAAAAGGAAAAATGGAAAATAGATGAAAAGAAATTAGAAAATCTTGGATTGAAAAGAGGTAGATGGATAGAAGAATTGAAAAGAAAAGGGAAAGTAGAGATAAATAATAGAGAAGTAAAAATTGAAGAGATTGCAAATTTAATAAAAGGTAAAATTATTGTTTATAGTGGAGATACTGTTTTTGATAAAAATATGATAGATTTTTCAAAAAATGCAGATTTTTTAATTCATGAGGCAACTTTTTTGGAAAAGGATAAAAAGGGAAGAGAGGATTATATGCATAGTAGCGTTCTGGAAGCTGCAAAAATTGCAAGGGATGCAAAAGTAAAAAATTTAATAATTTTTCATCTTAGTAGAAGATATCAAGAAGAGGATTTAAAGGAAATAGAAGAAGAAATAAAAAAAGTTTTTGATGGGAAATTTTTTATTGCTAAAGATTTATTAAAAATAGATGAAAGAGGTTAGTATAACTTTTGTTGAAATTGAAAAATGGGTAAATGAGAATAAAAACGAAATTATAGGTTCAAAAATAAAAAAAGTAAAGCAAAAGGAAAACATTTTTGATTTTCAACTGTATAAAAGAAAAAACTTTCATCTAATAATTTTTTTACCATATTTTCTTTTTTTAAGAAAAAGTGGAATAAGAGTTGAAAAACCAACAAATTTTTGTTTGCAATTAAGAAAATTCTTGGAAAATGAAGAAATTTTAGATGTTTTTCCAAAAGAATTTGAAAGAATTGTAATAATTCAAACAAAAAATTATAGAATAATAATTGAACTTTTTTCAGAAGGAAACATTATAGTAGAAAAAGATAAGATTTTGGCTGCATATATTCAAAGAAAATGGAAAGATAGGGAGATTTTTATTGGAAATGAATATAAATTTCCTCCATCAAGAAATTTGTTAAAATTAAATTTTTTAAACATATTAAATGAAATAAATAAGTTTGAAAAAAATATTGCTTCATTTATTGCAGGCGAATTTGGATTGGGAAGTTATTATTCAAATAAGATATTGAATGAGTTGAAGATAGAGAATAAGAGCTGTAAAGAAATAAGTAGTGGAGAATTGGATTCTATAATTAGAAAAATAAATGAAATAAGAGAATCAAAAAATTATTGTGTAATAGAAAATAGCAATATAATAGTTGATAGTTTTTCGAAAAAAGAGTTTGAAAGAATAAATGATGCATTTGAACATGTATTCAATATTTTAATTAAAAGAAAGGAAAAAAAGAAAGAAGAAGAAATAAAGAAGAAAATTGAAAGAATAGAAGAAGAAAGGAAAAGAAAAAAAGAAGAAATTGTTAATGAAATAAATGAAATATCTAAAGAAATAGAAATTATAGAAAAAAATTCATATGAATTGCAAAAAATAATAGATAGGATAAAGGAATTAAGAGATGTAAAGATTGAATGGCAGGATTTAAAAAATATTGTTAAAAAAGAATTTAAGAATTTAAAAGAAATAGATGAAAAGAGTGGAAAACTTAAAGTTGAAATAGATGGAATAGAAATAAAGCTATTTTTTATTAAAAATTTAAAAGAGCAATTGAAAGAATTCTATGAAAAAAGAAAAAAATTAAAGGAAAAGCTAAAGAGATTGGAAGTAGTAAAAGTTGAGATAAAAACAAAGGAAAAGGTAGAGGAAAAGGAAGAAAAGAAATGGTATGAAAAATTTAGATGGTTTGTTAGTTCAGATGGTTATCTAGTTTTAGCAGGAAAAGATGCTGAAACAAATGAAATTCTTGTAAAGAAATATTCAAGAGATTATGATTATATATTGCATGTTGATATTCATGGCTCTCCATTCGTTTTAGTTAGAAATGATAAAAAATCTGAAGTTCCTTTGCAAACTTTGTACGAAGCAGCTCAATTTGCAGCATGCTATTCAAAAGCTTGGCAAACCGGAGTAAATGTTATAGATGTTTACTGTGTAAGACCTTATCAATTAAGGAAAGATAATTTACCAAAAGGTAGCTTTTTTGTAGAAGGAAAAAGAATTTGGTTTGAAAAAGTTAAGTTAAGATTGTCTATTGGAGTAATTATTGAAAATAATAAGTTAACAATTAGAGTTGCCCCACCAGTTGCATTAAGAAAACAAACTCAATACATTATAACAATAGTTCCTGGAAGAAGGAGTGCAATAGAATTGGCAAAAGAAATAAAAAAACATCTTTTATCTTTAATTCCTTTTGAATTTAGAGAACAATTTGAAAAAATAAGAGAAGAGGAGATAGCAAGGCTAATTCCTTATGGAATTGGGGAAATAATTAAATAATCCTTTATTTTTTCTTTCCATCTTCAACAAGAATTTCACCACAATCTAAATCTTGTTCAAATGAGTCGTACCACCATGTTGCCGATTTTTCAACTAACTTAGCTCCTTTTGGTAAAAGTTTTGTAGTTACTTTACAACTTCCAGGATCGATTACCTCCTCTACATCTTGGGTTGCATTACCAAAAACTATTTTAGCTTCTTTACTTTTTGGATCTGCTAGAAGATCTGCTAAATCTATTCCTTCTCTAGAAGCTCTTATTTCAGCATAATATTGACACAAAATTTTTCTACAAGTATCCATATCTAAATACATACTTCCAAGATCACAAGAAAAGAATAAAAAGCAATATGTTCCATCTTCACAATATGGAAATCCATTAACTACATAAAATCCATTAAAAAATCCATCTTCATTTATATCTATTCCCTCTCTATCTCCTTCAACAATTTTATAAGAGCACCAAGTTGCCATTAATGTTAATCTTTCTTTGTATGAACTTGCAGATTTTATATTATCACAAATTTTACTACATTTATCTCTCATATATGTATACTTTCTCAATTCTTGTACAGATTGGACTACTTCAGAAAGTTTTTGAGTTGAAACATTTTTTACTACCAACTGGATAACAATAATTGCTACAACTATTAATATAAAAATCATAAAAACAATTTCTAGTGCAGTAAATCCTTTCATAATATTATTTTTATCTATATTTTTCTATGAGAGTTATTGCAGTAGATATTGTTTGGATATCAGTAATATGTATTGCTTCTATTACTATTGCAATAGTTTTGATTTCAAATTTAAGAGAAAAAATTTTTAGTTTTTTCTATTGCGAAATATATGCAAGATTTTTTTCTCAGAATAAATGCAAAGAAGAAAAAATTGTTGAAAAAATAGTTTTGAGAGGGAATGGTGAAAAAGAAATTTTAAGAAATTTTATTGCGTTGTTATTTTCTTGTTGGCAAGAATCTGAAAAAAATCAAGAAGAGCATTATTGTTTTGAAGTAACTTTTTCAACAAATTTCTCTTTTAAAATAAGTGCGAAAAGTATTGCAGATGAATTAAAGGAAGCAAATAATTGCAAATATTTGCAAATGAAGTCTTATGATTGTGGATATAGAGATGATATAATAATGAAAGATGAAATAAGTGAAAAAAGCACTGTCTTTATAAAATATACAAAAGAAAATAAAATAGAAGTAATAGTTAAATGATAGCAATAGATATTGTTTTAAAATTTTTGATTTCAATGATTGCAACAATTTTTTTAATTTATAGTTTTATAAACATAAAAAGTGCTGCAGAGAATTATTTTTCAACTTTTGAGGTTTCAAAATTAAACTATGAAATAAGGATTTTAAATGTTGAAAAAATTGATGAAGAAAGTGCAAAAGCAATCTCAGAAACTTGTATAGATATTTTAAATATTACAAAAAAATCTGCATGCTATTATTTAAAATCTTCAAACGGATTTAATATTGTAACAAGAGAATATGAGGGAGAATATAAAAATCAAAGGTATAAATTTGATGCAAAAAATTTCGATGAAAAAAAACAAAATGGATTAATAATAATTGAAAAAGGGGAAGGAGAAATAAAATATTTTGTTAGATTAATTAATTAATGGAAATTCCATTTCAAATAATTTTTTCAATTTTATTAATAATAGTTCTAATTTCTTCTTCTCTTTATTTTTTTTCAATTTTAAAAGAAGAGGAAAGTGAGAAGAGAGTTTTTACAAATTTTAATGAACTAGTTGAAGAACTAAAAAATCTTTGTTTTAGTTTTCCTGGAACAAAAAGAGAAGTAAAGTTTTTAATCAATGAAAAAACTATTGCAATATTTTTTACAAATAATATAGAGAGTTTTGATTTAAATGAAATAATTAAAAAAGTGAAAGATTCTGAAAAATCTGAAGGAGATTTTATATGTATAATTTATAAAAATAAAAGACCATATTGTGAAAAATTGCCTTGCAAAGTTTTGTATAAATATATTGGATATGAAGCAAAAGAATCTTTTTTAGATTTTTTTGTAAAAAGCTTGTATGGATTGAAAGAAATAGAAGATATAAAAGTTGCAGAAAAATTTAAAGATTATATAAACATTAGCAAATAATTTCTGTACCAGATGGATAATAGCTAACTAACCAAATTTTATTATTTTTTATATTGCAATTTATTTTGCATCTTTTTGCATTAATGTTTTCAGAATAAACCACATAACATATGCAAGGTTTTTTTATTTCTTTTCCAAGTTTTTCGCAATATTCACAAAGTTTATCTAAATTTTCAAAATTTCTTAAAAAAATTGTGTTGCATTCTTTTAATTCTAATTTTTCTTTCTCTAACGAACTTATAAAAAAATCAATTACTTTATCTCTTATTGGAGTTAAAAAAAGTAGTATTGATATCATTGATGCAATTCCTATAAAGATTAAAAATACTATGTCTAATGCTAGCATATTATAATTTAATACTTGATAAAACTTGATGAAAAAGTATTAGCGAAATTATTGAAAATATAATAAAAATTGTTAATCCAGCTTTTAAATTTTCTGAAGTTTCATAGTCTCTAGCAGTAATATCAAATCCGTTTTCAATTCCAGAAAGTAAAATTGAAATTAAAATTATAACTATTGAATTATAAGTTCCCAAAACTGTCATTAATAATGTTAAGGGAATTACTTTTCTAAAATCAGAAACCAAAATATTAATTACATCGCTAAATCCAACAATTCCCAAACTTACTTCTAAGTTCTTAAACCAACTTCCTAATATGGAAAGCATGTTAATTATAAAAACTCCAGTAGAAGAAACTATTGCAAGAATTATAGGAAGTAAATATTGTGCTTGCATTTTCAAATTTCCTCTTACATCTGCCAAAAGCTCTTTTAACCTAAAATTTGTTTGAAAAATGTTTTCAATGTATTTTGCATAAACTTTTATTAAACTTCCAGCACTTCTTACACTTTTCTTAGCAGTTTCTAGAAGCAATTTCATAGTTTCTTCTAATAATACTGAAGGGAAAAAAATTAGAGAGCTGTTAATTGCGCTTTCATAATTCTCTCCACTCCTTATTTTTTTAGAAATTAAGTCGCAAAGTTTATAACCGCTTTTATTTATCATTCCCAATCTTTCATACTCTTCTTTAGTTTTTTCTATTGCATTTTCTAATGGATAACCATTTTCCAAAAAATTTCCTAATACTGTTAAAAAGTTTGGTAAATCATTTTCAACATCCTTTATTTCTTCTCTTATTTTTATTTTTTGAAACGAATTTAAATAAAAGTATATTAGCATTGAAATTCCAAAAGCTAAAGGAATTTGCAAACCAAGCAAGATATTTTTTATGTTTATCTCATTTTCTTTTTTTATTAATTCCTCAACTTTCTCCTTTACTTCATAGTACTTAGAATATTGGGAATAAAATTCTATAAAGTGATTTATTCCAAAATATGAAATTGAAAAGAAAATTAAAATTGAAAGAGGAATTATAGGTATTAAATAATTTTTAAAAAGAAAGTAATTGTATTTAGGTAGTTTTGGATGTTTAGAAATATCTATTATTAAAAATGCACCAGGTCTTAATGAAATAAACCTTGCTATTAAAAATAAATTTAAAAGAGGTAAAAGAATTATGTATCCAAAAATTATGTAAGATGGCTTTACCGAAAAATGTAAAAACACAGAAATTAAAGGAAAAAGAATTAGTGCAATTGAAGGCATTAATAAACCAAACATTGAAAGCATTGTCGCAGGACCTCTAATGTTTTCTACATAAACTTTTGTTTCTTCTAAATTTTTTTCTAAAATGAAATTTAAAGTTTTTGAAAGAATTTTCTTTCTTTCTTCTGTAGAAGTTATGTATGTAACACTAAATAATAAAATTAAAGCTCTTACAAAGTTTTCATCCCATTGGACCCATTTTGGTATGTATTTTTCCAATGCCTCTTTTAAAGAGGAAGCTTGACCAATTCTCATTTCCCAAACTATTTTTCTTATATCATCGCTTAAAAAACCCTTTACTCTTTTTGCAACAAAATCTAGAGCAGCTTCAAAATTTGGATTGTATTCTAAATAAAGAACAAGATATGTTATTATTTTAATGCTTTCTCCTTTAGTTTGAATTTTGTTTACCTTTGATTTAAAGTTTGGATATGTATATAAAATGTATGAAATTCCTATTGGAATTGAAAAAATAAAAAATCCAATGTCTGGAAAAAATTTTAAAAGAAAAAAAGAAATAAAAAAAGTTATTAAAAATGAAAGAATTGATAAAGAAATTACTTCATTCGGTAAAACATTTAATCCTGAAAAAATTATATCTTCTTTTAATTTTTTAGTAGAAAATTTTATTGGAATTATTTTTCCACTTATTTCACAAGCTTTTTCATACAAATTTCTCCTCTTTTCCTTTTCAATTTCTTTAATATAGAAATCTATGTAATAGCTTGAAAATTTTTTCTTTAATTCTTCAACTCTTTCTTCTTTAATCATAAATTAATTTTTGCAACATATACATTCGCAATATTCACAATTGCTATCTATACAATTTTTACAAATCATAGTGCATTTGTTGCAGGGACATTTATATATGCAAGTTTCACAAAAGTTATAGCATATTTCCTTTTCATTTTCCTTTCTACATATTTCTCTACAATTGCTACAATAATCTAAGTTGCATGGCAATTTTTCTTTACAATTTGCACAATCCACTGTAATATCTGCATAAATCCCAATAGAGAATTTTATTGGAATTGTTCCAGAAGGAGAAGATTCATAGTATTTTTCATCTTTACAAATAAAGTAGTTTGAAGTTTCTATTCTGAAAGAAAGCGGAATTTCGCAACTAAAATCTGAATATGAAAGTACTTTAGAATAAGTAGGCAAAGTATAGCAAGAATAATCTTTTGGAATATTACAAGGTTTTTTATAAGATAATTGATCTTTACATACTGCTTTTTCTTCAAAACAACAAGGAATATTTGAATATTCGCACTTTACGTATTTATCAAATTTTCTCTTTAGCATTTCAAATATTTGTTCATAGCATTCGTAAACTTTTGAGCAGCCTATACAACTTTTTGCCAAATTTGAAATGCAATTTACAAAATCGTTTCCAACCTCTTTACTCCAATCTTGAATATTTCTAAACAAATACCAATATCTATTATTTATTATATAATTCGAAATGTTTAAGTATTCAAACAATTGAGTTGTATTTGTGTAAATATTTATGTATGCATTAGAACAATTTACTGTAAAATTTCCTTCATCAAAATATCCATTTTTTAGATCTATTTGATTTACATTGATTTTGCAAAATTCAAATTGCTTTTTTTCTATTTTTATTGGCAAATCTATTTCAAAATTTAGAAAATATTTGTTTATAGATATATTTATCAATTTTTCTTTGCAATTTTTTAATTCTTCAAAATTTATCGGATTCGGACCATTATATATCCATGTATGGCTTTCTTCTCTAAAATGTTGAACAGTAGAATAGTAAAGAGAAAGTTTTAAAAAAGAATTTATAGTATCTCTTATTTTATCAAAAATTTCAACAATTCTCTTTTCCTCTTCCTTTTCAATTTGCTTAAAGTAATATGTTGTAATAAAAAAATAGCTTAAAATCGAAAAAATGACTGCAAAAATTAAGAAGAGAATTTCAAAAAGTTGTGTTTTCATAATATTATGAGATTTCAGTCTGAAATATTTTACATTGGATTAATAGCTATAGCAACTTCAATTTCTATTTCATTTTTAATTTATTATTCTTCAATTTTTTCAGCTAAAATAAAGGAAAAATTTTCCTTAAATATTTTCGAGCAAAATGCCTTAGTTTCTCTTTCAAATTTTTACATATTGAGATTGCCAATTTTTGAAAAAACATATTTGCAAATTGCAATAGATTCTATGTTAAACTTAAGAAAATTTAAAGGAAAGGAAGAATATGGAAAATTTGTGTTTTATGGAAAAGAATTAGGAACATTAAATGCATCTAAGATTGTTTACGAATATTTTGATCAATATTTTGGAAAAAAATGGAAAGTTACACTAATTTTAAAAGATTTAAATGTCTCTTATGGATATGAAATAAAAACAAAAGATTCTTACATTCTACCAATACCAATACCTGATGATGAAATAGGATATATTAAATTAGAAATTTCTGAGTGAAATTTTTATTTTCCCATTTTCATTTTTCAAATTAATTATGTATTCTCCTTTATCTATTTTTGTCTCTTCAATTTCACTTTTACAACTTAAAATTTTGCAAGAATTTTCACTACAAATTTTATATTTATCAAAATATTTTTTAATCTCTATAGAATAAATAATTTTAAATTTTTTTGAGGCATCAAAATCCTTATTATTGCATGCATTTTTTAAAAAATTGTAGAAACTTTCTAAAAATCCTTTGAATGCATTAATTTTTAAAATTCCTTCAGTTATGAAAGATTCATTATATTTTATTGCAATAGGAAATGAAATCGTTTCTTCATAATCAATTTTTGGACCTTTTTCAAGAATTCCAAATTTCCATTCCTTTTCTTCAATGCTTACATTTTTTACTTCTACTGGAATTTCAACTATTACTTCTGTATTTGCCTGAAATCCTGTAAAATCTGAATATTGATAATGGGAGCCAGGAATATAAAAAGAATTTATTAAATTTAAGTTTTCATCAAAAATGTTTATCTCTCC
>Ga0326760_1001128_pt1 | contig 12233 bp, 13 predicted proteins | sample GCREP_S_FD_207668 | JGI IMG/M metagenome (GOLD analysis project Ga0326760, IMG submission 207668) | Hot spring sediment microbial communities from Geyser Creek Basin, Yellowstone National Park, WY, United States - GCR.EP_S | ecosystem: Environmental > Aquatic > Thermal springs > Near-boiling...
GCCGCGACCTTCTTTATCACGATGTCGCTTATAGCCCCCTCGTTAAATGCCTCTTTTGCCCTCTGCCTCAAGATATCTTCAAGCTGTACCGCGTTGTAGGGCGGAAAAACTAGCTCCTCCTCGCCCAAGCTACTCTTGACTCTAGCATCCAAGAACTCGGTGAACTTGAGGTCGTTTGTTATACCTATAACGCTTACCTTAGCGTTTGAGAGTTGCTCATTTATACGGGTCAAGAAGTATAGGACATCGTCGCCGTTCCTCTTCACCAGGTTGTCTACCTCGTCCAGCACCACTATGAGTATCCTAGACTTCCTTTCTAGTCCATGAATAATCCTCTTCATTACTTCTCCCAGAGCCAGACCAGTAAAGGGAATCTTTATACCGAGAAACTTTCCGAGCTCGGCGAGCACCCGGTAACTGGTGTTGTTTTGCCTGCAGTTTACGTATACATATTCTATCCTGCCGTTACCCTTCTCCATCAGCTTCCTGAGGACGTACTTTGTCACAGCGGTTTTGCCGGTTCCAGTCAAGCCATATATAAAGACGTTAGAAGGCCTGCTACCGCTAAGAGCAGGCGCAAGAGTAACTGCTAGTTGCCTTATCTGTTCGTCCCTGTGTGGGAGCTCCCCGGGCACGTAGTCGGGCAACAGTTTCTCGCGATCCCGATAAATCTTTGACCCCAGGTACTGGTCAAATATTTCCTCCACGGACATCGTATACTCCAATAGATCCAGTAGAAGCAGACCATACATTATAGAAAAACTTACACAAAAACTTGGGCACGTTCATTGTACATTTAAAATACAGTAGTTATACGTTGTTCCCAGCACCCCTAGAAGACGTGTAGAGACAAGTTCTTGTCATAGGCCAAATGAAAAGTTTTTAAATCTTAGGTTCATTTTATTTTTTGCCTCTCCCACTTGAAGCCCCGGTCGTCTAGCCCGGTCAGCCTGCGCGGCCGACAGGATATTGGCCTTTCGAGCCAAGGATCCCGGGTTCAAATCCCGGCCGGGGCACCAGGATTTTCTTTGACTTTCAAGGACCTTTTTAGTTTTATTTGCTTGGCGTGTTTTTCTCCTGTTTCTCACTTTTTTCGATGGCGTTGAGGCTGTCCCTGACTATGCCGAAGAGCGCACGTAGATCCCTTTTTGTAAATCTCGTCTCGTTTATTAATCGCTTGATTGTTAAGGCGAGTCTTTCTCTCTCTGTTTCCTGGTACCCCAAGGTCTCTGCAAGCCTGTCTAGGTACCTGAAGAAGGCTTCCACCTCGGTTCTCGGGGGCCTCTCTATCCTCGGCTCGTACGAGTGGTACTTGTTGTATATCTCGTAGAACATAATGATTGCTGCATGCGATGCGTTTAGGGACGGATAAGCCGGGTTCGCCTCTATGTGGACTATCAGGTCGCATAGTGATAGCTCTTGCCTACTGAGCCCCCAGTCCTCCCTGCCGATAACTACAAGCTTCGACCCTGTTGACTCTGCTAGTATGGCCGCCATCTCTGCCGGTGAAACGTGTCTGCGTAGGGGTTCTTCGCCCTTGACTCCTGTCGAGCAAGCCACTATGTCGTGTTTCCCGACTAACTCCTCGAATTTTTCAACTATTACCGCATTCTCAACTATGTCTGCAGCGTGCATAGCGTATTTTCTGCTCTCGAGCCCAAGCGTGCACCTGGGGCTTACGAGGTAGAGCTTCTTTAGGCAGAAGTTCTTCATCGCCCTCGCCATATAGCCGATGTTCTGCTCGTAGAGAGGCTGTACAAATGCAACAGAAACTTCTCTAGATATCCGTTCACACGGCGGGACACGCTTCTGGTTGCTCGCATTTTCCACGTGGCTGTAGCGATATGTTGACTAAAATATTTTAACCTCTATCTTTGTTCGGGAATTATGTCCACTGACAATTATGAGGGCTTCAGGAGTAGCTACAGGTGGCTCATCAGGCTTCCAAAAACACTCCACCTAGTAGTCTTTGCAGTTATTATGGCGGCTTTTTCCCTCGCTTTATCATGGATCATGCACATATCCACGCTCGAGCTTACAAAATCCCTTGTCTACGCATTGTTCCCTCCAGTGTTCCTCTATCTCGTTAACAGGAGGGTCTTTAATTTTAGGAGGAGCCTCGGCGTGTTCCTCATATATCTCGTTTTCCTGCCGATAGTAATCCTTCTCGGAAAGAGCCCAGTATATGGAGCGGTCTTCGAGGTTCTCCTAGGGCTACTACTAGCTGTGGCAGTTTACAGCGTCCATCTTGGGGCCCTATATTCAGCCCTCAACTTGGTACTCATATGCTTCTTAGGCTTCGACACCAAGCTACTCTATGCCACGCTTATTTTCTATGTCTTCTCACTCATAATCTTCACTATTATCGACAGCAGGATAAGGAGAATCGCTGGTGTGAGTAGCCTCGGCTTCCTCGAAGCCTTTCTCAGATATATTCTTTCAGGCGACCACATAGACGTAGAAAAGTACCTCGAAAAAATATCAACAGAGAGGACACTACCCATACACATCTACTCCTTCCACAGCCGTGGCCAGGAAATTGGCAGACTCGTCGTTTCAAACGTGCATCCTGGACCATTGAGGACACTTGGAAGTAGCACCCTACCCCAGCTCGTAAAACAGTGCTCAAAAGTCCCAGTATTATTCCTCAAGGCACCAGTTGCCCACTCCGAGAACCTAGCTACGGTTGAAGCTACAAGTCGGGTAGCCAATGCAATATGCGGAGCACAGGCACAGCCACGTGTTAGCTCCGGGTGGGCTGGGGAATACACAACGAGCCTCCTTAGGATAACGGTCTTAGGATTCGGAGACATACCAAGACTAGCATTTTTAGACCCCATAGTTATAATGGAGGACCTCCCATACAGGGTCTCAGAGCTTTCGCTAGAAGAGCTAGGCACAGTTACAGTCGATACTCACAACATGATCGCAGACAGCTTCCTAAGGATTGAAGACGAACAAGAAGACGAGATAGCAAAAATAATAGCCGCCGTGAGGACTGCCACCGAGAACAAGACAACTGAGGGAAAGATACAGGCAGGCTTCTCAAGCATAGACTATACAGACAACATAACCATTGGACCCGCAGGCATAGCTTGCGCCGCAATAAGCATAGGAGGAAAAAAGTTCCTAGTGGCGTCCTTCGACGGTAACAATATGGAGCCCGACTTCAAGGCAAGGCTTGTGTCGAGGCTAGACAACATGGCAGACACAGTCATAGTTACAACGACCGACACACACATCTATACCGGGCTCTACCAGGGCAGAGACTATTACCCCGTGGGATCCGTTAACCCAGAGCAAGTCCTAGAAAAAACAGTGAAGTGCGCCCAGGACGCGTTAGCCAGCCTCCAGGAGGCAGAGGTCGGTTACACTGTCCTGCCAGTAAGGGACAAGTTCATGGACGGCGAAAAACTAGACAAGATATCCGTTGCTACAAGGAAAAACACAAGGGACGGCTTGCTACATGTCTTCCTGGCCCTAGCTATATCGGTTCTACTCTTGCTCTTTTAGCAGCTTGGCGATAGACTCCCACTGTGCATCTACGAGCCTCTGGATCTCCTCTATGTCCTCGTCTCTCAGGTGTGCAAACCTTCCCTGAAGCTTTAGATATTCTTTAACAGGTTTCCTCTTGTCTTTGTCTAATAGGTTCTTGCTGGGTCCCGTAAGCCTGAACTTTCCATGGTCAACCTCGTAGAGAACCCACATGCCCGTCTCAACTGCTAGACGTGCAATCTTTACCGTCAGGCTCGAGTCGTATCTCCAGCCCGGCGGGCATGGCGAGAAGGCATGTATATATTTTAAACCATCCTTTATGCCCTGTGCCTTTCTTAGCTTCTCGTAGATATCGTTTGGGTATGCGGGGTTAATCGTCGCTACATAGGGAACCCTGTGGGAAACCATTATCGACGGGACATCCTTCTTAAAGCTTACATTACCCGTTGGGGTCGTAGTGGTCCAGGCCTTGTACGGCGTAGAGCCGGACTTCTGTATACCCGTGTTCATGTATGCCTCGTTATCATAACATATGTATATTATGTTGTGGCCCCTCTCAGCCGCTCCACTCAGAGCCTGGATGCCTATATCAACAGTGCCTCCATCTCCCGCCCAAACCACGACGTTCGCTGGCTTCCCAAGCTTGTCGAGTGCCTCAATCATGCCTGAGGCAGCAGCCGCGCTGGCCGCGAAGGCTATGTGGAGAACCGGAACCTTAAACGCCGACCTTGGATGGGGGCCAGCAATCACGCTCGTACAGCAGGCAGGTATAACGAGGTAAGTGTTTGGCCCTAGAGCCTTCAAGACATGTCTAAGTAGCAACGTGGCTCCACAGCCTGGACAGGCAGCGTGCCCTTTGAGTATGTATTCCTCTTTCGGGAACATCCTGTGCGACATCTATCTCACCCACCACACATTCCTACCAGTATTCTTGTGAGCATCCTTAACCATTCCAACAAAGTCCTCTGCATAAACATCCATCCCGCCAACGCCAGCCGCATAGTCAGCTATCTTTGCGTCTAGACCCCTAGACGCTATCAGGGACGCAAAGTCCAGTCCGATCGGAGACATGCTCCCAAACACGGAAGACCTAGACACAGTGACTATTGTATCCACGTTTTGGACAGCCTTGTAGAGCTCCTCATATGGGAACGGCCTATACACCCAAAGCTTTAGAGCACCAACCTTCATGCCCTCGTCACGTAAATTGTCAACAGCCCTGTAAGCCTCGCCCATAATGGACCCCATGCCAACGATTATTGTATCTGCGTCCTCACACCTGTAACACTCATACATCCCCGAGTAGTCGCGGCCCGTAAGCTTCGCATACCTTACCGCCGCCTCCCTAAATACCCCAAGAACCTTGTCAGAGGCCTGGCGCATGGCATGCCTAATGTCCAGATACTCGGGCGGGTAGGCGAGGTTTCCAAGAGACCCGGGCTCCTCGCTACTCAAAGACGGCTTAAACGACCCCTTCGGCGGCAGGAATCTTGAAGCTTCCTCTCTTCCTAGAACGGAAACAGGCTCATACGTGTGACTAACCTCGAACGCATCCCAGCCCACGCAGGAGGGCAGGACCACTTCCTGGTTCTCGGACACCCCATAGGAAATCAAGAGCAGGTCGTAGACCTCCTGGGCGTTTGAGGCGAAGAACAGGTTCCACCCGCTATCCCTCATAGTATAGAAATCTACATGTTCGCTCCATATGCTCCAGGGCGGTCCAAGAGCACGTGTAACCAGCCCCATGACTATGGGCAACCTGGCGCCCGACGCCCACCACACCACCTCATACATGTATAATAGGCCTTGGGCGCTCGTAGCTGTAAAGGTCCTTGCCCCCACGCTGGATGCGCCTATGAGGGCAGCCATAGCGCTGTGTTCGGACTCCACACGTACAAACTTTGCGTTTAGCTCTCCCGAGGCGATAAAATCGGCGATCTTTTCTATGACAGTCGTCTGGGGAGTTATGGGGTAAGCCGAGACCACGTCTACGTCTGCGTCCCGTGCGGCGTATGCGGCGGCATAGTTTCCAGTCAAAAGGAGCCTTTCCTTGCCAGCCACAGTCTTCACCCCTCCCTCACCATGGATATAGCCTTGAACGGGCACTCCTGTGCACAGATACCACAACCCTTACAGTAGTCGTAGTCTATCTTGAGCATCTTCTTTTCGTCGTCTATCTCTATTACGCCGTCAGGGCAGTATAGCCAGCAAACGCCGCAAAGCTTACACTTAGACATGTCGACGACCGGTCTCTCGGTTCGCCAGGACCCCGCAGATACAGCCCCAACTGTAGGCCTCGCCAAGAGCTTAACTGCACTTCCCGACATTCTCCCAACCCCTCTTCACAGCCTCAACATTCTTTTCGACCTGGGACCTAATAAGGTCTTTCACGGCTTCTTCGAGATGCATAAACTCTACCCCGCCATACACCCTTGCAGTTGCACCAAGCATAGGCATGTTTACAAGCACTATACCCGCGAGCCTAAGCCCAAGAGACTCGGCAACCGAGACAGCGTCGAGACAGTAAGACTCTACCCCACTAGGCAATTTAAGTCTTCTCCCCCCACTATTCACCACTATTTTCCCTCCATGCTTCAAAAAGCCTTCAAGCCTAAAAGTCTCCAGAAGAGTAGGGTCAAGCACAGCCACGAGATCTGCCCGAGTCACACGGGCCCTGCTAAGAATCTTGCCGTCAGAAATCCTGTTATATGCAAAGACCGGGGCTCCGCGCCTCTCGGCCCCAAAAAATGGTATAGATAGCGCATACTTGCCGCTCCTAATCGACGCCTCTGCCAGCAGGTTTGCTGCCGTAACAACGCCTTGGCCTCCCCGCCCAAGCCATATAATGTCAAATGTTACATCCATAACACTTCGTATAGAAATCTTCGCATAGAAATATATATATTTACCGTTAATAGTTTATAAATCGATGATGAAGCCAAACATCGTTGTTCCCCCTCCGGGACCCAAATCAATGGAAATAGTCAAAAAAGACTCCGAGCTACTCATGCAGAGCTTCGCCAGGTGGTACCCCCTCGTCGTTAAACGTGCCTACGGCGTATGGATAGAGGACGTTGATGGAAATGTTTACCTAGACTTCAACTCGGGCATAGCCGTAACAAATGTAGGCCATGCACACCCCAAAGTCGTCCAGGCAATAAAGGAGCAGGCAGAAAAGTATCTCCACTACTCGCTTACAGACTTCCTATACGAGGAGCCAGTAAAGCTTGCCGAAAAGTTGTCAAAGATAACGCCAGGAGCCTTCCCAAAGAAAGTCTTCTACACCAACAGCGGGACCGAGTCTATTGAAGCCGCAATAAAGACAGCTAGGGGACACTTCCGCGGGACACGGCCATACATCATAGCATTCGCTGGCTCCTTCCACGGGCGGACATACGGGTCCCTCTCGCTGACCAGTAGCAAGCCTGTCCAGAGGAGGCACCTAGGACCCCTACTCCCAGGAGTATATCACGCCCCCTACCCCTACTGCTACCGTTGCCCCTTCAAACAGAAATACCCAGAATGCAACACGTGGTGCGTAGATTTCATCGAGGAATGGATGCTCAAGAAATACGTCCCGCCAGAAGAAGTAGCCGCAGTCGTCATAGAGCCAATTGCAGGCGAGGGAGGATACATTGTGCCCCCACCAGAATTCTTCAAGAGGCTCCGAGAGCTAGCAGACAAGTACGGCTTCCTACTCATAGTGGACGAGGTACAGAGCGGCATGGGTAGAACAGGCAAGTGGTTCGCGATAGAACACTTCGGCGTAACACCAGACATAATAGCAGTCGCCAAGGGAATAGCCAGCGGGCTACCCCTAGGAGCAATCATAGGAAAAGCAGAAGTAATGGATCTCCCGCCCGGCTCACACGCCTCAACGTTCGGCGGAAACCCAGTAAGCTGTGCAGCCGCACTAGCAACCATACAGGTAATTGAAGAAGAAAAACTACTCGAAAACGCCACACGGGTCGGAGAATACGCAATGAAGAGGCTAAGAGAAATGCAGACAGAGATACCCGCCATAGGAGACGTAAGAGGCAAAGGACTAATGATAGGCGCAGAACTCGTAACAGAGAAAGGAGAACCACACACAAAACTCCTACAGCTAACCCTCGACACGGCATTCAAAAAGGGATTGCTCGTCATAGGTGCAGGCCAAAGCACGATCCGAATAGCGCCGCCACTCACGATCACACGAGAACAAATGGAGACGGGGCTATCCATACTAGAAGAATCCATAAAAGAAGCACAAAGAAAACTTTAAGAAAAACTTTTCCCTAAACACCGGGACAGAGCTGGCAGGGTATTTTATCTCTCTGGAGTTGTTTGCTAGGATAGCTTTACTTCTAGTTTGTCTATTTTTTTCTTTGAGTTCCTCAATTGCCACTGCGACGCTCATGGCTATCCCCCGCAAATAGGATCAAGTCTAGAGACATCCAGAGTATATGCCAAGCAAAGAAAAATTTATTACCAAAAAACACCTCTAACTAATGACCTCTTGGGCCCGTAGCTCAGCCAGGTGGAGCACCCGGCTCATAACCGGGGGGTCCCGGGTTCGAATCCCGGCGGGCCCACCATATCTTGGGAAGTTTCTATTTGCTTCAGAGCTTTAATAGGGTCTCAATGACTTCGTCTTCCCTGGATGTTTTTATATGGTTTTTGGGAAAAGTTGTTTTCTGTTAGAACAACTTTAATAAAATGTTGTTTTCTGTTAAAACAGTATGCGTGAAGAAGATTTTCGTTGGGTTCTAGCCGATTGGAAGACTCGGAAACTTCCAAGTGTCGTCGAACGAGAGATCAAGTTGCCCCTGGATCCGACCTATATAGTCACTGTTACGGGTCCAAGGCAGGCAGGAAAGACGTATAGGCTTTTCCAGCTGGTAGGCGAGCTTTTGGCTCTGGGTGTCCCGAGGAGCAACATTCTCTATGTTAACTTTGAGCATGAGAGGCTACGTAGGCTTGACGCTAATGATCTCGAGGACATGGTTAAGGTCTACTATGAGATGTTTGAGCCCGACGTGAGCCGACCTATATACTTGCTCCTCGACGAGGTACAGCTCGTGAACGACTGGGACAAGTGGGTCCGCAGGGTCCACGACTCGGAAAAGTACAGAATATACATAACGGGGTCTACCTCAAAGCTTACAAGCAAAGAGATAGCAGACGCCCTCAGAGGCAGAAGCGTAGACTATACAGTCTTCCCATTTAGCTTCCGGGAATTTACCAAGGCAAAAAGGGCCGAGATACGGGATCCCGAAACCCTTTCATACCTAGAAGAGAGAGGCATAGTTCTACGCCTACTAAGAGAGTACCTTGTCTATGGGGGCTTCCCAAGAGTAGTCTTAGCGGAGACCCCAGAGGAAAAAAGAGCACTCCTCAAGTCCCATTACAACGCCATATTCTACAGGGACCTAGTTGAAAGATGCAGGCTGGACCCAGGCATCCTCGACCTCGTACTCTCCTCCCTCGTCACAGGCGCGACAGGTCTATTCAGCGTTTCAAAGCTCTACAACTTTGCAAAGTCCCTGGGATACAGGACAAGCAAAGCCAAACTCATAGAATACGTCGAGTGCGCCAGGCAGGCCTACCTAGTACTCCTCTCCGAGATATACTCCCCAACAATCAGGAACAGGAAACAGTACCCCAAAAAAGCCTACATAATAGATAACGGCATCATCACTACCTTAAGCACGGAATCTACAGAAAACCTCGGCAAACTAATGGAAAACATCGTCGCAGTCGAGCTAGCCCGAAACGGCTACACACTAAACTACTGGAGAGAATACGGCAAAAGGGAAGGCCCAGAAGTAGACTTCGTAATTACAGAGGGACAAAGACCAAGACAACTCATACAAGTCACCTACGCATCGAGCAAGACAGAAATAAAGCCTAGAGAAATAGCCGCACTCATAAAGGCATCCAAAGAGCTCCAAACAACCCGTGCACTAGTAATAACCTGGGATCTCAAAGCCCAGGAACAACAAGGCGACCTAAAAATAACATACATCCCACTATGGCAATGGCTGCTACAGCCACAAAAATACCTCCAACCAGTCTAGCAAGCTGTACCAGTGCTATCTCTTATCCAGCTTGTTCATCATCGCAGCAAAGCCCGCCAGGAACCACGCCAAGTTAACCAAAAGCATTAAGGCAAAAGTGCCCGCATCAAGCACACCCGATATAATAGCTTTCCTCACGAGCTCTACGGCCAGAGAAGGGGGATTAAGCATAACTGCAACCCTTAAGTGCCCAGGCAAAACCTCTAGAGGAAAATATAGGGGGCTCAGATACGATAGAACCGCGCTTGAAAGTGTTGCAACAATCGAGAGCCTCTGTATATTCTTCACTTTGTAGCCGGCCAGAGACACCAGCCCAAAAATGCCAAGCGAGGCCACATAAGATGCAAGGACAACCGATAATAAGGATGCCAGAGAAAAGCCCAAGTACGGGAGAGCAAGTAGCCAGACAAACAAAGAGACAAGTAGCCCAACTGTGGCCGACACGAGAAGCCTATACAGAAGCACAACCCACCTCGGCAAGGGAACCTGCATCAATTTATCGACAGACTCCAAGCTTATTTCAACCAAAAAATAGAATGGAGCTATAGCTGCCCCAGTTATCGTTCCCTGAATAATCATGCCCGTAACAACGACCTTCTCCAGCCCTATAGAAGAACCATAAAGGCTCAGCCCAAGAGGGGTAATCAACATGGCTATAGCCCATGAAAGCATAGGCGACAACAAGAACTCCACCCTTCTCCTAAAGAGCCCCCTAAACTCGTAGGACACCAACGCCCACGATACCTCAAGGTAGTCACGCAACCCCATCCCACTTCACCCAGCGACCCTAGATATCCTCAAGTCCTCAACCTCACCCTTATCCATCAAATCCTCCACAAGCCTAGAAACAGTAGCCCTGTCAACAACAACTAGCTCCAGGTTCACAGGTATCATGAGACCCTCAGGAGCCTTGAAAACGGCTCCGGCAGGCATCTCCGAAGAGTCAACATCCATCCAGACTACAGATATGCTAGGGTTTTCCCCGAGTCCGCCCAAGTCTATCCCCATGCCCCGAAGCAATGCCACTACGTCAACATCCAGCCTTCGAACCTCCACCTTGGAGCCGTACCTCTTCAGGAAATCCCTTGGATTCCCGGTCTTTGGCTTCCAGGAAACCTTAGCGACTAACAGGTAGCCTCCCTGCAACTTGTCCGACATCTTTACATACTGTTCATAGCTGTAAATGTTCTCCACGACCCCGTCCCTCACGACTATTACGTCTGCCTCCAGCTCGTCCACCGTGTCAAGCTCGTGGGTAGCCAAGAGAACAAGCGAGCTTCCAGAAAGCCTCTTGATGAGATCCATGGCTTTTTGCCTCCCATCGCTGTCTAGGTTAGCCGTAGGCTCGTCAACAAATATATACGGAGCTTTCCTAAGGAGCAACTTTGATAACTCAAGCCTCTTCTTCTGTCCCGCACTTAGTTTAAACACTGGCTCCCCGAGCATTCCCTCAAGCCCAAAGTAAGAAACTGATTCCTTATAATCCCCCCTCATGCTCCTGGGCGTTGTCTGAAGATAAAAACTCAAGTAGCTCTAACTTGTCTCAAATGTGTCTGCCAACACAGTATTGGACACATACGTTATCCTGCCCTTAGCAAAGTGATCCCTGTACGGGTCCCTCCCGCCTACAAGCACCATTCCCTTCTCAGGCCTCAAGACACCAGCGGCAAGCCTCAAAATAGTTGTCTTTCCGCTTCCATTGGGGCCCAAGAGAACGTATGCACCTTTCTCATCAGTTTCAAAGGTGGCGCCGTGCACCACGTATTTATACACATCTCTAAATGACACTCCCTTATCCAAGCCCCGCACCCTAAACACTAGACCCACTCAGCTCTAAAACCTTCGCAGAACACCCTTCACCAAAAGACGATAGAAGCTTTAACGCCTCTCCAGCCCCAACGCTGGAACCCAACGACTCCAACGCCTTCCTAACCAGCATGTAGGATACAGCCCTAAAACTAACGACTGAGCTGTCATCCCTCTCAGAGTCAGTCGTGTAAAATGCCTGAAGGACTCTGTAAGCTTTCTCTTGAAGAACATTTGACAGAGCTTTCAGAACGGGGTGCTCCTTGTATCTCCACGACCCCAAAGCATCAACATCCATGCCAGACTTCTTAGCCTCTTCCATGAAACGTTTCTCAACTGTAAGTGCAGACCCAGCGTCCACCTCAGCATAGGCCTTCAACGCGTAGTACAGCGAAAACCCCTCAATCACCCAGCGGGGACAGCCCTGAAGAATCCCCGATGAATAAAGATATGACGACAAGATGGCACTAAGAGCAGAGACAAGTTCAAACGGCTCCTCCCTATCTGGTAAGAATACCCCAAAAGCGTCGATTGTAGCAAAATCAAAAGCGTGCAGCTGAAGCATTGTTTGATCACTAGGTTTCTTCACAAATAAAATTACTTTTTTCAAGCACAACCCATAGTCGCAAAGTCTCTGAAGCATCTCAGAAAATCTCTTCTTCAAAGATTCACACGTGTCTTGGTTAACCGTACAAACAACCTCCACAGGAAAGCCCCTAAACACACCTGTATCTTTACATCCACAAGCATCCCCAGCCATCTCACCATCAATCATATTCATCACCTAATAATAACGAAAGACCAAAAGAATATTTTTGTTTATTTGACCCCCCTTAATGTTATTTTAGTCCCAACAAATGGCTATTTTAACAG
>Ga0326760_1001129_pt1 | contig 12232 bp, 15 predicted proteins | sample GCREP_S_FD_207668 | JGI IMG/M metagenome (GOLD analysis project Ga0326760, IMG submission 207668) | Hot spring sediment microbial communities from Geyser Creek Basin, Yellowstone National Park, WY, United States - GCR.EP_S | ecosystem: Environmental > Aquatic > Thermal springs > Near-boiling...
CGACCCAAAACATTGCATATGTAGTGGTGTAGATGGGCTCAGGCAACTGAGGCAAGACGTCCTTAGCCTGCGGGTAGACGAGTCCAGTGTAGTAGCGCATGAATGTGTAGCCCCACGCGATGAAGTATGTTAACATTAGCAGAAACGCTATGCCGAACAGTCGCCAGCCGTAACCCACAACTTTCTCAGATACTTTCTCAGTCATATTTTAAACATGCAATGCAACATATTTAAGCATTATCACGCGACACAACAAACACGCCGGAGCCTGAATACCCAGGTCGCGCGATTACTTTGTCATCTTTAGCTATGTATGCCTTAATTTTGTATAGCAGATTGTCTGGCCCGTATACATAAGCGTCGCCGTAGCCTATGATCCGCGTCTCTATAGTCACGAATCTGCCGTTGATGTAGTCATATGCCACATATCTAATGGGACGACCTATCGGGTGACCGCGGTAGTACGGCGTACTTGTGTACCCAGCCACCGTCCCAGTCGCGTTACCGAACGACAACACCAAGTCCGGTATCTTGTAGTCAATCCCCTTGGACACTACAGCGTAGTCGTAATAGTTTGTGCAGTCTCTGTAGAAACAGCGCCACGTCACAGGCACCAATTCCATCTTTTCAACTACCTCAGCTTTAGTTATTTTTGGCCCACTTGAGCAGTCTTCCGAGCATTCGATAAACAGCGGCGTAAGCTCTAGACAGTGCGCAGCTGTGACATATCTGCCGTCCTTCCCCATCGGCGGGCTGCACCTGTCCAGTGTGCCAAAAGGGCGGGGCATGTCTGTATCGGCAGTCATAAAACGCAACTCACCGACCTCCTCGACGATCCAGCCCTCAGACATCATCTTCATTGCGTGCTTGTCCAGCTTTGTTACTAACAGTATCTTGCGTTCTCTGTCCTCAAAAACGATGTTTTTCTTCCGGGAAAATATGCTCATGTATATACCGTAGATCCGTAACTATTAAATCTTTTTTTGCTGTTTAAAGCTGTATTTCGACAGCGCACTAGACAAACAGCCACAAGTACTGCAAGTATTGCCACTACATACCAACACCATGTGCAAGACCCCTGGCTAGTCGCGGTCGCGGTTACTGTAGTTGTCGCAGTCTCCGTCTTAGTCACCACGTCTGTCATTGTTGATGTCACGGTCGTTGGCACGGTTACAGTCGTAGTGTAGGTGGTGGTTGATGTAACAGGTACTGTAACCGTCGTGGTGACGGGGACAGTGGTTGTATGTGTCTCAGTCGTGGCGACGGTCGTCGTGTAGGTAACAGTTGTGGTGGTAGGGACAATTGTTGTGTAGGTTGCCGTGGTGGTATACGTAACTGTGTACGTCTCAGTCTTGGTGACTGTTGTTGTGACTGTCTGAGTTGTGGTAACCGTGGCTGTCGGCCTACATTCAAGGCAATAAGAAACAGTTACGGAGGGGTCTGCGGTAGATGCTCTGGAGGCCACCAACGCGAGCAATATCCTATCTTCCAGACCTGTGGCATTTATGAGTAACAATGAGGAGAATACATAAACACGGTTTGGCAACACGGGGGAATATGTACAATACAAACCGCTGTTTGGGCTCATCTGCACGTTGCATGTGTCGAAGTCGTTGTATATGGGGTCGCGCCCCCAGTGCCACGGCGACAGCAAGAAGTTCCAATACGCCCGCCTAAGCCCGTCGTGCGGAAGGGCGTAGGTAAGCGTAGCGTTCAGTGGCGAATACCGCCAAGCAAGCCAGGCAAAAAACGCTCCGTATTGGTAGGCGCACTGGTTAGGAGCCACACACTGCCACGGGTCTTGTCTGTATAGTTGCTTATCCCAGAAGTCTTGCACATACCCATATCTCTGCCACTGTCCCGCCCTGTATATGCGTTCAACCATGTAGTACGACGCCAAGCCCTCTGCGTGTGCCTCAGACCACCAGCCGTATCCCTTACCTCCATCACCGACGGAGTTTTGAAGCGAGTGGGCCATCTCGTGGAACGCCAGATGCTGAAGCCAAGCTCTAGAGATGTCGCAACGGAACTCCATCTTGTAGGCGCAGGCGCCTAATGGACCGATTTTGCTGTACGTAACTGCAGGGTATTGGATGTCGTTTCTCAGCTCGACGCGGAAATCTGGACATAGTGCAGGCATCTTTATGTCTTGTGTGTACATGTCGTAGGCTTGTTGTAGGTATGTGTGTAACGTATCTACATAGTCTTGCGACGCTCCACAGTTGTTTATTATCGTGAATCCAAACGTCGTCACCACAAGCATGAGAATTAGTATCACACTTTTCATAGTTCACACCTCGTCTGAGGTTAAAATAACTATTTTGAAGTCTGTGGAGCCGTGCTCCTTTACGACGTGTTTCACCAATTCGGTATATGCATTGTCGGCGTACCCAAACATTTCACACCACCCACATTCGCAACACGCTTTCCATATGTCTTTGAAAAAAGATCTTGCCAGTGATCATTTTTCTTCTTTGATCATCAACTTAAGCATTTCAATCTCTTTTGTCAACGTCTGCAGTTGCATTTCTATGCGCCTGACCCACGTCGCGAAGAGATTCGATATGCTTGACGCACCGAAGAACACCGACAGCAACCAAGAAATTGTCACAAACGCATTATACTGTAGCCCGATTAGCGTCGCAGATGCGTAGATGCCGAAGAAAGTGGCAAACACGGCTAACACGTTGTATAGCGGTCTCTTAAGCAACGCGCCAAACAGCGCACCAAGCGCAACTGCAACAACCGCCCAAGGCGTGACGTCTATCGATAGTACCATCATAGCCCCACTAGAGATATGCCGAATTTAGTAGCCACCACTGCGGCAAACGTTCCAGTGTACACTGCTATGTCCTTAGATGACTTGTCTTGCCACCACTGATATGTCACGTACAGCGCAGTCAGTATCACCGACGCCAGCGCGCCGTAGGGTGATATCGTAAGCGAGTTAGCTGCAACTACGGCAAGTGACACGTGACCCAGATCTGTGTACTTGACGTCTATTTGGCGCGTTGAGTACGTGCGGTATTTGTGGTATATGAAAAGCGCCAGCGCGATTCCGTAGAGGAATAAATCGACGATCACGTCAGTTACTTCCTCTCCCTTTATTAACTTTTCCTAGCTTGTACGCAGATCTATGAAACGACAGCCAACTCTAGAAGCCAAATCCCTTAAGCATTGAGCGGTGGAAGTGCAACGACGGTAGGGTGATGCACCTTCTTTGTAACTTGCCATCCACACCACTCTACGGAATTTGTTGCCATCTGCAACTATGTGACAAGAGAGCGGTTCACCGAGCAACGTGTAGGCAATTTTGCCAATTATTATGTTTAGGTCGTCCACGCTGGCCCACGTTCCATCATATGGCAACTCTATTATTCCGCCAGCGCCATATCTTGCATATGCGTAATCAAGCCAAGGATATCCCCAATGTGACCACGTCACGGCAAAGCTAACCTTGTTGTATACACTCACCGAGCAGTCATCGTATGCCCACAGGTAATTATGTATTCCACAATAGCCAGGTCCACAACCGTAGAGACCAACTCGTCTGCTGAAATCAAAGTCATAAATATAGAAACAATCAGTTGCACAAATAACGCGCATGGGGTATCTGTTGATGTAGAATACGTCATAGAACGCGCCCACGTCAACATACCATCGAGGTTGGGTATCTATCAGAATTGCGAACACGGCGTTCCTTGTGTTTACTATTGTGCGTACTGTTTCGGGCGTCATTGCTGTCGTGCCGTAGTTGACGAAGATGATCGTGCCGTCGGTCACATAGCTACTTGCCGTTGCCCAATCGTCGGTGTCCACTAGCACAATTTCGCAATCCACTTCCCGTAGTTTGGTTATTTGTTCTAAGCCTATTGCGACGTCAGCCATACCCCGCAAACAGTATGTGTCGTATGGGCCTGTTGCCACATCTGTATCACTGCGTTTGGTTATTGCTTTTCTGAGCAACAGTATAATTGATAGGTTTAGACACCTAGCCACATCAATCAGCGTATTTGTATGCTCCGGCGTTATAACGTCGCCAGTTTTTAGGTATTTGTACGTCGAAAGTATGCGGTGACATTCAAGCACCCTGTCGTACAAGTCTATGTAATGCGTCACCCCTCTTGCATAGAGCTCGTTGAATTGGTTAACCAGAGCGTTGATTATAGTCTTGGCGTAGTCCGCCAATACGTTCCAGTCCTGCGCGTAGGCGTAGCGACCATCTCGAAGTGTCGAGAGTTGTTGAGACGCACGTGGATACGCATTAATCAAGTCTTGTAACGGCGTCTCAGAGACCGGATAGCCTGCGGTAGAGAATTCGTCTCTAGCTTTCGCGGACTCGCTCACTGAGATTGTGCGTAACTTAGCCACTACAGACTCAGTAGATCTGCCGACTCCGAAGTCTGCCGACGTCTTAATTAGCAATGCAGAGTCAGAACTCATAATAGCTCAAATAAAATCTTATTAATAATATTTGGTATCCTCTTATTAACAAGATCTAACCACGCCCCTACTCTGTCGTCTACATGTTTAAACGCTACGAGGAGATCTCGAAGTGTCTCCCAATCTAACATATCGCCAAGTTTCTTATAGCACAACGTGACGTCGCCGACAGCAACACAACCACCGACGCCGCCAACGCCTATTAACACAGACTGTTGCGTAGGCGTTGTCGTGATTTTCCCCGTCTGCAGATCAAGATATTTTGGAGCCAGCGGAACATAACCCAGCTCTTTGCCTCTGCTACTGTCTGTACCAAATTGACGTATTAAAAACGTCTCGACAGTCCTTGACAAGTCGCGCATAGCTATCATTCTGTGCAATCTTTCTGACACAAATGCTCTATCAAGCTGGGATAGCAATACGATAACTGTCTCTAGACCGGTTGCAAAATCTATTTCCGACAATGTTCGATTATATTCTTCTGCGCCGAATGCATAATCGGGGCTGTATGTTATACGCACATACCGTTCATACCCCACTGCGTAGTCCCACGTAAGCGGAACTCCGTACTTAGACAGATTCGCCGGTAACGAGGAGACAAAACTCACATAGTTTTTTCCCCCTAATTAAAAAAATATTACGAAATTGATAAAGTCACTTCAAGCACCCACGTCGCGTCTGCAGACTTGACGCCAAGGTTGGCCACCTTGCGGTTTAGGTTTGCTGCGTCATCGGTACAGTTGTTTGCCACTGTCCACTCCTGCCACGCGTGAACAGCTTCGTCAGGCCCGAACGTCGCCCTAAAGGTAACTTGCGTCCAAGACACTCTCGGGTAGCCCCCGTCGACCTGCTTATAAGTCTTATTTGTTCCGGTCAGTCCCGTCTGCGACGGGTCTTCAGGCTCAGTACCGTCGCCAACGCCGATACATGAGTTGCCTCTGAAGTATGTAAGACCAGCTACTCCGGTCACGGCGAGCCATATGAAGTTAATACCTTCCTCCAAGAAGATGTTGCCCTCGACACGTTGTACTCCAATTAGCAGGTCTTTGAACAACTTCACGGCATCTTCTACTGGCACTCCGGACTCAAGCAGTTCGGCAACGCGACTTGACGGATCTTTAAACTTGACGACGCGTGTGATCGATGTCCCTTTCGATAAGTCCTTACGCATGTATATTAAAAAAATTTGAAATATTAAAACTATTAGGTTACGTCGTACGCAACACTTCGACTATAAACGCATATGGCATGGTCTTAGGTACGGAACCAGCCACAAGCCGAACTGTGACTCTGTAAGCCATAAGCCTGTAGAGAGTCTTGGTGTGGAACCTGTAGATGGGAGCAGACAGTGGCCCGCTGAACGAGTATTGCGCAAACGGCCTGAGATTTACGCCGTCTACAGACATGTACTCGGTGACTATCAACGCGTCGCCCTCTCGAAGAGACGACAAGTCTACATACCCCTCCACCATATAGTCGTCTTCGTTGTCTGAAATGTCTACCACAGCCACTTCTTGATCAAGCTGGCTTACATTTACCGAGCCTACGTAGTTGATCTTCCGCTGTATAATTACTGGCATGTCGTATTATGAAAACTTCAACACTATGCCAAGCGTGTACGTAGTACCGGCGTTGAGCGTGACCGGCGTGGACAAGGCGACTCTAACCAGAAGAGTCCTCCTGGCGGCCGCAGTCGCACCGACGAAACCGTTTATGTTGGCGAAGAGACCTATTTCGCCGAGTTGGGTGGTCGTTGCAGGCGTGTATATGCCAGTCCTAACTATGCGCACCTCGTTGAGCGCTGTATCGACTTCGACAGTCTGTGTTTGGGTGCTCAGCGAAGCTATTGGCGATATGAGGTTTGTAAACGTAGGCGATGCGGGGGTGTTGTCTGAGCCAATTACGACGTCTGGAGAGCCTGCGAAAGCGTTTGGGGACTGTATTGCGTAGTCTGAGCCGTCCGGCATCTTTGAGTTTAAACACGACGTGGGTCTCTTGCGGTGTCCAACCATCGCGCAGAATAACGCCCTGACAAACCAGCGTGTGAATTCCGCAGGGAAGACCAGCTGGTACCCATCGAAATACGGCGTGTACGCCGACCTGATCACCGCAGATGGAAACACCGTGCGCGACAGCAAAGTTACGTAGTTGCCAGCTGTATCGACAAACAACTTCAAGCCCATTTCAGTTGCGTTGAGCAGAGAAGACGGGCTGTAGCGCGCAGCTATCAGTAGATTCGTACTGCTTGTATCTTCTACGACGTCAATGTATGATGTAGGCAACATTAATGATGCGCTTGCCAAGTTGTTGTCGTTTACAGTAGGCGTCGTAGTGCCGGTTCCAAACTGTGCAAAAATTAATGGACCTTGTTCATACGAGGACGCGGCGGATTGTAACAAGCTACCGGTAGACGTCGGTGCTGTCCTAGACGCGCCGCCTTCGTCGTATACTGTTACGTTGACTAGGCGCAGTAGGCCGTCGATGATGTATCCCATGTTGCGCGTAAACTTGTTTCGGACAACAAGACCGCCGTCTAGCTTGAAGAACCCCCTTATAGGCACTTCTGCAACGATCAACTTTCTGCCCACCAATACACGTGCGACGGACATACTATGTAACGCGTATGATTGCTGATGTTCTTTCCGTGACTGCGACAGACACAGACGGCGCAACTAAGTCTTGGGCAAGCTGGTCGCTTGGTCCAGAACGTGCTACTTCAGTCGCACTGACGTATGAAAACGCGCCTGTCTCAGTTGTTACTCCTGGCACAGACGGCGCAACTAAGTCTTGGACAAGCTGGTCGCCTGGACTAGCTATGGGCAAGCCAACAAGCGACGTAATTGTAAGCAGGCCCGTCTCTGTGGCGGGGAACGCCACAGTTGGAGTCTGGCTCACCACGACTGTCTGAGCGCTCACAATTCTGGCGACAGACCTCCTTCCGTTGATTGGATATCCAGCAGGAAGCTCAGGTATAATTGCGAAGTCCGGCATGTTTATACATCTACATAACTAGTATTTAAGCGTTAACCTAAATGGCGGAACACTTGTGTTAAGGATACAGCACCTTTCAGCGCTATTTATCAACCCCGTCTCTATACTCAGAATAATTATCTACAACGCCCCCAGTATATCCAACTACAGTAAGAAAATAAATAATTAATCACAGCGATGCGAAACTTACATCAACAGTTGGGTACTCTAGCTTGGCTCTCGTTATTGAAAAGTCTGGGTGGTCTATCGGCGTTTTTAGCATGTGGTAGTTGAGGACAATGTCTGGCATGCTTATTTGTTTATAACAACGTCTATAAGTCTTCTTGCAACTACGTCCCATCTGTACTCTTTATACAAAACATTTTGACGCCACTCATCTGTTTTGGCGCGGTACTCAATGTAGTTGTCCAGAATATCTTCAATCTTAGCTACAGCATCTTTCACATCAACTGCGTAGCCGTAGCCGACGTGTACGTTACTGTCCGGCAAGGGTCTCACTCTCTCGCCCGGCTTAACTCTCAGAAACGGCGGGATGTACTCAGTCCACGGGCCCCAGTCCACTGCCACTGCTGGCACGCCCCGCGCCAAAGATTCAAGCCCGTTCAGCTCAAACGCCCCGCCGACGCTAAACAACAGCGTTATGTCTGCCAGGTCGTAGAGAGCCATCTTCTCCACGTCTTTAAGCCAGCCGTAGACCTGCACTATACCGAGGGGGGCCAGCTCTGCCAGATCAGGCACACTTGCCATGCTTGTCTTCACAACAAGCTTAACGTCGCTCCTCCCTCTGACGAGTCTCTCGTAGACTGCCTTCACCCACGGCCCGCCCTTCCTCAGCCATGAATGCCAGAACCACCACAACAACAGCTTTTTGCCCGTCCTCTGCTTATACTGATACAGCTGTACAAGCGACATTGACAGACCTTTGACGCCTTGCACAGTCCAAACGTTTTGCGTTGTGTACCAATGTTCATCTACGCCGTGTGGCACTCTGTAGACCGGTCTCTTGACCCCGCTCCACCTAAACACATTTACGCAGAACATCGACGGCACAATCAACACGTCTGTCTCATTGAGCGCATTGACTGTTTCCCTCGACATTCTGTCTGCGTCGCAGACGTAGACGCCAACAATCTTTTCATACCGGTTCCTGACTTCCGCAATATCTACAACATCGCTCATTTCATTGCTTATAGCGCTCCAAGCATACACAAATGGGTGTATGACAGCTACGTATTTACTATCCGGCTTAAACAGCGGAAACGCGTATATTGACGTCTCTTTGACGTTGACTGTGCCCAACTTCCGCATATACTCTATATGTTTCTGCGCCACAAGAGTAAACGAAGTGGTTCGCAACCTGTCATACACATATAAGACATTCACCGAAGACATAGCACCTACTGAACAGCAACTTATTAAAAACTACTCTGACTGTACCCACGCCATTACAAGTAGGAAAAAGAGAGGATTGTTCAGACTAGCGCGAGGCAACTATCTCAAACGCAACGTCAGCCCCGGTGAGTGTAGTCCGCACTCTAACGAATGGATATGCAACGCCTTGGTATATCTTTACTCCGTCTCCAGGCGAAGATATTGTTATTGTGTCCAACACGTGCCACGCTGAGCCGTTTAGCGACACTTCGACGTACACTGTGCCCGGGCCTCCCAGCGAGTAGTAGACATTGACGTGTGGACGTCCCCCCTTATTGAGTTGCACAGTCAGACCAGACGTGTTCGACGAAGCTGTCACTGAACCTGTCGCCGATACTGGAGAGAGCTCAGACAACAGTTCGGCAGGCGTAGCTACGACAATCCGCCCCTCTGTATCTACAGGCTCATATATCCTCACGCCGACTCTCCCATAGTCATCTACCGCCCTGCTCCATATGTTATACAGTTGCGACGCGTCAAAGGCTTCAGTTATCTGTCGCTTAGCAGTGTCGTAGAAACTGGCAATGTGAACCGGGTCGTCGTCAAGAAGCACAGGCCTTCCCCCCACGTCTGGTCGTTCTCTAAAATGCGCAGTGCGGGCGTTCAGCTCGTCCACGGCGATGTCGCTCTGTCCAGACGTGAATATTCCATATAGGTCGTTCAGCGCGTCAACTACTGCATTCCACTCCGTACTCCTCAGCACCTCAGTACCCTTGTACCTAAGCCCCCGCCAACTCATCCTACTTCTTGCCCTGTTGCTGTTGTGCTTGAGACTGTATCGGCTTAGACAGCTCCTGCGCCATCTTCTTAAGCTCGTCGCTCAGCTTAGCCAGCTGTTGCGCCGACTGTTGCAGAGTTGTGATGTGTTTCTCAGTCTCCTTAACATGTTTGCTCAACATTTCGTTCAACTCCTTAATTATGTCGTCGGCAGATTTAGGCTGATTCGAAGACATGTAGAGAAATATATTGGAAAATATTTAAGCTTACTGACGCGACCGTCTAGTCGCGATGGTTCTTAGGCGTCTCAGTTGCGCCCTGCGCCTTATCAGCGCCAGAGTCATCTCGGGGACGCCTAGCTGTTTCAAGTACTGCAACTCCTTCTCAAACGCGACATCGTCTATGACGCCGTAGGCGTAGCTCGTCACAAGCTCAGTCACATACGTCCTTATTTCGGGGTAGTTCTGGTAGTGGACTATGAATTGTTTCCACATGGTCTTAATCGCTTCCTTAGTTGCGTTGTCTACTGGAAGCGCATCTACAACCTTGGCGACGCGCGTCCACGCCATGTCTGCAGCTGTGTCGCTATAGCGCGACATCGTAGCCAGGTTCCTGGCGGTGCCAAGCAACTCGTTCCAAGCGTGTCTCGCTCTGTTTGACAACACGGTACGCGCGATTATCGTCTGTTCAAGTGGTTCATAGCCGTATGTAGACAACACCCTAAGCACGTCGCTCAGAGCGTCCATAGTCAGTATGTTGCGCTCCACCAGGGCGACTATTGCGTTCAGCCAGCGCCTAACGTCATCCAATACAGGTTTCAAGTAGATGTACTTAGCCCACAACTCAGCCCATACTCCTCTTACTCTCCTTGTTTCAAACACCTCATTAATGTAGTCGCGCACCTCGGGCAAGATCTCAGCCATGGTTGCCAACATAGACGGCGTGGGGACGTACTCCTTGGCTGAATCAACGGTGAGGTCCAGCTCAGCCTTCATCTGAATCAGCGCAAGCTCCGGCTCGGTGAAACCGTAGTTCAGCGCGTTCTTCAATATGTTGTCAAACACGTCTCTAGTTATTGCGCCATATCTCAGCGCCCTTAGCGCGCTTGTAATTACTTGTCTATAATCCGCCTTCAGCGGCTTGACAACTATGTATCTGGCGACAAATTCGGCGAAGTCGCGGTCAAGACCGTACTCGTTTATGGATTTTTCAATGAGATTTGGCGGTATTGACATGTACTCAGCAAGCGTAGCTAACTGCCACGGTGTTGGCACCCTGACGCTTTTACTTGCAATGTCTTCATACACCATCGACAGGAATTCGCCACGCATCTTCAATATCTGAATTTCAGGCTCGGTGAACCCGTAGTCTCTGGCGCGCTCCACTATTTGCTCAAACACTTCTTTTGTTATCTTGCGAGCTCTAAGCGCACGTATGGCGTCAATGATCAGCTCGCGGTAGTCGGGCTTGATCGGACGCAGTTTGACGTATCTGTACAAGAACTCGCGGTAAGCCTCGTCAACGTTGTACGCAACTATAGACCTGACAATTAAGTCGTCAGGCACCATCATATATTCGGCAAGCGTAGCCATCTGCCACGGCGTGGGGATCCGCTCCTTACTAATTATATTGTATATCGCCTCGACGATGGTGAGGTAGGCGCTCATCTCAATGTCGGTCAGTTTCAACAGATCCTTGAGTTTCTGGAGCATCTTCACCACACTGTCAACATCTACGTAACCGTATGCGATTCTGTACAACAACCAGCCAGATATGCGGTTCCACCACATACGCGCACGCTCCATAGCCTCAAACTGGCCAAGTTGTGAGAACATGTTTAGCCACACGTCAAGATATTCGACGTCGTGCTTGAGGTGCGTCTCTTGTCCAGTAATCTCACGTGCAATGCCAGAGTAGTGCGCGTCGAGCAACCTGACGAAGTCAGACAATGCCTTCTTCGCCTCGTCGGGAGTCAAAATCATGGACCTTACGGCGGAACGCATGTAGCCGTAGAACTCGCGGTATAGATCCATAACCCTGTCAATAAGCGCGCGGTACTCCAGCAACCTGCGCTCGTGTGGCAACCAGCGTATCGGCAGGTTGATCCAGCCCGTAGTCCACTGCTTTGCCTGGGGATCCCAGTATCCGACCTTATACGACACAGTAAAGAGACCAGACAGCGCCTGGTCCATCACGTCAAACGTCAGCAGACCCTCCTTGAAGAGATTGATCCAACCCGTCCTCAACAACGTCATCTCGTCGCTTATGACCATGATGTTCTCAGCAACAGTCACAATCGGAACCCATGCCGGGTGTAGGCCAGTCGCCTGGAGCAACTTAGAGAACCACTGCAGTTCGACAGTCAATTTCGACGCCGGGGAGCCGTCAAGCATTGCCTTCACGGCTGTTACCATAGGCGTGTACGACGCAAATGCCTGCTCACCTATCCTGGAAGCCATATGTAGGAATATGCCATAACGGCTCATCCAGCGCATGTCTATCTTGGTGGGTATGTCTGCTGCCACGTCCCACATCAGCCACGAATCTGCAGTCCAGCCTCCAAGAGCGTTGTAGATAGCTTGACCAACGTTGATACCTTGGAGTTTTGTAGACGGCGTTATCCATGAGAAGTTTGAGTACTCCAGCCACT
>Ga0326760_1001131_pt1 | contig 12212 bp, 8 predicted proteins | sample GCREP_S_FD_207668 | JGI IMG/M metagenome (GOLD analysis project Ga0326760, IMG submission 207668) | Hot spring sediment microbial communities from Geyser Creek Basin, Yellowstone National Park, WY, United States - GCR.EP_S | ecosystem: Environmental > Aquatic > Thermal springs > Near-boiling...
CACTAGAAGACCCTAAAACACCATAAACAACCACTCTCGGGTGAACGGCTACACCAACATGTCGTAAGCGATATCAGCTTTTTCCTAGCGTAAACACTACAAGTGACCGTGAAAACCCAGTCTGGATCATTAGTGAATAGATACGCTTATCACTACGTTGCATAATGATGGATTTAACAGAGGTGATGAAGATTGACTAGAGATGTCTACGTTGTAGATACGAGGAGGTCTCTCTATGCAAAGTTGATCCCTGTCCCACTAAATAGAGTGGTAGTTAGAGATCGCTTCTGGAGGTTAAAGCTAGATACGCTAGTTGATAGGACTTTACCTTCACAGCATATGGTAATCGAGGAGACCGGTAGAGTGGATAACTTTAGAGTTGCTGGCGGCTTGAAGGCCGGGTTTCATGTGGGGATGTGGTATAACGACTCAGATGTATATAAGTGGGTTGAAGCATCCTCGTACGCTCTAGTATACAAGTGGAGCGATGAGCTCTATAACAGGTTGAGGGATGTTATAGACGCCATTATTAGCGCTCAAGAGCCAGATGGGTACATAAACACATATGTGCAGATCAAAAGGTTGAGGAGGTGGGTTAATCTAGCATGGTCACATGAGCTGTATTGTGGAGGGCACCTCATACAAGCCGCTATCGCTACGAGAAGAGCTCTTAGAGACGAAAAGCTCTTCACCGCTGCAGTCAAGTTCGCAGATCTCGTCTCGGAAACCTTTGGCTTTGAAGAGGGGAAGTTAAAGCTATCTGATGGACACCCGGAGATCGAACTGGCTCTTGTAGAGCTCTATAGGGAGACAGCCACTAGAAAGTACTTGGATCTATCTAGTTTCTTCGTGAGGGTTAGGGGGGAAGGATTGATCTCTAGGGCTAATGAGTACGGGCATGTGCTCTACGTGTCTCCAGTCCACATACTAGACCACGTCCCGATCACAAAGCTCGAAGACCCTGTCGGAGTCCACGCTGTGAGAGCTTTATACTTCTTCGCAGGGGTCACCGACTTATACATCGAAACTGGCGATCAAGAGTTGTGGGCCGCGGTGAAGAGGTTGTGGAGTAGCGTTTTAAGGAAAATGTATATCACTGGAGGGCTCGGCTCGAGGTATGATGGAGAGTCTTTTGGAGAAGACTTCGAGCTTCCAAATGACAGGGCTTATTGCGAGACCTGCGCCTCTGTCGCTGGTGTACTATGGGCTTGGAGGATGTTTCTAGCCACTGGCGAGTCTGAGTACATGGATGTCTTAGAGAGAATACTGTACAACGCCGCTATCGCCGGGATCTCATTTGATGGCACTAAGTACTTCTACGTTAATCCGCTAGCAGACTATTACGGTAAGCATGAGAGACAGCCGTGGTTTGATACTGCTTGTTGCCCAACTAATATTATCAGGTTGCTAGCCTACATGCCCAGCATGATCTACTCGACCTCTAGAAGCGAAGCTCAACTATGGATCAACCTATTCGTCAAGAGCACAAGTGACATAGACCTGCATGGAAACCGAGTCAAAGTAGACGTTGAGACTGACTACCCGTGGACAGGCCGCGCGTTGATCAAGCTCTCTCCAAACACCGTTGACGAGTTCTCAGTCATGATCAGGATCCCGAGCTGGGCTAGTAGCGCGAGAGTTAAGGTTAGAGAAGAAGTTGTAAACCCAAGGCCTGGAGAGTACTTCGAAGTGAGGAAAGTGTGGGATGTCAATGACACTATTGAAGTAGATATCTCAATTAAGCCTACACTTGTAGCTTCAAATCCACTAGTAGAGGCTAATTGGGGCAGAGTCGCAATTACTAGGGGGCCGCTCGTATACTGCATAGAGCAAGTTGATAATCAAGATTTTGACATAAACAAGCTCGTGGTAGATCCAGATAGTGTTAATCTTAGAGAGAGGTTTGAACCAGACCTCTTCAATGGCATCGTAGTCGTAGAGGGGGAGGGGTATGTGCTTCAAGATAGAGTCGACGTAGGGGCGTATCAAGTCTACGATAAGAAGCGCTTTGAGGTCTCTCGTAGAGTGTTGTTTAGAGCTATACCATACCACCTATGGAACAATAGAGGTAGAAGTAAGATGCAGGTTTGGATTAAAACGCTACCACTAGGTGGACTAAACGAGGCAGGATCATCAACATTAAAAAGCTTAAATTCATCTCGCATATATGAAGCTGAGAGAGGTGTTCATGGTGACCGCTCAGATTAGAGTATACTATGCTATAGTTGGTGGTGTTGTAGAAGACAAGTCTCCTTTGAAAATGGGTGCTTGGGGGTTTCAATCTAGGAGGGAGCTATTGAATGAGAAGCTAACTATTGAGAGAGAGCTTCAAGAGGTCGTAACCGAGTTGAAGAGTGGAGGATGCCATGTCGAGATCTATGGTGGCGAGATCTTTGATAGCGAGGTAGAGGTCTTCTCTAAGAGTGAAGAGATCAAGAGGTCTGACGCCCTCTTAATCTTCGCCGCTGGACCCCATGGAAACGTCTTGAGGGCTCTCCTCTCGTTTGGTAAGCCCACTGTGGTCTTTGTGAAATCTAGAGAGACTTATTACACCTTCGCTGAGATCTTCGATGCTAGGATCGTTAGAATGGAGACAGATAGCACGATGCTATATGACCCTCACGACGTCTTCGTCGTCTACGACGACTATGGTGAGCTGGCAAAAGTGCTTAGAGCAATATACGCTGTATACGCTCTCAAGAGGTCTCGAGTCCTCTACATTGGGGTTCCATATGGGTGGCAGGGCAGGTTTAATGAGATTAGAGCTGTTTCGAAGAAGATCGGTCTAGACGTCGTGTTCTTAGACCACGATGCGGCTTATAGAGAGGCTCAAGACTACTTAGCGACTGATGAAGCTAGAAGAGAAGTCGAGAGCGTGGTTAATAGGCTGAAAGGCTCTGCCTCTTCGGTGGAGCTTGGTGACGAGGCTATAAGAGCCGCTGTTGAACAGTACCTAGGCTTGAAGTACTTGGCCAAGAAGTACGGAGCTAACGTCGTGACCATATCTGGCTGTATGATGTATGGGGGCTCTAAGTGGAGAGTTACACCTTGTCTAGCGTTCACACTCCTAGACGACGATGGCTTGCTAGGTGTGTGTGAAGGAGACATGGTGAACCTAGTGGCGAAGACGCTCTTGAGGTATTTAGCGAATAGGCCGGCTGCGTTTGCTAATCCAAGCATACCCGTAAAAGGCTTTGAAGCTGTGTTTGCACACTGCACCGCTCCAACTAAGATGCTTGGTTTCGACAAACCCGGGTTTAACTATAAACTCACAACACACTTCGAGTCAGACTCGCCAGCAGCTGTTAAGGTGTACTTCGAGGGTGGGCACAAGGTGACTCTGTTAAACCTCTCATTCAACCTAGATAGAGCTGTGATCGCTAGAGGCGAGGTAGTGGGGTACACAGACTACCCGATATGTAGAAGCCAGATCAAGGTGAGATTTAGTGACACTAAGAAGCTGTACGAAGAGGCTAGAGGGTTCCACTGGAGCTACGTCTATGGAGACCACGTAGACGAGTTGAGATACGCATTGAGACTTCTCAAAATAGACTACGTGGTAGTAGAGTGAAAGCTCTAGGGACACATAAGTGATTTCGATCTAGACTAGCACACTTCAGCGACGATGCGCCCTATCTTAAAAAGACTGTAGCTTCTTTCACAGTAGCCTCTTCTAGGGGCTCTATGAGGACTCTATACAGTAGGCTTTTCTCCACCAACACCATGTTGCGGGGTCTTCTAGGCTCGAGGACTACCTCGCTGTGTAGATTCCACTCGCCACCAACATACGACTCTACGCTAACTCTACACCTACCACTAGTTAGTAGAACTAGCTGGGTGTGGTCTAGCGTCCCCGGGAATGGCGCTGAGGCCACTTGAACCCCTCTTTCTAGTCGAAGCCCTCTAATCTTGTTATCACTGCTCTCTACGTATAGGTCTAGCGATAACAAGCTGTTAGGGTCTCCATCGAAAACTCTAAGGCTCCATGGGTGTATCTCCCACTCGTACTCTTGTTCAATATCGCCAGCGTCAATGTCGAACAATGTGGGTAGTCTTAGTGCAGGTATATCCCTAGTGTAGCCGATAACGTAGGGCTTTGAGTTGTAGAGTATTGTTGAGTCTCTTACATCTCCAGACCCCAGTATGGCCATAGCTCTTAGTCTATCATCAACATACCACAGCGCGAGGTCTCTTCTACGGTAGATCTTGAAGTAATGATACGAGGCGCTATCTAGCGTGCCAACAACGTCTGTTAAGTCCATTTCAACTCTCGACATGAAGCTACCGGCGAATGCCTTTAGACGGCCCTCACTAGTGCTCCACATGAAGTGGACTACGCCACCCCCGAACAGGTCTTCACCTTCAAAACCAAACCAGAGCATGGGGCCTCTCGGATATCTTGGTAGTTTAGCTCTAAGCTCGAAAACACCTGCATTGTAGGCCTCCTTAGACCTCAAAGAGACTGCTATGACCCCTCTTGGTTTAACATAGACACTTACGAACTCAGTGTAGCTCTTCTCTTCACCACTTACTCTCCAGAAGTCCTCTGGTCTACACACCTTGAACTCTTCTTGAAACCCTGGTTTACCACTGGGGACGCGGATCCAGCAGTAGAAGAGCTCTGATAGTCCACCCGCTAATACTCGTGAATACCTAATCCCACTAGTAGACATCACTCAACTACCTCTTCTCGATGTATACGTCGATTCTAGCTTCTTCGAAACCTACCGGTCTAACTACGTAGTGCTCTCTCCACGTATGATCTACGACGTAGAAGGTCTCTGGCCCGGTCCACACGGGGTCTTCGCGGTGTAGAGGTCCAAGAGTGTTTCTCAGCGATGTGATCAGCTCTACCTCGACTCTATTAACACCATCTCTAATGCAGTGCGTGATGTCTATTTCAGAGTCTGTGTAGATCGTCATGCCGCAATCAACGCCATTGACCCTTACAAGCGCTAAAGGCACGCTGAGACCTCTAAGAGCCAACACTACTCTCTCACTAGGCTCTCTCTCAATCACGACTTCTGCTTGTAGAGCTACTCTACCAGAGTAGAAGGGGTATCCATTCCTAGTCAAGTCGACGCCGGCCCCCTCAATCTCTATCACCGGTTTTGTGACTACTGGGGTCTTGTCCTTTAATACAACACCGAACTCTCCTCTCAAGTAGATCGGCTCTACCTCCGGTTCTAGCGAAGACACCATCTCTACAACTACTTCGTTTAAGCCTCTCTTGATCATGTCGCTCGGTACTCTGTAGACCTTGAAGGCGGGGTCTATCCACTCTCCAACTGGCTTCTCGAGATCCACTACGAAGCCGTTGATAGATAGGTTTATCAACGAGCTCGTCTTCTCAACAATGAGCTCTAGGTCTCCTACAGGGGGCTCTTCAACGTTGAGCTCGAATTTCAACTTAAAGGTCTTTCCAATGTTTGTAGCGAAGTACTCATCTTTGATCTTTGGTAGCGGCATGGATGCGCTCCAGTCGCCACGATCCTCTATGAACACTCTAGCGTAGTCTAGTACTAGGTAGTTCGGCCCCTTCTCGCTTATAAGCCACTTCGTTAGCTTAATAGACCTTTTAAGCTCTAGTGATACACTCTCGGTGGTGAGAGGTTGCTGCGTACTTGTAGGTCTTAGTACGTAGAGCTTTGAGCGAACAGGCTGTAACGTGGTCTTTATCCACGTCCTTCCATCTCTCCATGTTGTAGAGGTCTTCTTAACCTCTCCACTAAACGCGTCCCACTCCTCGACCTCGTAGAGGCCTTTAACCCCTATCTCGACTTCACGTTTAGACTTCCTACTGACGTTAGTCACGAAGATTACGAGTTCTTCGTCAACCCTTCTAGCATGTAGTAGGACATCCCCTTCTGTATCATCGGTGTTTACCACTATCGAGAGATCTAGTCTTTGAATGACCTCGCGTAGCTCTCTATAGTCTTTAACCACCATGGCTTTTAGCTCGCTCTCGACGTCTCTCTTAACCCCATCTACATAGCTTGGCAAGCGCTCAACAGCTATAACTAACCCTCCACTCTCTGTGAACTTCTTTAGTAGCTCCAATGTCTTTCTGCCAATGTTGATCATCGGCGGCATGATCACGTAGGTGTACTTAGCTCTACCAATAACGAACTTGCCGCTCTCTACAGACCCATACTTCTCTATTAGCATCTCGTCGCCAAGCTCGAAGTCTATGTGTAGCTTGATAAGCTCTCTCAAGAGCTCTAGGTACTTAGTGTTAATCTGTCTAGCTGTAGACTCGTTTACAGGGGTGTAGGTGCTCCAGACACTATACATCGGGTGTAGCACTAAGACCTCTACGAGCCTAGCGCCCTCTGATAAGACGTAGCTCAGTCGAGCGTAGTAGTCCTCTATATACCTGTTGAACGGCCACCACGGTTGACCCCAGTGAATTAGCAAGCCGTAGTCAGCCTTCCTCCTACCTCTAATCGAGTATAGGACGAGGTGGTGGTTTAGCATGTTCACGCCTAGTGCGTAGAGGAAATCGCCAATCCACTTTCTATCTTCAAAGCTCGCGTAGATCCCGGTACACCCGTAGGTCTCACAGAGTACCCTCTTCCTACTAAGCTGGTTTGCAACACTTGAAACCTGCTTCGCCGTCAACAGAGAGCCCCATATCTGGAGCCCTAGGTGATCTATGCCTGGGATCTGCATGTACTCGTAGTGTGGCATTACAGAGCCTACTACTAGCTGAGAGATCAAGTCGTCTTCTGCGAGGAAGTGCCCGGTGAGACTTAGTCCATGTCTATCACACCACTCGTATAGCTGTTTAGTGAAAGACTCCACGAAGAGCTTTGTAATGGTCTTCCAGTAGTCTAGGCGCGTCTTGATGTAATCTCCAATGTCGAAGAACAACTCTGGGAGCTTATCAATGATCGAGTATCCATTAACCTTCATGAATAGTTCTTCAAACCCATCAGTCCAGGGGAGAGCGTAGATGGGGAGCCTCATACCTCGTGGTGGTAGAGTCAGCCTCTTCCACCAGGGTGGAAACCTCGGCCTCGAGTCGTGAATGTTTGGTTCGTCGGTGAACACTCCCGGTATGCTCTTACCGATGTCCTCTTTAAACAACTTGATGTAGGGCTCATACGCTACTTCGATAAACCTCTTCACAGCCTCTGGGTTTAACAGGTCTATGTAGGAGAAGCCTTGAAACCATGGGTCTCCAGTAGTGGCTACGTACTTGAAGAAGCTGAGATATACGTAGTTACTGCTGCTCTCAGCTCTATCTATCTTCTCACACTTGACTGGAAGCTGGCTCTTCTCATCTTGAATACACTTGAATGTAGCTATGACCTCTTCGCCGCTATACGCCTTGTTATCTACTACTAAGAGTAGAGCTCTAGGTCTATGCTTCGAAGACTCGGCTGGTATTAAGCCGCTGGCAAACCCCGATGGCCATCTATCTTCATCGTAGATCCAGACGGTCAAACCCCTAGCTTTAGCCTCTTCAAGAGCCGCTTTGAAGGCTTCAAACCACTCATTGCTGAGAAACGGCGTCACAAGCCCCTCTCTAGCGTGGAAAAACACCCCGCCAAAACCAGCCTCGCCCAGGAGGGCTATGTGTCTCCTTACAATCTGCGGGTATAGCAAGTCATTAACAGAGTAGAATGGTACACCCCTATAGGAGCTAGGTGGGTTCTTGAAGATCGACACATCTAGTGGCACGCAATTCACCCTGATATTAGGAATAACCAGACGATAAATAAGGCTATCTAGAAACGACCACTACAACTAAAGTACACTCTAAGAGACTACGCCTAAACGTGAACCACGAGAACAACGTCACCCCCCGTTCTCGATGGTTCTCGACTTAAACTTTTAGGGGTATAACTCTAAAAGCTCGTCATCTCTTATCTTCAATGAGTACTACCAGAGTAGTTGCCCTCAAGGCTTTTCAATGATGGCTCTCCTGATCTCGCGTTCGATGATTTAAAGTTAAACCTCACTGGTTTCTTACATCTCATCATACGTAGAGCTAATGTCGTTTAGCAGAGCTACTAAACGTATAGCATGTAGTATTCTGTCTTCTCAATTTTACCAGTTATGGGGTCTACTTTCAACCCAAGAGTTTCAAGTGTATCTACGCCTATTACTGGTATAGCGTCTTTAAACGCGAGTATTCTTAGTGGACCCTTCCTCCCCTCAATTTCACCCTCAGCTATGAAGACCTTGGCTTCGACAACTCTCCCATCACCTAGCTTGAGGTTGACAGTGAATGGGGTCTCAATGAAGTACTTCTCAGCGACATCAAGAGGCATAACTGTAAAAGAAGCACCAGTATCGACTAAGACCCTTTCAAACTCCACAACTCCTTTACCTCTAAATTTAACCTTGACAAAAACGTGCCCCATGCACGCACCCATCGTAAATAATGCTTTTAACTCGATTTAACTGCCAGCTCGTTTGAAGTTTCCAAGCTAGAATACTTCGCTCCATGTTGAACTTTAGCAGTGAGCCTCTTTTTCACGAGATCCTCAATAACCTTCACCGGGTCTCTAGCTAGGCCTTCCAAAGCCCTCAAGGTGTTTCACTATCTTGATGGATACGCTGAAGTTGTATTTAAAAGCTACGTGGTGAAGCCTCCATAGACCTCACTAGGTGGAGGCTTGGGCGTATTTAGTAATTCGACTTTCCTAGAGCTAAGTAGTCTTAAAACGTGCCGTAAGCTTCAATTATCCCCCTCTAGTGGTGGCTTAACACAGGGTTCTACCTATTGGCGTCATTAGTAGTTACGGGTGAACTCGGGGTGGGGGCGATCGCGAAGCTGTGAAATAGCGGGGAGCGACCCCCTCAAAATATGCGTGGTCGATAGATAGCGAGAAGAGATCTAAGCTGGTGATGGTGAGGTGGAAGTGATTATGTGTAGAAATCTGTCGTAGGAGTCTTCGTACTCGCCAATATGTGTTGGCTCGTAGAGCTTTATTTTACACGAGTTTTTGACATACTCTCTTAGCTCTTCGAGGCTCTTTACTAGGCCTGCACCAGCCCCCTGTAGAAGTATGTTTCCAGTAGCTGTGGCCTCATCTGGCCCTGCGTAGACCACTCTACCGCTTACATCTGCAACTAGTTTATTTAGGAGCTCGTTTCTCGAGCCACCACCAATAATGTTGACTCCTACAATTCTCCTCCCAGTCAACTCCTCTAAGCGCTCAATTACAAGTCTATACTTCAACGCGAGGCTCTCAAAGACCACTCTAAACAACTCACCAACCCCTCGTGGTTCATCTTGGTTCGTCTTTTTGAGGTAGCTCCTTATCGCCTCGTACATGTCGCTCGGCGCGAGAAACCCCTCGTAGTCCGGGTCGATAAAGACCCTCGCTCTTGGAGACCTACTAGCAGCCTCTACTATTTCCCGGTAGTCTAAGGCTAACCCCCTCTCTGCGAGGCTTTTCTTCAACTCTTCAACAATCCACATGCCTTGAACGTTCTTTAAAAACCTTATAGTGTTGAACGCTCCACCTTCATTCGTGAAGTTGTACTCCATCGCCTTCCTATTGATAATGGGCTCTCTGAGCTCGACGCCTACAAGCGACCAAGTCCCCGAGCTTATGTATGCAGTGTTCTCTGAGACCATGGGGGCTGCCGCGACCGCTGAAGCTGTATCATGCGTTGCTGGCGCGGTGACCACCAGCCCTCTCGGTAATCTCAGCTCCTCCACGACACTTGATTTCAACTCTCCAAGAACAGTCGCTGGATTGTAGACCTCGGGGAGTATGTGTGTTGGTATTTCAAGCTCTTCTAGGATATCGATAGCCCACTTCTTCTCTCCAGGGTGGAAGAATTGTGTTGTTGTAGCCTGCGTGTACTCGACGCCTACATGGCCTGTCAACCAGTAGTTGAATAGATCTGGGATCATGAGTAGCGTCTTGGCGATCCTCAGCTTAGGGTCTCTGCGGAGGACCATCGAGTATAGTTGATAGAGCGTGTTTATCCTCATAAACTGAACACCCGTCCTCTCGTAGATCCTCTCTCTGGGAACCCTCTTGAACACCTCCTCCATGACCCCGAGAGTCCTGGGGTCTCTATAGGCGTGAACACCGCCGACCAGCTCACCGCGATCATCTAGTAGCGCGAAGTCGACACCCCAAGTATCAACACCAATAGAGCTCAGCTTACCCTGCGACCTCTCATGAGCTAGTTTTATAGCATACTTCATCTCATACCAAATCCTGTAGACATCCCAGTACACCCCCTCGTCGATCTTGACCATGTAGTTAGGCCACCGGTATAGCTCTACAAGTCTAACAGCCCTCTCAGACTCGTCAATATAGCCGAGAAAGGCCCTGCAACTACTAGCACCAAGATCAAACCCTAAAGCGATGAAGCTCAACAATGTCACCAAAAATAATCCTACACAGGAGCGTTCACCACCTGCCAAGACTTGTAGCTAGCTGTGGATAGCTGTAATTACTTGGCAGGTGGTTCATCACGCTACCCCCGAGCCCCCTCACCGCAGTAGCTCCCCACTAGTCGCCTAGTGGCTCATCACCCTGCGGGTCTCGGAAACCCGGAGACACCAATAAACCTATAAGCCTCTGAGACTTATAAGCTTTGCTGGGCTATAGCCTTGGTTGAGGACCCTCTCTATACCATTAAGCTATCATTCAATGCTAGCGGTGATAGGGCTAAGAAGATACTGTCTACTGCTTGGCTGTTTAAGCTTGCTTGCCATAGGGTTCTCAGCAGAAGCAAGGAGCTGTTGAGCGCTTTGATACCGTCTAAAATTGCCTGGGTTAAGATGTTTTACAGCGATGCCAGAGACCTCATACCTAACAAGAGGTATGCTTATGGAGCTATATACCTCATCTACGGGGTTTGGGAGAGCTCTAGGAGGCTGAAAGTCGACTACAGAAGCGTCGAGCTCTCAGACTGGTTGATGTTTCAGCACTACGATAGGGAGGTGGATGGAAACGTTATCAAGGTTCTAGAGGATGGCTCAGCACTAGTGACAACCTACAGCTACGACGGCTCTAAGGACAGAGTACTTGTGAAGGCGAAACCCAATAAGGGTTATGGGAGGCTCTTGAAGCTCGTCGTAGAGTCTAAGGAGAAGTACATGCCTAGAGTGGTAATTAGAGGGTACAACGTTAGAGACGGCGAGCTCTATGTTAGTGGCGAGATTCACGTAACTATCGGTTATGACTTCTACCTAAAGCACATGGCAAGGTATAGAGAGTCTAGAGGCAGTCTAATAGGTGGTGTAGATGTCAATGCTGATAGAATCAACCTTGCAATAATAGATGAGAAGGGGGATCTAAGAGACTATAAAACATTCTGGTTTTCGGAAGCGACAACTAGAGGTTATCCGAGGAGAAAGGCTTGGAGCGTCATAGGCATGAGGATCCACGAGATGCTTAGGTATGCTTACAACCACGGCGTATCAACCATTGCTTTAGAGAACCCAGAGGTGTTGAGTTACCTAAAGCTTGCATGGGTTAGGAGCGGCGATAGAAAGCACGAGAACTACAACTACAAGAGAGCTATTTTCAGAAGCTCTATCATTGAGAGAATAGCGATGAAAGCTCCTCTCTACGGGCTAAACGTAAAGTTTGTAGATCCAAAGGGGACGACGAGCTCTAGAGAACATGACAAAATCATGAAGAGATATGGGCTAGACAGACACACAGCATCAACATACATCATAGCCTTGAGAAGTATTTAGAAATATTCACAACTATCTACAAAACACTTCAAACCTGTAACAGCCTCTCATAAGCACGTCATGGTGTGTAAATAAGATCGGGAGAGGGAAAGTCGTAGTAGTAAAAAAACCAGCTATTCTCTCTTAGATCTCAACTTATAATACATACCTATAAGTAGCGCTACTAGCATAATATGTACTAGTATCTTAACTACAGTGTCACTTAGCTTGTCATTTAATTGTGTGAAATTGGATCCACTTGGAGTATTAACAGGCTCTCCACCACTAGCGTATCCAGATGCTAGAATTAAAGGTAGCGGCTCTGGAGGCGGGAGGTTCTCTGTGAAGCTTATATATAGCGGGATCTCTTCGGGGATGTATTTCCTAGCTATATCTGAGACCTTCACAATGAACTCTAATATTGCGACTTTACAGCTCTCACTAAGAGCGTCGTAAGTAGTTGGGATAGCTATATCAGCAATGTAGAATCCACCCGTTATGCCAGCCAGGGGTCCAGCTGATGCTGCCATTAAGCCGCCACCAGAGATAC
>Ga0326760_1001132_pt1 | contig 12211 bp, 15 predicted proteins | sample GCREP_S_FD_207668 | JGI IMG/M metagenome (GOLD analysis project Ga0326760, IMG submission 207668) | Hot spring sediment microbial communities from Geyser Creek Basin, Yellowstone National Park, WY, United States - GCR.EP_S | ecosystem: Environmental > Aquatic > Thermal springs > Near-boiling...
AAAGTGATTAACGTCTCCTCTCAGATCTATGGCTTTCAATCCTCTTTTCATCGAGACTTAGCCTTCCAGCCCCTTGGCTCTAATCCAGCCGCCTTGACTTTCAATCCTCTTTTCATCGAGACGCCGGCACCGATGGCTTGCGGTGGCTCTGCGGCTGCAGGAACTTTCAATCCTCTTTTCATCGAGACACATAGTCACCGGGGAGGATTACGAGGTGCAAAAATATAACTTTCAATCCTCTTTTCATCGAGACACGAAAAGTTAGTTACTCCGTAACCTGGGCGAAGAATACTTTCAATCCTCTTTTCATCGAGACATGATGTTCTACGTGACGTCGCAGCTCAAGGGTGGCAAGCTTTCAATCCTCTTTTCATCGAGACGCAACTACGTAACTATCTCCGGATCCGCCAGCGACTCCTTTCAATCCTCTTTTCATCGAGACTCGAATTGACAGGACATGCTGAGGGCGAAGCCGTCACCTTTCAATCCTCTTTTCATCGAGACGTAATAGCAACAAGAAGGACGAGGAAGAGGAGGGGGATAACTTTCAATCCTCTTTTCATCGAGACGTATGAGGGCGGATTCAAGGATTTCGTGAAGGTTTACATCTTTCAATCCTCTTTTCATCGAGACCTTAGTGCCGACGACAAGGGTTACACGGTCGAGATAACCTTTCAATCCTCTTTTCATCGAGACATATACTCTAACAATCCATATAGTAGCTCAGGGCTCCTATTTAACCTTTTCCACGGACCCCCTCCCCGAACATACTCAGCTGATGGAAAAGTTTAAGAGTCATCCCGAGAATGTTCGAGGGAAAGTTTATATATCTTCTTTGAGTTCAGCTTCACGATAGTTTTAAGGGCTTGAATGTTCGAGAGGTATCTTATTATAGAGGAGAGATTGTAGGGATTAAGATGAGATTCTCCGCCTTCTGACATAAGGATATCAGAAAATAGAGAAGAGAGTTTATATAAAAAGAAAATCAAGATAGATCTTCCCGCCTTTCTTAGATCCCTCGTTATACGTTTCTGATATAACATATCCCTCAGCGATCCCTGAAGCCTCTGATCATATCTCCAGCTTTAACTGACCTATCCACCTTCTCCAGGAGCTTCTCATCATATGTGATGAGAGAGGCATCGAGGGCCTCAGCGAGAGCAGCATATATGGAATCGTAGACCGTCAGATCCCTCTCAAAAGCTATTGAGAGGGCCCTTTCCAGGACCTCCTCGAAGTCGTGAACGATGAGCCCTATGCTCATAGCTGCCCTGACACCGTTCACAACATCCCCTGAGCTCAGCCCTCTAGCATACCTCAGGAGGTTCGCTAGCTCAATGAACACTAAACTGGGGACGTGGGCCTTAACCCTTCCAGCGAGGATCTCGCTCCTGAGGAGCCTCATCTCCTCCTTAAGATACCACTTCATAGCGCTGGCATCTATCACGACCTCCATGCTCTAGACTCCCTGATGAGCTCATTAGATGGTCTGTCAAGCCTTGCCTTCCTCGAGATCTCCTCCATGACATTTAGAGCCCACTCAACTTCCTTTTTCCTGACCTCCTCCTCAACAGCTTTCCTCATGAGCTCGCTTAAGTTTATCCCGTATCTCCTCGTCTTCTCCACTAGGCTCCTCCTGACCTTCGTGGATATAGTTACGTAGCCCACACGATGACTACTTCTTCGGTAGTATATTAGAGTATTACCTGGTCGGGACGGAGGGAATAGGGCTCTTAGGTAATTCCTGATTCTCCCCCTACGAAGCCCATAGACAGATAGCTCGATTATAAGCTCTTCGGCTCCCTCCTTTTATTTCAGGCTTCTAGAACCTGATCGCCTTAAATAGCTCTCTCCCCTAAACGGCCCGTAGTTAAAGAAGTCTTCAACTCTTTCCACGGACCCCCTCCGATTACGGGGGCGTGAATGCTCGAGGGGTAAAGTACCCTCCATCAGCCTTCTCCATCCTCCTCTATCCTTTTAGGATCATTTACTTCCTCCTCCCATCCAATTCATGTTTTTAAGCTGAAGCTGAGTTTAAATCCTGTGGAGACGACGCAATACGGTCATCTCCTCATAGACGGTTTCGGGGTCTCCCTGAGGAAGAGGAGGGGGAGGATCCTCATACTATCCAAGGGGGAGAAGAAGGAGGTCCCGATGAAATCCGTGAAGGAGGTCGTCATAATAGGGAAGGCAGCTTTATCATCAGAGCTCCTCAAAGCCCTAGCTCAATCCGGGACTGATCTTCTGATAGCGACGCCCACCGGGAGGCCGGTGGCCAGACTCATCCCAGCTAAGGCCGGGGGTACAGCGAGGAATAGGTACGAGCAGTACAAATCGCTCGAGGATGGGAGGGGGATCGAGATAGCTAGAGCTGTGATAGTCGGGAAGATAAGGAATCAGGCCTCTAACCTCAGTTACTACTCTAAGGCGAGGAGGATGGATGAGGAGCTCTCTTCGGAGCTATATGATGCAGCTCAGCAGCTGAAGAGGGAGATGGAGGAGCTCAAGAATGAGGAGTTCCCGGATATCGATGAAGCCAGGAAGAGGATAATGGCTAGGGAGAGCAAGTGCGCGAACATATATTGGGAGAAGATAGCTTCTATAATGGAGGAGTGGAAGTTCAGGGGGAGGGAGAAGAGGACAGATCTCGAGGGCAACGTGATAGATCCTGTGAACCTCTGCTTGAATGTATGCTATAACCTCCTCTCAGCCCAGATATGGAAGAACGTCCTCAGGTTCGGCTTGGATCCGTTCCTAGGTTACCTGCATGTGGAGAGACCGGGGAGGATCTCCCTTGTCTACGACTTGATGGAGCCCTTCAGGCCTATGGTCGATAGGTTCGTATTCTCTTACCTCAGGGGGATGTCCCCATCCCTATTCTCAAGCAATATAGTGAGCGGTACCATTGCATCCCTGAGGAGCAGGTTCTTCTCCGATTTCATGAACTGGAGGCTGGATTACAAGGGGAGGAAGCTGGGGATGGAGACTATCATGTTCTTATACGTCAGGGATATAGTTTCCTTCCTCAGGGGAGGGAAGGAGCCCACGATGCCCTACATCCCCTGGTGATCCTATGTACTACGTGGACCCAGTGGAGGTGAAGAAGTTATCGAGGGACCTCCTCCCGGCTTCCAGGGAGAGGCCCGTCGATGAGAGGCTGAGGGGCTGGAATTGGTTCCAGAGCCCCCTGAGGCCCTACTCCTCTGAGGTCCCTTTGGGGGTCTGGGAGATAGCATCATCCATATGCCCCACCGGCAGGGACGTATGGATAAGGCACAAGGTACTGAGGAGATCCGTGCCCACGACGCCCCAGATAGCTAAGGGAATAGTTGTGCACAGGCTGGTTTCCTCAATGTTCCTTAAGGCTAAGAAAATGGTTTACATGGGGAAATATGAGCTAAGAGACGATTTGATCACGGAGTCCGAGGGGATAGTGGAGAGGGAGCTCGAGAACATGAGGAAGTACGTGAAGCTACCGGATGAGGAGGGGCTGAGGGGCTTCTGCAGGAGGATAGCCAGATGGGAGGCCACGAGGATAGAGGGGAAGGTCATGGAAGTAAGGGCTAAGTACCCCTTCCTGAATGAGGAGAGCCTCGTCCAGATAGCCTTCCCCGTCGCTACGGAGCTAGCTATAGACGGCAGCCTCCTGGGGCTGAGCCAGTACCTGAGGGCAGATGCTGCCTGGATCTTCGGAGGGATACTGTTCGATGTGAAGACCGATAGGAAGGAGGATTGGCACAGGATTCAGCTAGCTGGCTATGCTTTGGCTTTTGAGAGCTTCTTCGAGATGCCAGTCGATATAGGGTGCGTTGTCTACGTATCTGAAGTGCCCGAGGGCCTCAGGGTGTTCAGGGACTTCTTCCTGATAACGGACGATCTCAGGTCCAGGTTCCTGGAGAGGAGGGATGAGCTCCAGATGATGCTCATTAGGGAGGATGAGCCTAAGAGGGCTGAGAGGTGCCCGAAATACTGCCTCTTCTCCGATATGTGCGGGGTGGTAACCTGAAGGTCCTCGTGGTCTACGATATAACTGACGACTCGCTGAGGCTCAAGGTAGCGGAGATACTCAAGGACTTGGGATTGTTCAGGATACAGAAGAGCGCATTCATAGGAGAGATGACGAGCCAGGAGAGGGAGAATATGGAGGAAATCCTGAGGAGACAGAATCTCGGGCCCTCGGACAGGATAGATGTATTCCCTATATGCGATAGGGATCTGAAGATGCACACTCAGATAGGGAGGGGGAAGCTTGGAAGGGGTCCTCCTTAGCGTCAGGGAGATAGAGGAGTACTTCTTCTGCCCTCTCCTCTTCTACTACAGGAACTACCTCGGGATAGATACGCAGGAGGGCTTCTGGGCTTATCTCGGGAAGAGGGCCCAGGAGGAAGCTGAGGAAGAGATAAGGAAGAGGTTTGAGATCCTGGGGAAGGAAGTTGAGCTGAGGAGCGATAGGCTGGGTGTAGTGGGGAAGGTAGATTTCATAGTGGGGAGGGGGAGGGAGATCATGCCCCTGGAGGTCAAGTTCAGCGGGAGGCTGAGGCCATGGTGGAAGTACAGCATCTCCCTCTACGCCATGCTCTTGGAGGACTCCATTGGGAGGCCCGTGAAGTCGGGAGTAGTGCTAGTGACCAGGGGCATGAGGTTCATAGAGGTGAGGGTGGGGGACAGCGAGAGGAGGTTCGTGATCGGAGCCATCGAGAAGTGCAGGAGGATAATGGAGGGGGAGGTCCCGAGAGCTTATAGATCTAGGAGCTGTGAGAATTGCGATTTCAAGAATAGATGCCTAGAGGTATAGTTAGAGGATGAGCTCCGAGAGCTCAGAGAGCTCTACTGTCATAGGCTTCCTCTTCTTCATCCTTATCAAGCCGCTCCTCTCTAGGGATGAGAGCTGCCTCCTCACTGTGCTCTTATCCTTCCTCAGTTTCCTAGCTATCGAGCTCACATCACCGGATCCCTCAGCTACGCACTTGAGTAAATCGATCCATTCCTCCTTAATTCCCTCCTTCACGAGCTTCAGCATATTTGAGTCCAGCTTAGATAAGCCTGAGAGGTCCTCCGCCTCCACCTCTATTATCATATCCTCCCTGAGCCTCATCATGCAGGCCAGCAGCACGTAGATGACGATTGCTCTCATCCCCCCGCTCAAATTGACGATTATCTTGAAATCTTTCAGCTCATCCAGGTATTTTAGAACAACTTTTATCGATCTAACTGGGTTCATAGGGTCTAATTGAATTAGATCCACCCTGACAGAGTCCCCATATGAGCTCTGAACGAGTTTCCTTATCCAATCGTATGCTTTCTCAACTTTTTCAACCAATTCTGCCGTAAAAAGAATTATTCTGTCCCCTTCCTTTATTCCATGCCTTAATATCGCTCTATAGCAGAACTTCTCCTCGAATCCGAGCGTAGATATTAGAGCGACTCTCATGCTCTTTACATACGATGATGCAATATTTATACATTATGTTCGCGATATGAGGGCTAGTAAGGTTTTTATTTGATAACATGCCTATCTTAAGCACATAAGGTGGTACTATGATGGAAAACATCGCCGAGCTACTCGCTGTTTTAGTCGCCGAAAATGAGAGCTATACGTACGTGGATAAGCTTGGATATGCACCATCTAAGGATTTAGCTCTCTATTATCTGAGGGAGGCTTTGAGGGACTTTATCTCCCTCAAAAATAAGCCTCAATCTCAATGGAGTAGTCCGAAAGCCTTTGAGGAGGCCGGGAAGATAAAAATGGAGCTCGTGGAGAGGGAGATAGAGAGCATAGAGAGGATATCTAGTATGAAGGAGCTGAGGGAAGCTGTCTCCCTTATCGCTGCGAAGGCTCTCTCTATAGCCTCTAGACTCAAGGGTTAGGGGGGTGTTATTATGGCGGATCCATTCGTTTCAGTTAGGGGAAGGGTTTTGATCAATGTTGAGGCCCTGAATATGACGGAAAGTGTTGGGAATTATGTGAAACATAGGAGGGTCCCTGTAATAATGCCGGAGACTTACGCAACTTACTTCGTCCCCTCCGTGAGCGGGGAGTCGATAGCTCATGGTTACCAGCAAGTATTAGCTGAGGAAGCTTCAGGAAAGGGATTGCCCGTGTGTAAGTTATGCAGCAAGGGGTACTTCCTGAAGAGCACTAATGATGCCGTCTTCAAGGAGTCCTTCGGAGTAAATCCACCTGAAGGAGAGAGTGAATTCGAAAGAGCTGTGATAAAGGGGTGCGTCGTAGAAGATGTGGGAGGTTTCCTCTATGCTCCAGCTAGGGGAGGGAAGAACGTCAAGAGGACCTCGAATTTCTTCGTCGGTTATATGATACCGACTAGAGAGTCGCTCGAGAGCGCTGTGATAGAACCTCAACTCCACACGAGATATGCATTGGGCACTCCCTTCGTTGAGGAGGGGGCGAGGGCTGGTGGTCAGATGATTTACTACATAGAACTCTCCTCCGCAGCGTATACGTTCAGCTTCGATCTCGATACTAAGTACTTAGGGAAAGCGACTTTCTCCATGGAGAATGTCGGTCAAACTGTCGTAGATGGAGATGAGAGGAAGAAGAGGATAGAGACTGCCTTAGACGCTCTATCGAAATTCATGATAGAGATGATGTTTGGGGCGAAGAAGACGAGGTTCCTTCCTGTGATTGAATGGGAATCAGTTGTCATAGCAGTTAGCGATGATGTATGGACTGTCCCGAGCCCGTTCTCCAAGAATTATATAGAGAGAGCGGAGGAGAAGGTGAAGAAGGTCAGCTACAATACGAAGCTATTCAAGTACACGGGAGGGGCTGGGTTCGAGGAAGTCGTAATTGAGGCAATGAATGAGGCGAAGAGGAGGGCTGGAGTGAGTTGATGAACACTTCGGCATTCATAGTAGATGTAGAATTCGTTTGGGGATTTCAGACGAGGATAGCTGGCCTATCTAAGACATCTCCCTCCTTTTACTACCCTCCCCCTACTACATTTTTGGGAGCTCTGGGCGAATCTATCGCCAGGAAGCTGGGAGTGGGGGAATCCGCTGGGAGGGGGATCATAGCATCTTTGGGCAGGGAACTCCTAGCTCTCGGAATTAGACCATTGAATTGCGTCCCTCTCAAATATGAGGACATAAATAAGATAATAGCTGTGAAGTTGACATCAGGTATCCCTTATCCAGATCCGAGGAATATGGCCTCTTCTTACGATTCTCCAGCCAGAGGGAAGACAGTTATGGTCAGTTTAGATGAGAATTCCCCTATTTTAAGGTTTCTCCTCGTATTCAGGAAAGATAAGATCGATCTTAGAGGGAAAGCCTTGGAGCTGGATGAGGATTATTTCTGGAGGATACACAGATTGGGATCGAAAGAGAGCAGGGTTTCCGTGATAGATGTGAGGAGGAAGGATGGGATAAATGCGGAGGAGGGGAAAATAATTTCTAAGTACAGTTTTCCAGTGATGAAAGGAGTGCAGCCATTGGAGGAGCTTCAGAGGAAGTGGCTTTATGAAGCTTACATTAACCCGAGGGACATAGAATATTCTGAGAGAGTCAATCCCGTTTTAACATACATGGAGAGTAGATCGCTAATACCGTTCAGAATTCCCATATTAGTGGTGAGGACTGAGGAACCTGAGTTCATCGTCGAGGTGCGAGAGCCCTCTGCATATTACAGAGTTAATGGGGAAGTCGTGATAGGGTGGAGGGGATGAGATTAGAGTTAGGTTTACCCCCAGATTCCACGTTCCTCAGCGGGGTGATTTACGAGGGGATCCTCTACATTCTAGCTAATGTAAAGGAAGGATCATTTAACCTCGATTGGGCAGAATTGCCAGTGGATTTCCTCTGCAGGGCTTACGATAGTATTGATGAGGATAGGGTGGAGAGCTTATCGATAGTGCTGACGGGGAACGATAAAATAGATAAGTTTTTGGAGAGCTTAGGGATAAATGAGAGACCTCCTAAGAAGACTTACAGAGAATTATTAAAGTTACTGAAGAGACAATGCAGAAGCATACCGATTAATAGGGATAAGATAGTAGTGAGAGCTGAGATTAAGGGAAAGAATATGTCCTTAGATGCGGGGAAAAGCATATTAGCAGCACCTCAGCTATTCAAAGTCGATAGATATACTGGGCTCTCGACAGTGGAGATGAAGACTACATCGGAGCAGTTGGGCCTCAGGGCATCCCCTGAGATCATCCTGATAGGTCTCCTAGGGGTATATTCATCGCACATAACGACTGTCAGATCGCAGGATAGCACGCATCACTACTTCCTCTTCCTCTCACCAGACGAGGTCACTAGTGTGCTCGCTTCGGGGGATCCATTCAAGTTAACCAACATCTACTCAGTTAAAGAATCTTTGAGGGAGTTGCTCTCTGAAACTCTCCCAAGCTCGGCTGTCAGTGAAGTTATGGTCCTTGAGGTGATGCTGAGCACTAAAATAAGATCTGAGCTCATGAAGATGAATCTGGATAAAGTGGACTTCAATGTTTTTAAGATAGCTCCTGAGGGGATGACTTACAAGATATATGAGACAGTTCCAATTTCCGTGTATAGAGAACCCATGTTCTACACCGTTCTTTCTAAGCGGGGAGTCAAGGTAGACAAGTTGTGCGAGGAACTTCATGAAGCTCTCTCGCCTGGTAAGGCAATAATGAGAGCGTTGGCATCTTTCAATTCGAGGAATAAATACAGTGAGGCTGATACCATCCTCAGAGGAGTTCTAGATCTCTATAAATTCGTGTCAACTGCTGATACTCAAGGCCTCTTCGGATTCCTCAGATCGCTGGAGGAATCTTGCGTAATTCTAAGGGATGATAAAAGAGCACGTTCCAGGATAGAGGAGTATGCCAGCATACAGAGAAAGATCTCTTACGCCCTCTGAGTGGTTCAGAATCTCTTCAGAGGACTGTCACAAGGCCATCCTCACTTATGATATTTGGAGTAACGCGAGAAATGTACGGGATGGGGAGATGTATCAAGAAGAATTTTGTGAAAGATATTGTAAATATTTTCCATGCCGTGAGTGTCCTCATAGAGGGACGGAGGAATGTAGTTACTGCGATCCCTCTTGTGGGGTAGGGAGTGGAAGCATAGTTTGTCTCTTAAGAAAACCACCTTTCTCTAGAGATGTATGCTATAACTCCCAGCAGTGTTATGAGAAGTTTCTTAAGGGCCTAATTAAGATGTACGGCGGTGAACCTCCCTGGAAGCATGACTTAGAGAGATTATTGAGCGAGTTACCTGAAGATGCGAGATATAGGATCTTGAAGGAGGGCGATCTTATTAGATGCATCCACGATCTGAATAATTATAATACAGCGAGATATCATTATGAGTTATCTGATGAAGAGGTCTCCACATGCTTGGAATGCGCTGAAAAGATCCTATCTCTCCTCGAAGGAATTGAGGAGTTTGAGGGGATCGCATGACCTCTCTATCCCACTACTTGGAACGTGTCCTTTCGACATTACCGGGAAGGGAGGATAGGCCTTTCCTCAATTTCGCTATAAAGAAAGCTGAGGATAGCAGGGTTTCGATCATAGAAGCGCCTACAGGCTATGGAAAATCCGCAATCTCACAGGCAATCGCGCTCAGATCTTTGGAAGAGGGGCTAAAATGCGTAATCGCATTCCCCTTGAGGACTCTCCTCGAGGATCAGTTAGCTAAGTTCAGAGGGACATTGCGTAAGCTGGATTTAGATGAGAGATATGTAGGAGCTAGATATATGCATTATCCGGAATCTAGATATCTGATAAGACCTATTACTCTAACTACAGCTGATACTCTCTCCCTAACTCTCTTCGGTATAGCCCCTGAGGACTTAGAGACGGCCTTCAAGCACTACGATGGGACTCTGACTGGGAGCATGGGTCATTATCTCTTCTCCAGAGCGATGGTGCTTCTATCGGATTTAGTACTCGATGAAGTCCACCTTTTATCAGATACCACTAAATCACTGAACTTCCTAATTGCCCTCATCTGGATAGTGACCTTCCATGGAGGGAGAGCTACCTTCATGTCGGCGACGATTCCCAAGGCTCTGGAGAATCTCCTCAGGAGGGAATGTGAGGGCATCGGACTCAAGATTATTAGATTCTCAGAAGATCCTGATAATGCGTTCCTAGAGGAGAGGAGGAAGAAGAGGTATGAGGTGAATTTGGAGAAACTCGGGAGCAATAAGTTCGAGAGGATCTCGGAGTGGATAAAGATCGGTATGAGGGACGGGTTTAGAAGAGCTATCGTCGTCTTCAATACAGTGAATGAAGCTATCGAGTTCTATAGATTCGTGAGGGAGAACTTGGACCTGCGGAAGGATAGGATACTCCTCCTCCACTCCAGGTTCTCGGGGAAGGATAGAGAGGCCAAGATGAGAAGGATCGAGGAGTTGAGGAATGAGGAGTACTTGCTAGTCTCCACCCAAGTTATAGAGGCAGGTGTCGATATATCCTCAGATCTCTTCGTATCGGATCTAGCCCCTGCTTCCTCGCTTATCCAGAGGCTGGGGAGGTTCCTGAGGTACGGGGGTGAGCGGGAGGGGAGGGCCTTCCTCTGGTATGAGGAGGGGGATGAGGAGAAGTACAAAGGCGTATACGATATAGATCTCTTCGAGAGAACTCTCTATTTCTTAGAGGGGAATGATGTGAGATTTCACGACCCGGAAAGTTATCAAGCTCTTTTGGATAGTGTTTATGATGAGAGCTCCTTCAACTTGAAACCGAGAGATGTGAATGAATTAATTTCCATAGGGAGTATTTTAGAGAGTTCCTATCGGGCGATCGAGAAATTTATAGAGCTTGAGGGGAGTTTCGTGAGAGATAGCACATTAGTCCCCGTAGTCCCTGGCTCCTTATGGCGTGAAGATATGTCTATAAGTGAATTAAGGGAGCTTCTAGTCCCTATGAATTTATCGACAGTATATCAGATTAAACCGAAGGAGATGCTCGTTGTAGAGGAGGGAAAAGTAATAAAGAAGACCACTGAGGCTCTCTGGAACAGGAAAAGAGAGCATGTATTGAAATACACTCTATCATCTAAATTCGTTGCGTTCTCAGTGGAAGGGGATTACGATGAGGAACTGGGTATGGTGGTGAGGTATGGGGAGGGTCATCAGTTACTATAAGCCCCCTGTGACAGAGTATCTATCGGAGCATATAAACAGCTGCCTTAACCTCTTGGAGAAGCTGGAGAGCTCAAGGATAGGGAGAGTGGGCCTCTCTCTCGATAGAAACTTCGTCGATGAAGTTAGATTGTCTGTAGTGTTCCACGATTTTGGTAAGGCCTTATATCAGAGTAGGGTCTCCCCTCGAAAAAGCTCAGTGAGCTTCGCAGGGCATGAAATCTTCTCAACATATTTCTTATTTAAGTTCAGAAAATTGATCATAAAGGGAGCTGATTTTAATGAATACATTAGATTAAAACCGGCTCTATTCGCTGTGGCGTTTCATCACCATCCTATGGATATTGGTAGGAGATTGGAGAGAGTACAACAGATCAAATTGAATACTAGCTCCCTGGAGGATCTTCAAGCCGAACTGTCGTTCTTGAGAGATGATGCCCTGTCTAAGGAGGAGAGAGATTTACTCGATTCTGTTGTAAGTGAGCTCAAGGGCAAAATTGATAGTGGTTCGATCAGGATAGATGACGTAAAGCGGATATTCCGTGAGGAGATCTGTAAAGGTTTTTATGAAAAATATACCTCAGGAAAAGAAGAAGATGTAATCTTGAAGAAGTTATCATATCTAACTTTAGTATCACTCGTTAGCGTTGATTATATATCAGCGAGTGAGAGGAGAGGTGAAAGTACGAAATTCGGTGATGTTATAGATGAATTTTACAAATTATATTTAGATATATAGGGGTGTATTGTAAGAATTTTTTATGAAAAAGAGCATTAGCAATTCTGTTATCCCCGATGAACTCCTATTGATCATCGATACAGCTCATCTTCAGATGACTTTAAGGAAAAGAGAGCTCCTATTACTCAAATATCCCTAGGATTTACTGACAATATCCCATATACTTCTCATTTATCTCTTATTTCTCGCCATTCTAATATGAAAAGGCGGAGAATCTCATCTTAATCCCTACAATCTCTCCTCTATAAATAAGATACCTCTCGAACATTTACGCCCTTAAAACTATCGTGAAGCTGAACTCAAAGAAGATATATAAACTTTCCCTCGAACATTCTCGGGATGACTCTTAAACTTTTCCCTGAGCTGCTTATGTT
>Ga0326760_1001134_pt1 | contig 12202 bp, 16 predicted proteins | sample GCREP_S_FD_207668 | JGI IMG/M metagenome (GOLD analysis project Ga0326760, IMG submission 207668) | Hot spring sediment microbial communities from Geyser Creek Basin, Yellowstone National Park, WY, United States - GCR.EP_S | ecosystem: Environmental > Aquatic > Thermal springs > Near-boiling...
CCTACTGCTAACCGTGATAGCGTTGCTAGACCTGTGGAGAGGCCAGAGGACAAGGGACCTGGGGGTCTAAGGGGGATGATAGAGCTCCTAGCAGCATTCATAGCACCGTGGCTCGCCCTGCTGTGGGCGTTCTACAAGCTCCGCGACGACCCCGTCTGGAGCATAGTCGTGGCGGTAGCGGGCATCATGGCCGGGATAGCTGGTGTCCTAGTAGCAGATGCAACGATACAGCAGCTCCAAAACGATTGTATCATGCAATCGATAATACACAACAAGACCCTGCCCTGCAACACACCACAGGCGTACAGAACCCTGGGCTTCACATCACTCCTAGCCCTAACACTAAACCTGATAATGTTCACCGTGGCAATGATGGTCTACGCTGCTAGGATAACACAGTCTAGGGTCGAGGGGATCCCCTAGCCAGGTTTGTAGTATATAGTGTGGACGAGGTGAGAGGGGTGAGCGTCGTAGCTGTAAGGGCCGTGCTGCCAATAGTGTTGCTAACAGTAGTGTTCGCCATAGTGCTAGGCGTGGTCTACTACGTCAAAGCGCAGCTCAGCCCAGCAGGCCTAACGTGGCCCTCTGCGTTCGACACAGCGCTAAGCACACTGACAAGCTTCGGCACGCTAATCGTGATAGTAGCCCTAGCAGCCCTAGTCATATTCGTGCTACTCAGCGTGCCGGGCGGCAGGGTGGCGGGAAGGTTTATAACGCTAGGAGCTCCAGACATGGATACACCAGTACTAGTCTACATGCCTGTTGTGTCGCCACTCGAAGCCCTCAAGATCCTAGCTGAGACAGCCGTCAGAGCCGTCAGGGGCAGGGCTAGGGCTGGTGTTGTAGGCGGGCTACTAGTCCTAGTCTCCATAGCAATACTAGTCCTCGTCATAGGCATAGCGATAGCCGTGGGAAGCCATGTGATAACAGCGTTCAACGGGACAACAGGGAGCATACCCAGACCCGTAGGCACGTTGCTAACAACGATATCCAACTTCGCCAACATAATCGTGCTCGTATCACTAGCAGCAGTAATAATCTTCATACTGCTATCGGCCTTCGGCGGCCTAGCAAGAGGCGGGAGATAGCACAGCACACCCCCCGACCATCCAACACACTCTTTTTCCCCTCTTCCACTCCTATCTAACGTTTGTAGTTTCTAGCATGGGTGCGGGCTATGGCTCGGGCTAAGTATTGGATCCAGAGGGCTATCAAGAGGCCTGGATCTCTCAGGGCGTGGTTGAAGAAGCACGCTAAGAGGATTGGGAGACGTTACGGTGAGAGCCCGTTCACCAGGGATGGTAAGGTCAACACGAGGGTTCTCCGCAGGCTCAAGCGCGACAAGGAGTTCCTCAAGGACTTGGCCGGCGCTAGGTGGCGTTTGATACACAGGAAGATCAACCTGGCCGTCACGCTGAAGAGGCTGAGTAGCCAGTAGGTGTTAACATCATGTCCTGGATTGTCGAGAAACTGCTGGGCAGGCGCGGTGACGCCAACCCACAGTACCAGCAACCACAACAACCGCCAACCCAGCCGATGGTCGTAACAGTGCCGGTCAGAGACTTGATAGACACGTTCCAGATACCACGAGATATAGCCCCATTCCTATGGGCACTTCGCCAGGGGGATTGTGCTTTATCGTTCTTGAACGAAGATCAGGTCACACTTGTGATGATGTACATGAGGGTCGTAGAGTCTGCTAGGATGTCGTTCCAGCCCACATCCTACCACCCCGACGTCCTAGAAGCCGTGTGGGGCGGGCTGAGGGATCTATCTAACACAGTCCAAGCACACATGCTGACATTGTGCAGGGCGATGCGCAGCTACTATGGGTTCACGATGAAGGTTACGAGGGGGATGTTCCAGTGAGGCGTTGGAGCCTAGCTGTGTTCAGCTTGGGGGCTGCGGGCTCGCTGATAGGGCTACTAGTTGTATCGCTTGGAGACCCACTAGCATCCATGATAGTAGCTCTAGCACCACTAGCCCTAGCCCTAGCAGTTATAATTATAACATTGTTCATGACCGGACCTTTGACCAGGACATCGTGGTACGCTGAGGATAGGGGGGAGCTGATAGTCATGTACCACTACGACGACCTCGTCGTTAAACCCACGATCCCCGAGTTCCTAGGTGCGGGGCTCGTGAAGGTGAGGACTGGTGGTGGCGACGTCCTAATACATGTCCACCCACGTAGTGTGTTGAACGTGCACGGTAGCCCTGCTAGGCTGTTGTGGGTCTACGCGTGGAGCCCCATAGCGATACCGCCACAGTACATTGGCGTAGCGTATGATCTCAAGCACCAGGGCTACTCCACGCTATCAACGTTCCTGAACACGGCCATGGGCATAGAGGATCTTGAGAAGCATAGAATGGAAGTGGAAGAGGTCGCCAAGCTACTAAGATCTGGAGATGAGAATACAGCGCGTGAGATGTTGAAACAGATCTATGGTGATAAGGTTGCTGAGATGAGTAAAGAACAGTTACTGAAACTAGTCACGGCGTACGCTGAAGAACTCGATAGGAGCCTGAAGGAGCTGAGAGAACTGGAAGAACGAGCGAGAAAGGCCAAGGCTAAAGGCGTGGCACCAGTATGCGTTAGAACCTACACACCAGAAGATGTGAAATCATGGCTCCCAGCCCTAGCACCGCCAACTGCTCTAACCAACGTCTACGAATACTCTAAGATGGCAGCATTAAAGGAGCTCAAGATGTTCGCAGGCCCGATCAGGATACCGTGGATGCTACTGGTGCTGTTAGGCGTAGTACTGCTCGTGGCCATGATAGCCCTACCGCACCTGCAGTCCATCATACAGGGTGGGGCTCAGGCCGTAGGCCAGGCTGTGCCCACCGTGCCACCGCCACCAGGGTGACGCTACCGTGATGTACCACCCAGACTATATCATGTTGCTGACGAGGTTGTTCGAGAACGCCTGTCACGCGAGGGCTGCGGCCGAGGTGAGCGACACGTACGAGGCTCTGAGGTATCTTCACACGGCTGCTGTTTACCTGCAGCAGATATACTATATTGCCCCGCATCAAGTCAAATCCCATGTCAACAGCCGCCTACAAGAGATAATAGGTGATGGCACGACGATGTCAACGTACTTCGAATACCTAGATAGGCGGTGCGATTCAATCCAAACACTTGACATGAAAGCACGCGATAAACAGGCACTCTGCAACAAAGAGTATAGTGCTGCCCTAGACATCCTGTTCATGGTCGTAGGAGAGGCACTAAATAACGCTGGAGTGTTCAAAATATCAAGTATGGAAGAGAGGCGAGCGAGGACATGAACGACGGGAACCTCATAAGCCTAACGTCGTTCAGGAAGCTGTTGTATGAGGTCGAGCTGGATCACAGTCCAGCTGAGCGAGTTTATAGTGAGACGTGGCTGGCGCAGGAGATGGTCAGATGCTATAAGCTGGATCTACTGTGCTGGTACATTGTATACGGGATGACGCGTGCAGGCAAATCAACATACGCCATCACAAGCCTGACCATGGCTGCTAGAAAGATCGGTGAAAAGGCGAACTGGGAGTTCTTGGATAAACGTGTGGTGTTCGACGTAGACGAGATCCTAGCGTACTTTGAGATGGTTGGAGAGAGAAGGCGGGGCGGGGCTAGGAAGGATGTGGGGGTTGTCTTCGACGATGCAGGGGTGCACCTGCACGCATACAAGGCGTTCCACGAGCGTAAGTTCGCGGAGAGAATATCATCGCTACTGCAGGTCGCTGGCGTCTACACAGCGAACATCATAATCACAACACCAAGCCCCAACTTCGTGCTCAAGATGGTGAGAGAGATGGATGACATGAAGTTCATACTCATCAACAGGCGCACCGAGACTACCTCTGTCGCCACTATATATCGTTTAAAGTTCAGCCCGCCAAGGAGACTGGTGGCGAAGAAGATGGTGAGAGAGGAGTTCGACCTCAAAATGCCGTTCCTAGACAAGTACATGGAGAAGCGTACGGCGTACACGGATCAACAGATATTGATGCTACGCGAGTACCTGGTGAAAGAGAAGCTACGCGAGATCGGAGAGGAGCTGGACAGGCTGGCGGGTGATTGACGGGTTGACTGTCATCGTAAAAGCCGATGTGGGGGTTGACAGCGATGGAGTCTTCATGAAGTATGTTGACAATGACGCGGTTGACAGGGGGGTTTTAAGCGTTTCGCTCGAAAGGCGGGCGCGCGAGCTACGCCAGACCTATGGCACGTGTATGGCGTCCTACATACTGCATGTTGTAGACAAACTATCGTACAGTACTATCGCCAAGTTGTTTGGTGTTAGCGTCGGCACTGTGAAACAGTGCGTGCACAGGCACCGGATCCGCTCGGTGCTGGAAGGGCAGAGCGAAGGGGACAACCTGGACGACGTAATCCCCCTAGGAACCCCGACATCCAACAACTTCAGGGAAGCGTGCAGAAACCCCCTTAGCGTCGAGTGCCAGATGCTGGAGAGCGAGGCGTTCATGTACGCCGTAGCTAGGGATGCTCTACCTACGACAGCCTTCTGGGATGTTTTCATCTTCGTTAAGGCCGTTCACAGAGTCGTGTTCCCCAACATTTACGGTTTCCTCGTAGAGATCGCAGGCACCGACATGATCAAGATGCGCAAGTTGTTGAGAGCAGTCAGGGTCAAGGACAGGTGGTATGTCGGGGACGGGGTGGTCGCATACGTGTACAGCCTGCTGGACAAATCCTGCCTCATCAGGGGCTATGGCAACACACGCTTCACATTCAACATACTAGCAGTAATAGAGCGGATGACGAGAAAAGACCCAACGGAAGAGCCAGCAGTGTACCTGACTATGCTGATCTCGGACAAGCTAGCATGGCTCATAAAGCAACAGAAGAACGAGATCATCCGCACCCAGAGGGAAGTGTACACAACAATCACCAGGATGTACGATCTGGACTAGATATAGTCATAGACTGTCTCGGATCCCCGAGACAGTCTCCGGTCGTGTGCTTAGGGTGGGCTTCGTGTTTGTAGTTGTCTTGGTGGGTGTTGGTGATGGCTAGGAGTAGGGATCCCTTGGAAGAGCTGGATAGGGGTCTCAGAGCTCTCCTCAGGGGTAGGGGCGGTCTTGGGGCCTTGGAGCCTTTGGGTCTTGATAGGCTCGATCTAGGGGATCTGCCTCGGGTTTCGAGGAGCTCCTGGCTTGAGGCTGACCTGGTGGGCAGAGCGGACATATCCGCTACTGTTGGAGTGCAGGTTTTCAAGGAAGAGGGCGGGCCTTTGAGGGGTGCTACTGCGCTGGCGTTCGGCGGTCTGAGGGGCTCGGGGCTGGAAGGCAGGCTCACGGGCTTTATGGGCGCTGTTGCGGGGCCTTCGCCCTCGGCCGCGTTCACGCTGAGGTATCGCGGCCTGCTTGAGGAGCTTGACGTGTGGGGTGGCTCTATGACCGAGGCCGGGTTGTTCGAGAAGAGAGTTGACGATAGTGGTGGCGAGGAGCACGTGTTAATCGAGGGTATTAGGAGAGCTGCGCAGGCTAGAGCCCAGATAGCCGGCAGGGCTAAAACAGACATATTCATAAGCGACCGGGGGGTTATGGGTAGGGTTGAGAGCCTCGGCACAGAGCTGGATCTCAGGGCGATCCAAGTCCTGAGAGAGGCGCAGGTACGGGAAGCCAGGGAGATTGCAACAACGGAAGCCAGGAGCTTTGTGGCCCTGAGGGCGCAGTTCGAGTCAGAGCGGTCCAGGATACTGGCCATGCTTGGTGAGTGAACGTGATAGACATAGACGTGCTGTTCCACGACCTGAAGATCAAAGTCAAACACGACAGGGTGCACGTCAGGGGAAGGGGCTTCTACGACGTGAGGATCCTGGGGCGCAACGTAGCGTACATAGGCTTCGAGAGGGCCGGCGCAAGGCAGTTCAAGCCAGCGCAGGCGAGGCTCTGGCATGGAAGCGTGGTGCTGACAGGCCCCGGTGAGGATGTGACGATCGCCAGGGCAAGTAGAGGGATAGTCGGCGAGATCAGAGGCGAGGGCTTCCACAGCGTGGTAGAGGTGCAGGATAGCTACATCAAATCACAGGTTAGGCGTCTGGTCGAGGGGCTTTGAATGGACAGGCCCAACCGCTACCTAGAGATCCCGCCAGGCCCAGACCCAAGCCTAAACCGCCCCATAGACCTCACCGTCCCACAGTACGAGCTAAGCCCTGTTGTCCGTGAAGCTTTAGAACGTGCAAGGGCTAGCGTAGAGGTTGCTACAGCCCAGGCCAAACAGCAGATCCTAACGGCTGGGGCTGAGGCCAAGAAGCAGGTAGAGCCGCCTAGCCAGCCAGCTCCGGTGACGAAGCTAAAGGAAGTCGAGTCCAGGCCCGTAGAGCTCTCGGAGCCTAAGCAGGATCAGCCGTTGTGGAAGAGGATTCTGGGTGGTATCGTAGACATCCTAGACTACCCTGGCAGGACTCTGACGCAGGCGTCCCTAGGCATAGCTGATGTGGCTAAGCAGGCTTGGGAGAGGGGCCACCCGCTGGAGAAGGCCATAGGAGTACCAGTCCTAGCAGCTGGAGCTTTCGTTGTGGGAGCTGTAGGTGGCATAGCATCGCTGATATCACCTAGGGCATGGTATGAGACTGCAGTAGCGTTGTCCAGGCCTAGGGAGACACTAGCTGGGCTCAAGGAGACGATTGCCGAGAACCCGTTCAGGGCTGCAGCCATAGCTGGAGCTCTAGCAGCCCCAGTCAAGCTGCCGAAGCTGGCCGGGGTTGGTGTTGTTGAGAGGGTTAGGCTTGTGCCTGAGAGGCTCAAAGCTGCTGTTGTAAGCGAGACAGGGGCTCTGGCAAAGGTCGAGGCGGTATGGCCTGCCAGGACATGGAAAGCCGTGGAAGCCGAGGCCGAGCTAGCACGGAGAGGTTTAGCGAAGGCTGTTAGAGCTGAGCCGGAGCAGATGGCCCAGCTTGAGAGGGCCTCTAAAGCATCAGAGTACGTCATGGGGGAGCTCTCCAAGAGGACTTACGTTAAACTAGAGCAGTTGGAGCTCCCAGCAAGGTACGAGGTGGCAGTAAAGGATCCAGCGAGTCTGTTCAAAGACTATGAAGCGTTCATAGAGGTGACGGGTAGAACCGAAGTCCTAGGCCGCAGGCTCGGTAGGCTACCGGAAGGCTTGGACTTCGAGGTTAGAGGTGAGCGTTGGGCTAGAGCTCTCCGTGAGAGGTTCGACTGGAACGTGTACGAGAGGCGCGTGTACGCCAAGGATGTAGAGCAGGTGGGCTTCAAGAAGGTCAAGGAGTTCGAGACGTTCGAGAGGCTAACAGTCAAAGGCGAGAGGTTCGAGTACAAGGCTAGAATCGTAGACCCTGAGGCTGTGCTAGAGAAGATCCCGGCCAAGCCTGCTAGGCTGAGGCGGCTTGACGAGCTGTTGAGGGTTAGGGAGATAGAGGTTGTCAGGCCTATCCCGGGCCCGCCCGGCGTCCCAGCGTTAGCCCACCTTCTCAGACCGTCTCGGGGGTCCGAGACAGTCCTTGAGGAGATTAAGTCTGCTATCCCAGTAACCCCTAAAACCATCGAGCTACCTAAGCTGGTGGAGCCACCGGTCAGGGTTGATGTAGATGTAGCCAAGTATGCGACTGGAGAGGTTGCTAGACCTGTACTCCGGCTACCAACAGCCGGGATGCTGTCCCAGCAAAGGGAGCTTGAGGGTATTGTGGCGAGGCTCAGCACCAGCACGCCTGTAGTGTCAGGCATGCAACTCCCCCAGCTTAGGCAACCCGGCCTTAGAGCTGTGGAGATGGTGGACGTGAGCTCCGGGGGGATCCCAGCGCTAGCCGATCTCCAGAAGCTACCTCAGGCCACTAGGCTCCCGTCAACCCCAGCACTAGATATAGTGAGAATGGAAAGGTTTTCAATTGACACTATATCTAGCCTTGGACCGTCTCGCACCCCCGAGACAGTCCTTGAATCTATAGAGGCCAGGCCTGCGACCCCAGCCGAGTTGCCGAGGATGAGAGAGCTACCCATAAGAGTTGATGTGGACGCCCGGGGGAGTGTTGTACCTGAGATCCCAGACTTAGCACTACAACCAGTTGCTGAGGGTGTGAGGCTACCACGCCCTTGGGCCCCGGGTGTGGTTGAAACCAAGCCTAGGCTGGGGCAACCAGACGTGCTAAAACAGATAACAGCAGCCGAGGCTAGGCCTGTGCAGGAGCTCCTGAAACCACTGCTAGGGGTGCGTGCAACCCTAGGCCCTAGGGCTACTGTAGCCCAGGCGTCCGAGCCCAGGCCGAGGACAGCCGAGGCCATAGACGTGGACGTGAAGACGCTAGAGAGGATAGGCTTCCACGTGAAACAGATGACACCACCAGAACTACAGGAGCTCACCATGCCAGAACCACCGCCCACCACCAGAACCCAGGCGAGGGCGGGCAGGACTGCGAGGCAGGAGCTCCGACTACCAAGCCTGGCAACAGAGCTCAGGAAGCTCAAGCTACATAGGTGGGAGTGGGAGCTCCCAGAGTGGGGCAGGGGGCTCAGGAAGCTACTGAACCTGTAGTCTGCCGAGTATGAGTTGTACGGTGGACTAGATCCATCAGGTCACTATAGTGCTTACGCCATAGGTGGTTGTAGATGCCTTGTTTGCCCTTGAAAGGCATACCACAGAAGGGGCAGACACGACAGTTCTCAACGAACACCCTAAGTTGCAAGCCGGCAAGCTTGATAGCCCTCACCATCCCCCTTCTCAGGAACCTAACCCTGTCAACGACACCTGGGTTGAAGTCGCAGGCAACCCGGGCGACATAGAATGGAACAAGCCTTAGAACACTCCTCTTCCGCAAGCCAGCCACCCACTACTACTTTCATCTCGGGGTATCCCCTCTTTAAGAGGGATCTGCTGAGGAAGCTACTGGGGTGGGGTTGAGGTGTACAGGAGAGCCGAGGAAGAGATGATGGTCAGGCGTCGGGCGGCGCGGGCGCTACGCATGGTAAAGCGCTTTCTCCTAGTGACAGGCTGGCTGGCGGCCCTCGGCGCGCCCATACTATTCCTAGCGGGGAAGTTCGATGAGGGCAGGTTGACCACCGTTATCCTGGGCGCGGTAGAAGATATAATCCTAGCGATACTGATCGAAGAGTTCGCAGGCCTCATCGAACGACGAGAGTGGCCCTAGCACAGTTGAGGAAGCTGCTGGAGCCCAGCCTATAATAAGATTACACGGGATGCCCGGTCTCACCACCGATGAGGGCTCCCCCCGATGATTGCAGTCCTGGACGGGGTACCACCCCCTTAAGCTGGCTTGTCCTGGAATGTAGTGGGTGGCATAGTGGTACTAGAGAGTTCAATAAAGATAGCAAAGGTAACGGGAGTGGTCGTGGTGGACGGGGTTAGGGTTGACCTGGTGGTTTTGAGGAACATGGTGAAGCTCTACATCGACCACGGGGAGCTAACGCTATCACAGTTGCACAGCCTCTACCAGCAGACATACGGTGTCAAGCTAAGCTGGCAGACCATACGAACATACCACATGCTACTAGTGCAGAGAGGTCTGATAGAGTGTAGAGGCGAGAGGCCCAGGCTATGTACTGCAACAAGGCGGGGGAGAGACTTCGTCCTAGCGGTAGACGCAGCACTAGGAGCCCTAGGCCTGAGCCCATGAGCTCCAGAAAACGAGAAAAAAGAAAGGGGTGGGGTTGAGGGGTGGTATCAGAGGAGTTGCATGTACTTCTCGAAGGCCCTCTTATAGTATTCTACTGCGTCGTTGATGTTCTCTACGTAGTGTCTCACTTGAATTGACGGGATTCTACCCTGGAGTGCGTCTCTCCAAGACTCGTCCATTCCGGCCCGCATTGTCAGGGCTATCCAGACCTTCCTGTACATTTTCACCTGTACCCTGTAGTAGTGGTTTGTGTTGGAGATTATCCATGCTCCCATCTTCTCCCCGCTCTCCACGAACCTGTCTATGAGCTCTGCCAGCTTCGCTGGCATCAGCGTTATGTACGCCTTCTTCGGCCCCCTGTCATACGCTAGCTCTACTACCACTAGCCCGTCTACGTGCTCCTTTGGCAGTTTTCTCCAGTTGTTTATCATGTATACTATCTCGGTTCCCCTAAGCCCCGTGAAGAACGCTGTTACGATCAACAGCTTCCTGGTAGCCAGCCCGTACTGCTTTATCTCATCGATCATCCTCACAGCTAGGTCTATGTACTGTTGCAGTACGTCCTCTTTCAGCCTGTTGAGCCACTTAGCTGCTAGGGCTGATGCTGTGGTCTTCTTTGGAAGGAACTTCCTCAGCTTCCTGGTGTCTATGTCTGGTACGGGCAGGTTGTAGGCCTCACAGAATCGTTTGACTATGTACGCTACGCCTACGGCTTGTTCAGCATAACGCCGTGACATCTGTGATAGGATGCCTGGCTGCCTTAGAGCTTTGACCAGAACGGGGGCCTTAGACTTGACATGGTAGTACTGGCCGCGACTGTAGTTCTGCCTAACCCACTTCATGAACATAGCAGACGTCACAATCCGCTCCACGTACTCAGCCACGTCGCCTTCCTCTGCCACATCGGCCAGCTCTTCTACTCGACCAGTAGAGTGTTCTACTCGCCGAGTAGGGGCCATGGCCTGGGCTGATGGTTCCATTCCTGTTCCAATCCTGTTCTTATTGGAACGCTGGATTTTGTTCCATTCTTGTTCCATTCCTGTTCCAATTCCAGCCTTATGAGACTCCAGGACTCCTAAGCCGGCGGTCGGGGGTTCAAATCCCCCCGGGCCCGCCACACCAGCTCTTGGCATGTAGGGCTGGCATTCAGGTGGTACTACCCCGTGCTTCCCGTAGATCAACGCGCATAGTCTGGCAACAAGGTCTCTGGATGGGTGTCTGTCCCCGCACTCCAGCATGTGCTTGTACCGCGATGTTATACCAAGCTCCGCTGGCTTGACGCCGTACTCTTCCATCAGCTTGGCGAACCTGGGGCCCGGGATATCCCTTTGGGTCATGCCGACCACCTCTGGCCCTACTTTGGGAGTAGGGGAGAGGGGGTATTTAAGTGTTTATACGGTGTTCTACATGAGCCGGATTGGAACTGGAATGGAACGAAGCACTTTTATTCTACTAACTTAGTAGGATAGGGGTGGCTGAGATCATGGAGCCTGATGACCCCCAGGCTAGTGTGGTTGCGCCCGGTGAGCCCAGCCAGGCCGGGGGGGCTGGGCTAGGGCTAGACCCCGGCACGGTGATCGAGGTAACTAGTGTAGACGAGCACGGAGTGGAAGTAAAAGTAGTAGACCAGACAGTAGACCAGCTATTTGAGGTAGCAAGCGTAGTTTACGAAGACATGATAGACGTTATCAAGAAAGATCTCCTAAACAAGTTAAACGAGTTCCTTCAAGCAAGCCTACTAGAAGCATACATAGAGGAGCTAAGAGGTGGTCTTCTGCTTAGAGTCGAGGTTAAAAGGGGAGAGTGGACTGAGATACGCCACTTCAGAGTAGATAAGATCACGATGTTCAAGGCAGTGGTAACAGTATCAAGTGCTAGCTTCTACACACTATTCATAGTAGTTAAGGCAATCTATGACAGGGAGAACAGGACAGTCTACTACCACATAGAGAGGAGAGCCAGCCAGGTAAAAGACGTACAGGCGGAGATATACCACTACCTCATGAAGGGTGGGTAACCATGATAGTGGTGGAGCTGACAACAGTAGACTCTAAGGGTAGGGTTAAGCACAGGGTGGTAGAGGATAAGCTAGAGCAACTATACGATGTAGCTGAGGAGATAATGGTTGACATAGAGGAGACATTAGAGGAAGACATGCTAGAGCAACTACCACGAGCAGAGCGTTATGTAAAGGTTAGATCCATAGACGTAGCTAACGGGTTCTACTATGTGATAGAGTGGGAGATGGGGGAGTGGGAAGCTAAAAAGGTAGTGAGAGCAGACAGAGCCACATACTATGATAACACCTTTCACATCTATGGGGGTGAGTTCGACCTCTATGTTAGAGCTCAAGCCCTCATATTCAATAACACCCTCTACTACAGGGTTAAGATAAACAGGTTACAGTTAATGGACTTCGGTAAAGAGTTAAGACTACTAGCACCCCTCACAGGTGATGCAAGGTGACGGCCCTAACAGCCCTAGAACACATCCTGAGACAGTATCTTGAGCCTAGACATGTTCGTGGCGGGCCCAGGAGCAGGCCTTACGAGTCCACGACACTCCAGATGCTACTAGAGCACAAGCTGGTGGTGCTG
>Ga0326760_1001135_pt1 | contig 12181 bp, 14 predicted proteins | sample GCREP_S_FD_207668 | JGI IMG/M metagenome (GOLD analysis project Ga0326760, IMG submission 207668) | Hot spring sediment microbial communities from Geyser Creek Basin, Yellowstone National Park, WY, United States - GCR.EP_S | ecosystem: Environmental > Aquatic > Thermal springs > Near-boiling...
TGAGTGTAAAGGGGGTCCGCGTGCATGCCCGATGCATGCACCGGCGTCCACACCCACATAACGCCCGTGACTCTCGGCGGGCTGCCCCGGAAGATGACGTCCTCTACGTGCACGCCGAGAATTATCCTGGCCCCGGCGTCTACCGCGCCGGCCGCTAGCTTTGCTATGAGCTCGGCGGGGTTGACGGCGTAGAGACCGGCCCCCGCGGGCTTGTATCTCACTCTGAAGTCAGCAAGTATCGGAAGGGCCTCTTCCTGCACTACAACCTTCGGTATCATGCTGCCGCCGGGTCCTATGCCGCCGCCGAATGAGTACCTCCTCTCGTAGATGACTACCCTGTAGCCCCTCTCGGCTAGGTAGCGGGCGGCTGTCAGGCCAGACGGGCCCGCCCCCACTATGACCACGTCAACGTCGCTGCACTCCTCGAGGTCCTCAAGCCCGTGCCTTATTATTGCGCGCGCTATTCTAGCCTCCACCGCGGCCGTGCGCGCGCCCGCTTTAAAGTCTTCGCGCCCGCCCGGCAGTCTGGAGTTATTAACAACGCTTGGCTGGCGTGCCGTGGCCTTCCTCCAGCTGTTGCTCGAGGGGAGCGGTTATTACATGGACACTCTGCTGAAGTGGGTCAGGGAGGTAATGGACTTCCTGTGGGAGGCGGGAGTCAGGTGCGTGATTGAGATCGAGGGAGAGGAGATACCCAGGATTTGGCTCTGCGGCAGGCTGGTGTACGAGGGGCTCCCCGACAGCGAGGGAGAGCTGCTGGAAGCCCTCCTCTCAGCCGCCAGGAGGTGCGCCGAGACGGCGCAAGCCGGCAGTCTTAGTCTCCGGGAGCGCGAGCACCGCAGCGCAGACCAGCAGCCACAGCGCCGATATTGTCGCGAGACCGTAAACAAGCCCGACCGCGGGGTATAGCATCGGCCCGACTATCATGCCAACTCTGGCCATGGAGCCGGCCGTGCCGCACGCGAGACCTCTCACCCGGCCGGGGAATAGCTCGGGAGTGTAGGCGTAGACAACGCCCCATGCCCCTAAGTTAAAGAAGTTGAACGCCAGCGCGGACGCGAAGAGCTGCGCCTCGCCCGTGCTGTATGCCAGCCCCAGTGCTGACAGAGCCGACATTAGGAAAAACGCCGCGGCGGTTGCCCTGCGCCCCAAGGCCTCGACAAGCCACGCGGCAGTCAGGTAGCCGGGAATCTGGGCGGCAGTAGTAACGAGCATGAACTCAAGCGTCCGCACCACGGTAAACTTCTTCTCCGCGACTAGAATCGTCGGCAGCCACATGACGACGCCGTAATAGCCCAGCGCGAGGGCGAGCCAGATGTACCAGACCGGCAGCAGCCTTCTCGCGAAAGCCGGTAGCTCCACTCTCTCCTCCCGCGGCGGTAAGTGCTCGGGCAGCGTGGTTCTCACGACCGCCGCGTACAGCGCCATAGCGCTCAGAACGAGCAGCGTGACTCTCCAGCCCAGCCGCGGGAATAGGAAGTACGCGACTGCCGCGGCCGCAAGAGAGCCCACAGACCAGAAGCTCTCGAGCAGCACGACGTTACGCCCCCGCCTCTCTGGCGGCGATAGCTCTGAGACATACGCCGACACCACAGGCAGCTCCCCGCCGAGGCCAAGTCCCGTCACGAAGCGCGCCAAGGCCAGCTCGGCCGGGCTGCTGACGAGGGCCGTGGCTCCCGTGGCAATGCTGTAGAGGGCGAGAGTCGTTATGAACACGCGCCTCCTGCCCACGTGATCCGAAAGCCTTCCGAAGAGCACGGCCCCCACGAGCATGCCGACGTTGTTCGCCAGGATTACAGCGGCCTTCTCGGGGGTGCCCAGTCCCAGCTCTCTCGCAGACACCAGAAGTATGTACGACAGCAAAATCACGTCCATGGCGTCAAACATCCAGCCTATGCCGGAGACCGCGATAAGTCTCGCCTCGGAGACCACGGCGTGCCTCTCTCTTGCTTTTTGAAGTGTAACTGTGTCAAGTATTGCTCATAGCAACAGGCCGAGTGCGAAGAGCCGGCAAGTTTTTGTACTGTACAGAATGCCAGCGCGTGAGCACCGTGAGGGTCTACGAGGTGGAGACAGACAACGAGATGCTGGCCGACATCCTCGTGCGCCACGGCATTGAGGTGGGGCGCGGCGCTCCCATCATAGCCGTTTACGGCAAGGACAGGAACATACTCAAGGCCCTTCGCGAAGAGGACAGGCCGGTACTCGGCATTTCCCCGCCGGGGGTCAGCGCCAAGCTGGCCGCGCTTGAGCTGAGAGAGGTGCCCAGGCTGCGCGAGCTCGAGTTCCGCGTGATCAACGCTATTAGGCTGGAGGCGGAGAGCGGCGGGCAGAAAGTACGCGCGATAAACGAGGTGGCGCTGCTGCCCGCCGAGCCGGCAACCTTCGTCCGCTACTCGCTATTTGTCAACGGGGAGTTCGTCTTCAACGATCTCGGCGACGGTTGCCTAGTCTCAACGCCGGTGGGCTCAACGGCATACGCCCTGGCCGCGGGCGGCGCTGTGGTGGACCCGAGGGCGGAGGTCTTGGAAGTCGTCCCCGTGAACTCTGCCCTTAGAAGGCCGCCTCACATATTCCCGTCGAGCGCGACTCTAGAGCTGCGCGACGTTAGGAGCGTGGCTGAAGTTTACGTGATAGGCGACGGCGTTGAGAGAATAAAGTGCAAAGGCAGCGCCACAATCCGACGCTGCGGCACGGCAAGACTTCTGGCCAGGGTCGGCGCGGCTTCCAAGCATGTCAAACTCCCGCCCAGCGCGCTCCTGATAAAGAAAGTGCTCGAGGAGCGCGGCCCGCTGACGGCGTCGGAAATCGCTGCGCTCACGGGCCTCTCCATTAGGACGGCAAGATACGCGCTCGAGAGACTGCGGAGGGCAGGGCTTGTCAGGTCATTCGTGGACCCGACAGACCCCAGGAGGAGGGTGTACGTCGCGTGAGACGAACAGCCGTGCGCCGCCATGATCGTCTGCGAGAACCTAGGGCGGCAGTTTCGCGGCGCGTGGGTGTTGCGCGGGGTGAGCTTTGCGACCAAAAGCGGTGTCGTGCTCGGCGTGCTTGGGCCGAACGGCGCCGGCAAGACAACACTCATACGCATACTCACCACCGAGCTCTTGCCCTCTGAGGGCAGGGCGTTTGTCGCCGGCTTTGATGTCGTGAGGGAGACCGGCAGAGTGCGGAGAGTGATCGCAGCAGTGCCGCAGGAGGGCAAGCCCATCGACTTCCTAACGCCGTACGAGTTCGTTGTGAGCTACCTCCTGCTGAGGGGGCTCTCGCTGCGGGAGGCCAGGAGGAGGGCTGCGGAGGCGCTGAAGCAGTTCGGCCTCTGGGAGGTCCGCGGCAGGGAGATCGAGACACTGTCGGGCGGCATGAAGAGGAGAGTCCTCGTCGCGGCGGTGTTCGCGGCAGATGCCGAGGTGATCTTTCTCGACGAGCCCACCGTAGGTCTCGACGTGTACTCGCGGAGGGTAGTGTGGAATGCCGTGCTGGAGATGAAGCGCGCGGGCGCCACGGTTGTCGTCTCAACGCACCACGCAGAGGAGGCAGCCGCTCTGAGCGACTACGTTGTGGTACTGAGCCGCGGGCGCGTCGCCGGCTTCGCCCCGCCGCGGGAGCTGGTGGAGAGAGTCCCGGGTAAGTACGTCGTGGAGGTTGAGGGCGGCGCTGACAGCATTGCAGATTACGTGGCCGTTTTGCAGGTCGGCAGCACAAAACTTTACTACGTGAACGAGCTGCCGCAGACGCTGCAACGCGCCATAAACGGCACCCGCGTGGTGGTCAGGCCTAAGTCGCTGGAGGACTACGTGCTGCTGGCATCACACAGCGCACAAGGTGGCCTATGAGCGCGGCCGGCACGGCCCTCAAGGCCATCAGAGACGCCCTAATCGTGGCGTGGGTCAACGGGTGGATCGCCATGGTGAGAGGTTTTGTGTGGGTTCTGTCGAGCGCGCTCACCCCGCTCTCGATTCTTGTCGTTCTCGCAGCTCACGGCGGGCTTAAGGGGCTGAAGTGGGGTCTCGTCGGCGGTCTCATTTGGATCGTCACGTCAAGCAGCCTATCGCTGATAGGAGACGCCGCTTACTATCGCGTAGCAATAAAGTACCAGAGCATGCTAGTGGCGTCGCCGACATCGGCTGTGGGGTATGCTATTGGCCTGGCCCTCAGCGCGCTCATATTTGCGCTGCCAGCGCTGCTCGCGCATATAATTCTGCTCGCGCTCCTTGACGTCCCGGCGCTCACGCTCGAGAGTCTGTATGCTCTCGCGACGCTGTGGCTGGCAACTGCCGGTATGGCATTCGCGGCCTCCGGTCTCGTCAGGCACATGAAGTACGCGTGGTCGGTCCCCTCGATACTGTCTGCCGTGATGGTAGTCTGTGCCCCCGTGTACTACCCGGCAACGCTCATGCCCAGCCCCTACCTCGGAGTGCTGCTGCCGACGGGCGCGGCCGGAATCGTGCTGCAGCACTCGGCGCGCCTGGCAACTTACAGCGCGCCCCTTTTGCTTGCCGCGCTGCTGTCGCTCACGGCGCAAAGCATTGTGGGCTTGTACTGCACCGCAAGGCTCGCCAGGTGGCGCGAGCGCTAGATGTAAAGCGTCTGCGTGCCTCCCGACTCGGCGACCACCTCTATCTCGACGCCCATGTAATAGGACTTCACCGTCACCTTGATGTACGGCGGGTTGATGGCCGACTTGACGCGCTCTAGAATGTCCACGGCAAGCTCCTCGTGCAGTATCTCTCTGCCCCTATAGCTGTCAACTATCCTCTTGAACTCCTCGACCGTAAGCGCGGCGCCCCGGGGTACGTACTCGAGCGTCACCTCAAACGAGTCGACAGTCCTGCTCACCGGACACACGGACTCCCCCCGCGTCTTCATGCGCACGAGGCCCGGGCTCTTCGCTAGCTTGAGCACAGCTCTAGAGGGCGCGCGTTATTAAAGCGCGGCGCCGCGGCTGGCGTGGACGCCGGCCGGTGCATTAGGGTAGAGGGCAGGGCCTACCTGGGCGGGCGGCTCGTGAGGGTTAGAATCGGCGCGGCTGGCTGCAAGACTCTACAGCTGCCCCGCGGCTTTCTGATACTGCCCGGCATGGTCGACATTCACGTGCACTTCCGCGACTGGGAGCTTGCCTACAAGGAGACGCTGGAGGGCGGCGCGAGGGCGGCTCTGGCGGGAGGCGTCGTTGCCGTGGGCGACATGCCGAACGTGAAGCCCTTTATAAGGACGGCCGAGCTCTACCGCAAGAGACTGGAGGAGGGGGCCAGGCTGCCGGTGATCTACCGGCTTCACATGGGCGTGCCTGAAGACCTCAGCGAGCTTGAAAAGGCCAGGCCGCTGTCGGTCAAAGTTTACCCCGAGGACATAGAGACGTACGGGTGGGGCCACGTCGAGCGCGTGATGAAGGAGTGCGCGCGGCTGGAGTGCGCTGTGATTTTTCACTGCGAAGACCCCGCGTACTTCAGCGACGGCGAGAGGCCGCCAGAGGCCGAGCTCCGCTGCGCTGAGAGGGTGCGCGCGCTCGCAGCGCTGACCGGCGCGAGGGTTCACCTCGCTCACGTCACGCTGCCGCAGGTAGTCGAGATGTCGCGAGGGTGGGCGTCTGTTGACGTGACGCCGCACCACTTGCTTCTGGACAGCGAGAACTGCAGAGACCGCGGGCTCTGTCTCGTCAATCCCAGGCTCAGGACGCCCGAGACGCGCAAGTCTTTACTGGCCGCGCTCGCCGCGGGGCTGGTGGACATTTACGCAACCGACCACGCCCCCCACGCTGCGCACGAGAAGCGCTCGGAGAGCCCGCCGCCGGGGGTTTGCAGCATAGAGATTGCGCTCAGCCTGCTGCTGCGCATGTGGAAGGCCGGCGTGCTGGCCCTCGAGGACGCGGTCAGGCTCTACTCGTACAGGCCGGCGCGTTTCTTGAGAGTCGACGCCGACCCGCTGAGCGGGGTCTTCACAATCGTGAGGCTTGAGGAGTTCAGAGTGCAGGGAAATGACTTCATCGGCGCGTGCAAGCTCACGCCATTTGAGGGCATGCTGGCATTCGGGAGGGTTGTGGCGACAGCAGTGGGCGGCCGGGTTTACTTCAGGGATGGCGAAATTTACGAGCTGGCCAGCGCTAGCAGGGCCGCTTAAATGCATATAAAGTGCCGTAGGAGCGCGATAAATGAAATGCTGATGTGCCCCGGCGCTATAGTTATCTCCGGCAGGCGTATTGAGCTTGTCAACTGTCTGCCAAAGAACAAGGACTTGTGGAGCCCGGAAATTGCAAAGGTAATTGCCGAAATAAACGGAATTCGATTCACTGACGACATGCAGCGGGTAATAGAGCTCGTCAGGGACTTCTGGCAGAAGTATCACGTGTGCCCGCCGATGTCAATTCTAGAGCTATTGACCAAAATGAGCGGGAGCTCTATATTGAAGATGTTCAAAAACAACTACGATATTATGTGTGTGCTCGCGGGGATAGAGCCCCCATCTGGGTGCCTCTCCAGAGTACTCTCCACAGCCTAGGACTTAAGAGCGAGAGTCCAGGCGGGCGCCCCCCAGCTCCCCGCCGCCCCGGGGCGGCGGGGAGCTGGGGGGACATAGTAGCCCTGCCAGTACTCCTACTCCGCGGCGGCGTAGAGGAGCTCGGCTATCCCGGTTACTCTCGCCCGCGCGCCAATTACCGCGAAGACTCTCTTGAGCTGTGCCTTGCACGTCGCGCACGGCCTAACGACGGTTCCGGCGTCGAAATTGCCATAGGCAGCCCTCCAGTACTTAGCGGCAATATCGAGCATTGCGGGCGCAATGAGCCCGCCGCCGCCGAAGCAACACACAGATTCCTTGGGGTCTCTCCACATCTCAACGTACCGGCCCGCCAGTTCCTTGAGCAGGGCCCGGGGCTCGGTTACCAGCGGGATGCAGGACCTTGAGTAGTTGCACGGGTCCATGTACACAACCGGCTGTGCCAGCTCGACGCGTCTCAATTTCAACGTGCCTTTAAATACCGCTCTGTGCAGCAGCTGGTGCACGTGTAACGCCGGCCTGGAAATACTGGGAACTACAAGTCGCGTGAAGACGTGCCACCCGTGCCCGCACTCGCCGAACACGACGAGCGCAGGCCTTGCTCTCTCGATCTCCTCGATGTACATCTCTGCAATCTTGTGCATGCAGCTCTCGCTTAGGTAATAGCCGTAATTCGCCGTGTCTGCAACCCTGGCGCTCACGACAGTGTCAAGCCCGAGCCTGCCTAGCAGGTAGATGTAGCCCTTCAGCGCGTCCTCAAACTCAAAAATATCAGAAGATGAGGGGAAGAGGAGCGCAGGCCTCCTGGGAGCCCCCGCATCTTGCTGCGTGTAGGCGTCGACGTAACCGCTATCCGTGCACACGAAAACCTGCGGCGCCTCGCCCCTCTCGCGCTCTATTTTTTTCACAATCGCGTGCAGCGCCAGAACTACGACCTCCTGCGGCATGCCCATGTTGTTCCCGCGCCTGAGGAAGTTCTCCACGACTCTCGCCACGTAGGGCAGGACGCGCCCCCTCACGAAACCGCACTTCACCAGCGCGTCTCTCACTTGCCGCGTGACCTCGGCAACGTCAATGCCCAGAGGGCACGCGTAGGCACACCTCTTGCACATCGAGCACATGGAAAACAGCTCGCACAGCACGTCCTCCGGTGTCCGCGACCTCAGCAGTGACAGGCGGCCTGCCGGCGAGTAGCGCGGGTCCCCAGTTGCTACGTAAGACGGGCAGGACGCAATGCAGCTCCCGCACTGCATGCACATCAACGCGGCCAGCTTGGCGTACATTGCTGATAGCACAGGTGCCAGGCGCTCCTTTTAAGCTTGTCGGGCAGCCCCGAGAGAGACTTTTATTTTGCCGGCAGGGAAGGGTGCGGTGCTTGTGGCACTGTTCTGCGCCGCGCTTGCGGTTTCGCTGGCAACAGCCGGCTACAGAGCAGTCAGAGCGGCGGGGGCAGCGCCGCTCGCCGTGGCGCCTCAGAGCGTGGCGCGGCTTCTTACATTTGGCAGCATGGGCGGCACGGCGCGCGCGCTCGCGCTCGCGTTTCACGCCTCGGTCGCATTGTCGCTTGCCGGTCACGCGCTCGCGCCACTCGCGCGGGAATGCGCGTGGCCCAGCGCGCCGGCGATGCTTACTGGCATTCTCTCTCTGGCGTCTCTCGCGGCCATGAGCTTGGCGCGCCCTCGCGGCCTCCCGCCAGGGCGCGTGCTCGCGCGCGCCCTCGCAGCGCTCACCATAGCCTCTGGCACCCTCCTCCGAGTCAGTGAGTGGGCCGCCCCCGCGGCGCCGTGGCACGCACTGCTGGCGCTGCATGCTGCCAGCGCGGCCGCGCTCGCACTATCAGTGCCGTTCACGCCGATGGCGCACTTGATGTCACTGCCAGTATGCATGGTACTTAGATACAGAGATAAGAAAATTAAGCAGAGGCTAAAACGCGCCCTCGTGGAGCTTGTATAATGACGGCGGCCGTGAGCGCGATGAGAAAATAGGAGGTGTCTCCACGCTCCCTTTTAGCCCCTACCGCCCTCCGGAGGCCGGCGCTCCTTGCATCGAGGCGAGACTCTACCAACGGTGCGCCCGGAATGCGGCCTAGAGACGAATAGAGGCGAGGTGCCGACATTGTGGCAGTGGAGAGGTTTGACGTGTTACTCCAGATTGCCAAATTCCAATCCCTCTTTTCCTTCTCCCGAGTGTTTATCAACCCCAGCAGCGCTCCAGCGCACGGAGAGGCCGCTGCCCAGCCGCCCTCTAGGCTGCCCAGGCGCAATCTGCTTGGCTGCGCCGCCCCGCCGCCGAGCCCCCGGGCCATCTGGACCCCCTCGTCCCACTCCTTTTTCTCCCCTCCCCTCCGGCTTCCCGTGGGACGGCACAAGAGCACCCACACCGGAGGGCCCCGTGACGGCGCGACGTACGACGAGGTCTCCGCAGGCGCCGTGGTGTTCTACAGGGGCGACACGGTGAAGTACCTGCTGCTCTACTACCCAGCCGGGCACTGGGACTGGCCTAAGGGTAATGTAGAGCCCGGCGAGACTCCCGAGCAGGCAGCGCTGAGGGAGGTGAAAGAGGAGACAGGCCTCGAGGTAGAGCTCCTGCCCGGGTTTAGAGAGGAGGTGGAGTACGTGTACTCCCGCGGGAGGCGCAGAATTCGCAAGAAGGTTGTCTTCTTCCTCGCGCGAGCGCATAGCGATGACGTGAGGCTGAGCTGGGAGCACGAGGGCTACGCGTGGCTCACGTACGACAGGGCTCTCGCGAGAATAACATATGACTCATCGCGGCGCGTGCTCGTCAAGGCACACAAATACCTGAGGCAGCTCGGCCTCGCCTAGCCCTGCCGCGGAGCGAACGCGCAGGGCACGGCGGTTGAGCTGGCTTGCCTCAGCGCGGGAGGCCCGCCGGCCTCTCGCGCCTCCTTAACAGCTCGCTCACAACGCGGGGGGCCTCTCTCAGCGAGCGCACCGTGGCGTCTGGCGTGACGTCGGAGAGCTTGAGCCCCAGCCTGCTCAAATAGGCTCTCGCCTCTCTCTCCCAGTCGCCGTAAAACACCGCGAGGAGGCCAAACCTCTTGGGGAAGTAGACGTCAAAGGCAGGATTGTCGCCAATAATAACATCGGCACCGCGGAAGAACTCGGCGCACGTCTTGGGGCACCTGTGCGCATCCGACGTCCTCACGCCGTCTACAAGCGAGTAGATGCCGAGATGCCGCAAGACTGGCAATTGGTAGCGCGCGTGACCGTTAGTCGCCACCTCGACGCGATACCCTCCGGCCTTCAGCGCGGTTACTGCCTCAACGGCCCCCTCGTTGAGCGTGAACTCGTGCAGGTGGCGGCTAAGCGCCTCAAGCACGTCGGGAGCGCCGCCGGCGCCGAGCTCCCTTGCCGTTCTGTTGAAGACCTCCTGCCAGTCAAACGCGCGCCAGTCAAGCGCTCTCAGGAGCTCTGCGCTTATTGCCATGGCCCTGGCGCACACGCTCTCCGCGCTCGTGCCCGCGGCCCCGGCTATTTGCCTGCACACATCAGCAAATGTCGAGCTCCACGACCCTCTCGGTATCAGTGTGCCGTCGAGGTCTATCAGAACAGTCGCCATGCCGCCTCTGCCGCCAGCGCTATTAGCGTCGCGCCAAATGCCACGAGAGTCCCCGTCCTGTACGCCTCTAAACGCCCCCTGATTGCCTCGACTGAGAGAATTGTAAGCGCGACGTTCGTGGCGGCAGCGCCAGCGGCCAGTGCCGCGAGCCGCGCGTCGAGCGCCACTAGCACGAGAATCCAGCCAAGCGCCGTGGAGGACAGCGTGAGGGCCGCGCCGAGCAGCACAGAACGGCGCGGCCCTATGACGGCCGCTATGGTCCTCACGCCGGCTCTCAAGTCGCCCTCGTAATCCAGCGCCGCCTTTACGAACTCCCTGCCGAGAGCTGCCAGCAGCGAGGAGGCAAATAACAGCAAGAGCGCGGGCGCGAGCGCGCCAGCGCACGCCATGCCGTAAATATACGTCATTGAGGTGATGATAGAAACGGCGAGGCTGCCGGCCACAGGAATGCGCTTCAGCCTCGAGTTGTACAGTATTCCGAGCGCAACCGCGGCGGCATAGACGAGCGGGGGCGCCGGGCCCAGCGCGAGTCCCAGCAGCAATGAGGCAAGCGCGCCGGCTGCGAGCGAGCTGTATGCCACCACGCGCGCCGCTCTGATGCTAATAGCGCCGGTGACGAGCGGCGCGCCGGGCCTGTTTATTCTGTCCTCCGCCAAGTTGCAGAGGTCGTTGTGCGCAAAAAGACACGCCTCTGCCAGAAACGTTGACGCGACGACCAGCGCGATTGCAAGCGCGTCGCGCCCGCCTGCAATCACGTAGGACGACGAGGACGCGAGCGCTGCCAGCACGCCGTGCTCGCCTCTAGTGAGCCGCCAGAGGTGCTGGAGCACAAAGGCGCAGAAGCCTAGCTTTAATGCTGACCCCGCGCGGGAAGCGGCCGGGGCTCTCGCCGCGGGGCCTGCGTCTCAAAGCAGTAGGAGCCGCGCGCATTCCGGGGGCCGGCGCCCCTCAACTATCTCGCCGCGACGAAGGGCGGCACTTAACCCGCGCTCAGGGGGCCGGGTCTAGTCGATACTCCCGGCGCGCCATCTCGCGCAGAAGTCCGCGCGCAGGCTGGGAGCCGGGGCGCGCGATCAGGCGCAATCAATTGACGGGGGCCGGAGGTTGCCTCGATTCCCCGCAGGCTCCCCATCATCCCCTCACCTCGCGGGCGGGCTGCGTGCGGGCTGGCGCGGCTCCGAGGAGGCGGGCATCGCCTCGAGGATGTTCTCAGCCACTTGGGCGAGGTATACCGGCAGCTCCTGATAGCTCACCGGTATTGCGCCGTCGACGCGGAGATCGCAGTTTAGGCTGTGCCTCACGAGAATTTTCACGTCTGCCTCGCGCCACGCGGGGAGGTCGTTTTCGCTGTCGCCTACGTAAACTACATACCTGACGCCGAGAAACGCCTTGAGGAGGCGCACAGCACTCCCCTTATCTGCTCCGGCGCCGTAAACGTCCGCAAGGGGACGTCTGGCGTATCTCAGGACCTTAAGCCCGAGCCGTCCAGCGAGCTGGAGGACGTCCTCGAGGTCTCTCGGCGGCGTCCCTCTCTCTCGCCAGTCCACCGTGAACCCCGCCAGTCTCCCTCCCCAGACCCTCTTCGGCTCCACGTAGGCATCTAGGCCCAGTGCCGCCCTGTATGCCTCCTCCACCGTCTCGAACTTTACGTCGCGGGCCACGGCCACGTACTCGCCGGCCCTCACCTCTATCCCGTTTATACAGGCATACGCCGCTGCATAAGGCACGGCCCGGGAGGCAAACTCGCAGTCCTTCGTCGTCACCACCGCTACCGGTATCAGCTCGGCGAGCCTCCTCAATGTCTGGTCGAGCTGCGGCGGCACTTGCGGCCGGGGCCGGACAAGCTCCGGCGGAATAAGCGTCCCGTCGAGGTCTGTGAAGAGGGCGATATTTGCCATAGTATTTGCGCTCTCCGCGCTTAATAGAGGTTGAGGCCAAGCATCGCGTTTAGCGGGGCGGGCCGCGCACGCCCCCGCGCAGACGCCTCCTTCCAGCCACGGCAGGACACGCCCTGGGCCTCCCGGGGCGGGGCCGCGGCGGGTTTTTTTTAACTCCGAATGCGCCACATACCTGCCGGGCGACTACTTTGAGGTTGTGAGCGGCGTGC